>PJTO01000060.1_pt1 | contig 166140 bp, 166 predicted proteins | sample 1512101 | NCBI WGS metagenome assembly PJTO01 (sample SAMN08177690, study PRJNA422409) | Soil metagenome, whole genome shotgun sequencing project. | reverse complement strand
GGTGCAGAGCGTGGACGGGACCGGCAAGTGGGTTACGCCCGGCCTGTTCTCGGCGGTGACCGACCTCGGCCTCTGGGATGTCGAGGCGGTTTCGGACAGCAACGACACCGAGGCCGGCAAGTCACCGTTCAATGCCGCGCTCGACGTGGCCCCGGCGATCAACCCCTCAAGCGAGCATATCGCGATCAGCCGCGAAGGCGGCGTCACCCGCGCCAGCGTGGCGCCGGTGAACGGTGCTTCGATCTTCGCCGGGCAGGGCGCGCTGATCGATCTCGGCACGGGCGTCGATCTGGTGAACAGGCCGCGCGCCTTCCAGTTCGTGGAACTGGGCGAGGCCGGGGCCAAGCTCGCGGGCGGCAGCCGCGTCGCCGCCCATGTGGCGCTGCGCAATGCCTTGCGCGAGGCACGCGATCTGGCAGCTGCGCCGACCGCCCCGCGCAGCAGCGATGCGATGCTGACCCGCGCCGATGCCCTGGCGCTGGCGCCGGTGCTGGATGGCCGTCAGCCGCTCTATGTCGGCGTCGAACGCGCGGCCGACATCCGCAGTGTGCTGGCGCTCAAGACCGAGTTCCCCAAGCTGAACCTCGTCCTCGTCGGCGCGACCGAGGGCTGGCTGGTGGCGAGCCAGATCGCGGCCGCCAAAGTGCCGGTCATCACGATGCCGCTGCGCGATCTGCCCTCCAGCTTCGAAAGCCTCGCGGCGACGCAGTCCAATGTGGGGCGGATGAAGAAGGCGGGCGTGAAAGTCGCCATCGGCCTGTTCTCTGGCGGCAATCAGCCGCGCTATGCGCCGCAGCAGGCGGGCAACCTCGTGGCGCTGAACAAGCTGCCGGGCGCGGCGGGCCTGACCTGGGGCGAGGCGCTGGCCGCGATCACCTCGGTTCCGGCCGAGATCAGCGGCATGGGCGGAAAAGAGGGCGTGCTGGCGCCCGGCGCCGTGGGCGATGTCGTCGTCTGGGACGGCGATCCGCTGGAACTCTCCTCGGCGCCGGTCGAGGTCTATATCGACGGCGTCAAGCAGCCGCTCGACAACCACCAGAGCCGTCTGAAGCAGCGCTACAAGAGCCTCGACCGGACGTATCTGCCCAAGGCTTACGATTGGTAAGCCGCTTGCAAGGCGCCCCCGTTTCGGCGGGGGCGCCCTTTCCTTACGCGCCGCCCCCGAGCGCGATCGCCTCGTTCAGTCCGAGCGCCTCCCGAAAATCCGCATCGTGGCTGACGCAGACCACGGCGCCGTCATAGCCGCGCAGGGCTTCTTCCAGCATTTCCACCGAGGCGAGGTCGAGGTGGTTGGTCGGCTCGTCGAGAATCAGTAGCCACGGCACGTCCCTGCGGGTGAACAGGCAGGCCAGCGCCAGCCGCATCCGCTCGCCGCCCGAGAGGCCTGCGATCCCGCGATCCGCCCAAGCATTGCGGAAGCCGAAGCGGGCCAGCGCGGCATGGGCGGCGTGGCGGTCGATGCCGGGATTGAGCCTCAGGTAGGCATCCAGCAGGGTGCCCGAATCCCCCAAGAGCGAAACGTGCTGGTCCAGCAGGGCAGTCCGCGCGCGGTCGATGTGGATTTCGCCGCTGTCGGGGCGGTCCAGCCCGGTGAGAATGCGGATCAGGCTGGTCTTGCCCGAGCCGTTGGGGCCGGTGAGGGCCAGGCGCTGCGGCCCTCGCAGTACCAGATCGAGCGGGCCGAACAGCTGCCGCCCGCCGCGCGAACAGGTGATCCCCCGCGCCTCGATCAGGACATGGCCGGAAGGCAGTCCGCTAAGCGGCAGTTCGATGTGGATCGGCGCGAGCACTTCGACGTCGCGGCGGGCGCCGTCGAACTGTTCCTGCGCCCGGCCGACGAGTTCGTTCCCCAGCTTCCGCTGGCGGCCGCTGCTCTCTTCCGCGCGCTGCCTGCGGGCGCCGAGCAGGATCTTCGGATCGCCGCCCTTGGCCGCATCCTTGCGGCCCTTGCTGTCGCGCCGGGCCTGTTTCTCTGTCTCCTGCTGTTTTTCGCGGCGGGCGTGGCGCAGGGCGTCCTCGCTGCGTTCCAAGGCGGCGGCGGCGCGGGTGCGCTCGGCGCTGCGCCGTTCGTCGAAGGCGTCCCAGCCGCCGCCGACCATGTGCACGCCCACGCCCGTCAGTTCGACGATACGGTCGGCACGGCGCAGCAGCTCGCGGTCATGGCTGGCGACGAGAGCGCCGCCACTCCAGCCGCCCAGCAGGTCGGCGACGACCCGGCGCCCAGCATGATCGAGATTGTTGGTCGGTTCGTCGAGCAGCAGCACGTCCGGCGCGTCCAGCAGCAGCCCGGTCAGCATCAGGCGGGTGCGCTGGCCGCCACTGAAGCTGGCGAGTGGGCGCTGCGGATCGAGGTTGGCGAAACCGGCCTGCGCTGCCGCCTTTTCGAAGCGTTCGGCCAGAGTCCAGTCGGCCAGATCGAAATCGTCGTCCGCGAACCGGCCTGCGGTGATGCGTTCGAGCCGCGCGAAGGGCTCGGCAAGGCCCAGTGCCTCGGCCACGCTGGCGTTCTCATCGGGGGGAAGCTGGTGCAGCAGGCCGAGCCGCCCGTTGCGCACGATCATCCCTTCGGAGGTCGGCACTTCGCCCGCGATCGCGCGCAGCAGGGTGCTCTTGCCCGCGCCGTTGCGGCCGACGAGGCCGAGCGTCTCGCGGCCGAGCGAAAAGGTAAGGTCACGGAAGAGCGGGGAACCGTCGGGGGCCGAGCAGGCTACGCGGTCGAGAGTCAGGAATGTCATGCGAACACCGGCAGATAGCGTTTGGGAAAAACGGGCTATGTGCTCAGGTGTTCATCGATCCATTCCTTCGATTGCAGGCCATGTTCTAGCCGAAGCGGCTAGATTGGGCAAGTCAGCTGGCTGGCGTGCAGACCGGGGTGATCTGGAAGATCTGGTTCCAGTTCTTGCCGGTCACGAAAATGCGGCGCGCCGCACTGTCCCAGGCGATGCCGTTGAGCACGGCATCGACGCCGACCCCGCCCGCCTGTTCGCGCAGGCCCGCGAGATCGAGCCAGGACGTGACTTTGCCGGTCTTCGGATCGATGCGGGCGATGCGGTCGGTCATCCAGACATTGGCCCAGATTTCGCCGTCGATCCATTCCAGTTCGTTGAGATTCTCCACCGGCTTGCCGTCCGCAGTGACGGCGAGCGTGCCGGTCTGGCGCATCGTCGCGGGATCGCGCAGGCGCAGGCTGGCGGAGCCGTCGCTCTGGTAGATCGTATTGCCGCTGCGGGTCATGGCCCAGCCTTCGCCTTCGTAGCGGAACGTGCCCAGCAGCTTCAGCGTCGCGCGGTCCCAGCGATAGCCCACGCCGTCGCGCCAGGTCAGGCTGATGAGCTGGTCCTTCCAGTCGACCAGTCCTTCACCGAAGACGGAAGGGTCGATTTGGGCCTCTCGCAGCGGTTCCAGCGCCTCCAGCTTGCGCACGACGATGCGGGAATCGCCCTTCTGGCCGGTGCTTTCGTAAAGCAGGCCCCGGTCGTAGAGCAGGCCTTCGGTGAAGGCGCCGGTATCGTGGGGGAAGGCGTTGTCGATGCGGTAGGTGCAGACCGGTACGTCTTTCGCCTGCGCGGCGGGAACGGCAGCGACAAGGCTGAACAGGGCGGCGAGCACGATACGGGCGGGAGAATGCATGGGCGGGAGGTGCAGCAAGGTGGCGGTGTCCGCAAGGGCGAAGGTAGGGCCGTCGTCCCTGAAGTTCGGAACGTCGGCCCCGCCATCAATCCCCGTGCTTCCGCTCGCGCCGGGATTCGACCATGCCGGGAGCGATGAAGCCGATCGGAATCACTTCCATGGCCCGCTTCTTAAGTTCGCCCTTCATGCGCTCGTATTCGGCTTCCATGTCCTCGGTCACGGTGGCGCGGCTGTCTTCGAGGGCATCGTCGAAGTCCTCGCGGCGGACCTGCTCCACTTCGGCCCCGCGCTTGCGGATGGCGATGAGACCGGCGCGGCGCACCACGTCCTCCAGATCGGCGCCGGTGAAGCGTTCGGTCCGTGCGGCGACGTCGTGCAGGGAGACGTCATCGGCAAGCGGCATCTTGCTCGTGTGGATGCCGAGGATGTGCTCGCGCCCGGCCTCGTCGGGCGTGCCGACATAGACCAGTTCGTCGAAGCGGCCCGGACGCAGCAGCGCCGGATCGACGAGGGCAGGGCGGTTGGTCGCGCCGATCAGCACGACCGACTGCAATTCCTCCATCCCGTCCATCTCGGCGAGGATCGTGTTGACTACCCGGCCCGTCACTTGCGGCTCACTGCCACCGCCGCCCATGCCGCGCGCGGGGACGAGGCTGTCGATCTCGTCGATGAAGATCACGCAGGGCGCGACCTGGCGGGCGCGGGCGAAGAGGCGGGCGATCTGCTGCTCGCTCTCGCCGTACCACTTCGACAGGAGGTCGGACGACTTGATCGAGATGAAGTTCGCCTCGGCCTCCTTGGCGACGGCCTTGGCGAGCAGGGTCTTGCCGGTGCCGGGCGGGCCGTAGAGCAGGAAGCCCTTGGCCGGGCGGATTCCCAGCTTGTGGAAGGCTTCGGGTGTCTTAAGCGGCAGTTCGACGCCTTCCTTCAGCTTGAGCTGCGCTTCGTCGAGACCGCCGATATCGGCCCAGCCGATGTTCGGCACCTGCACCATGACCTCGCGCATGGCCGAGGGCTGGACGCGCTTGAGAGCCGCCACGAAGTCCTCGCGGTAGACCTGGAGGTTGTCGAGCACTTCGGCGGGTATGGTGCGTGCTTCGAGGTCGAGTTTGGGCATGATGCGGCGCACCGCCTCGATCGCGGCTTCGCGGGCGAGGGCGGCAAGGTCGGCGCCGACGAACCCGTGGGTTGTGCGCGCCAGTTCGTTGAGATCGACGCGCTCGCCCAGCGGCATGCCGCGGGTGTGGATGCCGAGGATCTCACGACGGCCCTTCTCGTCGGGCACGCCGATGACGATCTCGCGATCGAAGCGGCCGGGACGGCGCAGCGCCTCGTCGATGGCGTCGGGCCGGTTGGTGGCGGCGATGACGACGACGTGGGCGCGGCTGTTGAGGCCGTCCATCAAGGTGAGCAACTGGGCGACGAGGCGCTTTTCCGCCTCGCCGTGGACCTGGTCGCGCTTGGGGGCGATCGAGTCGATTTCGTCGATGAAGATGATCGCGGGAGCGGACTTGGTCGCTTCCTCGAAGATCTCGCGCAAGTGTTTCTCGCTCTCGCCGTAGCCGGATCCCATGATCTCGGGGCCGTTGATCGTGAAGAAGTTGGCCTCGCTCTCGTTGGCGACGGCCTGGGCGAGGCGGGTCTTGCCGGTGCCCGGCGGGCCGTGCAGCAGCACGCCCTTGGGCGGGGCGACGCCGAGGCGGGTGAAGAGTTCGGGATAGCGCAGCGGCAGTTCCACCATCTCGCGAAGCTGCCGGATGGTATCGCTCATGCCGCCGACGTCGTCGTAGTTGACGTCGCCGCGGGCGTCGTGCGCTTCCTCGAAGACCTCGCGCAGTTCCACTTCGGTGTTCTCGTCGATGTGGACGATCCCGCGCGGGGTGGTGGAGACGACGTTGAGGCGGATCTGCGTCAGCGCATAGGCGGGCGCGTTGAACATGCGGCGAAGCTGCGGCGGAATGTCCGCGACCTGCTGCTGGCCGGTGGTGGCGACGAGATCGCCCTGCACCATCGGGCGCTGGAAGAAGTTGCGTTTCAGCGCCGCCGAGGGGCCTTGCAGACGCATGTCCTTCTGCGCGGGGGCGAAGACCACGCGCTGGGCCGGGCGCGATTCGGCCTTGCGCACCACGACGTGGTCGCCGGAACCGACTTCGGCGTTGCCGCGCTGGAGGCCGTCGAGGCGGATGACCTGAAGGCCTTCGTCCTCGTCATAGGCGAGCACGGCGCGGGCGACCGTCACCGCCTTGCCGGTGATTTCGAGCACATCGCCTTCCATCGCGCCGATTTCCGAGAGCGAGGCGCGTGAGAGACGGGCAATTCCCTGGCCGCTTTCTTCCTGGCGCGCGGCTGCGACCTGCAGCTTCACCGTCCGTTCGTCGGCTTGGGTTGGGGCGTCCGCCATGGGTGTCCTTTCCATCCTCCCGATTCCGGGCACCGCGCCGGTTCGCGCGGGCCGTCCGGGATGTGGACAGGAACTAGGTACGGCCCTCCCGGATTTCAAACCAACCCGCGACCACTCTCGATGTTTCCGATGGAACTGTTTGAGAACGTAGTTCTCAAAGTGGCAAAAAGAAGGCCCGGAAGTTTCCAACCGGGCCGTGAAAGTTTTGGGAGAGGATGCCTGAAAGGCACTGTCTTTATGATCGCGACTCGGTTTTTGTGCAAGTGCGAAATCGCGGAATCATGGTTGCGAAACATGCAAGCAATGTTGCGTGGCGTGTAATTACGCGGGGTAATCTAAGGGAAATCTATATAAAACAGTATCTTGATAATTGAATCGGTCTTCAGATATTGCTTGACGCAATCGTCAGGGCGATTGGGATGGCAGGCGAAGTGCAATCGTTGCCTGTTGCGTCCGCGAAATTTGCTTGTTTTGCTAAGGATTTGAAGGGCAAGGGGCCGGGCGGTCATCGAGACAAAACCCAGACAAGACAGGGGCGCCGGTGCATGACGCCGACGCCCTTTTGCGAGTCTGGATTTTCGCCGACGCTTCAATGCGAGAATAGGACCGCCGGTGCTCCCGCTTCCGACAGGAAATGGGCCGTGACACCGCCGAACAGGAATTCGCGCAGGCGGCTCTTGCCGTAAGCGCCCATGACCAGCAGTTCCGCGTGGTTCTGGTTCACCGCGAGGGCCAAGGTTTCCTCGGTGGAACCGCGCCTTTCGAACTCCTCGTATTCGGCATGGATGCCGTTGCGCGAGAGGTAGCGCAGGGCGTCGGTCGTCGGGAAACCGCCGGATTTCTCGATCACCGTGACCAGTTTCACCATCTGGCAGCTTTGCAGCAGCGGCACGGCAGCCTTGAGCGCGCTCGCGGCCTGCTCGCCGCCGTCCCAGGCGATCACGGCACGGCGAATCGGCAGGGAGAGTGTGCGGCCTTCCGACAGGGCAAGCACCGGTGCGCGGGCGACCATGGCCAGTTGCCCGGCAATTCCGCTGGCGCGCGAGACCACCACCAGATCGGACAGCCGCGCCGCCCCTGCAAGGGCGGGCACCGGGTCCTGCTCGCTGCGGATGATGTCGAAGGCGACGTCGCCGCGCGTGAGGCGCGCCTCGATGGCCTCGGCCGCGGCGTCGTCTTCGCCCCGCGCCCGGTCCAGCGCTTCGGAGATCACGTAGCTGCCGCCCATCGGGTCCATGGCGATATAGCGCGAGACCGGGGTGTCGATGAGCACGGTAATGTGTCCGTTCAGGTGGCGGGCCAGTTCGAGTGCGGCATCGACGCGGGCTTCGCTGTCGGGCTTGCGGTCGGCGTTCACGAGTATCGAGCGCATGGTAATTCTCCCGTTGACGGTGATTAACCTACCGCAAGGTCATGGAATTGCCATGACGAAGATCAAATCGGGGAGATACCGTCAGGTTCGTATTGCCGGAGATGAGGTCGATGCAGAGGTCCGTTGCCCATCTGCGCGCTTGCCGATGAAAACTAGCGCTATTCATCGGCGAAATCGCTGTCTAGTCTCGCCCCAAACGGGAGAATTGCATGAACAAGATCTACCCCAGCGCCTCTGCCGCGCTGGACGGACTGCTGAAGGACGGCCTGCTGATCGCCGCCGGGGGCTTCGGCCTTTGCGGCATCCCCGAGCGCCTGCTCGACGCGGTGCGCGATTCGGGCGTGAAGGACCTGACTTTCGCTTCCAACAACGCGGGTATCGATAACGAAGGCATCGGCAAGCTGCTGCGCACCCGGCAGGTGAAGAAGATGATCTCGTCCTACGTGGGCGAGAACAAGGAGTTCGAACGCCAGTTCCTCTCTGGCGAACTCGAAGTCGAATTCTGCCCGCAAGGCACGCTGGCCGAGCGCATGCGTGCGGGCGGCGCCGGGATTCCGGGCTTCTACACCAAGACCGGCGTCGGCACCCAGGTGGCCGAGGGCAAGGAAGTGAAAGTCTTCCGGGGTGAGGACTATATCCTCGAGGAAGGCATCTTCGCCGACCTCAGCCTGGTGAAAGCGTGGAAGGCGGACGAGACCGGCAACGTCGTGTTCCGCAAGACCGCGCGCAATTTCAACGTGCCCGCCGCCACGTGCGGCAAGGTCTGCGTCGTCGAAGTGGAGGAGATTGTCCCCACCGGCTCGCTCGACCCGGACGGCATCCACCTGCCGGGCGTCTTCGTCCAGCGGCTGGTTCTGGGCGCGCCTTACGACAAGAAGGTCGAATTCACGACTACCCGCGAGAGGGAGACCGCCTGATGAGCTGGACTCGTGACGAAATGGCCGCCCGTGCGGCGAAGGAGCTTCAGGACGGGTTCTACGTGAACCTCGGCATCGGCATCCCGACCCTGGTGGCGAACCATGTCCCCACCGGCATGACGGTGACGCTCCAGTCGGAAAACGGGATGCTCGGCATCGGACCGTTTCCTTATGCCGATGAAGTCGACGCCGACCTCATCAATGCGGGCAAGCAGACGGTCAGCGAACTGCCGCAGTCGGCCTATTTCGACAGCGCCACCAGCTTCGGCATGATCCGCGGCGGCCATATCGACCTCGCCGTGCTGGGCGCGATGGAGATTGCCGAGAACGGCGACATCGCCAACTGGATGATCCCCGGCAAGATGATCAAGGGCATGGGCGGCGCGATGGACCTCGTGGCCGGCGTGAAGAAGATCATCGTCGTCATGGAGCACAATGCCAAGAACGGCGATCCCAAGTTCATCCCGGCCTGCACTCTGCCGCTGACCGGCAAGAACGTGGTGGACATGATCGTCACCGATCTGGCCGTGTTCCAGCGTCCCGACCACCAGAGTCCGTTCAGGCTGATCGAACTGGCTCCGGGCGTGACGGCCGAGGAAGTCGCCGCTAAGACTACGGCGCACTACATAACCTGATGCCTGCCAAGGAGAGTTCCGGATGGCCTACATCCTGATCACCGCCAATCGGAACTACTCCAGCTGGTCGCTGCGGCCATGGGTCCTGATGAAGGCGCTCGGCATCGATTTCACCGATCGGATCGAGCCCTTCACGGCCCCTGCCAATTACGACGCGTTTCGCAGCTTCTCGCCCACCGGCCAGGTCCCGGCCTTGCTCGACGGCGAGCGGACTGTCTGGGATTCGCTGGGCATCACGCTCTATCTGGCCGACCGCCACTCCGGCATCTGGCCGGACGACGAAGCCGCCCGCGCCTTCGCGCAGTGTGCCGTCACCGAAATGCACGGCGGTTTCTCCGCCTTGCGGGGCGACTGCACGATGAATGTCGGCACGCGCGTGCGGCCAAGGGCCATGGGCCCGGCGCTGTTGCGCGATGTCGCCCGGCTGCGCGAGATCTTCAGCGAGGGCCTGTCCCGGTTCGGCGGCCCCTGGCTGGCGGGCGACCATTTCACCGCGATCGACGCCTTCTTCGCTCCCGTCGCCTTCCGCATCCGCACTTACGGTCTCGATGTCGGCACCTGCCAGGTCTGGGTCGATACCGTGCTGGACCATCCGGCGATGAAGCAGTGGGAAGCCGAGGCACTGGCCGAGACTTGGCGCGAGGAGGGGCACGAGGCGGAACTCGCCGAATGCGGCGACGTGATTGCCGACTATCGCACGCAGGCCTGAACCACGGGGCCGGACGGGCGTCTTGCCCGCGTCATCGTGCTGGCGCAGTCTTCCCTTCAAACGCAACGGAGAGATCCCGGATGACCGATATCGCCGCCATTCCCCTGACCCGCATCGACGGCAGCGCCGACACGCTGGCCAATCACGAGGGCAAGGTACTGCTCGTGGTCAATGTCGCCTCCAAGTGCGGGCTTACGCCGCAGTACGAGGGCCTCGAAAAGCTCTATGAGGACTACAAGGCCAAGGGCTTCGAAGTGCTCGGCTTCCCGGCCAACGACTTCGGCGCGCAGGAACCCGGCAGCGACGAGGAAATCGTCGAGTTCTGCCAGCTCAACTACGGCGTCTCGTTCCCGCTCTTCACCAAGGCGGATGTGACCGGCGAGGCCAAGCAGCCGCTCTACGCTGCGCTGACCGATGCGATTCCCACCAAGCAGGGCGACGTGGACGGCATGAAGGAGCGCTTCAAGGGCTACGGCATGACGCCCAATGACGATCCCGAAGTGCTGTGGAACTTCGAGAAGTTCCTGATCGCCCGCGACGGTTCGGTCGTCGGTCGCTTCGCCCCCGGCACCGCGCCGCAGGATGCGCTGCTGGTCGATGCCATCGAGGCCGAGCTGGCGAAATAAGCCTCGGGAATCAGGCGGGCGCTCAGTTCCCTACCAATACGAAGGGCGCCCATGTCGCCGGATGGGCGCCGCCCGGTATCTTCGGGTCGCGCAGGACTTCGGCTTGGGCGCGGCGCAAGGCCTCGGCGCGGCTGGTGCGGCCGTGTGCGGCTTCCACCGTGCGCAAGGTGAGGCGGCTGGCGACGTCGTCGCGCACCGGCCAGTGCGAGAGCAGCAAGGCCCGCGCGCCCGCCGAAACGAAGGCTCGGGCGAGGCCGGAATACGTCGGCGCATTTTCGCTCTCCCCGGCGCTCGTATCGCAGGCGGAGAGGATCACCCAATCGGCATCGAGCTTGAGCTGCGCCACTTCGGAGGCAGTGAGCAGGCCGTCCTCGCCCTCGGTCGCGTCCGCGGGCGGGGTCAGCACCAGCGCAGGCTCGACGAGGTTGCGATAGGCGCCGCCGACAAGGCCGTGGGTGGCGAAGGCGATGACCCCGGCGCGCAAGAGCGGCGCGGCCTTCACGGCGGCTTCGGTCGCCTGCGCGCCCATGTAGAGTTGCCGCTCGCCGGGGACGTTCCTCGCCATGGCCTGCAGCTCACGCTCGGCGCCGGGAAGCGGGGGAAGCTGGGCGGGATCGAATGCTGCAAGCGCATCCGACAGGTTTTCCGCACGTTCCGGCCCCGGCAGGATCGGCGCACCGATCCCGGCAAATCCGTGGGGACGGCTGCGGTGTCTTCCACCCTCGGCAAGCGAGGCGGCACTGACCAGCGTGCTCACGGCATGGCGGCGCACCAGCCAGGCGGTGTCGCGCAGGGCCTGCGGATCGGCGTCATCGCCTTCCGGCGGCGCCATCACCAGTGTGCCGAAGGGCAGCGAGGCGAGCATGCCGGAGGTCAAGATCGCAAGATCGCGGCTTCCGCGCAGGGCCTGGGCGATCGGCGCGGGAAACAGCAGCTGATAGAGGCGCCAGGCGGTCCGGCGGTCGAAGGCGGCAGTGCCGTCGGTGAGCACGCCGTCCCCTATCGAGGCGCGCAACTTGCGCTGGAGGTCGGAGAAGCGGCGCGAGGCGATCGGCGTTTCGGAGGCCACGACCTTGTCGCGGGTGACGGCCATGACCACGAGGCCGTCGGCATCCTGCCCATAGAGTACCAGCGCCTGCCCCCGCCCCAGCCTGCCCTGCGCGGCGGCGAGCGTGGAGGGTTCGAAGGCGGTCAGCGAGGCGTAGCCGGGGACCAGCCTGCCGATCCGGTCGTCCAGCGCGCGCAATTGCTGTTCGGCGGCGGCGATGGCCTCGGCCGTTCCTCCCTCGGCCGTTCCTCCCTTGGCGGCCGTTTCGTTGTGGTCGAGGCCCACTTCTCGATCCTGCCGCTTGCGCAGTTCGCGCAGTTCGGCGCCGGTGGAGAGATAGGCGCGGATCGCGTCGTCGGCGTCCGGGCCGTAGCGGTCGCGGATGGCGTCGACCGAGGTGAAGGCGGTCTGGAGATCGCCCATGCCTGCCATCTGCAAGGCGTCGAAGGCGGTTTCCCGATCACCGGCGGCCATCGCGATCCGGGCTTCGAGGACGAAAGTCACGGCGGCCTGGTCCCGCAGGCGGATCGTGCCGGTGGCGGCAGTGCTGCGGTCCAGCAGATGGGTGCGCAGTCCCGTCATCGCCGGTTTCAGCGATGCCAGCGCGGCGGCGGGATTGCCCCGGCGCGCGTCGATCGCGGCGCGCAGGGCCAGTCCGGAGACGCGGTCGAGGTTGGTCGGCAAGGCGCGGCGGGCATAGGCCGCGTTCACATGGTCGAGCAGGGTCTGAGCGGCGTCGATGTCCCCGGTGGCGACGAGCATCTTGGCAAGGCTGAGTTCGGCGCGCAGCACTTCGGGATCGTCGGGCGAGGAGGCGATGCGCCGGGCCATGCCGAGCGCCTTGCGGTAGAGCGCGAGGGCGCGCTCGGTCTGGCCGTCGTCGCGGACGATACGGGCGATCTGGCCGAACACGTTGGCGCCGGACATCGGCTGGGCCGAGGGCGGCAGGGCCTCGAAGATCCTGGCGGACTTTTCGTAGAAGGCCAGCGCTTCCTCCGAAAAGCCCGCGAGGTCGAGCGCATAGGCAACGGCGTTGAGCGAATAGCCGAGGTCGCGTTCGTCGGGATTGCTCCGGGCCATGCGCAGGTCCAGCGCGCGGCGCAGGATCGGCGTGGCCTGGGCATAGAGCCCGGCATCGTTGAGCGCCGCGCCCAGCGCATTGAGCGCGGCCAGGGTCAGGCGGTGATCCTGGCCGAGGTGCGCGTCGGCCCAGGTCGCGGCAGCGCGGGCGGCGTCCACGGCAGATGCCGAATCGCCCGCCTGAATCTGGAGGGTGCTGAGCGTGATACCGTAGACGACCGGCGATTCGGTGTTTCGGCCAGTGCGCGTCGCGGCGGTGCGGGCAATTCCAGCGGCCTCGCGGATGCGCGGGATCGCCTCCAGCGGCAGTCCGCGCCGATAGTCGATCAGGGCAAGGCCGTAGAGCGCGGCGGCATATTCGCTGCTGTCCTTCCCGGCGATGCTTTCGCTGAGATCGAGTGCGCGCAGCTTGTAGGCGCGGGCCTCGTCCAGCTTGCCGAGGCTGGAAAGGGCGGAGCCGATGTTGTTGACGATGTCGGCGCGGCGCGGTGTCATCGGCTCGCCCCGCGCGGCCATGTCGGCATCGAACTTGCGGAAGACGACGAGGGCATCCTCGTAGCGGCCCAGCCAGAACAGCGCTTCGCCGCGTGTCGCCTCGACCAGGAGCATGTCGCGTGGATCGACTTTGCCGGACTGACGTGCGCGGGCCAGCGCGGCATCGATCCGGCGCAGGGCGGCCTTCGGGTCGCCGGAGGTATCGTAGTCCGCAAGGGCGCGGATTTCCTGTGCGGGCGCTTCGGGTGCAGGAAGGCCGGCCGCCTGCGCAGCCGTCCCGATTCCCGCCACAAAACCTGCCGCCAGGCAGGCCCAACGCCGCATCTTCATCTGTGCCCCCGGCCGGGCATCGACTCATGGGCGCATCCCGCGTCGAGTCCGGCTACCGGCTATTCAAGCGCAGGATTTGGCGGGCGGGGCAAGCGCCGAATTGTTCTTTCGGATCAATCGCCTCTTTATAGGGGAGTGGCGCCGGGCGAGCGGCAGAAGGGGCGCTCAGCCCGCTCCGGTGGCGACCGGGCGGGCAGGGTCGGCGATCCACTCGCTCCACGATCCGGGATAGAGGCGCGGCTGGGGCAGGCCCGCGACCGCCATGGCCAGGGCATTGTGACAGGCCGTCACCCCCGAGCCGCAGGAGAGCACCGCCGGAGCCTCGCCGAGCAGTGCGGTGAAGGCGGCGGCGAGGTCGGCGGCAGGCAGGAAGCGGCCGTCCGGGCCGAGATTGTCGCGGAAGAAGCGGTTGCGCGCGCCGGGGACATGGCCCGCAACCGGGTCGATCGGATTGGGATCGCCACGGAATCGCGAGGGGTCGCGAGCGTCCAGCACTTGCGCTTCGCGGCTGTCGATATTGGCGAGAACCTGCCGGGCACTCATCGGCACGGGCACCAGCGTCTCACCGGCGGTAAAGTCGCCGGGGGCGGTGGGGGAGGGATCGCCGGTCTCCATCGGCATGCCTGCTTGGCTCCAGGCCTGCTTGCCGCCGTCGAGCACCGCGACCTCTGCGTGCCCGACCCAGCGCAGCAGCCACCAGGCGCGCGCCGCCCAGGCGCCGCCGCTCGAATCGCAGGCGACCACCTGCTGCCCGCGCTTCAGCCCCTGCGCGCGCAGCCAGGCGGCGAAGGCGACTTGCGCCGGAAGCGGATGGCGGCCGTTGGTGCCGTCCGGCGGTCCGGCCAGATCGTCATCGAGATGCGCATAGCGCGCGCCCGGCAGGTGTCCGGCGCGATAGGCCTCGCGTCCCTTGTCCGGTGCGCCCAGTTCGAAGTCGCAGTCGAGGATCAGGACGTCCTCTCCGGCGGCGAGGAGGTCGTGAAGCTGGGGCACGGAAATCAGGGTCTGGAATGCCATCGGTCTGCCTTGGAGAATTGCCCGGTGCAGTTACGGAACGGGCGGCCTGCTGTCGATGCTGCCCGTCTCAATTCGCGCCCCGACCGGCGCCCGCAAGCCAGACGGCGGAAACGAAAACGGGCCGGGCTTCCACTGGGGAAACCCGGTCCGCTTCAAGGCCTTCGGCCTGTCCTGAGGATCAGGCCAGCGCGGCCTTCAGGGCATCGGCAAGGTCGGTGCGTTCCCAGGGGAACAGGTCGCCTTCCGGCTTGCGGCCGAAGTGGCCGTAAGCGGCGGTCTTGCCGTAGATCGGCTTGTTGAGGCCAAGGCCGGTGCGGATGCCGCGCGGGGTCAGCCCGCCGAGCGTGTCGGCCGCGACCTTGGTGATCGCTTCTTCAAGCGCCGCATCGCTGGCGGTGCCGGTGCCGTGGGTGTCGACGTAGAGCGAAAGCGGTTCCGACACGCCGATCGCATAGGCGATCTGGATCGTGCAACGCTTGGCGAGGCCCGCGGCGACGACGTTCTTGGCGAGGTAGCGGGTGACATAGGCGGCCGAGCGGTCGACCTTGGTCGGGTCCTTGCCGGAGAAGGCGCCGCCGCCGTGCGGTGCCGCGCCGCCGTAAGTGTCGACGATGATCTTGCGGCCGGTGAGACCGGCATCGCCGTCAGGGCCGCCGATCTCGAACTTGCCGGTCGGGTTTATGTGGAACTTGGTGTTCTCGGTGACGAAACCGGCGGGCAGGATCTCGCCCACGGCCTTCTTCACGTAATCCTTGAGTTCCGCGTCCTTGGCGCCTTCGTGGTAGCCGGCCTTGTGCTGGGTCGAGACGACCACGGCGGTCGCTTCCACCGGCACGCCGTCCTTGAAGCGCAGGGTTACCTGGCTCTTGGCGTCGGGCTCCAGGAACGGCGCCGCGCCCGAGTGGCGGTCGGCGGCGAGGCGTTCGAGGATCTTGTGGCTGTAGTCCAGCGTGGCGGGCATGAGGTCCGGCGTCTCGTCGCAGGCGAAGCCGAACATGATGCCCTGGTCGCCTGCGCCTTCGTCCTTGTTGCCGGCCGAGTCCACGCCTTGCGCGATGTCGGCGCTCTGCGGGTGCAGGTGGTTCTCGAACAGCAGGTCCTGCCAGTGGAAACCGGCCTGTTCGTAGCCGATGCGCTTCACGGTCTCACGGACGATGTGCTGGATTTCCTCCTGCGCGCCGTCTTCCCAGTGACCGTCCTTGTCGATCATGCCCTTGCCGCGAACTTCGCCGGCAAGAACGACGCGCTGGGTGGTGGTCAGGGTCTCGCAGGCGACGCGGGCTTCCGGGTCCTTCGAGAGGAAGAGATCGACAATGGCGTCGGAAATCTGGTCCGAAACCTTGTCGGGATGGCCTTCCGAGACGCTCTCGGAAGTGAAGACATAGTCATTTCGCATCGTGACACCACATATAAAGAAATCTTTATGTGAGTGAAGGTCTAGCGACGACGGCGGCGGAGCGCAATAACGGAAAGCGCAACAATCCAGAAAGCCATGGCAAGCGCCAGCGGCAGCCAGTTTCCGAAAATTGCGAAAGGCGTGGGTTCGTGCGGCGGCGGGATGCGCCCGTCGAGCCGTCCGGCTTGGTGCCAGGGGACATGGGCGCGGACCAGTCCGTCGGCGTCGATCACCGCGCTGATCCCGGTGGTGGTGGAGCGCATGACCGGCAGGCCTTCCTCGATCGCGCGCAGCCGCGCCTGGGCCAGGTGCTGCGGCGGTCCCCAGCGCCCGAACCAGCCGTCGTTAGAAGGATTGAAGATGTAGTCCGGACGGACTCGGGGATCGACGACGTGGCCGCTGAAGATGATCTCGTAACAAATCTGCACGCCGACTTTGCCCCAGCGGCCCATGTCGAAGCTGCGCGGGCCGGGGCCAGGCCAGAAGTCCATGGCGCCGGGCACGAGACGTGTGGCGCCTAGCGGTTCGAGCAGCCAGCGCAGCGCCAGATACTCGCCGTAGGGCACGAGGTGGGCCTTGGAATAGCTCGCCAGCAAGTTGCCGTCGCCGTCGATCATCGAGACCGAATTGCGCGCGGCGACGGCCTCGTCGTCCTTGAGCACGAGATCGACCGCGCCGGTCATGAGCACGGCATAGGGGCCGATCACCCGGCCGATGCGCTCGCGGGCGAGCACCGGATCGCCCGCATAGGTATACATGCGGTAAAGAAACGGCGGATAGCCGTCGCGGATATAGTCGCCGAGGCCTGATTCCGGCCAGAACACCACGCGGGTCTCGCCCGGCGAGCGCGGCAGGGAGAGCTTGGCCAGCTTGACGAAGTTGCCTTCGTAATAGCGCGGATCGTCGATGAATTCCTGCCGGATGTCGGGCTGGACCAGGGTGTAGCGCACCGCGCCTTCGCTGCGCTCGGCCCAGCGGTCGGGCAGGATCATCAGCGCGGCGAGGGCGGCCAAGGCCGCCACGGCGGGCAGCGGCCAGAGCCAGCGCGCAAAACCGGCGGAAGTGCGCGACAGGCGCCAGAACAGGCCGGGCAGGCAGGCGATCAGGACCAGCAGTCCGGAAAGGCCGTAAGTCCCGGTCCAGGGCACGGCCATTGCGAGGCCCCGGCTTTGATATCCGCCAAGCAGCGCGATGCCGAGCGGATTCCAGGCAAATCCAGTGAAGACCCAGGCGCGCAGCCACTCGCTGACGATCCAGGCCGGTGCGAAAGCAAGGGCGAGGAGGAGGAAAGCGCCGGGTCCCGAGCGTTTCCCCGACCCATCCAGCCGAAGTACGAGCCATGCGCTCAGCGCGGCGAGGCCAGGATAGATCGCGAGATAGAGCGAGAGCAGGAACACCGCGATCATGCCCAGCCATGCGGGCATCGAGGCCTGATAGGTGAAAGCGGTCGCGATCCAGTTGTTGCCGAGCGTGAAGTGTCCGAGGCCGAAGCACCAGCCGATCAGGAAGGCGCGCCGCCAGCCGGGGGCACGGAGCACCAGTTCGGTCAGCACGGCCATGCCGATCAGGGTGAGCGGCCAGAGTGCCAGCGGCTGGAATCCGCAGGCCGCGGCGGCGCCTGCGATAATCGCCGCAAGACCGGCCGCAAGGCGCGGGCGCCGTTCGAGAAAGTCCAGTGCGGGTTTCAGAGCCGGGCCTCGTGCCGAAGAAGATCGATGGCGCCGCTATGGAGGGGCAAGGCGGTGCGAGGCAAGCGAAGTTCGCGCGAAAGTGAGGCCGTTCAAACGAAAACGCCCCGCGTCTTGCCTTGCGGCGAGACGCGGGGCGTTTCCATTCGGGATGCCTTGGGGGTTCGCGAACCCCCTGGGAACTTACGAGCCTACGGCTTCCAGCGGGCTTTCGCCGCCTTCGTCGGCCGAAGCGGCCTTGCGGGTACGGCGGCGGCGCGGCTTTTCTTCGGTCGCCTCGGCTTCGTCGACGGCCTGCTCGACAGGCTTTTCGGCAGCCTTGGCGGCGCGGGTGCGCTTGGCCGGGGCGGCGGCGATCGCCGGGGGAAGGGTGGCCGGATCGAGGTTGGCAGCTGGTTCGGCTTCGGCGGCCGGAGCCTCGTCGCCGGGGCTCTCGCCCTCTTCTTCGTCGCGGCGGCGGCGCGGCTTGCGCTGCTTCAGACCGCGCGAGGCGCGGTTGTCGCGGACGAAGGGATTTTCGGCCGGCTCGTAAACGGTCGACTCGCCTTCGACGGGTGCTTCGTTGCCGGGGGCGGCGGTTTCTTCCTCGACGGCTTCGACGCGCGGTGCACGTTCTTCGCGGCGGAAGTCTTCGCGGCGTTCTTCACGACGGGGAGAATCTTCACGGCGCGGCTGGCGCTCCTGGCGCTGGTCCTGCCGATCCTGACGGTCGTAGTTGCGTTCCTGCCGCTCAGGGCGTTCCTGGCGCTCAGGGCGTTCCTGACGTTCCGGGGCGGGCGAGTCGAAGTCGCCGTAGTCGTCGACCGCGTAGTCGTCGCCGTAGTCGGACGGGCGATCGTCGCGCCGCGGCTGGCGCGCTTCTTCCTGGCGTTGCTTCTGGTCGGCGATGACGCGGAAGTAGTGATCGGCGAACTGGAGGTAATATTCCTCCTGCACGCGGTCACCGTTCAGGTGCGCGTCATGGGCCAGCTTCTTGTACTTCTCCAGCATCTGCGGCGCGTTGCCGCGGGCCCTGCTGTCGATCCGGTTAATTTGCTGACCGCCCTGCTGGCGATTGTTACCGCGACCACGCCGACGGTTATTACCACGATTATTATTCAAGGATTATTTCCTCAAAACCCAGGGCATCGGCCTGTTCCTGTCGGGCCGATCTGCCACACGTCACATGATCACGGATCGCCCCCGAGTGCCGTGAACTCCACCGTTTGCCGTGCCGAAGCGCTAAACGCCGCGACGATCTGCAAAGATTGGAGGCGAGCCGCCCACATGGGAAATTCCATCCATGTGCCGGTTCGACGTAATCCTTAGGCATTCCGGGCCGGAATTCCAAGTGAAAACTTACGCAGCTGTTGAAAACTCCAGCACGCGCGGTCGATTGCCGAGATCGCGGTGCAGGCGGCTGGAAAGGCCACATTTCGCGCCGATCGCAGCCACGGCCTCGGCCTGTTCGTGGCCGATCTCCACCAGCGCGACCCCGCCCGGCGCCAGCAGGCCGGGCAATTGCGGCACCAGCACAAGGTAATCGTCCAGCCCCAGTTCGCCCGAATAAAGCGCGCTGGCAGGCTCGTAACCCGCCACCGAGCGGTCGAGCGTCAATTTGGTTTCTACGTAAGGAGGATTGGCCAGAATGAGATCGAAGGGACCGCCCAGCGCTTCGGCCCAGTCGGGGGCGTGCCAGTCGGCCAAGGCCATGCGGGCGCGGCTTGCGAGGCCCAGCGCCTCGGCATTGCCCGCCGCGACGGCGAGGGCGCCGGGGGAACTGTCGATACCGACGCCGGTCGCCTCGGGCAGGGCGGCCAGCACCGCCAGCAGCAGCGCGCCGGAGCCGGTACCGCAATCGAGCACTCTGCGAGCGCCGGGCCGGGCAGCGAGGGCGGCTTCGACCAGCACTTCGGAATCGCCGCGCGGAATCAGGACATCGGGGCCGACCGCGAAGGGCATTCCGAAGAATTCCTGATGGCCGGTGATATAGGCGACGGGTTCGTGTTCGGCCCGGCGCTCCACCAGCGGGAAGAAGCCGTCCGGCGCGGCGTTGCGCATGCGCGAGAGCAGCATCGACGAGCGCGAGCAGCCCAGCGCATGGGCCATCAGCACTTCGGCATCGAGCCTTGCGGTGTCGCTGGTTGCGGCAAGTTGATCTGCCGCCGCGCGGATCGCTTCGCCGACAGTGAGGGTGTGGGCCGTCATCCTTCGACAGGCTCAGGATGAGCGGGGAATGGGGCGAAGAGCGAGTTCATCACTTCAAGACCTGCTCGCCCCGAGTTTGTCGAAGGGTCAGGCATCCATGGCGGCGAGGCGCTTGGCCTCGTCCTCGGCGAGCAGGGCATCGACCATTTCGGCAAGGCCGGGGCCTTCCAGAATCTCGGGCAGGCGGTGCAGGGTCAGGTTGATGCGGTGGTCGGTCACGCGCCCTTGCGGGAAATTGTAGGTGCGGATGCGCTCCGAACGGTCGCCGGAGCCGACCATGGCCTTGCGGGCCTCGGCCTCGGCGCCGTGAGCTTCTTCGCGCATTTTCTCGTAGAGGCGCGCGCGCAGGACCTGCATGGCCTTGGCCTTGTTCTTGTGCTGGCTGCGCTCGTCCTGGCAGATCACCACGAGATTGCTGGGCAAGTGGGTGATGCGCACGGCCGAATCGGTAGTGTTGACGTGCTGGCCGCCGGCGCCCGAGGCGCGGAAAATGTCGATCTTGAGGTCCTTGTCCTCGATCTGCACATCGACTTCGCTGGGTTCGGGCAGAACCGCGACGGTCGCCGCCGAAGTGTGGATGCGCCCGCCCGATTCGGTGACCGGCACGCGCTGCACGCGGTGGACGCCGCTTTCGAACTTCAGCTTGGCGAAGACGCCCGCACCGTTGACGTTGGCGACGACTTCCTTGAAGCCGCCGAGGTCGTTGGCGTTGACGGAGATCATCTCGACCCGCCAGCCCTGTTCGGCGGCATAGCGTTCGTACATCCGGTAGAGGTCGGCAGCGAACAGCGCGGCCTCGTCGCCGCCGGTCCCGGCGCGGATTTCCAGCATGGCCGGGCGCACGTCCGCCGCGTCGCGCGGCAGCATGGCTATGGCGAGCTGGCGTTCGGCTTCGGGCAGTTCGGCCTTGAGGCGCAGCACTTCCTCCTCGGCCAGCGCCCGCATGTCGGGGTCCGGGTCTTCCAGCGTCTGGAGCATGTCCAGCTCGCCGCGCATCGACACGACTTCGGCAGCGACGCGTGCCACCGGCTCCAGCTCGGCATAGTCGCGGCTGGCGGTGACGAAGGACTCGCCTTCCAGCGTGCCCGAGGCGAGACGCGCCTCAAGCTCCGCAAAACGTGCGGCGATCTGCGCCAGACGGGTGTCGGATATGCTCACGGATGGACCGACTGGAGGACCTGCTCGACCGCGAGATATTCGGCGGTCGGTTCGGCCGCGCGCAGGTTCGCCACGGGGGCATCGTCCTTGGTGCCGAAGGAGACCAGCACTTTGGCACCCATCTTCACGGCCTTGTCGAAGCGCTTGCGCGGCGATCCGGTGGCGACCATTTCGGCGTCGAGACCCTGGAAACGCAGTGCGGTGATGACCTTCTGGGCATAAGCCAGCGCGGCATCGTCCTCTACCGCGAGAACCACGGTCAGCGGTTCTTCGGCGAGCGTCCCGGCATCGGCGACCAGCATGGCCAGCCGCTCGATCCCTGCCGCCCAGCCCACGGCCGGGGTAGCGGGGCCGCCGAGGCTCTCCATCAGCCCGTCATAGCGGCCGCCGCCGAGCACGGTGCCCTGCGCGCCGAGGCGGGTGGTGACGAATTCGAAGGCGGTGTGGCGGTAGTAGTCCAGCCCGCGCACCAGCGAGGGCGCGCGTTCGTAGGCGACACCGGCGGCATCGAGCCCGGCGGTCACCGCGCCGAAGAAGTTCTGCGATTCGGCCGAGAGGAAAGCGTCGATCTTCGGGGCATCGCCGACGAAGACCTTGTCGCGCGGGTCCTTGGAATCGAGGATGCGCAGCGGATTGCGCTCGAGGCGGTCCTGCGAATCTTCCGAAAGCTCTGCCTTGTGGGCGCGGAAGTATTCGATCAGCGCGGCGCGCCAGGCGTCGCGGCTCTCGGCATCGCCCAGCGTGTTGAGCTGGAGCGTCACGCCGTCCGCAATGCCCAGTTCCTTGAGCAACTGGTCGGCCATGACCAGCAGTTCGACGTCGGCCAGCGGCTCGGGCGAGCCGATCAATTCGGCGTCGATCTGGTGGAACTGGCGGTAGCGGCCCTTCTGCGGCCGCTCGTAGCGGAACAGCGGGCCGTGCGTCGCGACCTTGAGCGGGGCGAACTGCTTCCAGCCGTCGGTCAGGTAGGCGCGGGCGAGACCGGCGGTGAATTCGGGGCGCAGGGTTAGCGATTCGCCGCCGCGATCCTCGAACGAGTACATTTCCTTGGAGACCACGTCGGTCGTCTCGCCGATCGAGCGCGAGAAAACTTCGGTCTTCTCGAAGACCGGCATTTCCACGCGGCGGAAGCGGTAGAGCTTGCGGACGCGCTCGAAAGTCTCGACGACGTGCGCGAAAGCCTCGGCGTCCGTGCCGAAGATGTCCTGGGTTCCGCGAATGGCCTGTGGTGTGGTGCTCATGACGCGCGCGCTTAGCCCGATTGCGGCGGCGGGGAAAGTGGCTGTGGACCGGGCGCAAAGCGGGAGGGATGAAAATCGGACGCCGCTCCCCGAATTGCGGCGATCCGTGGTCCCTTGGTGTCGAAGCGAATTGGATGGTTGCCAAACGGGACAACTGTCGCAAAGAATGACGTAATGAAATATCGTTCCGCGGTCGTCACGCTCCTCGCCCTTCTCTCAGTCTCAGCCCCGGCCCTCGCGCAGGATTCCGCCCAGCGAAGCCGTCCCATGGCCCCTGCGCTGCCCGCGCCGCTGCCCGCCGCGCAGGACAAGGCCTATCCCGGCACCGTCTCGCTCGACATCGATGCCAGCGACGTCGTGCACGGCGTCTACCGCGTCAGCCAGCAGTTCCCGGTTGCGGCCGGAACCGACAAGCTGACGCTCGTCCAGCCGAGCTGGCTGCCGGGCAATCACTCGCCCACCGGTCCGGCGGCATTGCTGGCGCAGATCCACTTCTTCGCCGACGGCAAGGAGATCAAGTGGCAGCGCGACACCGTGGCGGTGAATGCTTTCCACCTCGATCTTCCCGCCGGAACGCAGGTCGTCACCGCGAAGTTCATCCACACGTCCCCGGTGCAGGCCAAGGAAGGCCGCATCACGATGACGCAGGAAATGCTCAACCTCCAGTGGGAGAAGATGAGCCTCTATCCTTCGGGCTACTACACGCGCGGCATTACGGTGAAGCCGACCGTGAAGTTCCCGAGCGGCTGGACCGTTTACACCGCGCTCGACGGCAAGAGTCAGCAAGGCGACACCGTGACCTGGACGCCGACCGACTACGAGCGACTGGTCGACGAACCGATCTTCGCGGGCAAATATGCCCAGCGCTGGGACCTCGGCCAGGGCGTCAGCATGGACGTGGTGGCGGACGAGGCCAAGCTGCTCGGCATCAAGCCCGAGAACATGAAGACCTACCGGAATCTCGTGTCGGAAGCGCTGCTGACGTTCGGCGCGCGTCACTTCGACCACTACGACTTCCTGCTGGCGCTGACCGACCGGATGGGCGGCATCGGCCTCGAACATCACCGTTCGAGCGAGAACCAGATGGAACCCAAGGTCTGGACGGAGTGGGACAAGATGGATTGGGATCGCAACGTGATCCCGCACGAATTCGTCCATAGCTGGAACGGCAAGTACCGCCGCCCGACCGATCTCTGGACGCCGGACTACCAGCAGCCGATGCAGAACACGCTGCTCTGGGTCTACGAGGGCCAGACCCAGTTCTGGGGCTATATCCTTGCCGCGCGTTCGGGCGTGCAGACCAAGCAGACCATCCTCGACACACTGGCGGGCGCCGTCGCGCGCTATTCGGAAGCGACGCCGGGTCGCGGCTGGCGCTCGGTGGAGGACACCACGTTCGCACCGGTGCTCAACATGCGCCGTCCGCTGCCCTACACCTCGGTCACCCGCACCGAGGACTACTACGTCGAAGGCGCGCTGACTTGGCTGGAGGCGGACCAGATCATCCGCCATGGCACCGGCGGCAAGAAGGGTCTCGACGATTTCGCCAAGGCCTTCTTCGGCATGCGCGACGGCGACTGGGGCGAGCTGACTTACGACTTCGACGAAGTCGCGAAAGTGCTGAACGGCGTCTATCCCTACGACTGGGCCGGCTTCCTCAGGACCCGCATATACGAGACCAACCAGCCCGCCCCGACCAAGGGTGTGGAAATGGCCGGCTACAAGCTGGTCTGGAAGGACACCCAGAACGGTTACGAGAAGGGCGTCTCGGATTCGCGCAAGTCGCTCGACCTTACCTATTCGCTGGGCGTGACGCTGGACAACGACGGCACGGTGACGGCCGCCGTGTTCGACGGCCTCGGCTACAATGCCGGTCTCGTCAGCGGCGTGAAGGTCGTGGCGGTGAACGGCACGGCCTATAGCGGCGAAGTCATCAAGGATGCGATCACCGCAGCGAAGTCGGCCAAGACGCCGATCTCGGTGCTGGTCAAGCGCGGCGAGGCCTTCAGCACCGTGGCGCTCGACTATCACGGCGGCCTCCGCTTCCCCTGGCTGGAAAGCACGACGCCGGGCCGCGTCAACGGTCTCGATCGCCTGCTGGCACCGCGCAGCCGGTAAGCGGGCGCCGCTTCGGCGGCACGGCTCAAGGGAATGGCCCGGAGGCGGATTCTGTCCGTTTCCGGGCTTTTTCCTTTTTCTCTTCGGTATTTCGTCGATCGCAGCAGCGTATGCGTCGCAAACTGACGACCTCTACCCCGACAAGGCAGTTGCGATGCATAACTTGCAAGGCTAAGCCCCCCGGTCAAAGATGAACCGGCACGAGAGTTCCGTGCCTGTAATGTAAGGACCAACATGCGCATCGACATGATTCCTGTCGGCAAGAACCCGCCGGAAAGCCTGAACGTCATCATCGAGGTTCCCGTCGGTGGCGAGCCCGTGAAGTACGAGTTCGACAAGGACTCCGGCGCGCTGTTCGTCGATCGTATCCTGCACACGCCGATGCGCTACCCTGCGAACTACGGTTTCGTGCCGCACACGCTTTCGCCCGACGGCGATCCGCTTGACGCGCTGGTCGTCGCCCGCTCGCCCTTCGTGCCCGGTTCGGTCGTGCGCGTGCGCCCGATCGCGGTGCTGAACCTGGAAGACGAGCACGGCGGTGACGAGAAGCTTGTCTGCGTGCCCGACGACGCGACTTTCCCTTACTATTCGGACGTGCAGGAAAAGGGCGACCTTCCGGGCATCGTATTTAGCCAGATCGAACACTTCTTCACGCACTACAAGGACCTTGAGGCCGAGAAGTGGGTGCGCGTCGGCACTTGGGGCGGCGCCGAGGAAGCCCGCCAGATCGTGATCGAGGCGATCGAGCGCTATGAGGCCGAAGGCAAGAAGGTCGAGGCCTGATCCAGAGTTAGTTTTCCACCCCCATGTGGAACGAAGGGCCGGCGGTGCGAACCGTCGGCCCTTTATGTTTATACCCGCCAGCCCATCCACAGGCCGAGGCGCGGCGCCAACCGCTTCAGGCTCCCTTCCACCACGACTGCCAGAGCCAGCGACAGCCCGAACAGCGGCATCGCCAGCGCCAGCGCGACGACGAGCGCGACCGGCAGCCAGCTATGCCGGAGCGGTGCGAACGAGACGGGCGCACCAAGCACTTTTGCAGGACGCCTGCGCCACCACAGCACCACACTCGACAGGCAGAGAGTCACGAGGCCGAGCAGCACCGCGAGGTTCGCAAGCTGGTTGGCGAGGCCCCACCAGGCGCCCTCGTGTATGGCGACACCGTAGCCCACCGCGCGGTCGATCCGGTGCCGCTGGGCGAAGCGCTGCACACCTACGAGACTACCATCGGCCGAGATCTCGGCACTGTCGCGGTCGGGTCGGTTCTCGGCCTGGCTGCGCACCTGCCAAGGCATTCCTGCTATGGTCGGCGGGCTGACTTCCACCGGCGCGGCAAAGTGCAGGCGCGTTGCGCCTGCCACTACGGCGTCGAGTGCGGGCGGGGGAGGGGCCATGGCCATGGCCATGGCCATGCCGCCATGCTCGCCATGCTCCCCCATCATCGCCCGCATCCCGGCATCGGCCATGGCGCGGTCATGGGCCTCGGTGGCGGAACCGGCGGACCAGTCCTGTCGTCCTTCGAGCGTGCCCGTGACGGCGCGGACCTCGCGGAAATAGTCGCCCCAGACTTTGGCCCATGGCAGGCCGGACAAGATCAGGAACAGCGCACCCAGCGAAACCCACAGCCCGGTCACCGTATGGATATCCCGCCAGAACGTTGCGCGGCCCCGGCGGAGGCGCGGATAGAGCACGCCTGCGAGCTTTCCTCCATTCTGGCGCGGCCACCAGAGGAACAGCCCGCTAAGCAACATGACGATCGTCCAGCAAGCTGCCGTCTCGACAAGCGCCGAACCGCGATCGCCCGCGAGCAGTTCGCCGTGCAGCCGGAACACCACGCGCATCAGCCGGTCCTGTTCCGCGATCTTGTGAAGCACTTGCCCGGTCTGCGGATGGACCCAGACCCGCACATCGTCCGCGCCCTTGCCGACCAGTACCTGCACGGCGTCGCCGGGGGCCTCGGGCAGGACGTATTTGTGGAGCATGGCGCCCGGCACCGCCGCCACGGCGCGCGCGGCGATCGTCTCCGGGGCGAGCAGGGGCGCGGTTCCGCTCGCGACATCGCGGTAGGGAGCATAGAGCAGCCCCTCGATCTGCGGTTTGAACAGGTAGATCCCGCCAGTCAGCGACAGCCAGAGGACGAACGGCAGGCAGAACAGACCGGCATAGAAATGCCAGCGCCAGACGGCACGATACCAGCGTTCGGTGCGCGGTTTCAGGGCGATCGTCGTCACAGCTTCCACCCCGCTTCCACCAGGAAGCTGCTCTGCGGGTAGGGGTGGTAGACCCAGGCCCGGTCGTTGGTGAGATTGTCCACGCCCGCGCCGAGGCGAAGCTGATCGGTTACGTCCCAGCTTACTCTGGCGTCGAGCGCGAAGAGTTCGGACGTGTAGCCGTAGGTGTCGCCGCGCTGGAGGCCGAAGAGGTCGGTGTTCGGACGGCTGGCATAGCGAATGCCGAGCGAGACCAGCACCGGTGGAGCCACCCGGTAGCGGAGATTGCCGTTGAGTCGCCAGCGCGGGATGCGGGGGAACTGCATGCCCTCTGCTGCGGGGGCGCTGTCGTTGCGCAAGGTGACCGAATCGATCCAGGCTGCGTTGGCGTCGAGATCGAGGCCGGGAATCAGCACGTCGCGGGCCTCGGCGATCAACTCGAAGCCGTATTGCCGGGTCAGGTCGATGTTCTTGAAAGCGGAAGTGGTCACGCCGTTCTGGTTGAAGCCGGTGAAAGCGAAGATCGTGTCATGCACCCGCTGCCAGAAGGCGGAAGTCGTCAGCTTCACTTTACCGAACTGCCGGGCGAGCACGAGGTTGGCGTCGGTGGAGCGCTCGAGCTTCAGGTTCGGATCGAAGCTCTGCGGATCGAACTGGCCGTTACCGTCGAGGCTGCCCTGGAACAGTTCCCCCACCGTGGGAAAGCGCGTCGCTTTGGCGAGGCTGAGCTGGAGCCGGGTATCCGCATCGATGGTCCATTCCGCCGAGGCCTTGGGCTGGAAGGCGCTGGCATGGCGGCTGGCGTAACGGTTGGTGACGGCAAGCCCTGCGGTGCCGACGCGGCCGAGGCCGCCGTCGAAGGCGCGCCAATCCTCGAAGCGGCCGCCCAGCGTGAAGGTCACGGCCTCGACCGGCACCCGCAGTTCCGCCCAGGCGGCAAGGTTGCGGGTCTTGCCGAAAGTGCGGGTGGAGAAGGCGCGGCCCGCATCGCGGCGCCAGTTCGTCAGAGTATAGGTGGTGAGGTCTATGCGGTAGAGATTCGCGCTCGTTCCCCCGGCCAGCTCGATATCGCCGAGCCGGGCGGTCAGCGAGAGATTGCCGGTGTACCACGCCGCCGGCCCCTGCCGCGCAAGGGTTCCGGCACCATCTGCCGCCCCGGCGTTATAGCCCTTCGAGGTGAAGGCGTCGGAGCGCAGGATCTGGTAGGTCGAAAGATCGGCAGTGGCCGTCACCGCGTCCGAAAGCGGGGCGGAGAGCTTCATGCCCGCCAGGAGTTCGTCGCGGATCGTACGCGACCAGTTGGCGCCGCTGGCGGTATAGCCCTGCCCGCCGATCGAGACGGGGCCGTCGCAGACCGTCTGCCCGGCAGGGTCTCGCAAGTAGCAGTCCGGCGCGGTCTGGCTGTCGAGATTGTGCCAGTAAGCCAGCAGCACTTCGCCGGTAACGCCCGAGGCGCCGTCGTAGCCGAGCCGCAGCTTGGCCTGGTCCTGCGTGATCTTTGCGGGACTCTGGGCCGCGAAGATCGGGTTGCTCGCGGTGCCGGGGGCATTCGCCATATGCTGGCCGGGATCGACGATCGCGCCGCTCACTGCCGTGCCGCCGCTCGCCGTGCTGGGAGTGAGGCCTTGGAACATTTGCGGATGGCCCTCGTTGCGGAAATGGCGGCTGGACAGGCGGAGCGACCAAGGGCCGTCCTTCTGCCGGAAGCCCATGCCCGCCTCGGCGGCGTAGCCCCAATAGCTGTCGTGGGTGCCGTATTGATCGTAGGGCTGGCTCATGCCCTGAACGGTGATGAAGGCCTCGGCCTTCTCCGGCGAGCGGGTGGTGATGTTGACTACGCCGCCCATCGAATTGCCCGCGTAGCGCGCGGAATAGGGGCCGTAGACCACGTCGAACTGCTCGACCTCACCGGGGCCGACCACGCCCCATTTCGGCGCATAGGCGAAGGAGTTGCCGAGAAAATTGGACACCGTGAAGCCGTCCACCATGACCAGCGTGCGGGCGCTCTGGGTAGAATGGGTGCCGCGAAAACCGGGGACGCCGTTAGAATCGCCCGCATAGCGGGTCCGCACGAAGAAGTCGGGGGCGTATTTCATAAGGTCCTCGACGTTGCGGGCATTCACGCCCGAGAACTGTTCGTCGCCGAGGCTGACGGAAAGGCCCCGCGCGTCGAGGCTGATCGGCGCATTGCGCTGGCCGACGACGAGTATGGAAGCATCGGAGGCCGTGTCGGCCTCCTCGGCCAGAGCCGCCCCCGGAATCTGGGCAAGCGGCGCCGCGCCGAGCGCGAGCAGGAATCGGTACATGGGAAATAGTCACCTGATCGGCACGCAGCGCCGGGAAACGGCCTGTGTGCTGGAATCACGAATTGCCGCAGGTTTGGGAACCGGCGGCTTGACGAGGGGATCAGGCGGAGAGGGGCGGCCCTCTCAGCGGCGGGCGGACTTGCGCGCGAAGCGGGCGAAGCGCCAGTGGGCGATAGCGGATCGCGGCGACGAAGACGAAGAGCAGTGCCGCCGCCAGCAGCACCGGCAACTCGGCATCAAGCGCGGCGGCGGAATGCGAGGAGAAGGCACAAGGGTGGTCGGCAGTGGCCGAGGCGTCCGGATGGCCGCCCTTGCGCTCGATATGGATCAGCACCTTGGACCCTGCGGGCGCGGAACCGGAGCAGAGTTCCACCGTCAGTGTGCCGCCGTGGGCGGAAGGCATGTAGCCGGTGGGCACGAAGACTTTCAGGCACAGGGCGGCGGCCAGCAGCCATGCCGCAAGGCCGGGATGCGCCCGGAAGAAGTGCCTGAGAGTGCCCACGCCTTGCGATCTAACTGGAAAGCGCGCGGTCGTCATCGGGAGAAATTGTCCCAGCCTCGCCGGATCCACATTCCGGGGCGGCGATCAGTCCACCACGAGGAAGTAGTTGGCCTGGCTCTGCCCGCCGTTGCGCACTTCGATCAGATAGCGCTGGGTGAAGATCGGCACCCAGCGGCACGCGCGGCGCTGGGCGTCGGCTACGCAGACCGGCTTGTGCGCGGCATCGATCACCCGCAAGATGAGCGGCTCGCCGCCGACCGTGGAGAGGGCGATGCTGGCCTTGCGGCCGGATAGGAAGACCTGCTGGAACGTGTCGCTCTGGCCCGCGCGGATCTTGCCCGAACGGTAGCCGGGGCCGAGCGGGCTGCCGCGCAGGACCGCGCCGGTAGCGCCTGGAATCAGGGCGCGCCAGCCTGGAACCGGGTCTATGCCGGTCCAGCCTGCCATCGGCCGCGCGCCGGAGCGCTCGATCACGCGCAGGGCATCGGCCAGCGCAGTGCTGTCGGAAGTTCGTTCCGCCTTTTCGGCAGTGGTGAGGGCCATGGCCACGCGCTCATCACGGCTGGCGTTGCGGCTGTTGTCCTGATTCACCGCCGAAAAGGCAGGACCCGCCGCGAGAAGAGCCGCGCCGCACAGGGCAGAAAGAACGGTCTTGGCCGCGATCATGGTTTCGACTCCGGAACGATCGTGAAACAGGCGCCCTTTTCGGAGGGTACGAGCGCAATTTCAAGATGATGCCGTTCGGCGATGGCGCGGCAGAGGGCAAGGCCCAGTCCCGCACCTTGTTGCCCTGCACCGTTCTGGCCGTTCCGACTGTCCTGATTGCCGCCGCGGCTGAACTTGTCGAAGATCGTCTCGCGGTCTTCCTCGGGCACGCCCGGGCCATCGTCGCAGACGGTCAGGCGCAGCCCTTTTTCCAGTTCCAGCCGGACGGTGCCGCCGGGCTGGACAAACTTGAAGGCATTGTCGAGCAGGTTGGTAACAAGCCGGGTCAGCTGCATTTCCTCGCCCTCGATGATGACGCCGGGAGTGATCGCGAGTTCGAACGTATGGCCCAATTCCTCGGCGCTGTCGGCATAGAGTTCGCCCAGCCGCTCGGCGAGCAGGCTGAGGTTCACTGGGGCGAGGCCGTGACGGTCGCCGCGCCGGGCCTGGCTGGCGGCGATGTCGAGCAGCGATTCGAGCATGCGGATGATCCCGCGAATCTCCAGCCGGGCATCGACGATGCGCGCGGCGGTCTCGCCGTCGGGCGTCGCCGCCAGCGCCTTCACCAGCCGGTTGTCGAGATGCATGAGCGGGGTGCGCATCTCGTGCGCCACCTGGTCGGTGGTCTCGCGCTGGGCGCTGGCGAGGCGGCGCAAGCGCGAGAGGGCCTCGCCGGAGTGGCGGGTCAGTTCGTCGATCTCGTCGCGGTCCTTCGAATCGCGGGCGAGCTGGGCGAGGGCGGCATCGTCGGGATGGCGGAACGCGGCGTTGATGCGCCCGATGCGTCCGGCAAGGCGGCGGGCGGCGAGCAGGCCCGCCAGCGCGACCGCGCCCACCGCGAGCAGGCCGCCCGCCAGGAACGTCAGTGCCACCTGCCGCAGCAGCACGCCGAGATCGCGATATTCATGGGCCACCAGCAGGCGTAGATCGGGACCGAGCTGGGTGGATCGCGCCAGCGCGCGGTGCCCGTCGGGAAGCAGGACCTCGCCGGCTTCGGAAACGCCCGCATGGAGGCCGGGCCAGGTCCGCAGGTCCCCGGCCAGCGGTGCCCCCTTGGCGTCGGCCAGCAGGTAATGCGCCGGATTGGCGTCGCGCGGCTGGAGCGCCAGGCGGTCGTTGATACGGTTGGACAGTTCCACCGCGCCGCCGCTGGCGAAAATGTCGACCATGCCAGCGAGGTCAACGTCCACTGCGCGTTCGAGCGCAAGGCGGTTGGTGCGCTGGATCGTCGCGTCGGTCAGCAGCCAAAGGCCGAAGGTGATGAGCGCCGCGATAAGGATCGCCGAGACCACGATCTGCGCGAAGATCGACCTGTGAATCTCGATGCGGCGCGTCATGGTCCTAGCGCCCGTCGAGCAGGCGGTAGCCCGACCCCCAGATCGTTTCCAGCGCGGGCGAATCGAAACCGTCTTCCAGCTTGCGGCGCAAGCGGCCGATATTCACGTCGACCACGTTGGTCTGAGGATCGAAGTTCATCTTCCAGACATCGCGCAGCAGCATCTCGCGAGTGAGGATTTCTCCGGCATTTTCCATGAAGTAGCGGAAAAGCTCGAATTCCTTGGGGCTCAGCGCGAGGTGGCGGTTGTTGCGGAAGGCGGTGCGGGCCTTCACGTGGCACTCGAAGGCGCCGTATAGGATCACCGCGCTGTGCTCCCGGCCGGAGGCACGGCGATGCAGGGCGCGTAGCCGCGCCAGCAGTTCGGGCGCCTCGAAGGGCTTGGCGAGATAGTCGTCGGCCCCGGCGTCGAGGCCCTCGGCGCGGTCGCTGGTGCGGCCGAGCGCGGAAAGCATCAGCACCGGCGTGCCGATCCCGCTTTCGCGCAGGCGCGAGAGGATCGTCAGTCCGTCGAGATCGGGCAGCATGCGGTCGAGGATGATGACGTCGAAGTTCTCGACCCCCGCCAGCCGCAGGCCCTCCTGGCCGCTGCCGGCCCAGACGAGCGGAATGTTCGACTGTTGCGCCAGTTCCTGTACCTGGGAGGCGGCGCGGGAGTCGTCTTCGATGTAGAGGGTTTTGGGGCCGCTCATGGCTCGGTTCGCTGGTGCGGGATCGCCGCCGGAACTTTGTCCGGACGCCGATCCCGCGAAGTCTTGCAGTTCGATTAGCGGGCCGAAGCGTTGGTGGCCTGCGGCGCGGCGGCCGAGGCGTCCTCGGGCAAGCCGCCGAGCTGGGTGACCAGCTTGGTATAGGCATCGAGATAGGCCAGCACGATGATCTGGCCGATCTGGGTGTTTTGGTAGCCGCCGCCCGCGGCGCCGCCGAAAGTGCCGCCGAAGAAGCCGCCACCGCCGCCGCCGAAGCTGACGTCCGACTTGCGCGCATAGCCCTCGGTCAGCGCTTCTTCGACGGTAGTGCGGGCGTTGACGACGGAGAGCGTGACGTTGGCCTCGCCCTTCTTGATGTTGAGGCCGCCGGCGATCGCGCCGACACCGCGACCGAACAGGCCGCCGACGCCGCCGAGCACGCCGCCGATGCCGCCGCCGCCCGAATTGTTGTTGGTCGAGACGATGTCCGGCTGGAGGAAGTAGTCCGCTGCCTTGATCTGGCCCTTGCCGATGTTCGAGCCCTTCTGAAGCTCACCCTGTTCGGCCAACGCGCGTTCCATGGCGCTGTTCTGGAGCGAGCGGCCGCGGTTCACCAGCGTGAAGCAGCCGGACTTCTGCACGAAGACGCGCAGGATTGCCTCGGGGCTGCCCAGGCTGAGTTCGCGCCACCACTGGGTGTCCGGCTCGACGATGGACACGGTACCGAGGTTCTTGCGACACACCGGAATCTGCTGGGTGCCCTTGTCTTGGATCTTGCGGGCGGACGACTTGTCTTCGGCGAATGCCGACGGCGCCGTGGCCATGACGGCAAGCGCGGTCAGCGCGCAGGCGATCTTCTTCATGATGACTTCCCTCTGTTGAACCGGGCCTCTGTTGCAACAAGCACGAGGTGTCCCGGCCTTCCCAACCCCCAGCGACTTTAGGCCCGAAATCGCTTCGGGCAAATGACTATTGCTGTGAGATTTCACCCCGGTAAATTCACCACCGGAAGCTGGCTTCTACTTTGGCGCGACCGGCATATTGTCGATCAGGCGTGTGGTCCCGATCCGCGCGGCGACCAGCAGGCGCATCGGCCTTTCGCCGCGCTCGTCCAGCAGGGTCAAGGCATCAGCATCGCGCAGTTCGGCATAGTCCACCGAGGCGAAGCCGCCGTCCAGCAGAGCAGAGTGGAGGCCAGCAAGCGCGGCAGCGACCGGCTCGCCGCTTTCGATCGCGGCGATGGCGGCTTTCATCGCCGTGGGCAGGGTCCCGGCCTGAACGCGTTGCTCCTGCGAGAGGTAGGCATTGCGTGAGGACTTGGCGAGGCCGTCTTCCTCGCGCACGGTGGCCACGCCGAGCACGGCATCGACGTGGGGGCGGGTCAGGTCGAGATCGCGGGTCATGCGGCGGATCACAGCGAGCTGCTGCCAGTCCTTCTCGCCGAACAGCGCCACGTCCGGCAGGACCTGGTGGAAAAGCTTGCAGACCACGGTGGCGACGCCGTCGAAATGGCCGGGGCGCGAGGCGCCGCAGAGACCGTCGCTGACGCCCGAGACCGAAATATTGGTGGCGAAGCCCTGCGGATACATCGCTTCGACCGTGGGCGCCCAGAGCAGCGCCACGCCTTCTACCTCCAGCAGCGCACTGTCGCGTTCGAGCTGGCGCGGATATTTGTCGAGATCCTCGTTCGCGCCGAACTGGAGCGGATTCACGAAGATCGAGACGACGACGTGATCGGCGCGCTTCCTGGCTTCGCGCACCAGTGTCAGATGGCCTTCATGGAGCGCGCCCATCGTGGGCACTAGGGCGATCGTTCCCGATTCCCGCAGCCCGGCAATGGCACGGCGCAGTGGATCAAGGCTTTGGAGGGTTTGCATTGGGTGTCACTGCTCCGATAGGATGCACTTGACCGGTGGTCGCGCCTGCCCTTAGCCGCACCGCGGCTTGATGAGCAATGGGGCGAACAACGGGTTTGACCCGCTTCGGCGGTTAACGGTTTGATTTCGCTTCGCGGTCTAAAGGCCGGGAGGCAACGAATCCGGACCAGCGTCCGGGGGCAACAGGGAAAGCGAACAGGGTCCGTGACAGCGCATCGCATCGTCTTCGCCAACGAAAAAGGCGGCACCGGCAAGTCCACGACGGCCGTCCACGTCGCCATCGCACTCGCCTACCAGGGCGCAAAGGTCGCCGCGATCGATCTCGATCCGCGCCAGCGCACCTTGTACCGCTATCTGGAAAACCGGGTCGAAACCGAGCGCCGCCGCGAGATCGCGCTGCCGGGCGCCCGTTTCGCGGTCTACGACGGCGAGGATATCGACGAACTGGACGAACTGGCCGAAGCCATCGCCGAGGGATACGATTTCCTGATCTTCGACACGCCGGGCCGTGACGATGCCTTCGCCCGCCACGTTGCGGCGACCGCCGACACGCTCGTCACCCCGCTGAACGACAGCTTCATTGACTTCGACCTGATCGGTCAGGTGGAGAGCGAGACGTTCAAGGTGAAGAAGCTTTCGTTCTACGCCGAACTCATGTGGGAGACCCGCAAGAAGCGCGGCCTCAAGACCATCAACGAAGGGCGCCGGGAACTCGACTGGGTGGTGGTGCGCAACCGCGTCCAGCACGTCGAGGCGAAGAACATGCGCCGCCTGGAAGGGGCCCTGCTCGAACTGTCGAAGCGCGTGGGCTTCCGCATTTCCAACGGCCTGTCCGAACGCGTCATCTTCCGCGAACTGTTCCCCTCGGGCCTGACCCTGCTGGACAAGGGCCACCTCGGCGAACTCGGCACCAGCCATCTCGTCGCTCGGCAGGAACTGCGTCAGCTGGTGGCCGGTCTCAACCTGCCGGTGCCGACGGGCCGCGTGGCGGACATGCAGCTCGCCGCAGACGAATGAAGCTGTTCTGGCTCATCGCGCTCGGCTGCATCGCCTGGCGGCTGATCAAGGGGCGTTGGCCGTGGCAGGGCAAGTCGCTGCCGGGGCCGTCTTTCGCCGATGTCCATGCCAGCGCGCAGGCGCGGACGCTGTTGGGCGTGGGTGAGGGCGCGGATCGCCGCGAGATTCTCGACGCCCATCGCCGCGTCATCGCCGAGGTCCATCCTGACCGGGGCGGCACCAACGAGAAAGTCCACGAGGCCAATGCCGCGCGCGACCTTCTGCTCGGCAAGCTGGACGGCCGGTAAGCTCCACAGATGAGCCATAGGTTCGATCCCACGATCCTGCGTGAATACGACATTCGCGGCGTGGTCGGGCGGGACCTCGGGCCGGAGGACGCCCATGCGCTGGGCCGCTGTTTCGCAAGCGTGGTGCGCCGGTCGGGCGGCGGCAGGGTCGCGGTCGGCTATGACGGGCGGGTCAGTTCGCCCGCGCTGGAAGCGGCGCTTGTCGAAGGGCTGACCGCCAGCGGCGCGGATGTCGTGCGGATCGGGCTGGGGCCGACGCCGATGCTCTACTATGCCGAGGCCTCGAGCGAGGACATTGACGGCGCCATCCAGATCACCGGCAGCCACAATCCCGCCGATCACAACGGCTTCAAGCTGGTGCTGGGCGGGCGTCCGTTCTTCGGCGAGGATATCGTGCGGCTTGGCGACATGGCGGCGGCGGGAAACTGGGACGAGGGTGCCGCTCGGGTCGAGGTCCGCGAGGTGCTGGATGCCTATGTCGCGCGCATTGCCGAGGGCATCGCCGGGATCGACCCCGACGCACTGTCCACCCTGCGTATCGGCTGGGATGCTGGAAACGGCGCCTCCGGGCCGGCGCTGGAGCGTCTCACAGCGGGCCTGCCGGGCGAGCACCATCTGCTGTTCACCGAAGTCGACGGAACTTTTCCCAATCATCACCCGGACCCGACCGAGGAGAAGAACCTTGCTGACCTGAAGGCGCTGATCGCGGCGGAAGGGCTCGATTTCGGGGTGGCCTTCGACGGCGACGCCGACCGCATCGGCGTCGTCGATGGTCTTGGGCGGGTGATCTGGGGGGACCAATTGCTCGGCATCTTCGCGGAGGACCTGCTGGCCCGCATGCCGGGGGCCACGGTGATCGCGGACGTCAAAGCCTCCGGGGCGCTGTTCGATACCATCCTGCGGCACGGCGGCCAGCCGCTCATGTGGAAGAGCGGCCATTCGCACATGAAGGCGAAGATGCGGGAGACCGGCGCGCCGCTCGCGGGCGAGACGAGCGCGCATCTCTTCTTCGCGGACGATTTCTACGGCTTCGACGACGGGCTCTATGCGGCGGTGCGGCTGATCGCGGCGACGGTGCGGCTCGGGCGTTCCGTCACGCAGCTGCGCGGGGCGATGCCGGACATGCTCAACACCCCGGAACTGCGCTTTCAGGTGGCGGAGAGCCGCAAGTTCGCCGCGATCGACGAAGTGCGCGGGCGGCTGGCGGAAGCCGGGGCGGATTTCGTCGCTATCGACGGGGTTCGCGTCACCACGCCCGACGGCTGGTGGCTACTGCGGGCTTCCAACACGCAGGACGTGCTGGTCGCGCGGGCGGAAAGCGATACGGCGGAAGGGCTGGAGCGCCTGATCGCTGATATCGATGCGCAACTGGCGGCATCAGGCCTGCGACGCGGCCCGCAGGCAGAGCACTAGCGCAGCGCCAGCCAGGCGAGACCCACCGCGAGCGCACTGGCGACCAGCGGAACCGCTGCCGCCCGGCCCTTTGCCCACCCCGCGACACTCACCACCACGCCCGCCTTGAACAGCGTGTTGAGCGCCACCGGCACCGCCAGCACCAATCCGGCGGTGCGCGGATCAAGCGTCTGTCCGGCCAGCCCGCCCATGGTGATGATGGCGGAATCGACGTCGACGGTGCCGGAGATCGCCAGAACCAGCGCCAGCCCGTGATCCCCGAAATTCCGGAGCACCCAGAGCGAGGCCACCGTCAGCACCATGACGAGACCCGCCAGCATCAGCGCGGGGGCTATGTCGAAGGGGTTGCGGATGGTCATCTCGTGGTTGGTGTCGCCCACTTCGGCAAAGCGGGTGCGGTGCAGATACCAGGCAGCGAAGACGAGGCTGACGGTCAGCCCCGGCGCGACCAGCATCGCCAGCGTCGGCAGCGCAGCGGGGGCGAGCAGGCCCGCCAGCACCATTACGCGCAGGAACATGACCACCGAGGAGACTGAAACCGCCGAGGCCAGCACCGGCACCGGGGTCGCGGCCTCCTTCATGCGGTTGGCGATCGAGGCGGTGACGGCGGTGGAGGACACCAGCGCCCCCGCCGCTGCTGTGGCGATGATCCCGCGGGCCGCCCCGACGATTCGCGTGGCGAAGTAACCGGCGAAGGAAAAGCCCGAGACCAGCACCACGATCAGCCAGAGCTTGCGCGGGTTCCAGGCATCGTAGGGGCCGAAGTCCCGGTCAGGCAGCTGCGGCAGGATCACCAGCGCGATCAGCGCGAAGCGGGCGATGGAGAGCATCTCGCGCTGGCTGAGGCGGTCGATCCAGCCATGAAGCTGCTCGCGCATGGCGAGCAGCAGGACCATGACCACCGCGACCGCCGTGCCGATCAGCCGCTCGCCGAGGCCTACCAGCAAGCCGCTGGCCAGTGTGAGCAGGGCCACCACGCCGGAAGTGCCGTTGACGGTCTCGGCCAGCCGGGCATCGCGCCAGTAGCCGACGATCACCAGCACCCCGGAAGCCGCGAGCAGCACGGTCGCGGGGCCGGGAGCGGGACTGTAGAGAATACCCGCAAGGCCGCCGCTCAGGCCCAGAAGTGCGAAAGTGCGGATGCCGGCGAAGCGCGAGCCGTCCGCCTTATCGCGCGCCGCCCAGCCGCGCTGGAGACCGACAAGCAGGCCCAGCGCGAGGCTGACCGCGAGGGCGATGAGATGCTTCAGGTCGAGATCGCTCGGCATCGTCGCTTTCGTTCCCAAAAAGCACCTGGACGAGCATCCGCGAAGCCGTGAGGCGAGGCAAGGGAAATGCCGCAACCTCCCGGCCTGCTCGGGCTTTCCTGATCTGCGCCAAGATGCTTGAAGCAAACGGGATGACCGTGCGGAGATCGAGATCATGACAGCCGGGGCCGTGGTTCCGCCCGAACTGGACGCCTGGTTCTCAGGGCGGGGCTGGCGCGTGCGGCAGCACCAAAGCGCCATGTTGGCCGCTTCCGAACGCGGGAACCATGCCTTGCTGGTGGCCGATACCGGGGCGGGCAAGACGCTGGCGGGGTTCTTGCCGACGCTCGCCGCCTTCTGCCCCTCACGCCTGGCGGAGGCGCCGGTGCCGGAGGGGCTGCACACGCTGTACGTCTCGCCTCTCAAGGCGCTGGCGCACGATGTCCAGCGCAATCTCCTCACGCCGGTGGAGGAGATGGGCCTGCCGATCCGCATCGAGACGCGCAGTGGCGATACCCCCTCGGATCGCAAGGCCCGCCAGCGCGCCCGCCCGCCGCATGTCCTGCTGACGACACCGGAATCGCTCTCACTGCTGCTGAGCTATCCCGAGGCGCCGACGCTCTTCGCCGGACTGAAGCGCGTGGTCATCGACGAGATCCATGCCTTCGCTACCGGTAAACGCGGCGATCTGCTGGCGCTGGCGCTGTCGCGGTTGCAGGCCTTGTCGCCCGACCTCCAGCGCGCAGGGCTTTCGGCGACGCTGGCGGACCCCGATGCCTTTCGCGGATGGCTGGCGCCCTGGGGCGAGATCGACAGGGTGGAACTGGTGGAAGGCGAGGCAGGCGCCGAGCCGGAAGTCTCGATCCTCCTCCCGCAGGAAGAGCGCATTCCCTGGAGTGGTCACGCCGCGACCTGGGCGATCCCGCAGCTGATCGAGCAGGTCAAGGCTCACCGCACCACGCTGATCTTCACCAACACACGCTTTCTGGCGGAGTACATTTTCCAGGAACTCTGGAACGCCAACGAGGACAATCTGCCGATCGGCATCCACCATGGCTCGCTCTCGAAAGAGGCGCGGCGCAAGGTGGAAGGGGCCATGGCGGAAGGGCGCCTGCGGGCGCTGGTCTGCACCGCCAGCCTCGACCTCGGGGTGGACTGGGGCGATATCGATCTGGTTGTGCAGATGGGGGCGCCCAAGGGATCCTCGCGCCTGCTCCAGCGGATCGGCCGCGCCAATCACCGGCTCGACCAACCGAGCAAGGCCCTGCTGGTGCCCGGCAACCGCTTCGAGTTCCTCGAGGCCTTCGCGGCCCGGCAGGCGGTCCATGACGGCCAGCGTGATGGCGAGCCGTTCCGTCCCGGTGGGCTGGATGTCCTCGCCCAGCATGTCATGGCCGTGGCCTGCGCGGGTCCCTTCCGCGAGGAGGCGCTGCTGTCCGAAGTGCGGTCCTCGCTCGCCTATGCCTGGGTGGACGAGGGGATTTTCGCCCGCGTCCTCGATTTCGTTGCGACCGGGGGCTACGCGCTGCGCTCCTACGACCGTTTCCGCCGCATCGTCCGCGAGAAGGACGGCACCTGGCGGCTCACCCATCCCGAACATGCGGCGCGGCATCGGCTCAATGCCGGGATCATCGTCGATGCCGAAATGCTCGACGTGCGCTTTCGCAACGGGCGCTCGCTGGGCAAGGTGGAGGAGGGCTTCGGCGCCAGCCTGAAGCCGGGCGATACCTTCCGCTTTGCGGGCATGGACCTCGAAGTCGAGGCGCTGCGCGAACTGGAACTGGTGGTGCGGGCGGCCCGGCGCTCGGCGACGATCCCCAGCTACTCGGGCCAGCGCATGCCGATCTCGACCCATCTGGCCGACCGGGTGCGCGCGATGCTGTTCGACCGCGCGGGATGGGCGCGCTTCCCCGACGACGTGCGCGAATGGCTGGAAGTGCAGGACTGGCGCTCGCACCTGCCCGCGCCGGGGCGGCTGCTGGTGGAGAGCTTCCCGCATCACGGTCGGGCCTATACGACCTATTACACCTTCGAAGGGTGGCCCGCGAACCAGTCGCTGGGGATGCTGGTCACGCGGCGGATGGAGGATCGGGGGCTGGGACCGCTCGGTTTCGTGGCGACCGACTATGCTTTGGTGGTCTGGGGTCTGAAGCCGGTGGAGGACCCCGCCGCGCTGCTCTCGCCCGATATCCTGACCCATGAGTTCGTCGACTGGGTCCAGCAGTCCTACCTGCTGCGCCGCGCGTTCCGCGAGGTTGCAGTGATTTCCGGTCTCGTCGAGCGGCAACAACCGGGAAAGCGCAAGTCCGGACGGCAGGTCACGTTCTCGACGGACCTCATCTACGACGTACTGCGCAGGTACGAGCCCGATCACCTGCTGATCGAGGCCGCCTGGGCCGATGCCCGCGCGCGGATGACTGACGTGGCGCGTGTGGCCGATGTGCTGGACCGGGCGGCGAAGGAAGTGGATCACATCCGGCTCGAGCGGATCAGTCCGCTCTCGGTTCCGGCGATCTCGATGATCGGCCGGGAATCGCTGCCTTCGGGTTCGGCGGACGAGGACCTGCTGGTCGAGGCGGAGAGCCTGGCATCCATGGCGATGCGGGTCGATCCGGTGGAAACCGAAGGCGACTGACGGCTGAAAGCGCGCAACAAAAAAGGGGCGGATTGCTCCGCCCCTTCGTTGGTCCTTGAGAGACCGGTTCCGCTTCCGGCTTACTTGCCGAAGTCGCGGAACTGTTCGTTGCCGACGAAGCCAAACTTCGTGACGTCCGCAGCCTTGATGATCTGCAGCACGCCGGCCGAGAGTTCATAGCTGGCCTGCGCTTCCGGCTGGTACTGCAGCTCGGGTTCGGTCGGGTAGGTGAGCGACTGCTTGAGCAGGTTCGCCAGACCCGGACCGTCCACTTGCGTGCCGTTCCAGAGGATCTTGTCGTCCGCGGTGAGCACGACCTTGTTACGGATCGGGTCAACCGGCGGGGGAGTGTCCGTCGGAGGGGTTGCAACCGGAAGATCGATATCGATCGAGTGGGTCGCAACCGGGATGGTAATGATGAACATGATGAGGAGAACGAGCATGACGTCGATCAACGGCGTCGTGTTCATTTCCATCATCGGCTCGCCATTTTCCTTGCCGCCTGACATTGCCATGGAAAGTTACTCCTGTTCCTGCCGACGTCAGGTCGGGTCGACCGGGTTGGTGATGAAACCAACCGTCGGGTAGCCCGAGATCTGGACGTTGTAGATCGCACCGGCAACGCAGCGCCACGGGGCGTTGACGTCACCGCGGATGTGGACCTGCGGCACGAGATCCGGGTTGGCCTGAAGGGCTTCCGGACCGCCTTCGCGCTTCACGATGTTATCGAGACGCTTGAAGGCCTGGTCGCGCAGTTCCTGCGAGGTCACCGGCGTGATGTTGTTGAAGTAGACGCGGCATTCGCCGTTGCGCGAAGCGCCAGCGTAACCGGGTTCACCCGCTGATTTTCCTGCATCGTCGGTGGTCGAGACGGTGAGGAGAAGGTTTTCCACCTTGTCCTTCGATTCGACGGCTTCGATGACGGGGATCTTCAGCTTTTCGATCGTCTGGATCGCAACCGGAACCGCGATCAGGAAGATGATCAGAAGCACCAGCATGACGTCGACGAGCGGCGTCGTGTTGATGTCGGACATCGGTGTCTCGGCACCGCCTCCGCCCGAGGATATCGCCATAGTCTTATCCTAATCCTTGCGTTGCCTTGGGCAGGCGGCGGACGCGCATGCTACGCACCGCCGCCTGGTTCCCTGGACGCGCCCTTGGCCGCAGAGCGACCGGCGCGTCCGAACTGCTTACGGCTTGGCCGGAGCAGCAGCCGGCTTGGCGGGAGCGGGAGCGGGCTTGGCGGGGGCAGCAGCGACGATCGGCTTCACGGCGCCCTTCGAGTTGATGTTCGCGAGAACGTCAGCCGAGAAGCCGGTCAGGTTTTCGGCGATGCGCTTGTTGCGGCTCTGGAGGTAGTTGTAGGCCAGAACGGCGGGAACGGCGACGATCAGGCCGAGCGCGGTCATGATCAGCGATTCACCGACGGGACCGGCAACCTTGTCGATCGAGGCCGAACCGGCGATGCCGATGGCGATCAGGGCGCGGTAGATGCCGACCACGGTACCGAACAGACCGATGAACGGTGCGGTCGCGCCGACGGTGGCGAGGAACGGCAGGCCCGAAGCGAGGCGGGCGTTGATCGAGGCTTCCGAGCGGGCAAGCGAAGCGTGCATCCAGTCGTGAGCTTCGAGCGAGTCAGTCATCTTGGCGTGCTGGTCTTCGGCGGCGATGCCGTCATCGACGAGCTGGCGCCATGCGCTGTTCTTCTCGAGCTTGGCGGCGCCTTCACGAAGGGTCGGGGCCTTCCAGAACGTGGTGCGGACAACGTTGTACTGGCGCATGATCTTCGACTGTTCGAACCACTTGGTGAACAGGATGTAGAACGAACCGAACGACATCACGCCCATGATGATCACGGTCGCGTACGAGATGAAGCCACCGGCTTCGAGCGCTTCCATGAAGCCGAACTTGTTCTGCGGCGCAGCTTCACCTGCGGCGGCAAGGATATCAACGATAAGCATGCGATTTACCTCTCAAGAAGAATGCAGGGACTGGGTCGGACCAGGGTGTGTGCGGTCCGTGCAGTCTTGAAGTTAGTTGAGCTTGTAGACGATCGCCGTCGACGTGCTGCCCGCGATCGGATTGCCGGCATCGTCAAGCGCGGGGTTGTAGCGCGCATAACGGGTCATGCCGTCGCAAGCCGCCGCATCGAGATCGGGGCTACCGCTCGAAGACGTGACGGAGCAGCTGGTCACCTTGCCGTCCGGTCCGATTCCGACGCGTACGCCGACGCGGCCTTCACGCTCTTCACGAGCAGCCTTGGTCGGGTAGTTGCTTTGAATGCGGGCGGCCCAACCGGCCTGACCCTTCGGCGAAACGCCGCGAGCCTTGGACGGTCCGGGAGGCGCTGCCGGCGGTGGCGGCGGTGCCGGGGGGGCTGCGGTCGTTATCACCACCGGCGGGGCCGGCGGAGGCGTGATAACCGTCTGCACCGGCGGCGGTGCCGGGGCGATGTTGATCGGCGGCGGCGGCGCGACGATCGGAGGCGGCGGGGTGTTTTCCTGCGGCTCCGGCGGCGGCGGCGGCTCTTCCTCCTTCGGTTTCTCTTCCTTGATGTCGACTGTGGTCACCTTCTTGATGACCTGTTGCGCAGCCTGGTAGGCCAGGCCCGTGACGAGCGCATAGCCTACAAAGACGTGGATCAGCGCAACAATGACAAGCGCGGTAATCTTGTTACCGCTCATTTGCTGGTCAGCGTAAGCCATTCAAACGCATCACTCCATTACCAAGCCCCGGACAAGGCCAAAGCCGGACAAGTCCAAGGGCGTCCATGGTCCTCCCCGGAAAGGCGAGGCCCATGACGAAACTCCAAATTACCCACCCTGACGGCTGACAGTCAGCCCATCCGTAAATTTTCGACGGGAGGCGAACCGTGGGGCTTTTTTGTTTTTTGGCCCCAATTTGCGAGTTTCCTTAACCCGACAGTTGCATGTGTGCAACGCCTTATCGGCGGGTCAACCGTTAACGGTCAATTCACCGCGGATAAGTTCCAATCCCAAAAGGGGGATTTTGTGGCCGGCCCCCAAAGCCGCTATAGGCTGGCCTTTTTCCACGGAGAGTGTCCCCCATGTCATCCAAGCTGCACCGACTTGTCGCGAATCTGGCGGGCGTTGCGCTGGCCGTGCAGGCATTTCCGGCGCTCGCGCAAGGCGTAAGCAGTGGTAGCGCTATCGGAATCGGCTCCGGAACCGATTCGGGTCCGACCTTTGCCGATATTGCCGATCTTTCCGAATCGGCTGGCCTTGTGGTCAAGGCTCAGATCCGCAAAATGGTGCGGGTGGAGGATGCGCGTGCGCCGGGCCTCGGACAGGGAATGGCCCGCTTCTATATTACCGCGCAGACCCAGGCGCTGATCGCCGGCAAGGCGCCAATCGGCGAATCGTTCGTCTACCTGGTAGACCTGCCGCTCGATGCCAAGGGCAAGGCGCCCAAGCTCAAGAAGCAGGATGTTTTGCTGTTCGCTCGCGCCGTTCCCGGTCGTCCGGGCGAGCTTCAACTGGTGACGCCGACCGCCCAACAGCTCTGGAGCGAGAAGGCCGAGGACCGGGTGCGCGGCATCCTCAAGTCGCTGCTTTCCGGCAATGCCCCGGTCAAGATCACCGGCGTGCGCGAACTGATGTTCGTGCCGGGGAATCTGGCCGGGCAGGGCGAGACGCAGATATTCCTCAATACTAGAGACGGTTCCGCCGCCTCGATCACCGTGCATCACGAGCCGGGGGCGGCCCCCGCCTGGGGTGTCTCGTTCTCGGAACTCGTCGCGGATATCGGCAATCCGCCGCAGCCCGAGACGGTCGAGTGGTATCGCCTCGCCTGCTTCCTGCCCAGCACGCCGCCACAGGGCTCCAATGTCGCCGAGGGGATCGAGGAGCGCCGTCAGGCCGCTGCCGATTACCGCATGGTTCTGGGCGAGCTTGGCGAATGCCGCCGCACCTTGGGGCAGGGCGGCAGGACTGCCGGTTGAGCCTTCGCTGAAGTTTCGGGCGGGGGCGGCGCGAAGGCACTGGAATTTCACCGTGGGCTCCCCTAGGGGCCGAACCCGAAAGGGTAGTCCATGGTTGAACCGCTGAATATTGCGCTGGCCGGTCTCGGCACCGTCGGAACGGGCGTCGTCCGTCTCATCGAGACCAATGCCGAACTCATTGCCCGCCGCGCGCGTCGGCCGATCCGCATTGCCGCGGTCAGCGCGCGCGACCGCACCAAGGATCGCGGTGTCGACCTCTCGCGCTACGACTGGGAGGATGATCCCGCCGCGCTTGCCGCCCGGAGCGACGTGGACGTGGTCGTGGAGATGGTCGGCGGATCGGACGGCCCGGCGCTGGCGCTGGCGCGCGGTGCGATCGGACAGGGCAAAGGTCTTGTTACCGCTAACAAGGCGATGATTGCGCATCACGGTCTGGAACTGGCTGCGGCTGCTGAGAAGGCGGGCGTGGCGCTCAAGTTCGAGGCCGCCGTCGCCGGCGGCATCCCGGTCATCAAGGGGCTGAGCGAAGGCGCCGCCGCCAATGCCATCGAGCGGGTCTACGGCATTCTCAACGGCACCTGCAACTACATCCTCTCGACCATGGAAGACACCGGGCGGGACTTCGGCGACGTGCTCGCCGAGGCGCAGCGCCTTGGCTATGCCGAGGCGGACCCGACTTTCGACGTCGAGGGTATCGATGCCGGGCACAAACTCTCGATCCTGGCGGCGATCGCCTTCGGTTCGCGGCTGCGCTTCGACGCGGTGGAGACCACCGGCATCTCGCGGGTCAAGGCCGCCGACATCGAGCAGGCCCGCTCGCTCGGCTATGTCATCCGCCTGCTAGGCATGAGCGAGATTGACCGCGCCGACGGCACCGCCCGTCTGTTCCAGCGCGTCCATCCGCATCTCGTGCCGTTCGATCATCCGCTCGCCCATGTCGACGGCGCCACCAATGCCGTCGTCGCCGAGGGCAATTTCATGGGGCGCCTGCTGTTCCAGGGCGCGGGCGCGGGGGACGGGCCAACCGCCAGCGCGGTCGTGGCCGACATCATCGACATCGCGCGCGGAGAGAAGGGCGCTGCCTTCTCGATGCCGGAGCAGGAACTGGAAGCGATGGAGCCGGCCGGGTCCGGCCACCGCCGCGGTCGCAGCTACATCCGCTTCACCGTGCCGGACCGTCCGGGCGTGCTGGCCGACATCACCGCCGCCATGCGCGATGCGGGCGTGTCGATCGCCAGCATGATCCAGAAGGGCGAGGACGCGAAGACCGGCGAAGTGATCCTGGCCATCGTCACCCATGATGGGCCGGAGTCGGCGGTGACTGAAGCGCTGCGGATCCTCGACGGGTCGGACAGCCTCGCGGCCCAGCCGCTGGTGATGCAGATCATCGAAGGGTGAGGGAAGAACGGGCGCGGTTACGCGCCCGTTTCTCCTCAGTGGGCGCGCATCTCGCCCTTGGCGATCTTGTCGGCATCGGAACCGGCGGGCGCTTCCGGAATGGATTTCAGATCGATCAGGTAGGGCTTTTCCACTTTGCCGAAAGTGGCGGTCGCCTTGCCCTTGAAGATGCCGTTTCCGGCGACGTCGGGCGGTGTCAGCCTGCCGTCGTTTAGCGCTTTTTCCGACAGCGGGTCTTCTTGCGAAGTGGACTGGACGCGGTACTTGTCCTGGTCCGGCGCGCAGACGACGATCTCGCCCGGCCGCGCCTCGCGGGTCTCGCGCAGGCACTTCTGGCGCGCCGGTTCGGCGGTGACCCGGCCGGTTCCCATCATGCGCTGGGCCATGGCCCGGTCCTCTTCGGAAACCGAGCTGCCTGCTGCGGCAGCAGTCGCGGATTTGGAAGCCTCTCCAGAGGCTTGAGCAATCGCCGGAGCGGGCGCAAATAAGGCGATTGCAAACAGTATGCGCCGTCTTCTCGACAATTGAAAATCCTCTGTCTAAGCCGCTCCCAGAACCTTTCCTCCTCGGATTAATCCGGAGTGAACATGCCTGAAAACAAGACGCCTGCAAGTAAAGTTCTCGACCGTGTGCTCGTCCTCGAAATGGTCCGCGTTACCGAGGCGGCAGCCATCGCCGCCTCGCGCCTGGTGGGGCGCGGCGACGAGAAGGCGGCAGACCATGCCGCAGTCGAAGCAATGCGCAAGGCCTTTGATACGCTTTACATGGACGGCACCGTCGTGATCGGCGAAGGCGAGCGGGACGAGGCGCCGATGCTGTTCATCGGCGAGAAGGTCGGCGGCGCACAGGGCACCGGCCCGAAGATCGATATCGCGCTCGATCCGCTGGAAGGCACGACGATCACCGCCAAGGCCGGACCCAATGCGCTGGCGGTGCTCGCCGCCGCCGAGGAGGGGGGGCTGCTTCACGCGCCCGACGTCTACATGGAAAAGCTGGCCGTGGGGCCGGGCTATCCCGAAGGCGTGATCGATCTCAACAAGACCCCGACCGAGAATGTCGCGGCGGTGGCGGCGGCCAAGGGCGTGAAGCCGGACGAGATCATCGTCTGTGTACTCGACCGTCCGCGCCATGCCGACCTGATCGAGGAACTGCGCGAGATTGGCTGCGGCATCCACCTGATTCCTGACGGCGACGTGGCGGGGGTGATCGCAGTCACCGACGAGGAAACCACGATCGATATCTACATGGGCTCGGGCGGAGCGCCGGAAGGCGTGCTGGCAGCGGCGGCGCTGCGCTGCGTCGGCGGGCAGATCCAGGGCCGCCTGCTGTTCCGCAACGAGGACGAGCGCAGCCGTGCCCGCAAGTGGGGCATCAAGGACCTCGACAAGATCTACACCCTGCAGGACCTCGCCAAGGGCGACTGCATCTTTGCCGCGACCGGGGTGACGGACGGTTCGCTGCTTTCGGGCGTGAAGCGCCTCAAGGGCGGCAGGATGACCACCGAGAGCGTCGTCATGCGCGCCAGTTCCGGCACCGTGCGCTGGATCAAGGGCGAGCACCGGGACCGGTGATTTTCCAGCGTGTCCCGCTCAGGGACTCGCTTTTGCATTCAAATGTTTGATGGATCGAAGCGCCGGTTCCGGACTTTCCAGGGCCGGCCTTTTCGCGAGGACGGTCCAGTGACCGGCGACGCTTTCTGTTGCAATCCGATGACTCATGGCTAGAGGCGTGCGCGTCCAGCCACCCATCATCACAAGCCGTCTCGGGGATTCGCAATGAAGATCATGTCCGGCAACAGCAACCTTCCGCTCGCACGCGCGATCGCGGGATATCTTGAGCTGCCGCTCACCGACGCGGCCGTGCGCCGTTTCGCCGACGAGGAGATCTTCGTCGAAATCCACGAGAACGTGCGCGGCGAGGACGTCTTCGTGGTCCAGCCCACCAGCTATCCGGTGAACGACAACCTGATGGAACTGCTGATCGGCATCGACGCACTGCGCCGCGCCTCGGCCAAGCGCATCACCGCCGTGATCCCCTACTTCGGCTACGCCCGCCAGGACCGCAAGCCCGGTCCGCGCACGCCGATCTCGGCCAAGCTCGTTGCCAACCTGCTGACCGAAGCCGGTGCCGACCGCGTCCTTTCGGTCGATCTCCACGCCGGACAGATCCAAGGCTTCTTCGACATCCCGACCGACAACCTCTTCGCCGCGCCGGTCATGGCGGCCGACATCCAGGCCCGCTACGGCGACCAGTCGCTGATGGTGGTTTCGCCCGACGTCGGCGGCGTGGTGCGCGCCCGCGCACTGGCCAAGCGTCTCGACAATGCGCCGTTGGCGATCGTCGACAAGCGCCGCGACAAGCCCGGCCAGTCGGAAGTCATGAACATCATCGGTGACGTGAAGGGCCGCGCCTGCATCCTGATCGACGACATCATCGATTCGGGCGGCACGCTCTGCAACGCCGCGCAGGCGCTGATGGACGAGGGCGCGATCAGCGTCACCGCCTACATCACCCACGGCGTGCTTTCCGGCGCGGCGGTTTCGCGCGTCACCAATTCGGCGCTCAAGGAACTGGTCATCACTGACTCGATCCAGGCGACCGAAGCAGCGCAGCAGTCGGACAAGATCCGCATCCTGACGATCGCCCCGCTGATCGGCGAGGCGATCCGCCGCATTGCCGACGAAAGCTCGGTTTCGAGCCTGTTCGACTGATGCCGTTGCCCCGGATTCGCGTTCGGGGTCATTCGATGAAACAAAGGCGCGTCCTCGCAGGAGGGCGCGCCTTTGTTTCATGTGGAACTTTTTTTTGGGCCTCACTCCCAGGGGCGCGGTTGACCCGGCTCCAGCCGGTGCAGCGCCTCCAGCCTGCGGGCCTGCCGCGATTCGAGCGTCAGGGTGAGCAACGGCTGCGGCCGCAGCACGAACTGGCGCGGCGACATGCCGAACAGTTCGGTGAATTCGTGGATGAGATGGCTTTCGTCGTAGTATCGCAGCGCCAGCACGTCCGCCTCTTCGGCATCGGCGACGCCGCGCAGGTAGCTGGCCATGTCGAGCGCGCGGGCCCGGCGCAGGACCTGCTTGGGCGCCATGCCGAAATCGCGGCTGATGACGCGCTCCAGCTTGCGCCGCTCCACCCTGCACTCCGCCGCCGCTTCCGCCACCGAAAGGGTGGGCGCGCGGTAGCAGATATCCTCGAACCGGGCGGTCACGGGATCGGGGGCGGCGCAGTCAAGGTCGGCCACCCGGCTTCGGAGCAGGGCCTCCAGCGCGAGGAGCCAGTCTTCCGGTGCGGCATCGGGCTCGAAGAGAGCGAGCATCCGCTGCGAAGGCAAGCCGAGGACGTCCGTGCTGACGATGCGATCGAGATAGTCGCCCACGCGGGGTCCCTTCAGGGCCGTGCAGGCGCCCGGCCGGAGCGCGAAGCCCAGGCTGATGAAGCTGCCGGTCACGCGCACGGGCATGTGGCGGGACTGGGGGCCGAAGAACAGCGCCGCATTGCCCGCCTCCTGCGGCCCGGTTGCGGTCTCGGCGTTCCACAGTCCGGCAAGCTGGATCCGGAGGCAGGCCGTGTCGTTGAACAGCCCGCATTCCAGCACATAGTCCACCGGAGCCAGGACCTTGGTGACGTAGAGCCGCGATATCCACGGCGCCAGGTCGGCGGCGGGCGCGCGATTGTAGCTCAGGGGTTGGCCGTCCCTGCTGATTCCCTGTGCCGGCGCAATCATCCTGTCGATCGCCGGGCGTATCCTGTGGTGCATGACCCGTTGCCCCTGAAGATGCCCCGCCATCGGGATAAGTCTCGCCGCCTCCGGCTGCAACAGGGGAAAAATCCATATGGGCTGCGTCCGTGGTTTGCGCGGATCGATTTCGCCGGCATCGGTCTTGACCACGCGGCGCCCCGCCGGGCAGAGCAGGGGGCATGAGACTGGACACAGACATCGCCCTCGCCCTTCGCCTCGCCGACGCTGCGGGAGAGGCAATCCGCCCGCACTTTCGCTCCGGCGTCGGCGTGGAGCGCAAGGGCGATGCCTCGCCGGTGACGGTGGCCGACCGTGCCGCCGAAGAAGCCATCCGCCGCATCCTCAAGGCCGAAGTCCCGCGCGACGGCATCATCGGCGAGGAATTCGGCAGCGAGGAAGGCAGTTCGAACCGCACCTGGGTGCTCGATCCGATCGATGGCACCGTCTCGTTCATTGCGGGTCGCCCGATCTTCGGCACCCTGATCGCCCTGCTGGTGGACGGCTGGCCGGTGCTGGGGATCATCGACCAGCCGATCCTGAGCGAACGCTGGGTGGGCGGGAGCGGCTTCGCCACGACCTTAAACGGCAAGGAAGTGCGCACGCGCGCCTGCCGCGAACTGTCGGACGCCATGCTCGCGACGACCGGTCCCCACTACTTCGACGATCACCAGGGCGAGCATTTCATGGCGCTGGCCGCCAAGACCGACCACAAGCGCATGGTCATGGGGGGCGACTGCTACAACTACGGGCTGCTGGCCAGCGGCCACCTCGACGTGGTCTGCGAGGCGGGCCTCAAGTTGCACGACTGGGCGGCGCTCGTCCCCATCGTCGAGGGCGCGGGCGGGACGATGTGCGACTGGAACGGCGACCCGCTCCATGCCCAGTCGGACGGCCATATCCTCGCGCTCGGCGATCCGGCGCGACTGGAGGACGTGGTGGAAGCGCTGGACTGCCACCACTGATCGGGCGTGGATGGGAGGCTTGGGAGGGCTGTACGCAGGAAAGCGGAAATCGCCGCAGACTCTCCTTGCGCTGCGGTCGTTCTCCCACTAAAGGCGCGCCCTTCAATCGACGCGGTTGAGTCTCCGTCAGGAGATTCGCGGGTCGGCCTGGCGAAAAGGGCTGCCATGGCTGACCGGACGCGTCCCTGTGAAAGGAAACGAAATGCCCAAGCTGAAGACCAAGAGCGGTGTGAAGAAGCGCTTCAAGCTCACCGCCACCGGCAAGGTGAAGCACGGCGTCGCCGGCAAGCGTCACCGCCTCATGAGCCACAACGGCAAGTACATCCGCCAGAATCGCGGCACCGAAGTCATTTCCGACGCCGATGCCAAGACGATCAAGAAGTGGGCGCCCTACGGGCTCAACTGAGGAGTACTGACCTATGAGCCGTATCAAGAGGGGCGTAACCACCCGCGCCAAGCACAAGCGTATTCTGGACCAGGCCAAGGGTTATCGCGGCCGTCGCAAGAACACGATCCGCGTTGCCCGTCAGGCCGTCGAAAAGGCAGGCCAGTACGCCTATCGCGACCGCAAGATCAAGAAGCGGACCTTCCGTGCGCTCTGGATCCAGCGTATCAACGCTGCCGTCCGCGCCGAAGGCCTGACCTACTCGCAGTTCATGCACGGCGTTAAGCTCGCTGGCATCGAGCTCGATCGCAAGTCGATGGCCGACCTCGCCATGAACGAGGGTGCTGTCTTCGCAGCCGTGATCGCTCAGGCGAAGGCTGCCATTCCGGCCTGAACTGCGTAAGTGCCGGTGCCGAGGCGCCGGACTTCGCGGATCAAGCGAGAAGATTCGGGACGCGGGTGCCAGTCACCCGCGTCCCGTTTTCTTTTCAACCGTCCGAAATATTGCGCTCCATACCCAGTCTGTATACCAAAGACGCGGGGGAGGCCCCGGTGCGAAGATCAGACAGGGAATGACAGCTAGGCGGGTCGTCATACAATATTGTCCCGTACCTGCGGGGCTCTACCGGTACGTTTCGCTCCTTTTCTACTGCGAAATCGATATGGGCGAGGGGGAGCGTCTTCACGACGTGCTCTCTCCCGATTGGGCGACGTTCCGGTTTCATTACGGCGCGGGCGTCGAAGGCGTGATGCGCAACGGATCGTCGATCAACGGATGCCGGTTCTCGGTGGCCGGTCCGCGTTCGCAGGAAGTCCGCTTTTCCCTTGGCGGGACCCGCCAATGGGGCTTTCGCCTGACTCCGCTCGGCTGGGCGGCGCTGGTCGGCGTTCCGGCGGATCGCTATGCCGACGTGCTGGCCGACGGCGACGAGGACGAGGCTTTCGCTGCATTCCGGCCGCTCTACGATGTGATCGGGCAGGGAGAATCCCCCGGCGAGCAACTCGACCTGTTCACCGCCTTCCTTGAAGCGATGCCGCGCCGCCCGGTTGCGCACGAAGCGTTGATCCTGGCGATCTGCGATGCCCTTGCCGATTCCGAAGTGCGCTCCGCCACCGATCTGGCCACCCATGCCAAGGCCCATTCGCGCACGGTCGAGAGGGTCTGCCGCGCCGCCTTCGGATTTTCGCCGAAGCTGCTGCTGCGCCGCCAGCGCTTCCTGCGCAGCATCGACCAGTTCACGCTGGAACCGGCGCGCAAGTGGATCGGCGCGATCGACGCAGCCTATCACGACCAGGCCCAGTTCGTGCGCGATTTCCGTGCCTTCATGGGCATGACCCCGCGCCAGTATGCCCAGCTCGACAAGCCCCTGACCGGCCCGCTCCTGCGCGAGCGGGCGCGTCACGCCCGGTTCAAGGGGTGATGCTCGTCACCGTTGCGATTTGGCCGCCGTCCCCTTAAGGACCGCGCTTCCAGATATCAGCAACAGTCAGGCAGACACCAGTGGACTACGCAGCAACCGGCCAGGAGGCGCTCTCGCGGATTGCGGAAGCATCCGATCTCGAAACGCTGGAGGCCCTGCGTGTCGAATTTCTGGGCAAGCAGGGATCGATCTCCGGCCTGCTCAAGACGCTGGGCAAGCTCGATCCCGAAGAACGCAAGGTGGAAGGCCCCAAGATCCACAGCTTGCGCGAAAGCGTGAGCGATGCGCTCGCCGCCCGCAAGGACGTGCTGGAGACGGCGGCGCTGAACGCCCGCCTCGCTTCGGAGACCATCGACCTCTCGCTACCCGCGCCTGAGGCGCCGCGCGGCACCGTCCACCCGATCTCGCAAGTGATGGACGAGATTGCCGAAATCTTCGCCGACCTCGGCTTCTCGGTCGCCACCGGGCCGGAGATCGAGGACGACTGGCACAACTTCACCGCGCTCAACATGCCGGAAAGCCACCCGGCGCGTGCGATGCACGACACCTTCTATTTCACGGACCGCGACGCCCAGAACCGCGAGATGCTGCTGCGCACGCACACTTCGCCGGTGCAGATGCGCACGATGCTCGCGCAGGGCGCGCCGCTGCGCATCATCGCGCCGGGCCGCGTCTACCGTTCGGACAGCGACGCCACCCACACGCCGATGTTCCACCAAGTCGAAGGCCTGGTGATCGACAAGGACGTACACCTCGGCCACCTGAAGTGGACGCTGGAGACCTTCCTGAAGGCGTTCTTCGAGCGTGAGGACATCGTCCTGCGCCTGCGCCCCAGCTACTTCCCCTTCACCGAGCCTTCGGTGGAAGCGGACATCGGCTTCACCCTGATCGACGGCAAGCGCGTGATCGGCGGCGACCCGTCGAAGGGCGAGGGCGGCTGGATGGAAGTGCTCGGCTCGGGCATGGTCAATCGCCGAGTCATCGAATTCGCCGGGCTCGATCCCGACGAATGGCAGGGTTTCGCCTTCGGCATCGGCATCGATCGCCTCGCCATGCTGAAGTACGGCATGGACGACCTGCGCGCCTTCTTCGACGGCGATGTCCGCTGGCTATCCCACTACGGTTTCTCCGCCCTCGACGTGCCGACCCTTTCGGGCGGCGTTGGCACTCCGGCTTGAGCGCGGGAAGGATTTAGAAAATGAAGTTCTCGCTTTCCTGGCTCAAGCAGTACCTTGAGACCTATGCCTCGCTTGAGGATATCGCGCTGAAACTCAACGCCATCGGCCTTGAGGTCGAAGGCATCGAGGATCCCGCCGCCAAGCTGGCCGGTTTCCGCGTGGCCAAGGTGCTGACCGCGGACAAGCATCCGCAGGCGGACAAGCTGCAGGTTCTCACCGTCGATACGGGTGAGGGCGTGCTGCAGGTCGTCTGCGGCGCGCCGAATGCGCGTGCTGGCCTTGTCGGCGTGCTGGGCCTTCCCGGTGCGACCGTGCCCGCGAACGGCATGGTGCTGAAGGTCGCCGCCGTGCGCGGCGTCGAATCGAACGGCATGATGTGCTCCACGCGGGAGCTGGAGCTGGGCGAAGACCACGAAGGCATCATCGAACTGCCCGAGGACGCGCAGGTCGGCACGCCTTTCGCGGACTACCACGGCGCCGATCCGGTGATCGAGGTGGCGATCACCCCGAACCGTCCGGACTGCATGGGCGTCTACGGCATCGCCCGCGATCTGGCCGCCGCCGGTCTCGGCACGCTGAAGCCGATCGAGGCGCTGGACATCGCGGGCAGCTTCCCTTGCCCGGTGGACGTGCGCACCGACGATGCCGAGGGTTGCCCGGCCTTCTACGGCCGCGTGATCAAGGGCGTGAAGAACGGTCCTTCGCCGCAGTGGCTGCAGGAACGCTTGAAGTCGGCCGGTCAGCGTCCGATTTCGGCGCTGGTCGATGCCACCAACTACCTGATGCTGGCCTATGGCCGCCCGGCCCACGCCTATGACCTTGCCCGGCTGAACGGCGCCGTCGTCGCGCGCCGCGCGCACGACGGCGAGACGGTCGTCGCGCTGAATGAGAAGACCTATACGCTCGACGCCGAGATGACCGTGATCGCCGACGATTCGGGCGTGCACGACATCGCGGGCATCATGGGCGGCGAACATTCGGGCTGCGGCGACGAGACGACCGACGTCCTGCTCGAAATCGCCTATTTCGATCCCGAGCGCATCGCGAAGACGGGGCGCAAGCTCAACCTCACCTCGGACGCGCGCAGCCGCTTCGAGCGCGGGATCGATCCGAATTTCCTCGATACCGGCCTCGACCACCTGACCCAGCTGATCCAGACGCTTTGCGGCGGTGAAGCCTCGCAGGCGGTGCGCAGCGGTGCGGCTCCGGCCACGCCGAAGATCGTCCACTTCGATCCGGCGCTGACCGAAAAGCTGGGCGGCGTTCGCATCGAAGCAGCCGAACAGCAGCGCATTCTCGAAAGCCTCGGCTTCTCGGTGGTGGCCGAACAGGCCAACTTCGACAAATCCTGGGCCGTCACTGTCCCCGGCTGGCGCCCGGACGTGGATGGCGCACCCGACATCGTCGAGGAAGTCGTCCGTATCCATGGTCTCGACAAGGTGACGAGCGTCGCCCTGCCGCGTGCTGATGGCGTGGCGCGTCCGACCGCCACGCCGATGCAGGCGCTGGAGCGCCGCGTTCGCCGTGCGGCTGCCGCGCGCGGTCTGCACGAGGCGGTTACTTGGTCGTTCCTGCCGTCCACCGAGGCCGATGTCTTCGCGGACGGCAACGCCCTGTGGTCGCTCGCCAACCCGATCAGCGAGGACATGAAGGTCATGCGGCCGTCGCTGCTGCCGGGCCTGCTGATGGCGGCCAAGCGCAATCTCGATCGCGGTGCCTCGTCACTGCGTCTGTTCGAACTGGGCCGTCGCTATCTGCGCGGCGAGGGCGGTGCGAGCGACGAGCGTCTGGCATTGGGCTTCGTGCTGGCCGGCGAGAAAGTCTCGCGCGGCTGGGCGACTGGCAAGGCGACGGTGTTTGACGCCTACGACGCCAAGGCTGAAGTCACGGCGCTGCTGGCCGAAGCCGGTGCTCCGGTCGAGAAGCTGCAAGTGATGGGTGAAGCTGGTCCGCAGTTCCACCCCGGCCAGTCGGCCACGCTGCGCCTCGGGCCCAAGAACGTGCTGGCGCGCTTCGGCATGCTGCACCCCACGGTCGCGAAGCGGTTCGACATCGAAGGCCCGGTGGCGATTGCCGAGATCTACCTCGACGCCATCCCCGGCAAGAAGGGCGCCGCCACTTTCGCCCGTACCCGCTACGCGCCCCCGGTGCTTCAAGCGGTGACGCGCGACTTCGCGTTCCTCGTGCCGGTCGAGCAGGCCGCGGGCGATCTCGTCCGCATGGTCGCGGGCGCGGACAAGGCGAACATCGTCTCGGCCCGCCTGTTCGACGATTTCCGGGGCCAGGGCGTGCCCGAGGGCCAGAAGTCGCTGGCGCTCGAAGTCACGCTCCAGCCGCTCGAAAAGAGCTACAAGGAGGAAGACCTCAAGGCGATCAGCGCCAAGGTGACTGCCGCTGCCGCCAAGCTCGGGGCCATGCTGCGGACTTGAGGCATCTCTTGGAAAAAAGGGAGGATCGCCGGTGACTGATAGGGAATTCGTGACCATCTCCTCCGGCGATCTGACCGTGCGGATCGCACCGTTCGGGGCCGAACTCTGGTCGCTCACCGACCGGGCGGGCCGCGAATATATGACCGATGCCGATCCCGCGTTCTGGACCGGCCACGCGCCGATCCTGTTCCCGATCGTCGGCGCGCTCAGCGGCGGGTGCTACCGGTTCGATGGCCATGAATACGAATTGCCCAAGCACGGCTTCGCGCGCCATTCGCAGTTCGAGGTGGTCGAAGCCGCGCCCGATCACGCCACCTTCCGCCTCCGCGACAGCGCGGAAACCCGCGAGGTCTATCCTTTCGCTTTCGCGCTTGAGCTGGAGTTCCGCCTCGACGGCATGAGCCTGCATACCACCGCGAAGGTCACGAACGCCGGAGACGGGGCGATGCCCTTCAGCTTCGGCTACCACCCGGCCTTCGCCTGGCCGCTGCCGGGCGGTGCTGCCAAGGCTGACCACACGATCGCTTTCGAACAGCCGGAGCCCCAGCCGATCCGCCGCATCGACATGGCAACCGGCCTTGTCCAGCCCGAACCTGTCGCCACCCCGGTAGAGGGCCATCTGCTCCGCCCCGAGGCCGCGCAGTTCGAGACCGACGCGCTGATTTGGGACCGGCTCTCCAGCCGTTCGCTCACGTTCGGAGCGCCGGGCGGCGCGCAGCTCGTTGTCGCTTTCCCGGACGCGCCGATGCTGGGCATCTGGCAGAAGCCGGGCGCGAACTATCTCTGCATCGAACCCTGGCAGGGCATGGCCGATCCGCTGGGCTATTCCGGCGACTTCCGCGCCAAGCCCGGCGTGCTTTCGCTCGAACCCGGCACCAGCCGGAGCTTCCGCATGGACCTCACCGTCCTCACCGCCGATTGAAGGAGAACTCCATGAAGACCGCACTCGTGACCGGTGCCACTGCCGGAATTGGCGAAGCCTGTGCCCGCGCTTTCGTGGCGGCGGGCTGGCGCGTGATCGGCACCGGCCGCCGCGCTGATCGTCTCGAAGCCCTCAAAGCCGAACTCGGCGCCGACAGGTTCCACGCCGCCGTCTTCGACGTGCGCGACGAAGCCGCGCGTGACGCTGCCTTTGCGGCGCTTCCGGCCGAGTTCGCCGCAATCGACTGCCTGGTGAACAACGCGGGCCTCGCGCTCGGCACCGAACCGGCCCAGAGCGCCTCGCTCGACAGCTGGAAGACGATGATCGACACCAACGTCACCGCGCTGGTCTCGCTCACCCACAAGCTGCTGCCCGCGCTGGTCGAGCGCAAGGCTGCGATCGTCAACCTGTCCTCGGTGGCGGCGACTTATCCCTACACCGGCGGCAACGTCTACGGCGGTACCAAGGCCTTCGTGCACCAATTCTCGCTCGGCCTGCGCTCGGACCTTGCGGGAACGGGCGTGCGCGTGACCTCGATCGAGCCGGGCATGGTCGAGACCGAGTTCACGCTGGTGCGCACCGGCGGCAACCAGCAGGCCTCCGACAATCTCTATGGCGGCGCCAATCCGATGACCGCCGAGGACATCGCCGGGACTGTGCTCTGGGTGGCGACCCTGCCGCCGCATCTCAACATCAACACGCTGGAACTGATGCCGGTGAGCCAGTCCTTCGCCGGCTTCCAGGTTGCGCGTGATGGCTGATGGGTATGACGGGGGAGCGGGCGTGCCCCGCTTCCCCTGCCATCTGGCCCCTTTCCATCTGGCCCCGCGCCCACTAATAGCGCGCCGATGAGCAATGTCCCCCACCAGTCCCGGCGCACTTTCGCGATCATCTCGCACCCTGACGCCGGCAAGACCACCCTGACCGAGAAGCTGCTGCTGCAAGGCGGCGCGATTCACCTGGCAGGACAGGTCAAGGCTCGCGGCGCCGCGCGTCGTGCGCGGTCGGACTGGATGAAGATCGAGCAGCAGCGCGGCATCTCTGTGACCAGCTCGGTCATGACCTTCGAACGGGACGGGATCACCTTTAACCTGCTCGACACGCCGGGCCACGAGGACTTCTCGGAAGACACCTACCGCACGCTCACCGCCGTTGATTCGGCGATCATGGTGATCGACGCGGCCAAGGGTATCGAGCCGCAGACCCGCAAGCTCTTCGAGGTCTGCCGCCTGCGCTCGGTGCCGATCATCACCTTCATCAACAAGGTGGACCGCGAAGGCCGCGCCTGCTTCGACCTGATGGACGAAGTGGCAGACATGCTGGCGCTCGACGTCTGCCCGATGTCCTGGCCGGTCGGCATGGGCGGCCTGTTCGAGGGCATTCTCGACATTGAAAGCGGCAGGATCAGCCGCCCCGAGGGGGCGAGCAAGGAATTCCTCGGCAAAGTCGACGAAGGCGCGACCCTGCCCGATGCCGTTGCGGAAGAACTCGAATTGGCGCAGGCCGGTTATCCCGAGTTCGACGTCGAGGCGTATCGCGGCGGCGACCTGACCCCGGTCTACTTCGGCTCGGCGCTCAAGAACTTCGGCGTCAGCGAACTGATCGACGCGATCGAGAAGTTCGCTCCGCCGCCGCGCCCGCAGCCTTCGAACGAAGGTACGATCGAGCCGGAGAACAAGGAAGTCACCGGCTTCATCTTCAAGGTCCAGGCCAACATGGACCCGATGCACCGCGACCGCATCGCCTTCATGCGTCTTGTCTCGGGCACCTTCAAGCGCGGCATGAAGCTGACGCCCTCGGGCCTCGGCAAGCCGATCGCGGTCCACTCGCCGATCCTGTTCTTCGCGCAGGACCGCGAGATTGCCGACAATGCCGAGCCGGGCGATATCATCGGCATTCCCAACCACGGCACCCTGCGCGTGGGGGATACTCTGTCCGAGAAGAATCAGGTCCGCTTCACCGGCCTGCCGAACTTCGCCCCGGAAATCCTGCGCCGCGTGGCGCTGAAGGACCCGACCAAGACCAAGCAGCTGCGCAAGGCGCTCGACGATCTTTCCGAAGAGGGCGTGATCCAGGTGTTCTACCCGGAGATCGGCTCGCAATGGGTGGTCGGCGTGGTCGGCCAGCTCCAGCTCGACGTGCTGATCAGCCGCCTCGAAGCCGAATACAAGGTGGAGGCGGTGCTGGAACCGGCACCATTCGACACCGCGCGCTGGCTCAAGGGCGACGACAAGGCGCTGCGCGACTTCGGCGAGTTTAACAAGATGAACCTCGCCCGCGACCGCGACGGCGACCCAGTGTTCATGGCCCGCTCGGCCTGGGACGTAAGCTACCAGCAGGAACGCAACCCGGACCTGACCTTCAGCGCGACTAAGGAACGCTGATCCTTCGATCCTTCGACAAGCTCAGGATGAGCGGGCGTGGTGCGTACCTCTAGCGGGCGGGGTGCATGCCTCTCAATCTCACGCAGGTTGAGCGGATGTGGTGCACCAGCTCCCAACCCCGCTTAGGTTGAGCCTGTCGAAGCCCCCGCATAATCATGCCAAGCCCGGAACTTGACCCTGGAACCTGACAGGGCGCCGATGGATTGCTAAAGCCAGCATCCCTCCGGAGTCCTGACTTGCAGATCAAGTTCGCCAGCTACAACATCCACAAGGCCGTCGGTCTCGACCGGCGGCGCGACCCCGAGCGCATTCTTACCGTGCTGCGCGAAATCGATGCCGACGTCGTGGCCTTGCAGGAAGTGGACCGCCGCTTCGGCCGCCGCATGAGCGCGCTGCCGCTCGATGCCATCCACACGACCACCGATTATGTGCCGGTGCCACTGTCGATGAAGCCGGACAGCCTCGGCTGGCACGGCAATGCCATTCTCGTGCGCAAGGACATTGACCTGCTCGAAGCGGAAGCCGTGCCGCTGCCGGTTCTGGAGCCGCGCGGGGCGATCCGGGCTGACCTCTCGCTCCATGGCCATCGTTTCCGTGTCGTCGGCATGCACCTCGATCTCTCCGGTCTGCGTCGCCGGTTGCAGGTGCGAAGCGTGCTTGCCCATGTTGATGCCTGCGAGGCGTCGGTTCCCACCGTGATGATGGGTGATCTCAACGAATGGTCTGCGGGAGGCGGTTGTTTCCGGGAGTTTCACGAACCCTGGCAAGTGCTTGCTCCGGGGCGCAGCTTTCCGTCGCGGCGGCCGCTCGCCCGGCTAGATCGCATCATCGTGTCGCAGCAATGGGCAGTTCTGGGAACAAACGTTCATCATAGCCCGCTCTCCGCGATAGGATCTGACCATTTGCCGGTCTTTGCGTCACTAGAGCTGCCTAAAAAATAGGCATCTGCTCAGGAATCGAGCGATGCTTCATGCTGCACTTGCGTTGAGTGGAGCAAAATTTCGTCAAAAAACAGCCGATTGGTAAATTGGCACACTCTTTGCTTATCCAACGTTAACCGGCGCGGGGCCGGTCGAAAACAGGGGATAGGCATGAAGTTCATCATAGCCATCATCAAGCCCTTCAAGCTCGACGAGGTTCGGGAAGCATTGGGGGCAATCGGGGTCGCCGGGATGACCGTGACCGAGGTGAAGGGCTTCGGGCGCCAGAAGGGTCAGACCGAAATCTACCGTGGGGCCGAATATTCGACCAACATGCTCCCGAAAGTGAAGATCGAAGTGGCAGCGCCCGACGATCTGGCACCGAAGATCGTGGAAACGATCCAGCAGGTCGCCAGCACCGAGGCGATCGGCGACGGCAAGATCTTCGTCCTCGACCTGGCTTCCGCCGTGCGCATACGCACCGGCGAGTCCGGGGACACCGCGCTTTGACCCGCGCTTTCGACAGGAGGGAAACCACGATGAACCGCAAGATTCTTTGCGGCGCGGGCGCACTGGGTGCGTCGCTGTTCGCCGCCATGCCTGCCTGGGCGCAGGACGCCGCCGCTACCCCGACGATTGACAAGGGCGACACTGCCTGGATGCTGACGTCGACGCTGCTTGTCTTCCTGATGATCCTGCCTGGCCTCGCCCTGTTTTACGGCGGACTGACCCGCTCCAAGAACATGCTTTCGACGATGACGCAGATCGGTGCGGCAGCCAGCCTCGCGATGCTGATCTGGGTCATGTACGGCTACACCATGGCCTTCGGTGAGGGCGGCAATGCTTTCGTTGCCGGCTTCGGCAAGGCCTTCCTCAAGGGCATCACCCCGGATTCCGTATCGGGGACGATCCCCGAATACGTCTTCGTCTGCTTCCAGATGACCTTCGCGGCGATCACCATCGCGCTGGTGCTGGGTTCCACGGTCGAGCGCATCAAGTTCTCGGCGGTCATGGTCTTCGCTGTGATCTGGCTGACGATCGTCTATTTCCCGATCGCGCACATGGTCTGGGCACCGACCGGCTACTTCTTCGGTCTCGGCGCGCTCGACTATGCCGGCGGCACCGTCGTCCACATCAACGCCGGTGTCTCGGCGTTGGTCGCCGCGCTCATCCTCGGCAAGCGCAAGGGCTATCCCAATGAGCCGATGCCGCCGCACTCGCTGACGCTGACCTTCGTCGGCACCGGCCTACTGTGGGTGGGCTGGTTCGGCTTCAACGCCGGTTCGGCGCTCTCGGCCAACGGCGCCGCTAGCCTCGCCATGATCAACACTTTCGTCGCCACCGCTTCGGCAGGCCTTTTCTGGATGCTCGCCGAGCGTCTGGCCGGTCACAAGGGTTCGGCCCTCGGCTTCTGCTCGGGCGTCGTCGCCGGTCTCGTTGCGATCACTCCGGCCGCAGGCAACTCGGGTCCGTTCGGCGCGATCGTCCTTGGCGGCGTTGCTTCGGTGATATGCTTCTTCGCGGTCAGCAAGCTCAAGCCTGCACTCGGCTATGACGATGCGCTCGACGCCTTCGGCGTCCACGGCGTAGGCGGCATCGTCGGCGCGATCGGCACCGGCATCGTCTATTCGCCGGCGCTCGGCGGTCCGGGCAAGGCCGACTTCGTGATGGGTTCGCAGCTCGTGATCCAGATCGAGGCCGTGCTGGCCACCATCGTGATCTCCACCATCGGCACCGTCATTGCGATCTTCATCGCCAAGGCAGTCACCGGCCTGCGTGTCGCTCCGGAAGTCGAACTGGAAGGTCTCGACATCGGCGAGCACGGCGAGCGCGCCTACAACTGAGTTTCAAGTTTGGAGTTTGGCGGCGGCGGATACTTCTTCCTCTCCTACGATCCGTCGTCGCCTCCCGGTGTTCCTCCTGCGAACACAAACTCAAGGGCCGGAGCCAGCCGCTCCGGCCCATTTTTCTGTGCGGATTTTCCCCCTGAATTTCCCCCGAATTTCCTTTGTCGCGCTCGCGGCAATGTGTGATGTTATGCCCGCCCCTGCGGGAGATTGGCCGTGAAATACATCATCGCGATCATCAAGCCCTTCAAGTTCGCCGACGTGAAGGACGCGCTCTCCGCAGCCGGAATTTCCGGCCTGACGGTATCCGAAGTCAGCGGCTTCGGGCGGCAGAAGGGCCAGACCGAGATCTATCGCGGGGCCGAATACGCTTCCAGCATGGTGCCCAAGCTGAAGCTGGAGATCGCGGTGTCCGACGCTTTCGCGCCCACCGTCATCGACGTCATCCGCACGACCGCCAGCACCGCCGAGATCGGCGACGGCAAGATCTTCGTCATCGACCTGGCGGATGTCCTGAGGGTCCGCACTGGAGAGCAGGGCGATATCGCGCTCTGAAGCGCGCTCAGTTCCCCGCGGCGAACATATCGATCAACTGACGGATCGGTGAGACGTCGTAGCCTGCACCTGCTGCCTTGGAGGCAATCACCGAGGGATTGTCGCCGGCCTTGGCGCGCGTGAGAGCCCAGAGCAGCGTGGAACGCGTTCCCGACCGGCAATAGGCAAGCACCGGACCTTCGGCGGTATCCAGTGCTTCGGCCATGGCGGTGACCTGGGCCTGGCTGAAGCCGCCGTGGCCCACGGGAATCGCCACGTAGTCGATTCCTGCAGCGCGCGCTTCGGCCTCGATCACCTCGCCAGGAACCTGGTCTTCGCTCTCGCCTTCGGGGCGGTTGTTGACGATCCGCACGATTCCTAGGGCTTTCGCTTCGGCAATGGCGTCGGTGCCGATCTGCGGGCTGGCGAAGACGGTGTCGGTGATCTGGCGGAACATGGAAGCGAGTCTCCGGTATGAACGGGCCGTTTGGGCCCCGGTTCGGCCCGAAATTCGTCCACGTCAAGGCCTCTGTCCCTGCAAAAAGCAAGGCAGAACGCCGTGAAAATGCGATATTTCGTCAGTCTGAAGGGAAAATGCCCCTTAATTGTGTTCGCCATGTGGCAGAACCTCGTGTATGACTCGCGATTGCAGGCAGGTTCCGGCGTGTTCCGGCTATCTGGTCTGCCGCCCGGCGCGGTTCGTCCACGTGTCCGGGTTCATGCTTTTTGGGGCGCAGCGAAGGTACGTTCGTAGACATGGGTTTTGACAGAGGTCGTCGCGGAAGGGGACGCGACAAGCGCGATGGTGGTTTTGGGGAGAACGAGTTCGATCCGTTCTTTGCCGGCCAAGATCGCTTCGGCGGCGGTGACCGGTTCGGTGGCGGCGATCGCTTTGGCGGCGGCGGCAACGATCGCGGTGGTTTCGGCGGTGGTGACCGCTTCGGCGGCGGCGGCGGTGATCGCGGCGGATTCGGTGGCCCGCGCGGCGGCGGTGGTGGCGGCTTCGGCGGCCCACGCGGCGGCGGCGGTGGCGGAATGCCTGCCCAGGTTGTCGGCCAGGGCCGCGGCGTCGTAAAGTTCTTCAACGGTGCAAAGGGCTTCGGCTTCATCCAGCGCGATGAAGGCGGCGAAGATGTGTTCGTGCACATCAGCGCTGTCGAGCGTGCCGGTCTCGAAGGTCTGGCCGAAGGTCAGCAGCTGGAATTCCAGCTGGTCGATCGCGGCGGCAAGGTCTCGGCCAGCGAACTCGTCGTCGTCGGCGACGTGATCCCGGTCGCCAAGCGCGAGCCCGCGCCGCAGCGTCAGCTGACCGGCGAAAAGGCCAGCGGCACGGTCAAGTTCTTCAACTCCATGAAGGGCTTCGGCTTCATCACCCGTGATGACGGCCAGCCGGACGCTTTCGTGCACATCAGCGCTGTCGAGCGTTCGGGCCTCGGTGCCCTGAATGAAGGCGATCGCGTAGAGTTCGACATCGAGGTTGATCGACGAGGCAAGTACTCGGCGGTCAACCTGGCGCCGCTCCAGGCCTGATCCCGATCTGCAACGCTCCCGGTGTTTGACCGGGGGGCTGCAAACACCTAAAAGCGCGCAAATGGCGGTCCGGATAGGGCCGCCATTTGTCGTTTGCGATTCCCGTTCTCACTTCACTGTTTCGTTATCGAGGAATTCCGTCATGTCGATCACTCCGCTGATGCCTGTGTACCCCCGGTGCGGCGTTCGGCCCGTTCGCGGCGAACACTGTCACCTCATCAGTGAAGACGGTCGCCGATTCCTCGATTTTGCGAGCGGCATCGCCGTCAACCTGCTCGGCCATTCGCATCCCGGCCTGATCGGCGCTATCCAGAAGCAGGCCGAGACGCTGATGCACGTTTCCAATCTCTACGGCAGCCCGCAGGGCGAGGCGATCGCCCAGCGCCTGATCGACCTGACCTTCGCCGACACGGTGTTCTTCACCAATTCCGGCGCGGAAGCGGTCGAATGCGCGATCAAGACCGCGCGCGCCTATCACCAGCACATCGGCAACGATCACAAGTACGAGCTGATCACCTTCAAGAACGCCTTCCACGGCCGGACGATGGCAACAATCAGTGCGTCCAACCAGGAGAAGATGCACAAGGGCTTCCTGCCCCTGCTGCCCGGCTTCAAGTACGTGGAGTTCAACGATCTCGAAGCGGCGAAGGCGGAGATCGGCCCCAACACCGCCGGTTTCCTGGTCGAACCGATCCAGGGCGAAGGCGGCATCCGCATCGCTTCGGACGAATTCCTCCAGGGCCTGCGCGCGCTGTGCGACGAGCATGACCTCATGCTGGTGCTCGACGAAGTACAGAGCGGCGTGGGCCGCGCCGGGACGCTCTATGCCTACGAGCAGTTCGGCATCGTGCCGGATATCATGTCGACGGCCAAGGGCATCGGCGGCGGCTTCCCGGTCGGCGCCTGCCTCGCCACCGAGAAGGCGGCGCGCGGCATGGTGATCGGCGCGCACGGTTCGACCTATGGCGGTAACCCGTTTGCGATGGCGGCGATCGGCGCCGTGCTCGACGTGGTTTCGGACGAGACCTTCCTGGCCGACGTCCGCGCCAAGGGCGAGCGGCTGCGCGGACGGTTGGAGCAGTTCATCGGCAACTATCCCGAGCTGTTCGAATCGGTCCATGGCCGCGGCCTGTTCATCGGCGTGAAGCTCAAGATCGAGCCGCGCGCTTTCGTCGGCCATATGCGCGACAATCACCAGCTGCTGACGGTTTCGGCGGGCGACAATGTCGTGCGCGTGCTGCCGCCGCTGGTCATCGACGACAGCCACATTGATGAGTTCATGGAGCGTCTCTCCGCCGCGGCGGCGAGCTATCAACCGGAAGAGGTGGCCTGATGAGCCGGGATTTCCTCGATCTGAGCGATGCCGGCGGCCCGGTTCTGGCCGCCATGATCAACGACGCGATTGACCGCAAGGCGGCGCGCAAGGGCCTGCCCAAGGCTCAGCCCGACGCCGATGCGCCGCTGGCCGGTCACGTCCTGGCGATGATCTTCGAGAAGAACTCGACCCGCACCCGTGTCTCCTTCGACATGGCGATGCGTCAGCTCGGCGGCAGTGCGCTGATTCTGGAAGCCGGATCGACCCAGCTCGGCCGCGGTGAGACTGTGGCCGACACCGCCCGCGTGCTCAGCCGCATGGTCGATGCGATCATGATCCGCACCGACGATCACGCCAAGATCGAGGAACTCGCGCACCATGCCGACGTGCCGGTGATTAACGGCCTGACCGATCTGTCGCATCCGTGCCAGATCGTCGCCGATCTGCTGACGATTGTGGAGCGCGGTTTCGCGCTGCCCGGTCTTCAGCTCGCCTGGCTGGGCGACGGCAACAATGTCGCCAATTCGCTGATCGAGGCGGCGGGCCTGATGAAGTTCACCATCCGCATCGGCGGCCCGGCGGGCTATGAGCCGGATGCGGGTTTCGTCGAGCGTGCCCGTGCGGCGGGCGGCGAAGTGATCTTCACGCAGGACCCGATCGAAGCGGTTCGCGGCGCACAGGTCGTCGTCACAGACACTTGGGTCTCGATGGGCCAGGCCGGGGGCGAAGTTCACGTCGCGGCGATGCAGCCTTATCAGGTCGATGCCGCGCTGATGGCGAATGCCGCTCCGGATGCCCTGTTCCTGCACTGCCTGCCTGCGCATCGTGGCGAGGAAGTGACCGACGAAGTCATCGACGGTCCGCAGTCCGGCGCCTGGGACGAGGCCGAGAACCGCATTCATGGCCAGAAGTCCGTGTTGCTCTGGGCACTGGGCAAGCTGTGAGCGAAGACCTGCCGCGCAGCGACGATACCGGTTTCGATCGCGTCTTGGCCTTCACGGTCCCGACCCGCCACGCGCGCGGGCGGGTCGTGCGGCTGGGGCCGGTGCTGGAAACGGTGCTCTCCGCGCACAGCTATCCCAAGGTCGTCAAGCATGTGCTGGCGGAGGCGCTGGTGCTTACCGCGCTGATGGGCTCGCTGCTCAAGGAAGAGGATGCACAGCTGACCTTCCAGGCCCAGGCCGAGGGCGGCGCGGTGGACCTGCTCGTCTGCGATTACCGTGGCGGCGAGCTGCGGGGCTATTTGCGGCACGACGAGGTTCTGGCCGAAAAGCTGGAAGAGGACTGCTCGCTGGAGGCGATCTTCGGCACCGGCTACCTTGCGATCACGTTCGATCTCCAGGTGTCCAAACAGCGCTATCAGGGCGTTGTGCCGCTGGAAGGCGCTTCGCTGGCCGAAGCCTGCGAGAAATATTTCGCGCAGTCGGAGCAGGTGCCCACCGTCATCCGTATCGCGGTCCGTTCGAACGGGCCGCGCTGCGTGGCGGGCGGCCTGCTGGTGCAGCACCTGCCCGACGGCGAGGAAGGCAAGGAGCGGCTTCACGCCAAGGAGATGCATCCGGATTGGGAGCATGTCTCGATCATGGCGCAGAGCATCCAGCCGGCGGAACTGGTCGATCCGGTGCTCAATCTGGAACAGCTGCTGTGGCGCCTGTTCCACGAGGAAGACCAAGTCCGCGCCGAGCCGCTGGTGCCGCTGGTGCGGGGATGCCGCTGCTCGGTGGATTACTACCGCAGCATTCTGGAGCGGTTCCCCGAGACCGAACGGGCGGACATGCGCGATGAAACCGGCATGGTGCCGGTGGACTGCGCCTTTTGCTCTAAGATCCTGCATGTGCCGGTGTGAAGGCGCCGCTTTGAGGGAATCGATTTACCCGCCGACTTGTCTTGTCGGCGGGGAATGACGATATGGGGCGCATGATGGTCCCCAGGTTTCCAAATTTCCCGGCTTTTTCCCGTTACCCATCGCTGGCAGGCCGCCGCCGTACCCGCCTTGCGCTGATGGCCCTGACCGGCAGCGCTGCCCTGCTTGGCGGCACGAGCGCCGAGGGGCAGAAGCGCCCGCTGGAAATGCTGGACCAGCTGATTCCCGGTTCCTGGCAGCTGCGCGAGCACGGCACCGGAAGTTCGAACGTCAACCTCTGCCTGCGCAGCGGCCGTCAGCTGATTCAGTTCCGCCATCCGGGGCAGGTCTGCAAATCGGTGGTGGTGCAGGATTCGTCAGATGAAGTTGTGGTGCAGTATGTCTGCTCAGGACAGGGCTATGGCCGGACACACATCCGCCGCGAGACCAACGGGCTGATCCAGCTCGACACGCAGGGTATCGTCGGCGGCCAGCCGTTCGACTACGCAGGCGAAGGGCGGCGGACAGGCCTTTGCCGCTGATCGTGCAGCGCAAGGTTGTCATCTCGGCAGCGAAGGCCTAGCTCACGCGCATGCAGATTTCTCAAGATAGCAGTTCTCAGGATAACCGGGGCCACAAGGCCGTTGTCCTGCTTTCCGGCGGTCTCGATTCGATGGTTTCGGCAGGTATCGCCCGCGAGACAGGCTTTGCCGTGAATGCCCTTACTATCGACTATAACCAGCGCCATCGCTGCGAGATCGATTCCGCTCGGAAGATCGCGGAATTTGTAGGAGCGGAGCACCATGTGGTGTTACCCCTCGACTTGCGCCAGTTCGGCGGATCGGCGCTGACCGACAATATCGAGGTGCCCAAGGACGGGGTCAGTCCCGGTGTGCCTGTGACTTATGTGCCCGCGCGCAACCTCGTGTTCCTGTCGCTGACCTTGGCCTGGGCCGAGGCGATAGGCGCGACCGACATCTTCATCGGCGTCAATGCGCTGGACTATTCTGGCTATCCCGATTGCCGTCCTGAATTCATCGCGGCGTTCCAGGATATCGCCCGGCTGGCCACGAAGGAAGGCGATCAGGGCACCCAGTTCCGGATCCATGCGCCGCTCCAGTTCATGGGCAAGGCGGACATCGCCCGCGAGGCGGATCGGCTGGGTATGGATGCGGGAATGAGCTGGTCCTGCTACGATCCGCAGCCTGGCGATGTGGCTTGCGGCGAATGCGACAGCTGCCGCCTGCGAAAGGCGGGTTTTGCCGATGCCGGGCTGATCGATCCCACGCCTTACGCGGTCTGATTTCGGAACCTTTTCCAAGCGCAAAAAGCCCCGCGAGAGCGGGGCTTTTCTGTTTTCAGACCCGGCGACAGTCCGCAGACAAAAGAAAAGGGGGCCGGATTGCTCCGACCCCCCGATCTGTAACCGTTGCCGGTTCGCTTACATGCCCGAACCCGGACCGTAAGTGATCTCGACGCGACGGTTCTGCAGCTCGCGCACGCCGTCAGCAGTCGGGACGCGCGGGTTAGCTTCACCGAAGGCCTGGCTCGAGATCGAGCCGTCCGGAATGCCGTGGCTGGTCAGGTATGCACGAACCGAGTCGTTACGGCGTGACGACAGACCCAGGTTGTACTTCGGGGTGCCCGAACGGTCGGTGTAACCGGCCAGCATGATCGGCACGCTGTTGCAGTTGCCATAGGCACTGACGGCGCTGTCGAGGATGGTAGCGGCTTCCGGCGTGATGTCCGACTTATCCCAGTCGAAGAACACAATGTACGGACCCTTGTTGCATTCCACTACCGGCGGCGGCGGCGGCGGCGGGGGAGGCGGCGGGGGCGGCGGGGGCGGCGGGGGCGGCGGCGGCGGAGCTGCCGGTTCGCCGAAGTTGTAGCCAATGGTCGCCATCAGCGAGTGCGAACGCCACTTGGTGCGCACGTCGTTGCCGTCGAAGTCGACGAAGTTCACCTTGTTGACGTTGCTGAAGCGATACTTCAGGCCGACGTCGACATGGCTGCTGATCGGCGCGCGGATGCCCGCGATGGCCTGCCAGGCGAAGCCGGTGTCGGAATCGTCGAAGATGTCGTACTTGACGCGGCCAACGCCGGCGCCACCGCCGACGAAGCCCTGAAGGCCGTCATCGGGACCGAAGTCGAGCAGACCGTTGACCATGAAGGTCAGGTTGCTGGCGTCTGGGCCGTCGCTGCCCTTAAACGAAGCCTGGCGGTAGCTGGCTTCGGTTTCGAGACGGAACGGACCGAAGTCGTAACCGAGAGCGACACCACCGTCGAAGCCGGTGCTGAAGTCTGCGGTTGCGGCGTTGCTGACACCGTTGATCTTGAGATCGGCGTCTTCGACGATCATGGCACCGAAGTCACCTTCGATGTACCACGAGTTGTCGCGCGCCAGCGCGGGAGTGGCGATAGCTGTCGAAGCCAGCGCCAGTCCAATGACGAGTTTCCTCATACGTTTCCCCTACTAAGAGATTTGGAGCCACCGAGTGCCTGTGGTGTCTACCCCCTCAGCTTTCCGTGTGCAAGCGCACATTGGAGCTGACTGTTGCAGAAATGTCGCGTTTTCGGGGGTTTGGTGAGGCGTCGTGACTCCTTTATTGGAAATCGACTTCACGTTGTTGCCCCTGCGCAGTGCTGCGTGTCATGCTGATGGAACGATACCCAAGGTTTGCAGGACGACGACCAGTTCCCCGATCGCCGCCCGAGCCTGAACATCAACATTCATCCCGCCAAGTGGTTCCACGGGAAGCGAACCTTTTTTCCAAATTCTGTCGAAGAGCCGTTCCTGACCTGTGAAAAGGTCGTAGATGCGAAGTCCTCGACGGGGGGTGATGAATATCGAACCGCCGCCCTGGAAGCTCGCAACTGCGGGATCCTGGCCGCTCCACGCAACGGTGGCACCCGTCGCGACCAGCCAGCATTCGGCCGCTTCGGCGGTCTCAGGCGGTTCGGGTCGCTCTCCGGATACAGTCGAGTGCAAAAGAGCATCGCACCGTGGCAGGGCCTCGTTGACGAACAATTCCGTCTGCGCCTGCCCCGCGTGGAGCAGCGGAAGGGCAAATCGTGGACTGGTGCTTTCGAAAATCACGGCTTCGCACATGTCCGATCTCCTTGCGGAAAGACGGGTTCGGGAAGAGATGGAACGGCGCGGAAACCGCGTATGTGCCCTGCTGGCGAACGCGAAACGCATCGCGGGGAGACAAAGCGGAAAGCGCGGCCAGCAAATCGGGCGGCAGGTCCATCCGGGGCACTTGCAAAGCCCAGGTGGCGAGCGGATTTTCAACTGGGCCGTACGTCAGGAGATAGCTTTCGGCCTGTTCGACCAGCGGCGCGTCGATGCCGTCCTGACAGTTCCAGTAACCCCGTGCACGCCGGGTCCAGCCGAGGCGCAGGGCCCCGTCGCCGCACATTTCGGCGCGGGATGGACCTAGGCGAGCGGGCGCAGGGCGAGGCCGCTCATGTGCACGGGGCTGGCGACCGGCTTGGCATCGCCGCGACCCATGGCGAGCACTTTTCTGGCGGTCGCCGTTCCAAGGCGTCAAGGGGCGAGCGCCGATGTAGTACCGTCCAGCAGGACGAAAGTCTCACCCCGGCATGTCGGACCATGGCGCTTTCAGTGCCGCCGCGCCCGCGCAGGAAGCCTTTGAGCTGCTACCGGCCTTCGCCGAGCGCAGCCGCTCGGGCGAACTGGACCCGTTCCTCGCCCAGGAGCGCGAGGTTACGCCCTTGGCTAGTTGTGGCGTGGCGGCCGAGACAAGATTCATGTGCGGATCGATGAGTGTGACCGCAAGGCTGTAAGGCAGCTCGAACAGCAGGGGGCTCCTCGGCGGCAAGGCGGAGGATGCCGTGCCCATGACGGCGCGGCGGCGACCGCTTCCGCCGAGCGGGTCGAGCTGGCCGTCGCCCTGCTCGGCGTAGAGCGCCGCGCCGCTCCAGTTCGACCCGGCTGACGACAGGGCGGCGAAGAGGCGCGGTCTTCCGGTGGCTTCGGCGGCGAGATCACGCCGCAGTTCGAAGGCGGCGAGCGCGGTCGGGGTGGCGAGCAGGTCTTCAGGCGGATTGATCCGGCCGGGATCGGTGGGAAGCGGCATGGGCATGCAGGTGCCGGTCGAGCCGATCTGCACGACCTTGGCGATCGCGCGGATCGGGCTGACCGATTTCAGGCGCGTGGAGATCAGCGCATCGACCTCGCGCGGGACCGCATAGCCGCCGTCGCGAGCGCGGTGCTGGATAGAAACTTGATTTCGGTCTCGCGGCCGATGCGCAGGTAACCGTCCACGAAGCCCTTACTTTGAGGCGGCGGGGGCGCGGTAGCCGAGCGGGGAGGCCGGTCAAAGTGCCGCGCCGCAACGCGAGGCCGGCGACGCCGTCCGGGGTGCCCACCGAGGCCGCGACGCGCAACTCGCGCTCGTCTTCGGCATCGGTTCTGATCCAGCCGATTCGAAGGTCGGGCCGGCGGTGCCAGGACAGCGGCAGCGGCTCGATCTGCGAATTGCGCCGCTTTGCGAGGGTCTGGGCGAACGCCCGGGGGCGGATCAGGTCGCGCCCGGCGTCGCGCCTGCCGAATAGGGCGGCGTAGCCTGCGAAGCGCAAGGCCCCGCTCATCGCAGCAGCTCCCCGACGCCGAGGCGCACGGCGAGGCCGAGCAGCAGCAGCGCCAGCACCCCGTGCACGATCCAGCCGATGGCGGCGGCCTGGGCGCTGGTCTTGGCGTCGCGCCAGGACTGGAGCAATTCGCGCAGTTCAGAGAGGTCGCTAGGCGCCGTCGCATCGTCGAGGCCGATCCGCGACAGCATGCGCCGCGCGCCAACTTCGCTGGCTTCCTCAACGAGGGCACGCAAGGTCACGAGTTCGCTGCCTTCGCTGGTCGCCTTGGCGAGTAGCCCGGCCAGCATGTCTCTTTCGTCCATGATATGTTTCCTCCATCCTTCGAGGCCGGGCCAAGGCCGAGCAGGGCGCGCTTCTCTGTTTCATCGGGGAAGTCGGCGGCATTGACTTGCGGCCAAGGCCTCTAGCGGTCCTCGACTAGGCCGCGCTGACGTTCGAGGTAGCTGCCAGCGCGGCGAGGAACTGCGCGCGCCACTGCCCCTCGGCCGTCGCGCCGCGAGGGCACGGCTCGGCGCCGGGCGAAGCCTGTCTGGCTCTGCCATGTGGATCATCCCTGCTGTTGATGTGTGATGCGGTGCGAAGTGAGCCAGCGAATCAACCGCCCTCGATGTTCCTGATTTGTACCAAAGATGGATCGCAATGTCAAGAGATATAACCAAATGGGTTATAGCTTGCCGCGTTCGCACCGCCCTACTAAGCAGGCGTCGCAATAGCCCGGAGAACTCGATGCTGCGCCGCCTCTACGACTGGACCATGGCAAAGGCGGCGCACCGCCATGCCGAATGGTGGCTGGCACTGTTCGCCTTCCTGGAGGCCAGCTTCTTTCCGGTTCCGCCGCATCCGTTGCTGGGCCTGATGTGTCTGGCCGAGCCGAAGAAGGCGATTCGCTTCGCGGTGATCGCCACGCTGGCTTCGGTGACGGGCGGGCTGCTGGGCTATGCGATCGGCCACTTCGCCTACGAGGCTTTCGGCGAGGCGCTGCTGCGGGCGCTTGGGTTGGCGGACAGCTTCCCCAAGGCGGCCTGCTATCTGCGCGAATATGGCGCGGAGATCATCGTGGTGAAGGGCGCGACGCCGATCCCGTTCAAGCTGCTGACGATCACCGCCGGTTTCATCGGCATGAACCTCGCGGTGTTCATCGGCGCCTCGATCGTCTCGCGCTCGATCAGCTTCATGATCGTCGGCGTGCTGTTCCGCCTGTTCGGCGCGCCGATCAAAGCGGTGATTGACAAGCACCTCGGCAAAGTGACGGCGGCATTCGCGGTGGCGGTGGTCGCCGGTTTTCTGGCGGTAGCGTTCCTCGGCGGTGGCGCCAAGGAGACCAACCAGAAGTGCGATGTGACGGCCGTTACCCAAGCGGCCTGAGATTTTTCCCAACCGAATAAGTTCGTCATTGCGAGCTACGCTCGCAATGACGAAAGGTTGGTTCTAACCCTCGATCACGCTGCTTCGATTATTCTGGCATGCGGGTGATGCTTGTCGATATGCTTGCGGATGATCCTCAGGTTGCGGCTGTTCGAGCGGAAGATGAAGTCGAACAGGTCCCCGGCCACAGGAATCGCGCCCAGCAGCGTGTCGAAGCCGACATTGGCGGTCATGCGGGCAAGCTGCCACTTCGACATGCCGAGGTTGCGGGCTTCCCACACGAGGTACATGCCCATCAGGCCCGCGATCACGTCGCCGGCGACCGGCACCAGGCCGATCACCGCGTCGAGACCGATTTTGCGGCGGATGCCGGGTAGGGCGATGGCGCGCTCCAGCACATATTCGAGCATTTCCACGCGGCGCAGAATCGATACCGCGTCGGTGCCGAGCGGCAGTTTAATGTCCATGCCCCGCGCGGTAGTCTGTCCAGTCGCCAAAGTCGTGCCTCTCCTCTGAAGGGCCTTACCGACTTTACTTGGGGACCCAAGCGAGCGGCATCAAGGGGTGCCAACCCCAGGTGTTCGGCGCGAAACCGGCGACGCTGCCGCGCACCAGCGACCAGCGGATCGGGGTTCCAAAGGGAATGAAGACGTTGGCGGCGGTCAGTTCGGCTTCGGCCTCGGTCAGCAGGGCGGCGCGTTCGTCCGGCGTGGCGGCGGAGGCGGCTTCGGCAACCCGCGCATCGGCATCGGCGGAACAGAGCCCACGCCGGGCGGTGCACGACAGGCGGTTGAGGAACCAGGCGGCGCGCGGATAGCGGGCGACGTCGTCGACCAGTCGCAGATCCGCCTTTTCCGCCTTGTCGCTGCGGACGAGGTGGACGCCGATCGCCGCGAAGTCCGCCGTGAGTTTCTCTAGCAGGGTATCGGCGCCGCCGCCCGAGGGCAGCCAGACGGTCAGGCGCGGACCGCCCGCGATCGGTAGAGGGGAGGGAGACGGCGCGCGGCGACCGCCGCGAACCATCGGCTGCGCAAGGGCGCCATCGCCGCGCGCTACGTCCGAGGCTGTCGCAGCCCAGCGGCGCACCCGTGCTATGGCGAGGGCGCGGCGTTCGTCCAGCGACTGTTCGCTCCAGCGCTCGCCGATGGTGCCGAGATCGCCGTCGAGACTGGGGCTGACGATACGGGATGTGGGCGACCAGCCGCCGAGGCTGAACGGCGCGATCAGGCCCTCGCGGTCGATGGCCATGGCTAGCGCCTCGCGGTTGGCGGGATCGGCTAGGAAGCCCTTGTCGCTGGCGACCTGAAGCCCGAACAGGCCGACCACCGGATCGACCTGGATCGTCCCGCGCAGGATGCCGACGGAGCGGGTCAGCGGAAAGTCCTGGATCTCGCCGCCCATGACGAGATCGACCTTGCCAGCGTTGAAGGCTTCCACGGCGGCGGGGCCGTCCAGCACCGAAAGGTCGATCCGGCGGGTACGGCGCGGCCAGTTTTCCACGGCGGGCAGGCCGAGGCTGGCCGGGTCGATCGGCGTCAGCCGCGCCGAGCCTCTCCCGCCCTCGAGCCGCATCGGTCCGGCGCCCCGGTCCTTGAAGCTCAGCCCCAGTTCCGGCTGGGCGAGAAGCTGGAGTAGGTAGGGCATCGGCCGGGTGAGGCGGATTTCGATGACGCGCCCGGCCATCGTGCGGATTTCGTCGATCCCGGCGAGATCGTGAGCCAGCGGATCGTCGTCCAGCGCCTTGAGCGCGGAATCCAGCGCCTTCTTCGCGGACTCGGCGGTCAGTGGATCGCCCGAGGCCCAGTCCCCGTCGCGCAGGCGGAAGATGTAGCTCTGGCCATCGTCGGTGACGATCCAGCGATCGGCGAGGGCGGGGATGACGCGGCCCTTCTCGTCAAAGGAGACCAGCCCCTCGACAGTCGAGGCCCTGACGAGCTGGCTTGCCAGCGTGACATTCTCGCCGATGCCGAAATTCTCGGGTGAAGAGCCGATGACGGCAACGCCCAGCGCCGAATTGTCGGTGCCCCCGCAGGCGCAGAGAGCTAGCGCGGCCGGAAGGACCAGGGCCCGAATGGCTTTGCGCGGCGCGGACATTTCCTAGGCCTAGTCGATTTGCCGCCGGTCGCAAATGGTTCGTGCGGGAGCAGGCGCGATTTTATCGGGCAGGTCCCTGAGCAGAGTCGGTTTGGAAAATGCCCTTCTGGGCATCTTCCTAGTGGGCCAACGCCAAAATCCGCCTGCGGCCGATTTTCAAACAAACTATCAAAGTTTGCGCAGGTTCTTTGGCTGGGTTGTCGTGGGAGAATACTGTGCTTCGTAATTGCGCACGAAGTTGGGCTTTTCGTCAGGCACCGGGGTCACGGCGCCGCGCGCCAGCTTGGGATCGATTTCCTCGATGAAGGCCACGCCGAAGCGGTTTTCCTGAACCCAGGCGATTGTGCCTGGCACCCAGCCGATATTGCGGATGTTCACCGCGACCGTCGTGCCGCGCACCACCTGGACCCCGCCTTCGCCCATCATCCCGCCGGCGGAGAGATTGCGGACCTTGATCCGGTACTCGCTGTCCAGCCCGTCGATCCGCAGGTCGGCCATGAGGAACAGGCTGTCACGCGCAATCTGGCGATTTTCGATCTGGGTCATGCGTTCTCGTCCGGCATTCGGTCCGGCAATGATATCACGAAGCCCGGCCTGCGAAAGCCCCGGTTGATGATAAGCACCGCCTCGCGCGCAAGGCACGTTTGCGGTCGATAATTATAAGGAAATGGCAAACAAAACCTTAACGCCCCGAACGACGGAAATGCCGTGCAGTCCGCTGGATCGGGGCGAAAGAATTGAAATGGCGCTATTCTTATTCTTCGCGAGAGACCTTTTCGCGGCGCTCGTGCGCTTCCTGGGCCTCCACGGTCATGGTGGCGATCGGACGGGCTTCGAGACGGCCGAGGCCGATCGGTTCGCCGGTCACTTCGCAGTATCCGTATTCGCCTTCCTCGATTCGGCGCAGGGCGGAATCGATCTTGGCGATCAGCTTGCGCTGGCGGTCGCGGGTGCGCAATTCAATGCCCCAATCGGTCTCGCTGGACGCGCGATCGTTGAGGTCGGGTTCCCGGATCGGGCCGTCCTGAAGTTGTGCCAGCGTACCGGCAGACGCGTCGAGAATCGATTTTTTCCAGGCGAGCAGAAGCCGCCGGAAGTAGTCTTGCTGAGCCTCGCACATGTAGGCTTCGTTCTCTACGGGAACATAAGAACCGCCAAGCATGCGCTTGGCCTTGGCGAGGACATCAATTTCGTCAGCTAGGGCCGTTGCCATCCAGAGAATCTCCGCACGAATCCCCCCGGCCTGCCTACGCCCTGCGACCCCGGATCTTTCCAGTGGCCTCCCGACAAACCGCGGTGTCGCGGCCTATAGGGCCGCCCCCTTACCTGCACAAGGCTATAACCATGGCAGTCCACAAAAAACCTGAATGCCGGATGCTATCCCATCGGCCCATGCACAAGTTTCTTGCCCGATACTGCTGCGTAAACTTAGAGGAATTATTCCCCGTATATGTCTAACACTTTGTTGACCAACTTGGTGCCAGCTTCCCTCCATCGGACCGCAGGGGCGGCAGACGGGGAGTGAGCCGACCATGAAACGGTCCTGGATCACAACCGAGAGCCTCGTCGATATCACGCAACCCGCGGGTAGGGAGGCGGGCGACCTTTTCCTGCCCGGGCGCCTTGCCGCGGCGGCCATGGGCGACGGTTCTGCCTGTTTCGACCTTGGCGTGGCATTCTCCACTGGCAGTTACGGCGCTGCCTGCGACCTGATCGAGGCGCCTAAGTGGTCCAACCTCGCCGCTGTTGTAGGGGACGAAGAAGCCGCGCAGTGCCGCGCCTATGTAGCCAAGGACATGACCGCGCGCGAGATCGCCGAAGCCCAGCGCAGCGTCCGCCAGTGGCTGGCGGCTTCGGCGCGCGAAGTGGCCTAGGCCTTCCGGAACGGCGTCCTGCCGTCCAGCAGAAGCTGGTCGCCTGCAATGCCCGCACGCTCCTGTTCCAGGTAATCGGCGATGGCGGCGCGCAGGCCCTCGTGAACGATGTAGTGCGCCGAGACCGTCCGCACCGGCTCGTAACCGCGCGCCAGCTTGTGGCCGCCTTGCGCACCCGCTTCCACTCGCGACAGCCCGAGCGCGATGGCGGCATCGATCGCCTGGTAATAGCACAGCTCGAAATGCAGGAAGGGCTTGTCCACCACCGCCCCCCAGTAGCGACCGTAGAGTGCCTCGCTGCCGATGAAATTCAGCGCGCCCGCCACCGGCCGTCCGTCGATAAAGGCGAGCACCAGCAGGATGCGGTCGGCCATCGTCTGCCCCAGTAGCGAGAAGGCCTCGCGGGTCAGGTAGGGATGGCCCCATTTGCGCGCGCCTGTGTCCTGGTAGAAGGCCCAGAAGGCGTCCCAGTGCTCCTCGCAGAGGTCGCTTCCGGTAAGGTGTCGGATCTCGACGCCTTCCTGCGCCTTTTCGCGCTCCTTGCGGATGTCCTTGCGCTTGCGCGAGGAAAGCGCGCCGAGAAAGCCGCCAAAATCGGCATAGCCGCGGTTTTCCCAGTGGAACTGGATATCCTCTCGCAGCAGCCAGCCCGCCGCTTCGAACAGCGGCACTTGCGCCGGTTCGATAAAGGTCGCGTGGGCGGAGGACAGGCCGTTGTCGCGGCAGATCGATTCCGCCGCGGCGATCAGGGCCCCAGCGAGTTCGGGCGCGAGTTCCGGATGCGGCATTAGCAGCCGGGGGCCGGTCGCCGGGGTGAAGGGCACGGCGATCTGGAGTTTGGGATAGTACGACCCGCCCGCGCGGTGCCAGGCATCGGCCCAGGCGTGGTCGAAGACATATTCGCCCTGGCTGTGCTGCTTGAGATAGGCCGGAAGCGCCGCTGCCAGCCGTCCGTCCGGCCCGGCGACGGTGATCGGCACCGGGGTCCAGCCGGTGCCCTCGCCGACGCTGCCCGATTCCTCCATGGCCGTAAGGAAGGCGTGGGCGACAAAGGGATTGCCGCCGCCGGTGAGGGCGTCCCATTCCGCCGCCGGGAGTCCGGCCACCGCGCCGTGGAGTCGCGCGACGAATGCGCCGTCACTCATGCCGGTTCTTCCGAGGGGCGCTCGAAGATCACTGCATCGGCGTGGAGTCCGGCGCGTTCGTGATGGTCCGGGCGACGCACCGTCCAGGCCGCCACCGGCAGCCCGCGCTTGCGCTGGGCGGTGGCGAAGCGGCTGGGCAGGTCGCGGATGTCATAGGCCAGGAAGTCCGGCGCGGCCTGCCAGAGCGCCGCGCGACGCCGGATCTTGCCGGGCAAGGCGCGATCCTCGCCTTCCGAGACGATCAGCCCGCGCACCGTGTGCGGGGAATGGCGGCGATACCAGCGCGAGACGCGCGGGTCGAAACTCATCACAGCATGGGGGCCGGTGTAGCCCTCCAGCACCCGGCGCACGGCGAGGCAGAGCGCGGCGATGCGGGCGCCGCGCGAGGATTTCAGTTCGATCAGCACCGGCTGGCGGCCGTCGATCAGGTTGAGGGCCTGACGCAGGCTGGAAATGCTCTCGGCGGTTCCGCCCAGCGTCACGGCGGCAAGCTGGGCGGCGCTGTGGCGCGCGATCACGCCGGTCTCGCCGGTCAGGCGGTCCAGCACCGAATCGTGAAAGACCACCGGGGTGCCGTCGCCCGCGCGCTGCACGTCGAGTTCGATGCCATAGCCCTCCTCGATCGCCAGCCGGAACGCCGCGAGCGAGTTTTCGGGAATGACCGCGCCGTGCAGCCCGCGATGGGCATAGTCGTGCCCGCCGATCCACGCGACCTTGCGCGGATCAGGCGGCGGCGAAAGCCAGCGATCAAGCAGGGCGAACGGCAACGATGGCGTCCACTTCGACGGCGGCGCCGAGCGGCAGCACCGGCACGCCGACCGCGCTGCGGGCATGTTTGCCAGCTTCGCCGAACACCGCGACCATCAGTTCCGAAGCGCCGTTGGCGACTTTGGGTTGGTCGGTGAAGTCACCTGTGGAGGTGACGAAGGCGCCCAGTTTGACCACGCGCTCCACGCGGTCGAGCGAGCCGAGCGCGGCCTTGAGTTGGGCAAGGATCATCACTGCGCAGGCCTGCGCTGCCTCGACGCCCGATTCGATGTCGACGTTCTCGCCCATGCGGCCGGTCACCAGCTTGCCTTCGACGAAAGGAAGCTGGCCCGAGACATGGGCGAGGCCGCCCGCGACGACCACCGGCACATAAGCCGCAACCGGGGCGGCGGGTTCGGGAAGGGTCAGCCCAAGCTCGGCCAGGCGGGATTCGATTGCGCTCATCTTCGGGATATTCCTTGTGAGGGACGGAGTCAGGATTCGGTCTTGGTCGCGTCGCTGCGCGTCAACCAGTCGATCAGCCAAGGCGCGGCGTCCTGCCAGCGGTCGATTCGCGCATGGGCATGACCGGCGACATGGGCGCAGGCGATATGCGGGGCAAGCAGCGGCTCGGCGCAGAGATGCAGGCGGCCGATCTCGGGCGCGAAGTCCGCCACCGAGCCGTGGTGCTGGGCCAGATCGTCCACGAAGACCGCGCGCGAGGGCTGGTATTCGTCGAGAATCGCCTTCAGTGCCGGACCTTTCGGGCCCTGGTTGGTGAAGACGCGCACGTCGATGCCGTGCTCCGCCAGTTGCCGGCGGCGGGTTTCTTGGCGGAAATCCATGAGATTGGTGAGGACGACGACATCGGCATGGGCGGCGATCTTGCGCATGGCCGCGACGGCGCCGTCGACCGGGGTCTGGCGGTACATCTGGCCGTCGAAGAACTTGTTCAGCAGCGACCACATCTCCGCCTGTTCCAGCAGCTCGCCGGATTCGGTGCGGCGCATGGCGCCTGCGAACTCGCCGCGATCGAGCGCGAAAGTGACGCCTTCGTCCTCGGCCAGCCAGTCGCGGAAATGCGTGACCATGTAGAGCAGCACTTCGTCGCAATCGGTGATGAGCAGGGGGCGGCCCGTACGATTCGTCATGCGCCCAGCCTTTCGCGGGCGCGGGCCAGCGCTTCCGGTATAACTTCCAGCGCCTCGGCGGCGGCCACGAGGTCCGGCTCGTGCGAGCAGAGGAATTCCAGCACCGCCGCCATCGTCGTCGGTTCGCTCAGCGAGGCGCGCAAGACGTCCGGGGTCAGGCCGGTTAGCGCCAGGAAGCGTTCGGCGCGGTCCTGGTCGGTCAGCACCCAGCCGAGGGCGGCGAGTGCCAGAGCCTGCGGGTCCTGCGATGGGGATGGCGACTCTCGAAGAATTGTCAGTCTCGCTTGCGTGTCATAGAGCGGGTTTCCCCGACCTAGATGGTGATCCCGCGTCGAATGGCAAAGCGTATCCTAGTTGTCGAGGACAACGACCTCAATCGGAAGCTCTTTTGCGATGTGCTCAGGAGCCAGGGCTTCGCCGTGGAGCCGGTGGCGGACGGCCTGGACGCGCTGGAGCGCGCGCGCCAGTTCGTGCCCAACCTCGTCATCATGGACATCCAGCTGCCCAATGTCTCGGGCCTGGACCTGATCGAGGCGGCAAAGAAGGACGCGGTCCTGCGCACGATCCCGGTGCTTGCCGTCACTGCCTATGCGGGCAAGGGCGACGAGGAGCGCATCCGCGAGGCCGGGGCCGAAGGCTACCTCGCAAAGCCAGTGTCGATCGGGCCGTTCATGCAGGCGGTCCGCGCGCTTCTGTGATAGGGCGAATGCCGCCTGTGCTTGACTTTACCCCCCGCCGCCGCTTTTGCGCCGCAATTATCGGCCAGAGCGCCGCCCGAATATTACCGGAGTTGAAATGACCATGGACCGCGCAGAGACCTCGGCCCGCATCGCCGCGCTGATCGAGCCGTTCAACAAGAAGGGTGTCGAGATTACCGACGCGACCCGCTTCACCGACGATCTCGAATTCGACAGCCTGACCGTCATGGACTTCGTGGCCGAAATCGAAGACGGGTTCGACATCATCATTTCGATGAACCAGCAGGCCGAGATCGAGAACTACGGCCAGCTCGTCGACGCCGTGGTCAAGCTGCAGGGCTGAAGGACTTCGCGATGACCGACATGCTCAGCGACAACGAGATGCAAGGCGCAACCGACCTGTTCAGCAAGTTTGATCCGCTGATCGAGATGCGCCGGGATCTGCTCTCCACCGGCGTCACCGATCCCTTCGGCCTCGTCATGGAAAAGGTGATCTCGCCCACCGTAGCGATGTGCAACGGGCGCGAGACGATCCTGCTCGGCACCTACAACTACATGGGCATGACCTTCGATCCGGACGTGATCGCGGCGGGCAAGCAGGCGCTGGACGACTTTGGTTCGGGCACCACCGGCAGCCGCGTGCTCAACGGCACGTACGCCGGCCACAAGGCAGTCGAGGAAGCGCTGTGCGACTTCTACGACATGAAGCATGCCATGGTGTTCTCGACCGGCTATCAGGCCAACCTCGGCATCATCTCGACGATCGCGGGCAAGGGTGACTACATCATCCTCGACATCGACAGCCACGCCTCGATCTGGGACGGCTGCAAGATGGGCGACGCCGAAGTCGTGCCGTTCAAGCACAACGACATCGATGCGATGGAAAAGCGCCTGCGCCGCATTCCCGAAGGCGCGGGCAAGCTGGTCGTGCTTGAAGGCGTCTACTCGATGCTGGGCGATATCGCCCCGCTCAAGGAGATGATCGCGGTTGCCAAGAAGTATGGCGCCATGGTGCTCGTGGACGAAGCGCACTCGATGGGCTTCATCGGCCCCAATGGCCGCGGCGTGGCCGAGGACCAGGGCTGCCTCGACGACGTGGACTTCGTGATCGGCACGTTCTCCAAGTCGGTCGGCACCGTCGGCGGCTTCTGCGTCTCGAACCACCCAAAGTTCGAGATCATGCGCCTAGTCTGCCGTCCATACGTCTTTACCGCCAGCCTGCCGCCCAGCGTGGTCGCCACCGCGACGACCTCGATCCGCAAGCTGATGACCGCCGCCGAGAAGCGCGCGCATCTCTGGCAAAGCTCGCGCACCCTGCACAAGGGCCTGACCGATGCGGGCTTCCAGCTCGGCACCGAGGAGCCGCAGAGCGCGATCATCGCCGTCATCATGCCTGACCTCGAACGCGGCGCGATGATGTGGGAAGCACTGCTGCACGAGGGTCTCTACGTGAACCTCGCCCGTCCCCCGGCGACCCCTGCCAACATGACCCTGCTGCGCTGCTCGCTCTGCGCCGAACACTCGGCCGAACAGGTCCAGCAGATCATCGGCATGTTCACCCGCGCGGGCAAGACCGCCGGTATTCTAGCCTGAGATGATCCGTCGTCCCGAGGTTCGTCTCGGGACGACGGTTTCCCTTTTTAATCCTTGTGGCGTTCCACCAGTTTGAGGAACGCTTCCAGCCAGCCGCCGACGAACCCGGCGGACTGTTCACCGATTTCGCCGTCCGGGGTGATCAGGCCGTCCTTCCACTGGATGAAGGCTTCCGGCGCGCCGAGGGTCGGCATGTCGAGATAGCCGAGCACGTTGCGCAGATGCTGCTGCGCCAGCGCCGTGCCCATGGCGCCGATGGAAACCCCGATGGTCCCCGCAGGCTTGCCCGCCCAGGCACTGTCGCCATAAGGGCGCGAGGCATTGTCGATGGCATTCTTCAGCACGCCGGGGAAAGAGCGGTTGTATTCCGGCGTCACGAAGATCACGCCGTCGCTGCTGCGCACCAGCGCCTTCAGTTCCTTCACCGACTGGGCCTGGTCGCCGTCCTGGTCCTGGTTGTAGAGCGGCAGGTTGCCGATATCGGCGAAGACGAATTCATGCCCCGAGGCGGCGGGCAGACGAATCAGGGCGTCTGCGAACTGGCGGTTGTACGATTCGGCGCGAAGGCTTCCGACGACGATGACGATCTTCGACATGACGACTCCTCATGGCAGTTGCTGTGGGGGGACCGGTATCGGGGCAAACCGTGTCGGTTGGAAGTCCGGGAAGTCGAAAGGGTTGCGAAGGTGTGTGGCTATGGCGATCCCAGCCGTTTGAGATGGCCACATCCCTGCGCTATGCAAACGGTATGAGAACTTTCTGCATCCTGTTCGTTATTTTGGCGCTGGCAGCTTGCGGCAAGTCCGATCCCGCGCCGGGACCGGGCAGCGTCACGGTTGGCGAAGCGCGGGCACTGCGTGAGGCGGCGGAAATGCTCGACGCGTGGCCTGAGCCGACCGCCTCCCTTGCAGCGGAGAGCGAGTGAGCTTCAGTCGAAACTGACTTTGCCGCGCCCGGCCTTGACCGAACCGCGCAGCTTCTTGCCCTTCAGCCGCTGTTCCTTGCCCACCCGGTTTAACCGACTCTTGGCGCGCTTTTCCGGCAGCTTATGGGCATCGCGCAGCATTTCCGAGAGGCGTTCGCGGGCATCGGCGCGGTTGGCTTCCTGGGTGCGGAAGCGGCGGGCGGTGAACATCAGTTCGCCGCCCGAGGTCATGCGGCTGCCCGCCAGTTCCTTCAGCCGTGCGAAGACCGGCGGCGTCAGTCGCAGGGCATAGACGTTGATCCGTAGCTGCACCGCCGTCGCTACCTTGTTGACGTTCTGGCCGCCCGGCCCGGAGGCGGCGATAAAGCTCTCGCTCGCCAAGGCTTGGGCGCGGTCTATCGTGGCTTCAACTTCGCTCATTCATCGCTGAAGCCGAGCGCGGCGAAATCGCGCGGCAGCGGGGCCACGGCAACGATAGGTTCCTTGTCGCCGCGCGGCACGGTGAGACCGGCTGCGTGCAGCATGGTGCGCGGCGCGCCCTTGCTGGAGCCGTAGACCGGATCGCCCAGCAGCGCATGGCCGAGGCCGGAGGCGGCATGTACGCGAATCTGGTGGGTACGGCCGGTTTCGGGGCGGAATTCCACGAGGGTCAGACCGTTCTTCTCGTCCAGTTTACGCCAGTGGGTGACGGCGGGCTTGCCCTTCTTGGCCGGGATCATGCGCCAGCCGTCCTTTACCGTGCTGACCTTAGAGAGGTTGAGCGCGATCGTGCCTTCCTCTTCCGTCAGCGTACCGGCGACGATGCCGAGGTAGCGCTTCTGGACCTGCTTCTCCTCGAAGGCGGCGGAAAAGCGCTTCAGCGCCTTAGGGTTGCGCGCCAGCAGCAGGCACCCGGAGGTGTCGCGGTCCAGCCGGTGAACCGGCGCGGGCAGGCGCTGGAAGCCCAGCTTCAGTTCGTCCAGCCGGTCTTCGAGGCTCGGCCCACCGGCGCGCGGCGTATCGAGCGGGAGGCCGCCGGGCTTGTCGATGACCAGCGCTTCGCCGTCCTCGAAGAGGATTTCCAGTTCCATCTTACGTCAATGCTTTCTCTATGCGCCGTAGCGCTTCTTCGAGCCGCGCGTCGTCCGCGGCGAAACTGATGCGGAAACCGTTCTGACCGCCGAAGGCCGAGGCCGGGACCAGCGCCACGCCGTGCTCCAGCAGGTGCAGCGTCAGCTTCACGTCGTCCCCGCCGAAGCGGTCCATGAGGGGAGTCGCGTCGATCATGCAGTAGAACGCGCCATCGGGCGAGGGCGTGGACAGGCCAGGAATCGCGTTGATCGCCGAAACGACCCTGTCGCGCCGCTGGCGGAACCGCTCGCGCCATTCGGTCAGGAAGTCCTGCGGCCCTTCGAAAGCGGCGACGGCGGCAGCTTGGCTGATCGAGCAGGGATTGCCGGAGGAGTGCGACTGGAGCTTTTCCATCGCCTTGATGAGCCACTGCGGCCCGGCGGCGACGCCGATGCGGAAGCCGGTCATCGCATGGCTCTTGGACACGCCGGAGACGGTCAGGATGCGGTCGGCCAAATCCGGGCAGAGGTTCGCCAGCGTCACATGCGGACGGCCGGTATAGTTGATCGGTGCGTAGATATCGTCGGACAGGACCATCACCCGCGGGTGGCGGCGCAGCACGTCGCCGATGCCGCGCAGCATGTCCTCCCGATAATAGGCGCCGGTCGGGTTGCCGGGGCTGTTGAGCAGCACCCAGAGCGTGCGCGGGCCGATCTGCGCTTCCAGATCGGCGGGCGTGAAGCTGAAGTTGTCCTTGGGCGAGGTGCGCAGCGGCACGACCTTGCCGCCGGCAAAGCGCACAATCTCCGGATAGCTGACCCACCATGGAGAGGGCACGATCACTTCGTCGCCTTCACCCACGGTCGCCAGCATCGCGTGGAAAATCGCCTGCTTGCCGCCCGCGCTGACCGTCACTTGCGAAGGCGGAACCTCGATGCCCAGGTCACGCCTGAAGTGCAGCGCGGCGGCCTGTTTCAGCCGCGAGGTGCCGCCTACCGCCGTGTACTTGGTCTGCCCGGCGTCGAGCGCGGCCTTGGCGGCCTCGATCACATGGGGCGGGGTGTCGAAATCAGGCTCGCCGACCGAGAGCGAGATCGCGTCGATGCCGGATTCGCGCAGTGCGATGGCGCGGTCGGTCATCGCGGTCGTGCCGGAAGGGGCGATGCGGGCGAGGGCAGCGGAAGTGTGCATCAGGTAAGCAGCCGCGCAGGCATCAGGCCGCGCAGGGCATTGCCGATCAGGAAACCGTCCGCAAGATCGTCCAGCGTCAGGTCCGCTTCGACGGCGCGGCCCTGCTCGATCAGCGAGCGGCGCAGGACGCCGGGCAGCAGTCCCAGCGCGGCGGGCGGGGTCAGCAGCACGCCGTCGCGCTCGACGAAGAGGCTGGTGAAGCAGCCTTCGGTCAACAGGCCGTCATCGCGCAGGAACAGCACTTCCTGTGCCCCGGCGTTTTTCCCCACGGCCAGACCGGCATTGTAGAAACCGCGGTCGCTGGTCTTGTGGCGCAGGCGCCAGTCGCTGCTGTCGACTGGAAGGGGCAGCACGCCGACCGTCACCGGCCCGTCGAACTCTGCCGGCAATTCAGCCAGTTCCAGCGCATAGGCGCCGCCGCGGGCAGTGACGAGGCGCAGCTTGGCGGGCGCATCGGCATCGAAGCAGAGCGCCTGGATCGCATTGCGCACGGCATGGCGGTCGAAACTGAAACCCAGCGCCTCCGCACTGGTACGGACCCGCTCCAGATGGAGTTCCAGCAGCGGGATGCCCTCTTCGGGCGTGAAACGCATCGTCTCGACAAGATCGAAACTGGCGGGTGAAGTTGCCCCTGCCGAATCTCGCACGAAACCCCCTTTGACCAGGCATTCCCGCCATTCGGGAAGCGCTTGTGAATCGGCGACCACCGCCGAACCGACACCGAGTATCGCACGGCCCGCCATGCCCTTGGCGTCCGGCGAAAGACGCAAGGTGCGAATTGCCACATTGAACGCCGCATCGCCAGTAGGTTCGATGAAACCAATAGAGCCGCAGTATGGCCCGCGCGCGTGGCGTTCGACCTCGGCGATCAATTCCATCGCCCGGATCTTCGGCGCGCCGGTGATTGATCCGCAGGGGAACAGCGCCCGCAGCAGATCGGTGGCGCCCTTGTCCGGCGAAAGGCGGGCGTGGACGGTGGAGACCATCTGGTGGACGGTCGGATAGCTCTCGATCGCGAAAGGCTGCTCCACGCGGACGCTGCCCGCCTCGGCCACGCGGGACAGGTCGTTGCGCATGAGGTCGAGGATCATCAGGTTTTCCGCGCGATCCTTGGTGCTGGTGGCGAGTTCCTCGCGCAGCATCGCGTCCTCGGCGGCGTCCTGCCTGCGCGGGCGGGTGCCCTTCATAGGGCGGACGGTGACGGTGCGCCCGTCGAGCGCGAAGAACAGCTCGGGCGAGAAGCTGAGCATCCACTCGGCGCCGTTGCAGATTACTGCGCCATATCCGGCAGCGGCGGCGGGGCGGATCGCGGCGTAGAGCGCTAGCGGATCGCCGTGCCATGGCCCTTCGAGCGGCAGGGTCAGGTTGGCCTGATAGATATCGCCCGCCTCGATGGCGCCGTGAATCGCATCGAAGGCGCGGGCGTAGTCGCCGGTGGAGACGAGTGGATCGAGTGGGCCGATGCCGAGTGGGCCGGGCGTGCCGTTTTCAGCCAGCCAGCACGGGATGTTGGCGGCAGGGACCGTCTCGAAACCCGTGAAGGCGCCGAACCAGACCAGCGGGCCTGCGGTATTGCGCAGCCCGGCAAGGCGCGGCTCCAGCGCCTGCCCCGCCTCGTAGGCGAGGTAGCCCGCCAGATGCAGTCCCTCTGCTAACAGCGCCTCGATCCGGGCGAGGGCGGGCAGCACATCCTGTTCGGCATGGGCGACGACGATCTCCACCGGGTCGCGGTAGATGCGCGCGTCGGCTGCGCCTTCCGGGCGGGCGTCGTCGAAAAGGATGAAGGGCTGGGACATGGTGGCGACTGCGCCTTTAGCGCCCGATCCCCCGCGGCACCAGTCCGCTTCGTCGCAAGGCCTTGGACCAAGGTTTCGGCAAAATCCCTCTCGCCCTTGCCGAAGGCGCGCTCTATCACTTTCGCACGGTGCAAGGAGGCATGAATGGAAGAGATTTTCCTGGGACTCGGTGCCAACGGTGAACGGCAGGTCCTGCGCCTGGCGCGCGCCAATCGCCACGGCCTGATCGCCGGGGCGACTGGCACCGGCAAGACGGTAACGCTCCAGACGATTGCGGAACAGTTTTCCGCCGCCGGAGTGCCGGTGTTCCTCGCCGACGTGAAGGGCGATCTTTCCGGCATCTCCATGTCCGGCAGCCCGCAGTTCAGGAACGCCGCCATTCTGGAAGCACGGGCTAGGGAAATTGGCCTGACCGACTACGCCTATTCCGACAATCCGGCGATCTTCTGGGACATCTACGGCGAGCAGGGCCATCCCGTCCGAACCACGATCTCGGAAATGGGTCCACTGCTGCTGTCGCGGCTGATGGGCCTCAACGATACGCAGGAAGGTGTGCTCAACGTCGTCTTCCGCTATGCCGACGAGCAGGGGCTGCTGCTGCTCGACCTGCCCGACTTGCAGGCGATGCTCGCCCATGCCGCCGAGAACGCCTCGGAGCTTTCGACGAAGTACGGCAACATCACCAAGGCCAGCGTCGGTACGATCCAGCGCCAGTTGCTGGCGCTCGACAGCCAGGGCGCCGCGCAGTTCTTCGGCGAACCGGCGCTGGAAATCGCCGACTTCATCCGCTGCGACGACAAGGGCCGGGGCTACATCAACGTGCTCGCGGCCGACAAGCTGATGCGCAGCCCCAAGCTCTACGCGACGTTCCTGCTCTGGCTGCTGTCCGAATTGTTCGAGGTGCTGCCCGAGGTGGGGGATCCCGAAAAGCCCAAGCTGGTGTTCTTCTTCGACGAGGCGCACCTGCTGTTCGACGATGCCCCCAAGGCCTTGCAGGACAAAGTGGAGCAAGTGGTTCGGCTCGTACGCTCGAAGGGGGTGGGCGTCTACTTCATCTCGCAGAACCCCATCGATATTCCCGAGGAGATCGCGGGCCAGCTCGGCAACCGCGTGCAACACGCCCTGCGCGCCTTCACCCCGCGCGACCAGAAGGCGATCAAGGCGGCGGCGGACACATTCCGCATCAATCCCGAACTCAACGTCGCGACGGCAATTACCGAGTTGAAAGTCGGCGAGGCGCTGGTTTCCACGCTCGACGATCAGGGCGCGCCCACCGTGGTCCAGCGCACCCTGATCGCGCCGCCGCGCTCGCGGTTGGGGCCGGCGGAGCCTAAGGAGCGGGCGATCATCCAGTCGATCAGCCCCTACGAAGGCAAGTACAACACGCCGGTGGACCGGGAAAGCGCTGAGGAAGTGCTGGCCGCCAAGGCCGCCGACGCTGCGGCGACCGCACAGGAAGTGGCGGAAAAGGGCGCCGAGGAAGTCGGCAGGCAGGAACGCAGAAGCCCCAGCCTGTGGGACGGTCTCGGCGGCAAGGTGGCCAAGGCGGCAGCAGGCGCGGCGGCGGCGAGCGCCGGGTCGATTCTCGCGCAGTCGGTGCAGGGCAAGAAGAGCCGCGCCAATCCTAAGGCTTCGGCAGCCAGTGCGGCGGCGGGCACGGTGGGCGATGCTTTCGGTAAGGCCATCGGCTTTCCGGGCCTCGGCCGTTTCGCCCGCAACCTGATCGGCGGGCTGATGCGCTGAACGAGAAGGGGGCGGTCCTGCGACCGCCCCCTTACTTAATTCAGAAGCTCTTCACCGCGTAGATCTTCGATAGATCGCCGCCCCACTCGCCGTTGTAGAGGTCGAGCAGGCGCTCGGCCGGAACCTTGCCGCTGGCAACGATCTGCGCGAGCGGTTCGAGGTAGCCGGTCTCGTTGTCTCCGCCCGCATTGAGGAAATTGCGCGCGGCAAGGCCGGAACGCGAGATGTCGATCACTTCCGCAGCGATCTTGCGCAGCGTGCCGCCGCCGGGAAGCGGCGCGTCGAGGCCGAGCTTCGGTACGGAGTTACGCAGCAGTTCGCGCCCTTCCATGTCCCAGTCCTTGACGAGATCCCAAGCTGCATCGAGCGCGCCCTGGTCGTAGAGCAGGCCGACCCACAGCGCGGGTAGGGCGCAGATCCGGCCCCACGGGCCGCCGTCGGCGCCGCGCATTTCGAGGAAGGACTTCAGCCGTACTTCGGGGAAGGCGGTGGACAAGTGATCGGTCCAGTCCGACAGGCGCGGGAGCTCGCCGGGGAGCACCGAGAGTTCGCCCTTCAGGAAGTCGCGAAAGGAGTGCCCGGCGGCATCGATATACTTGCCGTCGCGGAACACGAAATACATAGGCACGTCGAGCATGTAGTCGACATAGCGCTCGTAACCGAAGCCGTCCTCAAATACGAAAGGCAGCATGCCGGTGCGCGCGGGATCGGTATCCGACCAGATGTGGCTGCGGTAAGAAAGATAGCCGTTGGGCTTGCCCTCGGTGAAGGGCGAATTGGCGAATAGCGCGGTCGCCAGCGGTTGCAGCGCCAGCGAAGTGCGGAACTTCTTCACCATGTCCGCCTCGCTCGAATAGTCGAGGTTGACTTGGATGGTGCAGGTGCGCAGCATCATGTCGAGACCCATCGTCCCCACGCGCGGCATGTGCCGCAGCATGATGTCGTAGCGGCCCTTGGGCATGATCGGCAATTCGGCGCGGGTCTTGTCCGGCCACATGCCGAGGCCGAGGAAGGCCTTGCCGATGCGGTCGCCGATGGTCTTCACCTGCGCGAGGTGGCGCCCGGTCTCGGCACAGGTCTGGTGCAGGTTCTCCAGCGGCGCGCCGGAAAGCTCGAGCTGACCCGCCGGTTCCAGACTGACGGTGCCGTCGCTGCCCTTCATGGCGATGACGTTTCCGCCCTCCATGATCGGCTCCCAGCCGAACTCGGTCAGGGCCATCAGCAGATCGCGGATGCCCCCTTCCTCGGCATAGGACGGCGCGTGGTGATCGGCCGTGTCATAGACGAACTTTTCGTGCTCTGTACCGATCCGCCACGCCTCGCGCGGCTTTTCGCCCGCAGCCATCGGCGCGGCGAGTTGGTCCAGGCTTTCGATCACCGGATCTTCGCGATCCGAAACCTCACGGGTGCTCATGGCGGCGGAGTTAGTGCGGGCCGCGTTCGGACGCTACAACTTTTTGTACCGAGCGGTTTGTTTTGTTGTGGGACTCAGTCAGAAAGGGAAGCTTCCGGGGGATGATCCCCGGGCCCTCGGAATGTATACCTCGCGCGCGATCTATCCGTCGCACGATCCCTGCGGCGCAGCCAATAAGTCTCCCGACGCCACCATGAGCGCTCGACGTTGTTGGTCCGCGTGACCTTGACGGTATTGGGGATGCAGGGGGGCTTTGCTCCCCTGCTTATCCTTTTTCTTCCGACCAATCTCCGGCAACCGCCATCCAAAGCGCGGTAGCCCCGATACTCGCCGTCTCCCCGCGCAGAATCCGCGGCCCGAGCGTGATCGCCTGCGCCATAGGATGCGCGCGGACGAGCGCGCGTTCCTCATCGTCGAAGCCGCCTTCCGGGCCGACCAGCAGCGCCGCCGGGCCGGAGTGCGCGGCGAAGCGGGCGGCGGCGGGTGCGCCGCCGGTTTCGTCGGCGAAGAACAGTGCCCGGTCCTCGGGCCAGTCGCACAGGAGCGCTTCCAGTTTCACCGGCTCGGTCACTTCGGGCAGCGCGGTGCGGGCGCATTGCTCGGCGGCTTCGGTGACGATCGTAGCCGCCCGTGCGGCGTTGAGCTTGTCGGCCACGCAGCGGCGGGTGACGAGCGGCTGGATCCTGGCCACGCCGAGTTCGGTGGCCTTTTCCAGCACGAGATCGAAGTTCGGCTTCTTGAGCAGAGCGGCGCAGAGCCAGAAGTCGGGCACGGCCTCGCGTTCGCGGAGGCGATCGCGCACTTCCAGCGTGACGTCGCGCTTGCCGGCAGTAGTGACGGCGCAGGCCCATTCGCCGGTCTCGTTGTCGCAGAGGATCACCGCGTCGCCCGGCGCGACTCGCATGACCTTGGAGAGGTAGTGCGCCTGCCCGCCTTCGATCGCGACGCTGCCGCCTTCGGCCAGGGGGCCGGTGACGAAAAGGCGCGGTGCGCTGCGCGGGGGCCAGGCGGGAGTGGCGGCCATGATCTTGTCGATGCTCCGGAAAATTAACGGCACCCTCTCTTCGCGCGAAGCGGTTTTGCGCGCAACCGGACGCAGAGAGCACATGTGCACGAATCACGTTCGTTCATGACATCCGCGGTCCAATGGGCTACTCGTTCAGGCGTGAACGACTCTCTTCTCGTCCCCGATACGCAGCATCGCGGCCTCGTTGCGGCCCTGCCCAAGACGCCGCGCGCTTATGCCATGCTGGCCCGTTTCGATCGCCCGATCGGCTGGTGGCTGCTGTTCTGGCCCTGTGCCTGGGGCGTGCTGCTGGCGGGCGGCGAGGCGCGCTGGGGGCTGATCCTCTGGCTGCTGGTGGGCTCGATCGCGATGCGCGGCGCGGGCTGCGTGCTCAACGACATCGTCGACGCCGATCTCGATCGCAAGGTGGCCCGCACCGCTTCGCGTCCGGTGGCGAGCGGACAGGTCAGCGTGAAGGCGGCCTGGGTCTGGCTGCTGGCGCTCTGCGCGGTGGGTCTGGTGGTTCTGTTTCAGCTGCGCTGGCAGGCGCAGCTCGTGGCGTTGGGCAGCGTGGCGCTGGTCGCCGCCTATCCGTTCATGAAGCGGATCACCTGGTGGCCGCAGGCCTGGCTGGGCATGGTCTTCACCTGGGGCGCCCTGGTCGGCTGGATCGAGATTCGCGGAGACCAGCTGGCGGTGATCGCCGCGCTCTATGCCGGTTCGATCCTCTGGTGCATCGGCTACGACACGATCTACGCGCTTCAGGACCGCGAGGACGATGCCGTCGTCGGCATCCGCTCGTCGGCGCTGCGTCTCGGCAGCCATGTGCGGGGCGGTGTGGCGGGGTTCTACGCGCTAGCCCTGGCGTTCTGGGCGCTGGCGTTCTGGACCCTGCGGCAGGACTGGGTGGCGCTGGTGGCGCTGGTGCCGGTTGCGCTGCATCTCGGTTTCCAGATCGTCACGCTGAATACCGAGGACGGCGACAACGCCCTTGCGCGGTTCCGTTCGAACCGCGACCTTGGGCTGGTCATGGCGCTGGCCTGCTGGGTAGTAGGCAACGCCGGAATCCTCTGATTCCGGCGCTTTCAGCCACTCAGTCGTAGCTGACCATCTCGAATTCGATCCCGTCCCAGTCGAAGAAGTAGAACCGCCGCCCCGGCTCGTAGTCGGCGTGGTTGAACGGTTCGAGTCCGGCGGCGATCACCACCTGCTCGGCGGCGTCGAGGTCGCTGACCACCAAACCGACATGATTAAGCGGCGCACCCTTGCCGAAGCGCTCGCGCGGCGTTCGATCGGTGTAGACGGCGATATAACTGAAATCCCCGCCGACATGAATCGTCTCGCCGCCATTCAGGGCGGGACCGCGCCAGCGCTCGTGCCAGCCGAGCAGGTCCTGCAGCAGCGCGGAACTGCGGTCGATATCGCTGACCGTGATATTGGCATGTTCGAGGCGGCCCTGGGCCATTTTTGCATCTCCTGTGCGTCACCGGACGAATCGCCGGCTTGGCCTTGATGCAACCTCAAGTTAACTTGAGATCAAGCGTCAAAATGCGAGAGATTCGTGATTCAGGACCGTTTCATTTCCATCGGCTACCTAGCGCGTCGCACTGGCGTCGCGGTTTCGGCGATCCGCTTCTACGAGGAGAAGGGCCTGCTGACCGCGCTGCGCACCAGCGGCAACCAGCGTCGCTTCCTGCGCTCCGACATCCGCCGGGTCAGCTTCGTGCTGATCGCCCAGAAGCTGGGCCTCGGCCTCGCCGAGATCGAGCGCGAGCTTTCTGCCCTGCCGCAGGGGCGTACGCCGACGCTAGAGGACTGGGAGAACATCAGCCTGTCGATGCGCGAGGCGATAGACGCGAAGATTGCGCTGCTCGAACTGACCCGTCGCAAGCTGGACGAATGCATCGGCTGCGGCTGCCTGAGTCTGGCGAAATGCCGCCTCTACAATTACGGAGATGAGGCTGGAGAGCAGGGACCGGGGCCGCGCTTCGTGCTCAAGTAGCTTCGGCGGCCTTGCGAACTGAGGCGAGGATGCGCCGACGGATCAGGCCGCTGACCGGGCGGATCAGGAACCAGTAGGGCCGGAACTTGCGGCGCGAGAAGGCGTCGGGGCAGAATACTCGCGTCTGTGTGGTGAGCCGGTGGATGCCTGCGGCCTCGGGCACGATCTCGAAACCAAGTGCCAGCCGGGGAACTCCGGCTTCGTCGGAGGCCTTGAAGGCCGGTCCGTCGGGAATCCTGCGCAAGCCGTAGTCCGCCTGCCAGAACTGCCCGACCAGACCATAGATCAGAGCCTGCTCGGTCCGCTCCAGCAGCGTAAAATTCCGCATCCCGAACGGTTCGTTGCCGCGTCGCCCAAGCAGGCGGGCGGGCATTTCGCGCAGGTCAATCATGGCGCGGAAGAAGCGATCATTCTCGGGCTTGTAGGCCGCGACGGCATCGAGAATGGTGGCTGCGTCGGCGGCAATCCGGCAGGAATGGATTTCCGAGAACTGGAAATGCGGCAGATAGCTGTCGATTAGAGGCATGGGCAGGGGCCTATTCCGCCGCCAGCAGTTCCTCGGCGCCGACTAGATCGACGCTGACCAGCCGCGAGACGCCCTTTTCCACCATGGTCACGCCGAACAGCCGGTGCATGCGGCTCATCGTCACGGCATTGTGAGTGACGATCAGGTAGCGCGTGTCGGTTTCCTGTGTCATCGCTTCGAGGAGGTCGCAGAACCGCTCGATATTGGCATCATCGAGCGGGGCGTCGACTTCGTCCAGCACGCAGATCGGCGCGGGATTGGTCAGGAACAGCGCGAAGATCAGGGCGACGGCGGTCAGCGCTTGTTCGCCGCCCGAAAGCAGCGTCAGCGACTGGAGCCGCTTGCCCGGCGGCTGGGCGAAGATTTCGAGGCCCGCTTCGAGCGGATCGTCCGAATCGACGAGCGCGAGATGGGCCTGGCCGCCTTGGAACAGGCGCGAGAAAAGATGGCGGAAATGGCCGTCCACCGCTTCGAAGGCGGCGCGCAGGCGCTCGCGGCCCTCGCGGTTGAGATTGCCGATCGAGCCGCGCAGACGGTTCACCGCCTCGGCCAGTTCCGCCTTCTCGGTGATACTGGTGCCGAGCTGGGCTTCAGCTTCGGCCAGCTCGGTGGCGGCGACGAGGTTGACCGGGCCGATCCGCTCGCGGTCGGCCATGAGGCGCTCCATGGCGGCCATTTCGTCCTGCGCTGCGCCGACATCGGCGGGGGCGAAGGCGAAGCGTTCGGGCAGGACGGGCGGCGGACACTGGAAGCGCTCGCCGGAGACGCGGGTCATCTCGACGCGCCTGGCGTCCTCGTTTTCGGCGCGAGCGGCTGCCCCCGCGCGGTTCTCGCGGGCGCTGGCAAGCATTTCCTGCGCGGCGGAGAGCGCAGCATCGGCCTTGCGGGCGGCGTCGGTTACAAAAGCGACGGCGGCTTCGGCCTTGCCCAGTTCCTCGGCTATTCGGTTGCGAACGGCTTCGCCCTGCTCGATCTGCTCCATCAGCGAGGCAGGCTTGGCGGCGACGACGGCGCGCTCGGTCTCGATTTCCTCGAGCCGCCCGGCCATTTGGGCGAGGCGATTGGCAGCATCCCCGGCGCGGGATTGCCAGTTGCGGATATCGCTGCGCTGCGATGCAGTGCGCTCGCGCGCGACGGCAAGGACTTGATCGTGCGAGGCGAGCGTCGCGGTCGAGATCTGGAGCGTCGCACGGGCGGCGTCGTTCTTCTCGCGGGCGAGCACCAGTCCGGCGCGGCCCTTTTCGGGATCGGGCAGGATCGAGCGCTTGCCTTCGGCGGTGGCGATGTCCCGCCCGGCGGCCTGTTGCTGCTCGGCCAGATCGCCCAATGCGCGGTCGAGTTCGGCGCGCCGGGTCTGGTGGCGGACGCGGGCGTCCTCGGCCTGGTCGGCGGCGCGCAGGGCGCTGCGCTCGGCGTTGGAGGCCTCGGCAATGGCGCGCTCTGCGGCGATCACGGCGGCGGCATGGGCCGAGAGTTCCTGCTGCACCGCACCCTGCCGCGCTTCGGCGGCGGCGACGGCTTCGCGCAGCGGCGGCAGCTGGGCGTCGAGTTCGGCGAAGCGGTTCTCGGCTTCGAGCCGCGCGGCTTCGGCAGCACCTTCGCCGCGTGCGACGAAGCCGTCCCAGCGGCGCAGCGCGCCCGCAAGGGTAACGAGCCATTCGCCGGTGCCGAGGTCGCGGCCATCGTCTTCCTCGACGACATGGACGAGGGCGAGGCGCGCGGCGAGTTCCGCCGGGCTCTGGGTGACGTGGGCGGCGAGGCTGTCTTTCACCGCCGCCGGGGCCCGCGCCCCGGTCCAGAACCGGCCGTCCGCCTTGGCCACTTCGCCGAGCGGTGCCTTGGCATCGCGACCGAGCACGGCGGCGACGGCGCGTTCGTAGCCCGGTGCGGCGCGCACGGCGTCGATGGCGACCGGCAGGCCATGCGCGGCTTTCGCGCCCTTGGCGCGAGCCTCGCGGTCTTTGGTGAGGGCGGAATGTTCGCGCTCGATGCCGGTCAGGTCGGCGCGGGCGGCGGCGAGCGCCGAGGCGGCGGCATCGCGCTCGCCCTGAAGTTCGGCCTTGCGGGCCAGCTGTGCGTCCAGACCCTTGCGGGCGGCAGCAAGCGCCACGGTAGCTGCTTCTGCCTTGGCTCGTGCGTCGCTGACCGCCGCGTCGAGATCGCCCGCCGCGGCCAGTGCTTCCACTTGCGCTTCGAGCCGCGCGGCTTCGGCGGCGAGCCGGTCGAGACGGCTGCGCGCCTGCGTCAGTTCGGCTTCGGCGATCCGCCATTCCGCCTCGACCCCGGCCTGCGCGGCGGTAGCCTGCGCCAGATCGAGCTCGGCGGCCCGGGCGGCGCGTTCGGCGCCTTCTAGGGCATTGGCGAGGCGCGGGCGCTGGGCCTCGTCCTGTTCGAGCTGCCTTGCCCCTTCCGCCAGATCGCGTTCCAGCCGGGCGAGGGCCTCGGCGGCGTCGCGGGTCATGCGGTCGGCGTCGCCGCGATCCTCGTCGAGGCGGGCCTTTTGGCGTTCGAGGTCTTTCAACCGCTGTTCAGCGGCTTCGAGCTGGCCGGTGAGCGTCGCCATCCGGTGGCCCTGCGCGCTGGCATCGTCGCGGCGGTCGGCGAGTTCGTCGCGGGCTTCCACCAGCGCTTCGGCAGCCTTGGCCTGGGCGTCCTGGGCGAGCTTGGCGGCGTCCTGCGCGGCGGTCACGCGGGTTTCGGCGCCTTCGGCTTCCTTTTTCGCGGCCTCGGCGGCCTGGGCGGCATCGCGCCAGCGGGCGAAGACCAGCCGCGCTTCGGCGAGCCGGATCCGGTCGGACAGTTCCTTGTAGCGCTCAGCGGCCTTGGCCTGACGGCGCAGGCCCGCGACCTGCTTGTCCAGCCCGACCATGAGGTCTTCCAGGCGCGAGAGATTGGCTTCGGTGGCGCGCAGCTTCTGCTCGGCGTCCTTGCGGCGGACGTGGAGACCGGCGATTCCCGCGGCCTCTTCCAGCATGGCGCGGCGCTCGGCGGGCTTGGCGGCGATGACCGCGGCGATGCGGCCCTGGCTGACGAGCGCCGGGCTATGGGCGCCGGTGGCGGCATCGGCGAAGACCAGCGAGACGTCCTTGGCGCGCACGTCGCGGCCGTTGATCCGGTAGGCACTGCCCGCGCCGCGCTCGATGCGGCGAACAACTTCCAGTTCCTCGCGCACGCCTTGGGTGTCGGGGGCGGCATCGGCCTGGAGCACGACTTCGGCAAAGGCGCGGGGCGGGCGGCTGGCGGTGCCCGCGAAGATCACGTCCTCCATGCCGCCGCCGCGCATCGACTTGGCCGAGCTTTCACCCATGACCCAGCGGATCGCTTCGAGCAGATTGGACTTGCCGCAGCCGTTGGGGCCGACCACGCCGGTCAGCCCCGGTTCGATGCGCAGTTCGGCGGGTTCGACGAAGCTCTTGAAACCGGTGAGCTTGAGCCGTTTTATGCGCATCGTATCTGGTTCAATTCATGAAGGCGGCGCGGATCAGCGCGCGCCGGCTTCCTGGAGCTTGGGTTCGAGTTCCTTCCAGCCCATCGAGCCCAGCGTGGTGCCGTTGATGATGAAGGTCGGCGTGCCGTTGACGTTGAACTCGGTCGTCGCCTTCTGGGTCTGGTCGGCCAGCGCCTTGGCCTTGGCGGCATCGCCGAGGCAGACCTTGGCCTGATCGCGCGAGATCCCGCGCGAGGCGAAGAATTCGGTCATGCCGCCGACTTCGGCAATGGCCTGCATCTGCTGGTCCTTGGGCAGGTCCTGAATCTGCTTCATGCGCGCGTCACCGGCGGACTGGAGGTTCTGGAACATGTTCGGCTGCCAGGCCCAGAACTGCTCGCTGAGCGGCAACACCGCTTCGGTGGAGCCGCACGTTGCGAGCAGTGAGGCTGGGATGTCGAAGGCGTTGAGCATGAAGTAGCGCAGCTCGTAGCTCACGCGGCCGCTGGCGACATAATCGTCGCGCAGCTTCTCGAAGCTCTCGTGCGCGAATTCGGCGCAGTGCGAGCACGAGAGCGCGCCATATTCGACGAGCTTGATCGGCGCTTCGGGATTGCCGATGCGGTAGCCGCCTTCGGGGGTCTTCGCCACCACGTCCGCCCAGGTCTTGCCGGTGGGCGGCGCGACTTTGGGCAGGGCCTGCTCCGACTTGGGCGCGTCGGTCGATCCGGTTTCCTTCTTGCCGCACGAGGCGAGGCCGAGCGCGAGCGGCGCGGCGATCATTCCAAGGGCGAGTGTGCGCAGGGCGGTCTTGCGGAGCATGGCGAATCCTTGTGAGAAGGCGGGGAAACTAGCGGAAGGCGGCAGCCGATAACAGCGCCGGGGGCAGAAGAGACGGGCGCTTTCCCACAGAAACGCGCCCGTTTTGCGGGAAACTGACTATTAGATCGAGCCCTTGCGCCTGGCGGCCATCCGGCTTTTGATCTCGGCGGAGAGACCGGCCCAGTCGTGGGCGTCAAGCAGCTTGCCGTCGAGGATGAAGCTCGGCGTCGAGTTCACGCCGTTCTTCGCCACGGTGGCCTGCTGCTGCTTGATCGTATTGAACACCGCCTCGTTGGCGAAGCAGGCGTCGGCCTGGGTCCGGCTCATGCCCCAAGCGGCGACGCGGGTGTAGAAGTCGAGGTCGCTGGCGATGGCCTTCATGCGCTCGGGTAGGGCGCCCTGATACCAGCGCTTCTGCTGTTCCTCGCTCATCTTCTCCAGCTTGCCCATCCAGGCGTCCTGGCTGGCGAGGAAGGCGTTGTGGCGCTGGAAGAAGCGCTTGGGATCGCCGCAGGTGGTGAGCATTGAGATCGTCAGGTCGATCGGGTTGCGCAGCAGGGTGGTGACGGTCACGACGATCTGGCCCTTGGGCACCATGGTCAGGCGCAGGGTGGAATCGGCCTCGCGGTTGAAATGGGCGCAGTGCGGGCAGGTGTAGCTGACGAATTCGTTGAGCTGCATCTCCGCCGTGGGATTGCCGTAGCGGTGGCTGCCGTCGGGATTGACGACGATCTGGTTCGCCCAGTTAGAGGCCGGGTTCGACGTGGGTGCCAGCGGCTTGTGGACGGGCTTGGTGGCGGCGACGCTCAGCAAAGCGACGGCGGCGAGTGCGGCGAGACGCAAGGGGGACTTCATCACTGCTTTTCCTGATCTTCCTTGGCGCCGAGGCTTCGGGCCAGCGATTCGAGCACCGCGCGAAGCTCGGGATCGCCGATGTCGCGCAGCGATTCGCCCAGTTCGAAGGGTACGGGTTTGAGCGAGGGCGGAGCCGCCTTTGGCCGCGTGGCAGGTGGTGCCTTAACCTCGCCTTGCCGGATTTTTACTTTGGCGACCGCCTTGTAGCCGAAGAAGCGGTTCACCCGCTCCATGATCTCGGGCACGACGTGCTGGATCATCGGGGCATGGGCGGCTAGCACCACCAGCTGGAGAATGCCGTCGCACTTCTCGCCGGGGGGAAAGCGGATCGATTCGGGCGAGCAGACGCGGGCATGGCGCAGGCCGACGATCTCGGGCCAGCGCGTTACCACGCTGGACTGCACGAAGCCGAAGCGGCGGAAAGCGGTGCGGCCGACTTCGGGCATGAGGTCGGAAATCTGGCGCGCCTGGCCGCCGCGCGCGCGCTCGAAGCGCTTGGGGGCGTCCTTCGCGGCGCTCTTGCCCGTCCCCGCGCCCGTGCGCTTGGACGCCGCTTTCTTTTCTGTTCCTTTGCTCGGATGCCGTTCCATTGTGGGCGCTCCAATGCCATAGGGCGCTGATGGACGCCAGCCGCGATACGATCTCCCACAAGGTTCTCGACTGGTACGATGCCCATGCTCGCACCCTCCCTTGGCGCGCGGCGCCGGGCACGCCTGCACCCGATCCTTACCGCGTCTGGCTATCCGAAGTCATGCTCCAGCAGACCACGGTCGCGGCGGTGAAGGACTATTTCGCGAAGTTCACGAGTCGCTGGCCCACTGTCACCGATCTCGCCGCCGCTTCCGACGAGCATGTCATGGCCGCCTGGGCGGGCCTTGGCTACTATGCCCGCGCCCGCAACCTGCTGGCTTGCGCCCGTGAAGTCGCGGCGCGGGGCGGGGTGTTCCCGGATACGGAGGAAGGTCTGCGCGCGCTGCCGGGGCTGGGTGCCTATACCGCCGCCGCCGTCGCCGCGATCGCCTTCTGTCGCCGTGCGGTAGTGGTGGACGCCAATGTCGAGCGGGTGGTCACGCGCCTCTTCGCGCTGGACGAGGCGCTGCCGGGCGCACGCCCCGCGATCCGCGCGCTGACAGACACGATCACGCCCGATCTGCGCGCGGGAGATTTCGCCCAGGCGCTGATGGATATGGGCGCGACGGTCTGCACCAGTCGCGCGCCCCGCTGCCTGCTCTGCCCCCTCTCGGCCGACTGCCGGGCGCGGGCCATCGGCGAGCCGGAGCGCTTCCCGGTCAAAGCGCCCAAGAAGGCCAAACCCACCCGCAAGGGCCGTGCCTTCTGGATCGAGCGCGACGAGCAGGTATGGCTGGTGCGCCGGGCCGACAAGGGCATGCTGGGCGGCATGCGCGCGCTGCCCGACGACGGCTGGTCCGCGCGCAGCGACGGCCACGGCGAGCCGCCGATCGCGGGACGCTGGGACAGTTCCGGGCGGGTCGGCCATGTCTTCACCCATTTCGCGCTGGAACTGGGGCTTTCCATCCATCTCGGCACTTTGCGTGGCGACCCACCGGGCGAGGGCGAGTGGTGGCCGCTCGACCGGCTGGACGAGGCGGGACTGCCGACGCTCTTCGCCAAGGCGGCGGGCCTCGCGCTGGCGGAGATGGCATGACGGCGGCTTGCGAGCGGCTGGCGGCGGCCCTCGATCGCCGCATGCTGTTGCGCATGGCGGGTGCCGCCGGAATCGGCGCGGCGCTGATGCCGGGCCTGCTCCGGGCCGCGACGCAGCGGGAGACCCTGCCGCGCGTGCGGGCCTTGCTGGAACGCTGGACCGGAACTCCGGACCGGGCGGGTGTCTTTCCCGGCCTGGTCGCCTCGCTCGGCCTGCCGGGGCGCGAGACCGAATTCGTCGCGCGCGGCGGGCAAGGCTTCACCGACGCTACCCCGATCTCGGCGGACAGCCTGTTCCGCATCTATTCGATGACCAAGCCGATCACCGGAATCATGGCGATGCAACTGGTGGCGGAAGGCCGCCTTTCGCTCGACCAGCCGCTGCATGACGTGCTGCCGAAGTTCGCGGCGATGCAGGTGCAGGACCGCTACGACGGCTCGCTCTCGGCGCTCCACCGCGCGCGCCAAGCAATTACCATGCGCCACTTGCTGACCCATACTTCGGGGCTAGGCTATTCGATCGTCCAGACCGGCCCGATCCGTGACCTGTTGCAGGCGAAGGGCCTCGCCGCAGGGCAGATCACGCGGCTGAAGATTCCGGGCCTGACCGACACCCCCCCGGCGCCCAGCCTTGCGCTGTTCGCCGATCGCCTTGCCGAAGTGCCGCTGGTCTACGATCCGGCGACACACTGGAGCTATTCGCTGGGGCTAGACCTGATGGGCCGGGTGATCGAAGTCGTCAGCGGCCGCCCCTTCGATGTCCATTTGCGCGAGGCGCTGTTCGAACCGGCGGGGATGACGAGCACTTTCTTCCAGGTCCCCACCGCCCAGAGCCACCGCCTCACCACCAATTACGCCGCGCTGGGTGAAGTGCTGGTGCCGATCGACGAGCCGGGCAGTTCGCTGTTCCTGAACCGTCCCGCGTTCCCCTTCGGCGGCTCCGGCCTCGTCAGCAGTCCGCGCGATTACGACCGGTTCCTGCGCCTGCTCGCTCAGCGCGGCATGCTGGACGGCAAGCGCGTGCTGGCGGAAAGCGCGGTCGTGACCGGGACGAGCGACCTGCTGCCGCCGGTCGAGAGCCAGTCGCCGATGCTGCCGCCCGGCAGCGGCTTCGGGGCGGGCGGGCGCGTCGGCAAGGGTGCGGAGAACGGCATCTTCGGCTGGTCAGGCGCGGCGGGAACCGTGGGCATGGTCGACATGATCCGCGGGCTGCGCTCGCAGCTTTTTGCGCAGTTTATGCCGCCCAATGCGGTCGACCTCATCCCCCAGTTCCAGACCGCGCTGAAGGCCGACATCATGGCCCTGTTGGAGACGCCGCGTTGACCCATACCGTCCTGCCGAAACTGCTTCCTATTGCCTTTGCCGGATCGCATCTCGACCGCGCCGACCATATCCGCAACGATCCCGATGCCCTCTTCGCGCTCCAGACCGCTGAGGCGCGGCTGCTGCGACTCGACGGGCTGGATGCAGTGCTGAAGGACGACGGCGCGCTGACCTGGGGCACGCTCGCCGAAGCCGAGCCGGGCAGCGAGATGATCTTGCTCGGCCTCGACGGGGCGGTACCCTGTTTCGCGGAAGTGCCGCCGGAGACGCCGCCGGGCGGCCCTCACGCCACGCCGGTCAATTGGCATGCGATGGCGGTTCTCGATCCGGGCGAGCTGGCGGCCTATGGCGGCGCCCGCTCGCTGGTGAGCTGGCATTGCCGCCATCGCCATTGCTCGGTCTGCGGGCATCCCACCGCGCTCGCCAAGGGCGGCTGGCAGCGCACCTGCACCAATATCGACTGCGGCGCCGAGCATTTCCCGCGCGTCGATCCGGTGACGATCATGCTCGTCGAGCACGAGGGCCGCGCGCTGCTGGGTCGCCAGCCGCGTTTTCCGGAAGGGCGTTACTCGACCTTGGCGGGCTTCGTGGAGCCGGGCGAATCGGTGGAAGAGGCAGTCGCCCGCGAGATTTACGAGGAAGCGGGGCTGCGCGTCCGCGACGTGACCTATGTGGCGAGCCAGCCCTGGCCGTTCCCGTCCTCGCTGATGATCGGCTGCCATGCAGTGGCGGATGACGATGCGATCACCATCGACGAGACCGAGCTTGAGGACGTGCGCTGGTTCACCCGCGAGGAAGTGGTCACGGCGCTGGAAGCCATTGGTCGGGGAGAGAACGGCAAGGCATTCGGCGCGCCGCCCGCCCATGCCATCGCCCATGTGCTGATGCGCTGGTGGGTGGACCGGGGCTAGGGTTTCGTCAGCCCAGTCCTTCGCCAGCCCGCGCCACGGCGGCGGCGATGGCGCCCCGCGCTTGCGGGCTGTTGCGCCAGCAGGTCGCGCCCAGCGCAGCGGAGACTTCCGCGCAGATCGCATCGGGATCGCGTTCCGCGAGATCGGCGAAAGTGGCGATGCCCAGTTCTTCCAGCCGCGCTACCACGGTCGGGCCGACGCCCTTTACCGCTAGCAGCGCTGTGCGTTCGTCCGTGCTGAAACCCGTCATACCAGCCCCAGCTTCGCCAGTTCCCGCGCCATTGCTGGCGGCATTGCATCCCCTGCCGTCTCGCCTTCGCCGAGATCGCGCGGGGCGTCCTTTTCGGCAAGGTAGCGCCAGCCCTGATGGGCGCGCTTGGGCTGGGTGACGACCGTGATCAGCGTGGGCGCGAGACGAATCCACCAGCGCCCGTCCTCGCGCTGCTCGAAACCGAGGATCGGCGAGCGGCCGATCAGCGCATGCTCGTAGATCCAGTATAGCGAGCCGCCGACCATCTCCTCCTGCCGCTTGGGCAGGTAGCGGGTGGTCAGACGGGCCTCGCCGATGTCTCTGTGGCTTTCCAGCCAGGCGCGCAAATCCGCCGGGCTTTCGGCGGAAAAGGCGATCTTGGTCATGTGCAGCGGCATGGGCGTTAAATAGGTATTGGGGGTTTAACCCACCAGACCGGAAACGGTCGCCAGGCCGAGGAAGACGAGGAAACCCATTGAATCCGTCGTCATCGTCACGAAGATGGAGGAGGCGATGGCCGGGTCGGCCTTGAAGCGTTCCAGCGTCAGCGGCACGAAGACGCCCGCCATGCCCGCGATGAGGATGTTCGTCATCATCGCCATGGCAATGACGAGGCCGAGCGTCACGTTGCCGAAAATCAGGCTCACCACGATGCCGATGACGACCGCCACGGTGCAGCCGTTGAGCAGGGCGATCGACATCTCGCGCCGCACCGCGCGCCAGGCGTTGGAGGCGGTCAGCTGGTTGGTGGCGAGCGCGCGGACGGTGACGGCCAGGGTCTGGGTCCCGGCATTGCCGCCAAGCCCTGCGACGATCGGCATCAGCGTGGCCAGCGCCACCATCTTCGAGATCGTGCCCTCGAACATGGCGATCACCGAGGACGCCAGCGTGGCGGTAAGCAGGTTGGCGATCAGCCACCGCACGCGGGCGGAATAGGCGTCGCGGATCGGCTCGTTTATGTCGCCGTCGCCCGCGCCGGACAGCAGCAGGGTATCCTCGCCCGCTTCTTCCTGAATGATGTGGACGATGTCGTCGACGGTGATCTGGCCGATCAGCCGCCCGGCGTCGTCGATCACGGCTGCGGAGATCAGCGCGTATTTCTGGAAGCGCAGCGCGACTTCTTCCTGGTCCATGTCGGCCGGGATCAGGGTCTGGTCGCGGGCCATCACGTCGTAGAGCGGGATATTGCGCGGGGTGCGCAGGATCCACGAGAGCGCGCATGTGCCGATCGGGCGGTGCATCGGATCGACGATGAACACTTCCCAGAATTCGGTGGGCAGCTCGCGGTGCTCGCGCAGGAAATCTATGAGATCACCGACGGTCATCGATTCGTGGACGGCCACGAAATCGCGGCTCATCAGGCGGCCGGCGGATTCCTCGGGATAGGACAGCGCCGTCTCGATGGCGGCGCGGTCTTCCGGCTCCATCTCGGCAAGGACGGCCTGCTGGTCTTCCTCGTCGAGGTCTTCCAGCATCGCGACGGCATCGTCGGTGTCGAGCTGTTCGGCGATTTCCGCGACGACGTCGGCGGGCAGCGCCTCGACCAGGGCTTCGCGCACCCAGTCGTTCATCTCGGCGATGACTTCCACGCCCATCAGGTCGCGGATGGCACGGGCGAGGCCAAGGCGTTCGTTCTCGTCGACCAGCTCGAACAAGTCGGCGATGTCGGCGGGGTGGAGCGGCTCGACGAGGTCGTAGACGCGCTCGAAGTCCTCTTCGTCCAGCGCGTCCTTTACGCTGCGGACGAATTCGGCCTTCAGGCGGTTGTCGTCGTCGAGGCTTTCGGATTCAGTCACGTCGTGACGCGCGGTGTCTTCCGCCTGTTCCGCCGGGTCGTGCTTGAGGTCCGTTTCGCTCATGCGGGCCGGTCTACGCAGCTATTTCGCGATTGCAACAGGGGGCGGGCGGGATTGCAAAGTTTCCAAGTAAGGTGGCGGCAAGGGCACGGGTGAACGCTCCCCACGTGACATTGGCGGATCATGGCCTATATCGGGCGCCAACACCCGCCGGCTGCGGCCCCGCACCGGCACAAGGAGACCCGCAATGGCTGACGAATACCTGACGCTCACGCTCGACACCGGCAACGGCGAAGGCGGAGACGTGAAGATCAAGCTGCGCCCCGACCTCGCCCCCGGCCACGTCGAGCGCATCAAGGAACTGACCGGCGAAGGCTTCTACGACGGCATCAAGTTCCACCGCGTGATCCCCGGCTTCATGGCGCAGGGCGGCTGCCCCAACGGCACCGGCATGGGCGGTTCGGACAAGCCCGACCTCCAGGCCGAATTCAACGCCGAGCCGCACGTGCGCGGCGTCTGCTCGATGGCCCGCACCAGCTATCCGCACTCGGCCAACAGCCAGTTCTTCATCTGCTTCGACGACGCGCGCTTCCTCGACAAGCAGTACACCGTCTGGGGTCAGGTGGTCGAAGGCATGGAACTCGTCGACGCGCTGCCCAAGGGCGAGCCGCCGCGCGAGCCGGGCAAGATCGTCAAGGCGACCGTTTCGGAAGGCTGATCGGCCTTTTCGGTTTGCCGATAAAGAAAAGGGCGGTGCCGATGGCACCGCCCTTTTTCGTGGGTCATTCGGACGTGTCGGTCTTGGCCTTCTCGTCCTTTTCCAGCTGCGCCTCCGAGATGCCGAGCAGCTTGGCAAGGCGGGCCTTTTCACTCTTGGAGAGGTCCGCGTAGTTGCGTGGTTCCGGCAGGCTGGCGCTGGCGGCCTTCACCTTTTCGACGATGGCGGGCATCTGTTCCATCAGCTTGGGCACGAAGCCCTGCATCTTGGCCATGACTTCCGGCGACATCATGATGAGATAGGAATCGGCGGCATAGGCCTTGCCGGTCGGCGTCGCGAAGAAGGCGTTGAGCTCGCCGAGTTGCGTGGCGCTGTACTTGCCCGCATAGGCCTGGGTCAGGCCGTCGCGGATATCGGGCTCCACCTGGGTCATCAGCGGGATCATCTCGCCCATCATCGTGCGGGTGGAGATCTGCATGCGCTGCTTGAAGGCTGGATCGTAGATTTCCATGATCTCGGCCATGGAAGCCTCGCCCAGATTCTTGGTATCGACGCCGCTGAGGCCGGCAAGTTGCCTGAGCGGCAGCTTCATGGTGGAATCCATGACGGAGTCCATCATCTTGTCGAGCGTGCCGTTCATCAGCCGCGCGTAAGTGCCGAGGGGGAACACGTAGTCGACCGTCTGGCGGGCGGCGGCGATGCGGGCGGGATCGCTGACGGGCGCCGCCGTGGTTGCCGGGGCAGGTTCGGCGGCGAGGCTCGGCGTTGCCGAGGCAATGGCGGCCGCAGCGGCGGCAATGAAGAAGACGAAACGCATGACGGAGCCCCGGGACAGTCGGAAAAGTCGCGGGATCATACCTGCGAAGTGCCGGTCAGGGGAATGAAATCGCCCGTCATGTCGCAAAAGCGCCGTCCCCGCTTGCGCGAGGGACGGCGGGTCGAGAGCGTTACAGCCCGGCTTGCAGCAGCCACTCGTGGAAGATGCGCACCGGGCGCGATTCCAGCGCCTTGGGCTTGCAGACGAACCAGTAGCGGTAGGGGCTTTCCACATCGATATCGAACAGCCGCGCCAGGCGGTTGTCGTGGCTGCGGCGGAAGTGGTCGTCGTGCATGATCGCGATGCCGAGACCCTGCGCGGCGGCTTCCAGCACCAGCTGGCCGGAGTCGAAGCGGTCGACCGAGGCCGGTTCAAGCTTTTCGAGGCCGATCGCGTTCTTCCACGCATCCAGGCTTTGCGGCAGGTCCTGGTGGATCAGGAAGGTCTGCTTGGAGAGGATCGCCTCGTCAGGGACGGTGCCGATCTCCCGCGCCATCTCCTGCGAGGTGATCGCGTAGACCTTGTTGTGGTCGAGCTGGATGCGATAGTAGGCCGGGTCCGGCTCGGGCGAGAGGATGATCGCAGCGTCCAGCGTGTCGCCCACGCGGTCTTCCAGATGGGCGCCCGTGTCGATGTCGATATGCAGGCGCGGGTGCAGCTTGCGCAGTTCCGGCAGGCGCGGGAACAGGCGCTGGCCGCCGAACAGCGAGGGTACGCCGAGATGCAGGCGCAGGACCTGACCACGATCGATCTGCGATTCCACCGCCTCTGCCAGCTCTTCCAGCTTGGGGCCGACGACGTTGTAGAAGGCCTGGCCTTCGTCGGTGAGCTTCATCGACTGGTGCTGGCGGGTGAACAGGCGCTTGCCGGTGAAGTCTTCCAGCGCAGCGACGCGGCGTGACAGCGCGGAAGGCGAGAGGGCCAGTTCGTTGGCGGCGGCCTTGGCCGAACCGAGGCGGACGACGCGAACGAAGGCTTCAAGCGCGCGCAGGGGGGGGAGTCGGCGTACTGGCAATGTCTCGTCTTTTCACTCGGGGTCCGGCGCCGCCGGAAAGCGGCGCCCAAGGATCATTCGGTTTCTTCGGCCATTTCCGTGACCGGCGGATGCAGGCGCAGCCGCGTGACGCGGCGCTCGTCGCCATCGGTGACTTCGATGCGCCAGCCGCTGTCGTGGTCGAGAACGGTGCCGACGGCAGGGACCTGGCCAGCCAGGACGAAGGCGAGGCCGCCCAGCGTATCCACCGCTTCCTCGACTTCCGCGAGGCGGGGATCGATCCTTTCCGCCACATCCTCTAGTTCGACGCGGGCGTCGGCGTCCCACATACCGTTCTCTTGCGAAATTAGCAACTCTTCGGGGGCGTCGTCGTGCTCGTCCTCGATGTTACCCACGATTTCCTCGACGAGGTCCTCGATGGTGATGAGGCCGTCGGTGCCGCTGTACTCGTCGATCACCACGGCGAGGTGGGTGCGCTGGGCGCGCATGTCGGCCAGCACGTCCAGCGCGCCGCGCGCCTGGGGCACGTAGAGCGGCTGGCGCAGCAGGCTCGACCAGTCCTCGGGCGGCTGCTGTCCGCGCGCGAGGATGGGGAACACGTCCTTGATGTGGATCATGCCCTTGATGGCGTCGAGCGAGTCGCCATAGACCGGCATGCGGCTGTGGCCGTGCTCGGCGAAGGCTTCCACCACTTCGGCCCATGTGGCCGAGGCGGGGATCGCCACGATCTCGCTGCGGGGCACGGCGATGTCGTCTGCATCGTGCTCGCTGAAGTGGAGCAGGTTGCGCAGCATCTGCCGCTCGATCGAGGAAAGGTCGCCGCGGGCGAGGGCCTCGTCCTCGGTATCGCCTTCATGTTCGTTGATGACGCCTTCGATCTGCGCGCGAAGCGACTGATCGCCGTCGTTCTGGAAAAGCCTCCGAAATACACGCCAGAGCGTGCCGGTACTGTCCCCGTCTCCCGAGCCGGCCTCGGTGTGGCGGCCATTGTCGGCCATCGTCTTGTAATACCCCTACAGGTTAAGTTCTGTCGCCATATGGGTCGGCAATGCCGATGAGGGCAAGAGCCTTTGTTTCAAGGGCCTCCATTGCCTCGGCATCGGCGTCGGAAATCTCGTGGTCCAGCCCGGCGAGATGGAGCAGGCCGTGGATGATCAGGTGACTGGCGTGATGCTCTACCGGCACGCCCTTTTCCCCGGCCTCGCGGGCGCAGGTCTCGAAGGCGAGGGCAAGGTCGCCCAGCATTTCCGGCGGCCCGTCGGGCGCGAGATCGAGCAGGTCGGCGCGTTCAAGCATCGGGAAGGACAGCACGTTGGTCGGCTTGTCCTTGGCCCGCCATTCGCGGTTGAGGACCTGGACTTCCTCGTCCGACGTAAACAGCATGCTGGCGAGCAGGCGCGGGTTGTCCAGTTCCGGGGTCACCTGCACCAGCGCTTCGAGCGCGGCTTCGGCAAGGTCGGCCCAGTCCGTCGCCGCGGGCCAGGGGGCTTCGATATCGATTTCGAGATCCATCCCCGGCCCTTTGGCGCAATTTTACCCGAGAAGCTACTCTGCCTTTGGTGCGGAAGGATCGACGTAAGGCCCCTCGTAAGCCTCGACGATACGCCCGACGATCGGGTGGCGCACCACGTCCTGCACGGTGAAGCGGGTCACGTCGATGCCTTCAACACCTTCCAAACGGCTCACCGCGTCGGCAAGGCCGCTCATGCGGTCGCCGCCGGGGATGTCGACCTGCCGGGGGTCGCCGCAGACGACCATGCGGCTGTTCTGGCCGAAACGAGTGAGGAACATCTTCATCTGCTCGCGCGTGGTGTTCTGCGCTTCGTCGAGGATGACGAAGGCATCGGCGAGCGTGCGGCCGCGCATGAAGGCGATCGGCGCGATCTCGATCTCTCCCGAGGCGAGGCGGCGTTCCACCTGTTCGGGCGGCATGCAGTCGTAGAGCGCGTCGTACAAGGGTCGCAGGTAGGGATCGACCTTGTCCTTCATGTCGCCGGGCAGGAAGCCTAGCTTCTCGCCCGCTTCCACGGCGGGGCGCGAAAGGATCAGGCGCTGGACCGAGCCGGTCATGAGCTGCGAAACCGCCTGCGCCACAGCGAGGTAGGTTTTGCCCGTACCCGCCGGGCCGAGCGCGAAGATCACGTCCGAGCGAGCCAGCGCGCGCATGTATTCGATCTGCATCGCCGAGCGTGGCACGATCGTCTTGCGGCGGGTGCGGATCATGATCGGCGGGGCGCCGGTATCGCCGGAGATGATTCCCTCCAGCGTCGGTTCGGCCGACATCACGATCAGCGCCTCAACCGCGCCCGAATCGAGCGCCTGACCCTGCTCCAGCCGGTGATACATGCTTTTGAGCGTGTCGCGGGCGCGGGCGACGGCGTCTTCTGGGCCTTCGATCTGGATCTTGTTGCCGCGCGCGGCAATGTAGACGCCGAGGCGATTTTCGACCTGTACGAGATTAGCATCGAACTGGCCGAACAAGGCCCCCAGCAAAGTCTGCTCGTCGAACTCGACTTCGACACGCGCCCGGCGATGTGCTTCGGGCCTGAACTGCGCCGTTTCACCGGCACGTGCTGCTTTGCGGGCCATGTGCTCCTTTCAGATGAGGATGCTTCGTTCTGTCTTGAAGATGGCTCCGCACGCCGCTTCCTGCAAGGCGTTACTATCTAAAAATTGCGCAGCTCCTGGGGGATAACCGCCCGGTTCGGCGCGCTCCCCGGCGATTTGTCGCGGACCTGAGACAAACCTGAAACTTTCCTGCAAACAACATTTTAAGCCCGTTCATCTTGCGTGGTACAAACCTGAACTCACAGACCGGCCAGAACCCTTCAGGGCTCTTCGGTGCGATCGGTTCAAGGAGAAGCAAAATGCGCAAGTTCATCATGGCCGCCCTGGCAGCAAGCGTCATCATTCCTGCTGCGGCGGTGCCCACCATGGCCTCGGCCCAGAGCGGCCGCGAAGTTCGCGAAAGCGCCCGCGACGTTCGCCACGACGAGCGCAACCTGCGTCAGGCCCAGCGCTACGGCGACCGCCGCGACGTTCGCGAAGCCCGTCGCGACCTCAACGATTCCCGCCGCGAACTGCGCGAGGATTGGCGCGACTATCGCCAGAGCCACCGCAATGACTTCCGCCGCCCCGCCTATCAGGGTCCGCGCGGCTACCAGTATCGTCCGGTCGCCGTCGGCCACCGCTTCCAGCCGAACTATTACGGCAGCCGCTACTGGGTGAACGACTATGGCCGCTACCGTCTGCCCGCGCCGCGCGCCGGCCACCGCTGGGTCCGCTACGGCAACGACGTGGTCATGGTGAACATGCGGACCGGCCGGGTGGTTGCCGTCAACAACGGCTTCTTCTGGTAAGCCGCTAAGACAAGCCGCCGTGTCTCTGGCGGGTCGCGAGGAGCCTCCGGTGCATGCCGGAGGCTCCTTTCGTATTGCCGGGCGTTCTTCAGGGTGTTTTGGCGATGCGACGAAGCGGTCTTGCAGGCAGGACGCGCAAGCGGCTAGCCTGGCCCCATGAGAAGGACTTCTTCCGCCAGAACGGCTCTCGCACTCGCTCCGCTGCTCGCGCTCGGTCTGTCGCTGGCCGCGTGCAAGAAGGACGCCGCGCCGCCTGAACCCACTGCCTCAGCCAGCGCCGAGCCGGTCGAGGACGTCACCGAAGTCGCGCCGATGACGCCGGAGGACTGGATTCGCGGCCACCACAAGGATGCGGTCTCCAGCGACCTCGGCAAGCTGCAATATGCCACGGCGGAAGTCGACCTCGACGGTGACGGGACGCCCGAAGTGCTGGTCTATCTCGGCGGGCCGATGTTCTGCGGCACCGGCGGTTGCAACCTCGCGGTGCTCAAGCGGCAGGACGGCGATCTGATCCAGGTGAGCGAGACCAGCGTGGTCCAGCTTCCGGTCGGAGTGCTGGACAGCAAGTCGCACGGCTGGCGCGATCTGGCGGTGAGCGTTTCCGGCGGCGGCATGGCCGAGGGCGTCTCGCGCCTGCGCTTCACCGGCAGCCGCTATCCCGGCAATGCCAGCGCGGAAGTGAGCGCCGACGCGGGGCCGATCAGCAAGCCGCTGATTGCGGAGAACGCGCTGAAGCCGCTGGATTGAATTTCGGTCCGGCAGGCTGGGTTCAGTGAAAAACGCCGCCTAGGCGGTCAACCAGCGCCGGAAGGCGGTATTTACCGCTTCGGGCTGCTCCATCGGCGCCATGTGCCCGGCATCTGCGATTACCTCGTAGACCGCGCCGGGCAGCGCCTGCACCATTTCCTCGGCCAGACGCGGCGGGGTGAGGGCGTCCGCCTCGCCCACCATGACCATCGCCGGAACTGTCACCGTGCCCAGCGTCTCCAGCGAATCGGCGCGATCGATGATCGCCGCCTGCTGGTCCATGTAAGTGCCGAAACTGACGCGCAGGGCCATCTGTACGACCTCCTCGAACAGCGCCTCCGGGCAATCCGGCGCGACCAGCTGGCGCAGCGACCCGCGCAGCACATGCTCGAACCCGCGCGACCGGGCCGTGGCGATGGCGGCGCGGCGCAGCGCCGCCTGTTCCTCGCTATCGGCGCGGGCATTGGTATCGACGAGGGCGAGCCGCGTGACCCGCTCCGGCGCGCGGCGCCAGATCTCCATCGCGACGTAGCCGCCCATCGAGAACCCGGCGATGGCGAACCGCTCCGGCGCGGCGTCCAGCACGCGGCTGGCCATCAGCACGATCGAATCGTCCTTCAGCGTATCGCCGACAGTCACCTCCGCGATGTCGGCAAGCCCCGCGATCTGCGCCTGCCAGACGTGCCGGTCGCAGGACAGCCCCGGAACCAGAACCAGCGCCTGCCTCCCGGTCACGCGGCCACGGTCTCCAGCAGCCTGCCGGAAACGGCGTTATAGCCGCTGTCCACCAGTTCCACCCGGACCAGATCACCTACCGCCATATCGCCCTCGAAGTAGACCGATTGCAGCCACGGCGACTTGCCCAGCCACTGGCCGGGCAGCTTGCCCTTGCGCTCGACCAGAACCTCGCAGGTCTTGCCGACTGAGGCCGCGTTGAAGGCGGTCTGGTCGCGGCCCAGCGCGGCTTGCAGACGCATGATGCGCTCGGTCATCACTTCGGCGGGCACCTGCCCGGCCATCGTCGCGGCGGGGGTGCCCGCGCGGGGGCTGTACTTGAAGCTGAAGCACTGCGCGTAGCCGACCGCATCAACCAGCGCGAGCGTCTCCTCGAACTCGGCATCGGTCTCGTCGGGGAAGCCGACGATGAAGTCGCCCGAAAGCGCGATATCGGGCCGCGCCGCGCGGACCTTTTCCAGCACCTTCAGATAGCTCTCTGCGGTGTGGCTGCGGTTCATCGCCTTCAGTACCCGGTCGCTGCCCGCCTGCACCGGCAGATGGAGGAACGGCATCAGCTTCGCCACCTCGCCATGCGCGGCGATCAGGCCTTCGGTGAAGTCGTTGGGGTGGCTGGTGGTGTAGCGGATGCGGACCAGATCGGGGATTTGGGCGAGTTCGCGGATCAGCCCGTCGAGACCGACCTTGCGTCCCTTCGCATCCTCGCCCGTCCATGCATTGACGTTCTGCCCGAGCAGCGTGATCTCGCGCGCCCCGGCATCGACCAGCCGCAGCGCCTCGTCGATCAGGTCGGCATGGGGCCGCGAAACCTCGGCGCCGCGCGTATAGGGAACGACGCAATAGGTGCAGAACTTGTCGCAGCCTTCCTGCACAGTGAGAAACGCGGTCGGGCCGGAGCGACGACGGCGGGGGAGGGCGCCGAACTTGGTCTCGGCGGGCATGTCGGTATCGGTGACGCGCTTGCCCTCTGCGGCGACGCGGATCATCTCGGGCAGGCGGTGATAGGCCTGCGGGCCGACCACCATCTTCACCGCAGGCGAACGCTTCATGATCTCGTCGCCCTCGGCCTGCGCGACGCATCCCGCTACCGCGATCAGCGGCGAGGAACCGTCCGTCCGGCGCAGGCGGCCGATGTCGGAATAGACCTTCTCGGCTGCCTTTTCCCGAATGTGGCAGGTGTTGAGCACCACCAGATCGGCCTCCTCGCCCTCCGGCGCGGCAGTGATGCCCTGCTCGGCCAGCAACTCGCCCATGCGCTCGCCGTCATAGACGTTCATCTGGCAGCCGAAGCTCTTGACCCGGTAGGTCCTGGGAATCTCGTTGGAAGGCATGGGCGCGCCGATACACGCATTTCGGGTGGTTTTGAAGGGTTGTCGGTGGGGTAGGGCGGGAGGGGTAAAAGAGAAGATTTACGGGGCCCTGCACTTGCGGGGTGGGATGGGAAAGCGGCCTATTTTCAGGCTTACCGGGTTTTAGTCCCACCACGCTCAGGCTGAGCTTGTCGAAGCCCGCCAGCTAAAGCCAGAATTTTAACCCGATGGCATTCCACACCAACATTCTGTGTTGCCGCGATGAAAAGTATTATGTCGGCCATACCGATGATCTCGAACGCCGTATCGCCCAGCACCAGAGTGGCGCGCTCCCAGGTTACACGGCCCGACGCCTGCCCGTAGTCTTCTTGTGGGTACAGGATTTCCAGACTCGTGATGATGCCTTTGCGGTAGAACGCAAACTCAAGGGCTGGAGCCGTGCCAAGAAGGAAGCAATGATGGCCGGGGATTGGGCACTGGTCAGTCAACTGGCCCGTAGCGCCACGCAGCAAGGGGCTTCGACATGTTCAGCCTGAGCGGGTGGAGAGAGTGTGAACAGTTCAGCGGCTGCAGCATTTCATAAGAGGATATGGCAGCTATGCGGCAACTCCTTCCTCCACCCACCCTCAAACCATTTTCCTACAACCACCCCCTCGCGATACCTTGCGCGGCATGACCCAGCCCCGCACCCGCAGCCCCAATTCCCATTACCGCCGGACCAAGGTCAAGGCGCTCGCCTTTCTGGACTTGCTCCACGAGGGCCACTCGGTCGCGGCGGCCGCGCGGGAGGTGGGGATGAGCTGCCAGTCCGCCTATCGCCTGCGCGCGCGGCTGGGCGAGGGCTTTGCCGCCGTCTGGGACGAGGCACAGCGCCGCGCAGCGATCCGCCGGGCGATATAAGGTGACACTTCCGGCACAAGGTGACAGTTTTCCCCTGGACCGTGTCAACTTGCCTGTCACCCTTCAGCCTGTTCCCCTTTCGCCGCAGTTACGCTATCCGCGCGCGTCATGAGCGATAACCAGACCCTTTACGCCGCCTTCGCAGGCCACCTCAACGCCGCGCTCGATGCGCTCGAAGCAGCGGGCACGCTGCCCGGCGGTTTGAAGCGAAGCGCGATCACGGTCGAGCCGCCGCGCGATCCCTCGCATGGCGATCTTTCGACCAATGCGGCCATGGTCCTCTCCAAGCCCGCAGGCATGAAGCCGCGCGATCTGGCCGAGGCGCTGGTGGCGGAGCTGTCGAAGCTCGATGCGGTGACTTCCGCCGAGATCGCCGGGCCGGGCTTCATCAACTTGCGCCTCTCGGCCGCGACCTGGATCGCCGAACTGCGCGCCATCGGCGCGCTGGGGTCGAACTATGGTCGCTCGGCGATGGGCGGCGGTACGACCGTCAACGTCGAATATGTCTCGGCCAACCCGACCGGCCCGATGCACATGGGCCACTGCCGCGGCGCCGTGGTCGGCGATGCGCTGGCCACGCTGCTCGAATATGCGGGCCACAAAGTAATCAAGGAATATTACGTCAACGATGCCGGCGCGCAGGTGCAGGTGCTCGCCCGCTCGGCCCACGTCCGCTACCGAGAGGCGCTGGGCGAGGCGGTCGGTTCGATCCCCGAAGGCCTCTATCCGGGCGACTACCTGATTCCGGTCGGCCAACAGCTCGCGGACGAGTTCGGCAACAAGTACGTGGCTGCCCCCGAATCGGAATGGCTGGCGCTGTTCCGCGAAAAGGCCGTCGCCGCGATGCTGGTGATGATCAAGCAGGACCTCGCGCTGCTCGGCATACACCACGATCTCTTCTCCTCGGAAGCCGAACTTCAGGCCTCGGGCAAGCCTGATGAAGCCGAAGCCTGGCTGCGTTCCAAGGGCCTTGTCTATGACGGCGTGCTCGAAGCGCCCAAGGGCAAGACGCTGGAAGACTGGGAAGCGGTGGAACTGCCGCTGTTCAAGTCGACCGCTTTCGGCGACGATCAGGACCGCCCGATCAAGAAGTCCGACGGCACCTGGACCTACTTCGGCGCCGACCTCGCCTATCACTTCCAGAAGGCCCAGAGCGCCGACGCGCTGGTGGATATCTGGGGCGCGGACCACGCAGGCACCGTCAAGCGCATCAAGGCCGCAGTGGCCGCCATGACCGGCGCCGATGGCGAGCCGACGCCGTTCGAGATCAAGCTGGTCCAGATGGTCCAGCTGCTGCGCGACGGCGAGCCGGTGAAGATGTCCAAGCGCTCGGGCAACTTCGTCACGCTGGCCGAAGTCGTGACGGAAGTGGGCAAGGACGTGGTGCGCTTCACCATGCTGACCCGCAAGCCGGAAGCGCAGATGGACTTCGACTTCGCCAAGGTCGTGGAAGCCTCGAAGGACAACCCGGTGTTCTACGTGCAATACGCCAATGCCCGCGTTCACTCGACCTTGCGCAAGGGTGAAGCGGAAGGCGGCTTCAAGCCCTCGGGCGAGCATCTCGAACTGCTGGGCGAGGAGGAACTCGAACTGGTCAAGCTGGCCGCGCAGTTCCCCCGCATCGTCGAGGCTGCCGCCGCCGCGCGCGAGCCGCACCGCATCGCCTTTTTCCTCGGCGATGTCGCCGCAGCCTTCCACGGCTACTGGAACCTCGGCAACGAGCACGTCGAAAAGCGCTTCGTTAACGCTGCCGACGCTAACCTGACCGGCGCACGGCTTTTCCTGGCCGCGCAGATCGGGCAACTTGTCCGCAATGGCCTCGCGCTGCTCGGCGTCGAGGCAGTGGAGGAAATGTAAGTCATGGCGAATTGGGGCCAGAATCAGGAAGGCGAGGACCGGGACGGCGAAAGCCGCAGCGGGTCCTTCCATGACGACCTGAACGCGGGGCGCTCTGGCTCCGGTTTCGAGGGCGCGGAGCAGGCTCCCCGCAAACTCGAACTCGGTGACGAGGACGTGCGCCTGCCCTGGCTCGAAGGCGAGGACGAAGAGTTCGAGGACCAGCAGGGCGGCGGCTCCGGCCAGACCCTGCTGCTCGTCGGCCTTGCCGTCGCCGCCATCCTCGTGATCGTCGGCGGCATCTGGTGGGCCACCCGCCAGAAGTCGGAACAGCCGCTGGTCGCCAGCGGTGGCGTGATCGAGGCGCCTAAGGAACCCTACAAGACGCGCCCGGAAAATCCCGGCGGCGATGTCGTGGCTGGCACCGGCGACACCAGCTACGCGGTCGCCGAAGGCCAGTCCCGCATGCCGCAGATCGGGAAGGGCGAGGCCGACAGCGCCCCGGCGCCGCAGCCGTCGCCCAAGCCTTCGCCCTCCGCCACCGCTTCGGCCAAGCCGGAGCCGGTCGTGACCGGCGTGGGCGTGCAGGTCGGCGCCTATACCTCGAAGCCCACCGCCGAAGCGGGCTGGAACGCGCTGAAGGTGCAGTATCCCGCGCTGTCCGGCGTGAGCCACCGCATCGTCGAAGGACAGGCGGATATCGGCAAGGTCTACCGCCTCCAGGCCGTGCCCGGCGATCTCGCGGCGGCGCGGGCGCTTTGCAGCGGGATGAAGTCGGCTGGGTTGAGTTGTCAGGTTAAGCAGTAAAGTAAGGGAAAAGCAGGGGCCATCGCCCCTGCACCCCCAAACTGTCGAGGTCACGCGCGACCTATCCGTTGTGCGCTCATGGCGGCGTCGGGAGACTTACCGGCTGCGCCGCAAGGAGCGCACAACGGATAAGTGGCGCGCGAGGTAGACATTCCGAGGGTCCGGGGATCATCCCCCGGACTTCTCCCTTTCCTGTCCACACCTCCCGAACCCGGAATTCTTGCGAAAATCGCAGAATCCTGCGACCAAGTACGCTTATGACACCCGCTATTTTCGGCCTTTCCGGGCTGACCCTCAGCGCCGACGAGCGCGCGTTCTTCCGCGATGCCGATCCGGTCGGTTACATCCTGTTCGGCCGCAATGTGCAGGACCGCGAGCAGCTTCGCGCGCTGACCGATGAGCTGCGGTCGATTCACGGACGCGAGCGGCTCTACATCACCATTGACCAGGAAGGCGGCCGCGTCGCGCGGATGAAGCCGCCGGTGTGGTCTGCCTATCCGCCGGGCGGGGCGTTCGACAGGCTCTACGATCTCGCTCCGGCGAGCGCGATCGAGGCGGCGCGGGACAATGCCGAGGCGCTCGGGCTGGATCTCGGCGAAGTGGGCGTCACTGCCGACGCGCACCCGCCGCTCGATGTGCGCCACCCCGGCGCGCACGACATCGTGGGGGACCGTTCTTTCGGCGGCGACCCGATGCGCGTCGCGGCGCTGGGCCGGGCGACGTTGCAGGGGCTGGCGCGGGCTGGGATCGTCGGCTGCGTCAAGCACATCCCCGGCCATGGCCGCGCGATGGCGGACAGCCACAAGGAACTGCCTACCGTCGAGGCGAGCGAGGAAGAGCTGGAACTCGATATCGAGCCGTTCCGCACGCTGAAGGACGTGCCTTTCGCCATGACCGCCCATGTCCGCTACACGGCGTGGGATGCGGAGAACCCGGCGACGCTTTCGCCTTTCGTGATCCGCGAGATCATCCGCGAGCGCATCGGCTTCATCGGCCTGCTGATGAGCGACGACCTCGATATGCAGGCGCTGTCCGGCAGCGTGCCCGAGCTAGCGGAGCGGGCGATCGCGGCGGGTTGCGACATTGCGCTCAATTGCTGGGCGAAGATGGACGACATGATCGGCATCGCGAACCGCGTCCCGGCGATGAGCGCGCAGGCTCTCGAAAAGCTGGACCTTGCGCTGGCTTCGGTCGCGGATGCGCAGGCCACCGGAACTCATGCGGAACTGCTCGCGCGCCGCGACGCTCTGCTGGCGCTGGCGGGTTGAGCATGGACGCACCTTCCGAACTTCCCCTCGATCCTGCTGCCGACGGCGGCTGGGAGGGCGAGGAGCGGGCTGAAGTCCGCAAGGAAGCGCTCTATCTGGAGATCGAGGGCTGGGAAGGTCCGCTCGACCTGCTGCTCGACCTTGCGCGGCGGCAAAAGGTGGACTTGCGCCGGATCTCGATCCTCGAACTGGTCGCGGCCTATCTCGACTATATCGACCGGGCCGAGGCGCTGCGGCTGGAACTGGCGGCGGACTATCTGGTGATGGCGGCCTGGCTCGCCTACCTGAAGTCCTCGCTGCTGCTGCCCAAGGACGAGCAGGCCGATCCCAGCCCCGAGGAACTGGCGCTGCGGCTGCAACTGCGCCTGCAACGTCTTGGCGCGATGCGCGAGGCGGCGGCGCGGCTGATGGGGCGCAACCGGATGGGCCGCGACGTTTTCGTGCGGGGTGCGCCGGAAGGGCTGCGGGTGGAGCGCAAGTCGGCCTGGCAGTGCTCGTGGTACGATCTCGTGCGCGCCTATGGCGACGTGAAAGTGCGAAGCCAGCCCGTGGTCCACATGGTGCGCGAGCGCATGGTCATGACGCTGGACAGCGCCATCGCTCGCGTCTCCACGATGCTCGGCGTCTCGCTCGACTGGATGGATCTTCGCGATTTTCTTCCTGTCGCGAGCGACAGCTGGGCCAATCCGCAATTGCGGCGCTCGGCGCTGGCTTCCAGCTTCGTCGCCGCTCTCGAACTCGCGCGCACCGGCAAAGCCGAGATCGCGCAGGAGCAGACGTTCGGTCCGCTTCGTCTGAAGGCCTGCAAGTAATATGACGGAACCGATGGACGACCTTCTCCGCGGCGTGGAGGCGACGCTGTTCGCCGCCGAGCACCCGCTGACGGTCGAGCAGATTTCCAATCATCTCGGTCAGGCCGACGTGCGCCCGGCGCTCGCCCGGCTGCAGAAGGACTACGAAGGGCGCGGCATTTTGCTGGTGGAGCGCGGCAAGCGCTGGCACTTCGAGACCGCGCCGGACCTTGCCCATCTGCTGCGCCGCGAGAAGGAGGACGTGCGCCGTCTTTCGCGTGCGGCGACCGAAGTGCTGGCGATCGTCGCCTATCACGAGCCGGTCAGCCGCGCCGAGATCGAGGCGATTCGCGGGGTTCAGACCGCCAAGGGCACGCTGGACGTGTTGATGGAAGCGGGCTGGGTGCGCGTCGCCGGACGCCGCGAGGTGCCGGGCCGTCCGGTGATCTATGCGACGACGCCCGATTTCCTCGCGCACTTCGGGCTGGGATCGCTGCGGGAACTGCCCGGACTGGAAGAACTGCGCGCGGCGGGCCTGCTCGATCCTGTGGATGACGATATGATCGAGACCGCGCTGCGCCCCGGCAAGGTGCCCGGAGAAGACGAGGAAGCTGAGGACGGGGCGGCGGAAGGGCTTGTCGATCCGGACCTCTTCCCGGAAGATGACCGCTAAGCGACCGGGCTTGGTCATATCAATGACGGACTGGCAAGTTCGCGGTAAAATGCCTAGATGGGCTTTATGCGGTCGGAATCGGTCGCACGGTTTTTGGAGTTGAGGTTATGGGTAGCTTCTCGATCTGGCACTGGATGATCGTCCTGGTGATCGTGCTTGTGCTGTTCGGACGCGGCCGCGTGTCGGAAATCATGGGTGATTTCGGCAAGGGCATCAAGAGCTTCAAGCAGGGCATGAACGAGGAAGAGAACAAGACCTCCTCGACCACCGCCCCGCAGATCACCGCCCAGCAGGGCGATGCTCCGGTTGCTCCGGCGAAGGCCGAGAACAAGACCGAGCAGTCTTAAGAACGCTCTGGACCCGCGCTCGCAATGTTCGACGTAGGTGCTTCAGAACTGCTTCTGATCGTCATCGTGGCGGTCGTCGTCATCGGGCCGAAGGATATGCCTTTGGCGATGCGGACGGCCGGGCGATGGATCGGCAAGATGCGCAAGGTCTCCGGCCATTTTCGCGCCGGCATCGACGCCATGGTGCGCGAGGCCGAACTGGAGGAGATGGAACGCAAGTGGCGTGAGCAGAACGAGGCCATCATGAAGGCCAATCCGGTTCTGCCCGACATGAACCAGATGCAGGCGCCGACCGGCTCGGAAGCGCCTTCGCTTCCGCATCCGACTGAAGCTGCGCGGGTTGTCGAGGGTGACGGGGTAGGTGAAGCTCAAGCCAAGACCGCGCCGGAGCCTGCCGAGCAGGCCGAAATGCATCTTCCGCCGCCTCCGCCCTGATCTTTCAGACCAAGTTCCTCTTTTAGAAGCCGCACCATGCAGCCCTTCCGCATTTTAGACATAGACGATACGCAGGCGCCGCTGCTCGAACACCTGATCGAGCTGCGCACCCGGCTCCTGCGCGCCTTTCTGGCCTTCGCGGTGGCTTTTGGCGTCTGCTTCTATTTCTCCAGCGACATCTTCGCATTCCTCGTCCGTCCACTGACGGAGGCGTTTCCGCCGGGGCAGGGCAAGCTGATCTACACCAAGCTCTACGAAGCCTTCTTCGTGGAAGTGAAGATCGCGCTGTTCGCGGCGTTCTTCGTCAGCTTCCCGGTGATCGCCAACCAGATCTGGCAGTTCGTGGCCCCCGGCCTCTACGCTAAGGAAAAGAAGGCGTTCCTGCCGTTCCTGGTGGCGACGCCGATCCTTTTTACGATGGGCGCGGCGCTGGCCTATTACGTGGTGATGCCGACGGCCTTTCATTTCTTCCTGACCTTCGAGGGGCAGAAGGGCGGCCTCAAGCTCGAAGCGCTGCCCGGCACCGGCGACTATCTGGCGCTGGTCATGCAGTTCATCCTGGCCTTCGGCATCAGCTTCCTGCTGCCGGTGCTGCTGATGCTGCTCAACCGGGCCGGAATCATTACCCGCGCGCAGTGCGTCGGCGCGCGTCGTTATGCGATCGTCGGCATCTTCATCATCGCCGCCGTGGCGACGCCGCCGGATGTGGTGTCGCAGCTCCTGCTCGCGATCCCGCTGCTGGCGCTCTACGAAGGCACGCTGCTGTTCATGTGGTTCACCGAAAAGCGCGATGCACGCGAGAATGCAGCCGAGGAAGCGCAGGCTCCTGCCGAGACCGGTACGCCGACGGCTTGATCGCTACGTTTGAGGGTGACGAAGTAAGTACAATAGCGCCGGAAGACGGACTGTGCAGTGCGCACAAGGCGAATTGGCGGCGCTCAAGGTAAGCCATTCAGAGGGTCTGGGGGATCTCCTGAGCTTGTCGAAGGGCCCCAGGACTTCTCTTCTTTATCTTACCGCGGCAACCTGCCCGTACAGACATACTTGAGCACAAGCCCGTCCTCCCCGGCCCACTGCACGGCCGAGACAGCAGGGCTGGCCTCTCTCCAATCCCGCAAGACGACCCCATCGGGCCGAACGATCTGCCAGTGGTAGGCGAGCGTGCGGCTTCCGGCGCAGTCCACCGCGCGGTCGGTGTAGAGCAGGGTCCCGGCCGGATATCCCGCGTTGGGGCGGAGCAGGACCTGCATCTGCCGGAATTGCCGCCCGATCATGCCGGTGCGGACGCTGGCCTTGTCGACATATACGCGGCGGCCAATCAGGTTCTCGACCTGGGGCACGAAAAGGCGCTGCCACTGGGTCGCAGTGCTTGCGGCGACGGCGGGCGTCGCCAGCAGGCTTAGCAGCATTAGGCAGCGCCTGATCGGCGGCATCAGAGCGGCGATCCGTTCTCGTCGCGGTAGATGTCGCGACGGCCGACATGGTTCGCCGGGCCGACGTAGCCGTCCTGCTCCATGCGCTCCACCCACTTGGCGGCGGTGTTGTAGCCCACGCCCATCTGGCGCTGAAGCCACGAGACCGAGACCTTCTGGTTCTCGAACACCAGCTGGCAGACCTGACGGTACTTACGCTCTTCCGGCTGGTCGGAGGCGGTGGCATCGAGGTCGTCGAAGCCGAACGAGCCTTCTTCCGGCTCGTTGGTGACGGCATCGACGTAGTCGGGCTTGCCCTGTGCGCGCCAGTGATCGGCAACGTGTTCGACTTCCTCGTCCGAGACGAAGGGGCCGTGGACGCGCTTCACCGGGTCGGAGCTGGGCTTGTAGAGCATGTCGCCCTTGCCCAGCAGCTGCTCGGCGCCCTGTTCGCCCAGAATGGTGCGGCTGTCGATGCGGCTGGTGACGGCGAAGGACACGCGAGTCGGCAGGTTGGCCTTGATGACGCCGGTGATGACGTCCACGGAAGGACGCTGCGTCGCCATGATCAGGTGGATGCCCGCCGCGCGGCTCTTTTGCGAGAGGCGCTGGATCAGCACTTCGATTTCCTTGCCGACGGTGACCATGAGGTCGGCCAATTCGTCGACGATGAGGACGATCTGCGGCAGCGTTTCGTAATCGAGCTGGCGGTCTTCGTAGAGTTCCTCGCCCGTTTCGGGGTCGAAGCCGATCTGGATGCGGCGGCCGAGCGGCTTGCCCTTGGCGGCGGCGGCACGGACCTTCTCGTTGAAGCTGGCGAGGTTGCGGACGCTGATCTCGCTCATCTGGCGATAGCGGCGTTCCATTTCCTCCACCGCCCACTTCAGCGCGCGCACAGCCTTGGGCGGCTCGGTGACGACGGGCGAGAGCAAGTGCGGGATGTCGTCGTAGCTCTTGAGTTCCAGCACTTTGGGATCGACCAGAATCAGGCGGCACTGCGCCGGCGTCAGGCGGTAGAGCAGCGAGAGCAGGATCGTGTTGAGACCCACCGACTTACCCGAACCGGTGGTACCGGCGACCAGCAAGTGCGGCATCGTTGCAAGGTCTGCGACCACGGGTTCGCCGGCGATGTCCTTGCCGAGGATGATCGGCAGCATGCCCTTGTGCTCGGCGAAGGCCTCGGAGGCGACCATCTCCTTGAACGAGACCATCTGGCGGTCCGCGTTCGGCAGTTCGATGCCCATGACGGTGCGGCCGGGGATCGAGGACACGCGGGCCGAGATCGCGCTCATGTTGCGGGCGATATCGTCGGCCAGGCCGATCACGCGGCTGGACTTGATGCCGGGCGCCGGTTCCAGTTCGTACATGGTGACGACCGGGCCGGTGCGCACGGCGGTGATCTCGCCCTTCACATTGAAGTCGTCCAGCACGGTTTCGAGCAGGCGGGCGTTGCGTTCGAGGCTGAGCTTGTCGATCTTCGGCTGCGAATTGGGCGGCGGATCGTTCAGCAGGTCGAGGCCCGGCAGCGCGAACTTGTCGAACATGTCCTTCTGGCGATTGCCGATGTTAAGCTGCGCGGGCGTGGCGGCGGCCTTGGGATCGCTGATCTCGGGCGCCTTGCGCGGCTTTTCCGTCGGGCCGTCGAAGGCGGCGGCGGGCGGAGCATCGATGCGGGGGGCGGCCTTGGGCTTGTCGGCTTCCTCGGTGCCCTCGCGCGTTTTGGTCTTTTCGGCGACGGCAGGCGAGGTCTCGCCTTCGCCGCGCAGGCGTCCGATCCGGCCGGGCAGGGTCAGCAGGCGGACCCAATCGACGGCAAAGACCCGCCCTGCCAGCGCGACACCGGCCAGCGCGCAAAGCAGCGCCAGCACCAGCTTGATCCAGCCCTGCACGATTTCGGGCGCGAAAGCGGCGAGGCCGGTCACGGCCTTGGCGCCGAGCAGGCCGGTGATGCCGCCCATCGAAGCGGGGAGCACGCCGCCGGGCGCGGTGAAGACCAGCGACATGACCGTGGCGATCAGTGTCATCGCGATCGCTAACACCGCCACCGGACGCCACCAGCGCTGGTTGGAGTGCTCGATCTCGTTGTCGCCTTCCTCGACCAGCAACCAGAGCTTGCGGGCGAAGACGTAGAGCAGGGGAACGAACAGCGCCGAAACCGGCCCGAACAGCACCAGCGCGCGCTCGGCCACCCAGGCGCCGACCGTGCCCATCCAGTTCTGCGCCGGGCCGCCCGCGGCGGTTGAGGCGGAGGGGTCGGTCTGGTGATAGCTCACCAGTGCGAGGGCGAGGAAAGTCATCGCCGCGAACAACGTCAGCGCGCCGCTCAGTTCGGAGGCGCGGCGCAGCGAGCGCTTGAGAACGGCGCGCCAGTTCGGCTTGGCGATACGCCGTCCGGGCGCGAGGGGCCGGGTGGCCATTAGGAATTCCCCCTGAAATCGGGCTCTGATCAGGCCCCGGATAATGCGCTCCGGCGGGACTCGCCGTCAAGAATGGATCGGGAACAGGCCTGTGGGCGACTCGTGCGCTGCCCCGGCCCGGTTACTTAGGCAAGGCTCTGGATCGCCGCCCATGTCCGCGTCAGCAGATGGCGCGCGCGATGCCGGGTCATGCCGCCCAGGGCAATCGCCGGAACGGCGGATCGTGCGGCGAGAAGGTGGAATCGCACCGGCCCGAGCGTCGCCGCGCCGGGATGGGAGCGGGTCGGGTAGACCGGCGAAAGCAGCACAGCATCGGCGCGGGCGCGTGTCGCGCGGGCCATTTCGCGCAGGGAATGGACGGTAACGAGGCGCAGTGTCGCGGGGCCTCGGGCCAGTTTTTCCGCCGCCCCATAAGCGCCGTCGGCCTTCCAGGCCCGCGCCTGCCGCGGCGTGCCGGACAGGATCACGCGGTGCCCGAAGCGCCGGGCCACGCGGGCGAGGGCCTCGAACCGGGCGCGGCGTTCGGCCGGCGCGAGGTGATAGTGCCGATAGATCAGCCCCGATCCACGCGGCAGGCGGGCGAGCACACGCTCCAGCGCAGGATCGTTGCGGGCATCGCTGATGAGCCAGATCTGGGGAAGAGGCGGGTAGCGGTTCGGCACGAAGCCGCTATAGCAGCGCGCCATGGATCAGCCAGCAACTCCTCTCGAAGACATCCGCGCCCGTATCGCCCAGGCCGCCCGCATTGCCGGGCGCGAAGAGGCCTCGGTCGAACTCGTCGCCATTTCCAAGACCCACCCAGCCGAGGCGATCCGGCCCCTGATCGCTCAGGGCCAGCGCGTGTTCGGCGAGAACCGCGTGCAGGAAGCCGAGGCCAAGTGGCCCGCCCTGCTACAGGAAAACCCCGAGGTGCGGCTGCATCTCGTCGGCCAGCTGCAGTCGAACAAGGCCGAGGATGCGCTTGGCCTGTTTCACAGCATCCATTCGCTCGACCGGCCTTCGCTGGTCGCGGCGCTGGGCAAGGCGATGGACAAGACTGGCCGCCGCGTGCCCTGCTTCGTGCAGGTCAATATCGGCGCTGAAGACCAGAAGGGCGGCTGTGCGATCGCGGACGTGCCCGCGCTGCTCGCCTCCGCGCGCGAGGCGCAGATTCCGGTCGCGGGCCTGATGTGCGTGCCGCCGCTCGGGATTGAGGCCGCGCCGTTCTTTGCGCTGCTGGCGAAGATCGCGGCGGACAATGGGGTCTCGCAGCTCTCAATGGGCATGAGCGAGGACTTCGAGACCGCAGTGATGCTCGGTGCGACGCATGTGCGGATCGGCAGCGCGCTGTTTGGTGCGCGGGGCTGAGGCTTTATCTTAGGTCGGGGCCTCGGCCGCGAAATTTTCTCCGTTTGATCGGCGTCAAATCTTTCGCTGCGAAACGGTGCCATGGGGTCGGCAGGAGATGGTAATCTCCCGCCGGTCTCGCGGCATCGAACTTTCGAGCGGAAGGCTGACTGTGGGCGAGGCGGTCATTCAGGTCCTCGCTTCCCGTGCTGATCCCGGGTTGGGGACTGGCCGTCCCACTATCGTCGCCTTGAGGTGATTGCGCCTCTCGATTCGTATCTGAGCCGGGGGGCTTTCAGATCGGCATCGAATCCGTTCGGACAACCCCTCCCTCGCAAGGGGGAGGGGTTTTTCGTATCTTAAGCCTTCAGGCGCGTGTCGAGCGCGGAGATCACGTCATTCTGGCTGTTCACAAGGGCCTGCACTTGCTCGCGCGCGGTATCGATGGCCTTGGCGCTGGGCGATTCCTCCACGGGTTCGGCCTGGCGCGCATCGGCATAGAGTGAATCGAGATCCGCAAGAGCCGCCACGGTCGTGTCGCGGCTGGCCTGGAGCGCCGAGACTGCGACTTGCGCCGAAATCCACGAATCGCTGGTGCGCGCCGCGCGGGCTGCGGCCGAAACCGCGCGGTCGGCGGCAGGGCGCTTGGCGGCGAATTGCTTGTCCGAGGCCTGTGCAGCGGCGACGAGACCGCTGATTCGGGTGGTCAGGTCGGCGCTTGCCGGGGGGAGCTGGACTGGCGGCGGTGCCGGCTCGGCTGCCGCGGGCATGGCAGTGCGCTCTACCGCGCGATAGGCCAGCGAAGGATAGCTTCGGGCCGTGGAACAGGCACAGAGGCTGAGGGAAAGCGCGGAAACTAGCGCCAATGTCGGGAAATGGCCCCGGAAACGGGCAGGGAAACGGACTGGTGCGCGGGTCATGGGCATGCCATAGCATGGTCAGGGCCGATCGCGAGCGTCAATCCATGGCAGGCCATGGTCTAATAGCGTTTCCCGGCCTTTCCCCGGCCACTCGCTGGTTGACACGAATCGGTCGCTGGACTAACGGCACCATTCTTTCCGGAACCCCATGCAGATGGGGATGCCGGTGCGTCGCCCGCAAGGCTCCACGGTTCCTTCCTGGACCAGAGCGGCCGGGGCAAAGTTGTTTCGGCCTGTTTAGGGCTCATTGAGATTAGGTAAGGGCACCATGTTCGCAGTTGTGCGCACGGGCGGCAAGCAGTATCGGGTTGCCGCCGGAGACAAGATCGCGGTTGAAAAGCTGGCTGGTGAAGCCGGTGAGACCATCACGCTGGGCGACGTTCTGCTCGCCGGCAACGAAGGCGAAGTCGCCGACGCCTCGAAGATCACGGTTTCGGCCGAGATCATCGCTCAGGCCAAGAGCGAAAAGGTCGTGGTGTTCAAGAAGCGCCGCCGCCACAACTATCGTCGCAAGAACGGCCACCGCCAGCAGATGACCCTGCTGCGCATCGTGTCGGTCGCCTGAGCCAAAGATCGGAAGGACTGAGCAATGGCACATAAGAAAGCAGGCGGTTCGTCGCGCAACGGTCGCGACTCTGCGGGCCGCCGTCTTGGCGTTAAGAAGTTCGGCGGTCAGGAAGTGATCGGCGGCAACATTATCATCCGTCAGCGCGGCACCCGCGTGTACCCGGGCGTGAACGTCGGTATGGGCAAGGACCACACCCTCTTCGCGCTTGCCGAAGGTCGCGTGCGTTTCCACGACGGCAAACTCGGCCGCAAGTACGTGTCGGTTGACGCCATGGCAGAAGCTGCCGAATAATCGGATGGTCTATACCAGGGCCATCCTTACGGGATGGCCCCGCCGACCTTCAAGGGTCGGCTGAACGAGGGAGAAGGGCCAGCCCGTCTCCCTCTTTTCGTGTCTCCCTCACGCACGGCACAGCAGTTTCGCAGAGCGACCGATCCTTACATTTTCTTACGAATTTGCGCGGATATTTCAGGCTCTTCGGGCGTTGTGCGTAATCGCAATGTCACGCGCAAATCCTAGGGAAAGCGCGGGGCGAATGAGTGGAGTTACGCTATGTTCGTTCGCAGCGAACGGCTGTTCCTGAGGCCCGGCTGGTCCGAGGACCTGGACGAACTGCTGGCCCTGATTGCCGACGAAGCCGTCGTGCGCAATCTGGCGCGCGCGCCCTGGCCTTATACCCGCGAGGATGCCCGGCGCTTTCTCGATGCGCCGCAGGACATGCTGCTGCCGCGCTTCCTGATCACCCAGCCCGGTGCCCACGGCACCCGCATCGTCGGCTGCACCGGTCTCTCGCTGCTCGATGGCGATGTGAACCTCGGCTACTGGATCGCGCGCGAGCACTGGGGGCAGGGCTTCGCGAGCGAGGCCGCACGCGCGGTTCTCTCGCTTGCGCGGGCGATCGGCCACAAGCGGATCATCGGCAGCCATTTCCTGGACAATCCCGCTTCGGGCCGCGTGCTGGAGAAGGTCGGCTTCCGGCCCACCGGCCGTGTCACCGAGCGGTTCAGCGAAGGACGGGGAACGCACGGTCTCTCGCGCGAGTATGCGGTCGAATTCGATTCGCCCGGCGATTGTGACGATGACTGTCCGAATTCCGGTTTCGGAAGCGGCCAGTCCGTTGCGGCCAGACACGCGGCCTGAACCGCGCTCTCCATTAAATGCCTAAGGAAAAAGCGCTCTTCGGTGGATGACGGGATCCATCGAAGAGTCCGTCGCGGCAGTTTCCAAAGCCGTAGCAAAATCCGTGCAAAGCAACTGTCTTTGTGCATAGTATGGGGCGCAAAATAATAAAAACGGAGAACTGCCCATGTTCGTCCGAACGGAGAGATTGTTCCTGAGGCCCGGCTGGCCGGAAGATGTCGACGATCTTGTCGAGGCCATCTCCGACGATGCTGGAGAGCGCAAGGTCGGCGCGGGCGAATTGCCGCGTTCGATTGGGGCCATGCGCGATTATCTGGAAAGACCGCGTGACCCGCGCCTGCCGCACTTCTTCATGTATCTGCGTTCACCCGGCGGACCCCAACTGGTGGGCGGTATCGGTCTTGGACGGATCGAGAGCGAGGTGGAACTCGGCTACTGGATCGCGCCCTGCCATCGCGGACGGGGTTTTGCCCGCGAAGCGGTGCGGGCGGTGCTGGCGCAGGCCCGGTCACTGGGGCATCGCCGCGTGGTCGTCAGCCATTTTGCGGACAATCCCGCCACGCGCGAAGTGCTGGAGGAAACCGGTTTCGCGGACAGCGGGGCCGAGTGCGAACGCTTCAGCCACGGTGAGCCGGTACGGGCCAGGATCTACGTCGCCAATCTGACGGAGCGGCCTTTCCGCCATGAAGCGGCGGTCGCAGGGGCGATATTGGCCTGAGAACCTGTCTTGTCAGGCGGGAAGTTCAAGCCACTTCGGCGCGAGCTTCGGATCGATGTCCTCGACGCGCAGATGGTCCACTGCCAGCCCGAGTTCGGGATAGGCGGCGCGGCGGCGCTTCTCGTCCGAGCGGGCGAGGGGCACCACGATCAGGCGGCGGTTGACCTTCTGCCGCCAGTTCATGCGCGCGGTATTCTCCTGCCCGACATAGCAGCCCTTGGTGAAGCTGACGCCGTTCAGTTCCACGGCATTGCATTCCAGCCAGAGCGTCTCGCCCTCGCCCAGTTCGGCGCGGCCTTCGGGCACGCCCATGGCCAGACGGTGGGCGCGCCAGGCGGCATCGGCGCTTTCGGCTTCGGAAGGGTCGGTGGGGTCGATCGGCGCAATCCAGCGTTCGCCGAGGCCGTGGTGGCGCGGATCGGAGGCAGCGCCGTCACCTGTATGGGCGCGCCAGTGGACGGCCAGCGAATCGTCGCGGGCAATGTCGATCGCGCGGCGTAGGCGGTACATCGACAGGCGCTTGACCAGCGCGTCGGCCACCTCGGTCTCGCAGTCGATCAGCAGGCTCTTGCCGCCGGGCCAGACGATGAAATCGAACAGCGCCTTGCCCTGCGGCGAGAGCAGCGCCGCCCAGGCGGGCAGCACTTTCGACACATCGGCGGTTACGAGGCCCTGAAGGAACTGGACGATATCTTCGTTCGAATCGGGGCGGGGGGAAAGCCGGATAAGGGCGCGGTCGAACAGGCGGCTGGCGGTCATGCCCGATAATTGGGGCAGAGCGTGTCCATGCGCAAGGCGCTGGATTTGGCAAAAAAGCGCAACCCGCGGCAGCGAGGCCGTAGCAAGCGGGGCACCCATGGCGAGACCGATGACTTTTCCAGAGATTGGAACAGTTCGGTTGAAATTATCTCGATTCCCCGATGCTCGTTCGCAGGCTATCCCTCGCTCCCAGATTTCACCACCCTGCCAAGGATACCCGAGATGACCGGACGCACTGCCCATCCCAAAGTCGAAAAGCTGATCGTCGATCGCTGGTCGCCGCGCGCTTTCGACGGCAGCGAGATTCCGCAGGAAGACCTCGATGTGATCTTCGAAGCCGCCGGCTGGGCGCCTTCGGCCTACAACGTGCAGCCCTGGACTTTCCTCTACGCGAAGAAGGGCGACGCCAACTGGGACCTGCTGCTCTCGCAGCTGATCGAATTCAACCAGGGCTGGGCCAAGGACGCCTCGGCGATCGTCTACGTCGTGTCCGATAGCCAGATGCGCTCGGACAAGGGGAATTCGGGCAACCACAGCCACAGCTTCGACGCCGGTGCCGCCTGGGCGCTGGCCGCGCTTCAGGCGCAGGCGCTGGGTTACCACACCCACGGCATGACCGGGCTGAAGTTCGGCGAGGCGGAAAAGGCGCTGGGCATTCCCGCCGACCACCGGCTCGAAGCCGCCTTCGCTATCGGACGGATCGGCGACAAGAGCCAGCTTCCCGAATTCCTTCAGGAGCGCGAAGTTGCCTCGAACCGCAAGCCGGTGGCCGAGATCGCCAAGGCGGGCAAGTTCGCCTGATCTGATAGGGCGCTTCGGACCCTCCTCCTTCCTGTCATCGGGGCGCCTTGAGAAGCCCGGTCCGCCTTTCCCTAGGGCGGACCGGGCTCTTTTCTTTTCAGAACTTGCGTTTTACCCCCACCATGAGCCGGTTGCTGACCATGCCGTTGGGGAAGCGTTCGGCTTGAAGATGGACGTCGGCGGTGGTGTTTTCGTCCAGCTTCATGTCGAGGCGGGGCGGACCTTCAGGAATGTCGTAGCCTTCGGGCAGGGGGCGGAGGCGCTCTTTCTCCGGATCGGGCGCGCAGACAACGATCTCGCCCGCGCGGCCTTCCGGGCAGCGTGGCCGGGTTACGCTGAAAGAAGCACCGGGAGAACGACGCATCTGCCGGAGATCGAAAGCGTCCACCGTCTGTTCCTAGGCGAGAGGGGCGGCATCGATCGCAGGCATTGGAAGGGCTCCATCGGAAGCCGACAGGCAATCATCCGAAGATGGCCGATTTGCGGCAGCGGCGGCGCTGTACCATGACGAATTTGGTTACAATTTGTCTATCGCCTGCCCTAGCACGACTCGGCTCGCCATCGCGCGACGAGAGGTTCATAGGCCACCCGTTTGCTGATGATATTGCCAGGAGGTCTGCGCCGGTGGCGGCTGGATGGTTGAATAGCGCTGGGCATGGAAGCCTGAAGACACGTCTTGCCTGGGCTCGCGGTGCGTTCGGAGGGATGCTGGGGATTGCACTGGCGGGCGGCATTACCATGCTGCTCGAAATGAAGGGCGTGGAGATGGGCGGGCTTGCGACGCTCCCGTTCCTTGTCGCGCCGCTCGGCGCTTCGGCGGTGCTGGTGTTCTGCGTTCCCGCCAGCCCGCTGGCGCAGCCGTGGTCGGTGATCGGCGGGAACATGATCTCGGCGATCGTCGGCCTTTCCATGGGGCATCTGCTGGGCAACCCCTGGCTGGCCGCTTCGACCGGCGTCGGTCTGGCGATCGTGGCCATGTCGCTCACCCGCAGCCTCCACCCGCCGGGCGGAGCCTGCGCCTTGCTCTATGCGCTGGGAGCGACGGGGGAGCAGCACTGGGGCATCGGCTATCTGGTGCCGCTGGCGCTGAACCTGATCTTCCTGTTCCAGGTCGGCTGGCTCTACAACAACCTGACCGGTCATCCTTGGCCGCATCGCGCACCGAAAGTGCAGCACAAGGCGCCGGAGCCTTACACCCGTGAGGATATCGAGGCGCTGATGGGCGAGTGGGACGAAGTGCTCGACGTTGATATCGACGATCTCGACGCTTTCGTGCAGGCGCTGCTGAAGCGGGGCCGCAAGGCCTGATCCGACCTCAGGTCATCGCGGCCTTGCGCCTGCGGGACAGCAGGTCCCAGCAGAACACCGCGATGGCGGTCCAGATGAACAGGAAGCAGACGACCTGAATCAACCTCAGCGGTTCACCGAAAACGAAGAGGCCCATCAGGAACACGCCCGTCGGCGTCACGAACTGGATGAAGCCGAGCACCGAGAAGTCCAGCTTGCGTGCCGCTCCGGCGAACAGCAGCAGCGGAATGCCGGTGACGATGCCCGCGCAGGCTAGCAGCAGGCTGGTGGTAAGCGACTGGCCCATGGCGAGGCCTGCCGGGCTGGTGCCCTGCCAGATCAGCATGCCCAGCGCGGGCACCAGCAAGACCAGTGTCTCCACCGTCAGGCCGGACAGCGATTCGACCGGAGTCAGCTTGCGCACGAGAGCGTAGCCCGCAAAGCTCAGCGCCAGCCCCATGCTGATCCACAGGGTGTCGAGCGCCCCCCAGGACAAAATGGCGACGCCGATCGCGGCAAGGCTCACCGCCGTCCATTGCAGGCGCGACAGCCGCTCGCGCAGGAACAGCGTTCCGGCCAGCACATTGACCAGCGGGTTGATGTAGTAGCCGAGGCTGGCGGCGAGGACATGGCCTTCCATGACCGCGATCACGTAGACCAGCCAGTTGGTGCCGATCAGCAGCCCGCTCAGCGCCAGCGCGCCGAGGATGCGGGGATTGCCCAGCGCCGCACGCAGTTGCGTGCCCTGCCGCAGCACCGCCACCATCACCAGGCAGAACGGCAGGGTGAAAAGCAGGCGCCACGCCACGACTTCGAACGGCGAAACCGCATGAAGCGCCGCGAAATAGAGTGGGAACAGGCACCAGATGAAATAGGCGCCGAAAGCCTGGGCTAAGCCACCGGAGCGGCGGGGGGGTGTGGACTGCATCGAGAATCCCGTGAATGGCCTGCTGCGATAGGTGTGAAAATGCCGGTTCGGCAAGCGGTTCGTCGCAACACGGTCCTCGCTTCATCGCTATTGCGAATTCTGACAGCCGTGTTGCGGATTGTTCAGCTTCGTTCGCTTAAAGATGAATGCGTACCGCGGATCGAGCCTCAAACGGCACCCTCCCGGCAATGACGAGGAGATTTGAGATGAACGCATTTTTCAAGGCTGCCGCCCTCGCTGCCGCAACGGCCAGTCTGGCGACTGCTCTTCCCGCTTCGGCCGCCGTCAGCTTCACGCCGACGCACAACTTCGAGGCCCCCGGCGAACAGAGCTATGGCCACTGGCGCGAACGCTATTCGCGTGAAGACCGCCGCCGCGGCTACGGCAATCGCGACCACTACTATCGCGGCGACCGCGGCTATAGGGGCGACCGCCGTTATTACGACTGCCGTCGCTCGGGCGGCACTACCGGCCTTCTGGTAGGCGGTGCGGCAGGCGCCCTTGCCGGCCGCGCCATCGACACCCGCGGCGATCGCGCCACCGGCACCGTGCTCGGCGCCGCTGCCGGTGCCCTGCTGGGCCGCGAAGTGGAGCGTGGCGGTTCGCGCTGCCGCTAAGTCTGACGAAATAGAGACTGGCTTCCCCGCGAGGACGGCGACTTGCGGGGAGACCTCCCGAACTCCAGGAGTACGGGTGGGAGAGGGCGTCTGCGACCTTAGGGCCGCAGGCGCCTTCGACCTGTTTGGTCGGTTTCCGCTTCGAAAGGTCTGGCGCCTCGGTCATCCCATTTTGGAACGCGGGCCGCTTTAACCCTGTGCCGCGCTTGAATTTTCCCCGTTTACCGGGAAGGTTCGATCCTTACCGCCATGCTGAGGCGATCTCTGGGCGCGGCACAGGAAGGACGGGATTATGAAGGCTACCGCCACGAGGGTTACCGCTTCCGGTCGGGGACTTCTCGCGCTGATGGGCGCGCTGGCGCTGGCGGGCTGCAATTCGAAGCAGAAGCCCGAGGCGGCGGAAAGCGATTCGGCCATGAGCGGTTCGCTCGGGGACCGGATCGTCGTGGATCCGGAGAAGGCGGGCGGGAGCGCATCTGCTGCGATCAGCCTTCAACCCGCCGCCCGCACCCCCGAAGCCGTGGCCGCCGCGAAGAAATCCGCCGCCGATGCCGCCGGAGGTAAACTCCTGCCCGCGCCCGTGCCGCAGAAGGGCGGTGCCTCGGCCCTGGCGCAGAATGCCGCCTCGGCAGCGCAGATCAGCGATGCCGCGCGCAAGGCGAAGACCGACTGCGCGGGCAAAGTGCAATATTCCGAGGGTTGGGCCAAGAAGCTCCCTGCCGCCATTCCCGTCTACCCGCGCGGTGCGGTGCAGGAAGCGGCAGGAACTGATGCCGACGGCTGCGCGCTGCGCGTGGTCAACTACGCCACCCCGGTCTCGCCCGAGGATGTCGTAAGCTTCTATTACTCGATGGCCCAGCGCGGTGGTTACAGCGCCGAGCATCGGATCGACGGCGGCGACCATGTGATAGGCGGCCGCAAGGGCGGACAGGCCTATGTGGTCTATGCCCGCAAGCTGGAGGACGGCGTTACCGAGGTCGATCTGGTCGCCAGCGGCAAGTAGCTAGCGCAGCCCGACGCCGATCATCGCGCGGGGCTGTTCCATCTCGCCGGAGGCGACCGGATAGGCGCAGTAGTCCGCCGCATAATAGCCGCTTGGATGGTGGTTTCCGGAAAGCCCGATCCCGCCCATCGGCGCGGCATGGCTTGGCCCGGTGGTCGCGCGGTTCCAGTTGACGATCCCGGCGCGGACATTGGCCCAGAAGCGGTTGTAGTCCTGCGGAGAACCGCCCACCAGCGAGGCGGCCAGGCCGAAGCGGGTATTGTTGGCCTCGGCAATGGCTTCGTCGAAATCGTCGACGCGGATCACCTGGAGGATCGGGCCGAACAGTTCGACATCGGGGCGGTCCTTCATTGCTGTGGTGTCGATGATCGCCGGGCTGAGGAACGGCAGCGAATCGTCGTTGCGCACCAGATGCTTGATCGCCCTTCCGCCGTTGCTCAGCAGATAGAGGAGGCTTTCGGTCAGTCCGTCCGCCGCCAGGTTGTCGATCACCGGCCCCATGAACGGGGCCGGTTCGTCGAACGGGGCGCCGACGATCACGCGGTCGGCCAGCGCCTTCACTTCCGCGATAGCGGCGTCGTAGAGCGAGCTTTTCACGATCAGTCGGCGCGCGGCAGTGCAGCGCTGCCCGGCCGAGGAAAAGGCGGACTGGACGATCAGCGCGGCGGCGTCGGTCAGCTTGGGCGTGTCCCACAGGACGATCGGATTGTTGCCGCCCATCTCCAGCGCCACCAGCTTGTCGGGCCGGGCGGAGAGGCGGCGGTTGATCGAGATGCCGGTATTGGCCGAGCCGGTGAACAGCACCCCGTCGATGCCGTCGTGCGCCACGAAGTCCTGCCCTTCCAGCGGCCTGCCCGCGGCGAACTGCATGACGGCGGCCGAAATCCCGGCGCGGTGGAAGCAGCGCGCGAGCATCTCGCCGGTGGCGGGGGCCTTCTCGCTCGGCTTGAAGATCACTGCATTGCCTGCGAGCAGGGCGGGGACGATATGGGCGCTGGGCAAGTGCGCGGGAAGGTTGAACGGTCCGAGCACGACCAGCACGCCGTGCGGCTTGTGGCGCACGGCCATCGTGCCCTGAAGCGCCGAATCGAGCTTCCGCTGGCTGGTCCGTTCGGCATAGGCGCGGATCGAGACTTCGACTTTGGCGACCACGCTTTCGACTTCGGCGCGCGCTTCCCACAAGGGCTTGCCGATTTCGCGGGCGATCGTGGTGGCCAGCCTTTCGGCGTCCTTGCGCACTTCGTTGGCGAAGCGGCGCAGCAGTTCGATGCGGGTGGCGAGCGGCTGCGCGGCCCAGGTCGGCCAGGCGCGCCGGGCGCGGCTGACCACCTCGTCGACGTCGCAAGGCTTGCCGCGCCAGATCTCCGCCCCCGTCGCCGGTTCGTGGGAGACAATCTCGGTCACGTTTCCGGCCTCGCTGGCGGCGGGGGGTCGCCGGGTGCTGTATGCGCTCGCTGTCGCGCCCATGAAGATGCTGGTCCGCTCTGGATAACTCGCTGTCGGATAGGCTCTTGCACAGGTATTCCTACCGGGATGCTAACGGGGGATGTAATCCTTTGGGGTCAGCCTCCCGACAAGTGTCCGGCGGGCGAGGGCGCGGGGCCGAGCTGGCGGCCAAGTTCGCGGATTTCCGCGACGCGGGCGTGGAGCGCGGACCAGTCGTCATGCCGGTCGATTTCGCTCCAGATGCGTTCGACCTCGTCGATCAGCGTGCTCGGCGGGAGCGCCTGCTGCCAGAAAGGGTCCGATGTATCGGCAGCGGGTGTGTAAGTGCGTAGCAGTTCGCCGAATCGGTCCTGCCCACCGTTTCGTCCGCCTCGGTGATGGAAGAAGGACTGCTCTGGCGCCTCTCCGCTTGCGACCATGGACTGTTCGGCGGCCTGGATCAGTGCCGAGTCCTGCTCCAGCCCTTGCGGCGTCACTCCGAGGCGCCAGGCGAAGCGGCGGCTCATCGCCTGCTGGTAGAGCGGCGCGAAGCGGTCGAGCGCGGCCACCAGCGGTTCGGTCGTCGTCAACATGCTGAGGGCAATGGCCAGCTGGCCGCAGTTCCACAGCACCGCTTCCGGCTGGCGCCCGAAGGCATAGAGGCCGGAATGGTCGAAATAGGCGGCGGTGAAACGCGGGTCCCAGCGCGGCAGCCAGCGCCAGGGGCCATAGTCGAAGCTCTCGCCCGAAATGTTCATGTTGTCGGTGTTGAGCACACCGTGGACGAACCCGGCGACCATCCAGCTCGCCGCCAGATCGGCCATGCGCTCGACCACCTGATGGAGCAGGATCACGGCGCGTTCATCACGGCCCGGTGCGTCCTCGGGGGGCAGGTTGCCGGGGAAGGTTTCGAGGCAATAGGCCACGAGCGCTTCCATGTGGTCCTTCTCTTCCAGCGCGAGCAGGCGCTGGAACGTGCCGATGCGGATATGGCCGTGGCTGAGCCGGACCATCGCTGCCGAGCGCGTCGGCGAAGGCTCGTCGCCGCGCCAGAGTTCCTCGCCGGTCTCGATCACCGAGAAAGTCTTGCTAGTGTAGACGCCCAGCGCCTCCAGCATCTCGGTGGCGAGAATCTCGCGCACCGCGCCTTTCAGCGTCAGCCTGCCGTCGCCGTCGCGGCTGTAAGGGGTCTGGCCCGAGCCCTTGGTGCCGAGGTCGAGCACGCGGGCGTCCCCGTCCAGCATCTGGGCATGGAGGAAGCCGCGTCCGTCACCGATATTGGGGTTGTAGTTGCGGAATTGGTGGCCGTGATAGCGCAGCGCCAGCGGTCGGGGCAGGTTGCCCGGCAGCGGTTCGAAGCGTCCGAAATGGGCGATCCAGTTCTCGTCGTCGAGCCCGTCCAGCCCGACCGCAGCGGCCCAGCGGTCGTTGCGGAAGCGCAGGATATGCTTCGGAAAATCGGCAGGCGCCACCGGACTGGCGATCCAGTCGGCGATGGCCTCGATACGGGGGGCGGGACGATAGGCACTTGCTTGCGGTTCGGTTCGCATCAGGCGATAGTGGCGATCCGATGCCCGTCGATCAAGCCGGGCCACAAGATAGAGGTCGCGGCTTCGGCATGACGGTATTCGAGGATCGGTTCTGGTCGAGCCGGGATGGATTGAAGCTGCACTTTCGGGATTATCCCGGTGAATCGGAGGAACGTCCGCCGATCGTCTGCCTCCACGGCCTGACCCGCAACGCCCGCGATTTCGACGTTCTGGCCGAGCGCCTCTCGCCGCGCTGGCGGGTGATCTGCCCGGACATGCGCGGGCGCGGCGACAGCGAATATGCCCGCGATTCGGCCAGCTACAACCCGGTTCAGTACGGCGAGGACCTGCTGGAACTGCTGGAGCAGGAAAAGATCGGCCGCTTCATCGCCATCGGCACTTCGCTGGGCGGGCTGATGACAATGGGGCTGGCCACGATGATCCCGGACCGGATCGTGGCCGCGGTCATCAACGACGTCGGGCCGTTCCTCGAACCCGCCGGGGTGGAGCGGATCAAGGACTACGTGGGACAGGGACGCAGCTATCCCACCTGGGTCCATGCCGCCCGTGCGCTGGAGGACAACCAGAGCGAGGCCCATCCCGGCAAGCCGCTGGATTTCTGGATCGGCCGGGCCAAGCGCCTGATGACCGTTTCCAATGCCGGGCGCGTGGTCTTCGACTACGACATGAAGATCGCCGAGCCGTTCCTGGGCTACGACGTCGACGACCAGCCCGATCTCTGGCCTGCCTGGGAAGCGCTGGCGGGGCGGCCGGTGCTGGTGCTGCGCGGGGCGCTGTCCGACCTGCTTTCCGCCGCAACGCTGGACAAGATGCTGCGCCGCCTTCCCGGCGCCGAGGCAGTGACGCTGGACGATGTCGGCCATGCCCCGACGCTGGACGAACCCGAATCCGTCGCCGCGATCGAGCGGCTGCTGGCCCGCGCCGCCTGAGCCTCTCCTGAGCAACACCGCCTTGCGCATTCTCCACCTCCATTCCAGTTTCGCGGCGGGCGGCAAGGAACTGCGCGCGGTGCGGCTGATGAACCTGTTCGGTCCCCGGATTAGCCACGCAGTCGTCTCGGCCCAGCCCGGCGCGCATGGCGCTGCCGCGCTGCTCGATCCGGGGCTGCCGGTGGAATTTCCCGAGGACTTTACCGGCCTTCAAGGGCGCCCGACGCCCGGTCGGCTCTGGCGCATTGCCCAGGCCATGGCCGATTTCGATCTCGTGCTAACCTATAACTGGGGGGCGATGGACGCGGTCATGGCGCATGGCCTGTTCAGCGGGCTGCTCGGCCTGCCGCCGCTGGTCCATCACGAGGACGGATTCAATGAGGACGAGGCAATGGGCCTCAAGCCCGCGCGCAACCGGTTCCGCCGCATGGCGCTGCGGCGCGCCTCGGCGCTCGTCGTGCCCTCGCAGCGGCTGGAGGAGATCGCGCTCACCGCATGGCGACAGCCGCGCGAGCGGGTCCGGCTCATCACCAACGGCATCGATTGCAGCGCCTATCTCGATCGCCCCCGGCCGGACATGCTGCCGGGACTGGTCAAGCAGCCGGGGGAGCGCTGGGTCGGTACCCTGGCGGGCCTCAGGCCGGTGAAGAACCTGCCCCGGCTGGTGCGCGCCTTCGCGGGCCTGCCGGAGCCGTGGCGGCTGGTCATCCTCGGCGAAGGTCCGGAGCGGGCGGCAATCGCGGCAGCGGCGGCGGAGCACGGTGTGGCGGACCGTGTGCATCTCCCCGGTTTCGTAGCCGCCCCTTCCCACGCGGTCGGCCTGTTCGATGTTTTCGCGCTTTCGTCCGACAGCGAGCAGTTCCCGATCTCGGTTGTCGAGGCAATGGCGGCGGCCTTGCCGGTGGCCGCACCTGCGGTGGGCGACGTGGCGCAGATGGTATCGGTGGAAAACCGGGCGCTTATCACTCCGCCCGGAGACGAGGCGGCACTGGCCGCGACGCTGGCCCGGCTGGCGGGGGACGATGGGCTTCGCGCGCGCCTGGGCGCCGCCAACCGGGCTTTCGCGCGCAGCCATTACGACGAGGGAGCGATGCTGGCCGCCTATAGCCGCACTTACGGCGAGGCATTGGGGCAAGAACGCCTGATTTGACACGCCGACATCATTCAGCAAGGCTTCACTACATGGGGTGCAGCGATCATCCCCGTTGAAAAGCCGTGGTCATTCGCTAAACACCCCGGCAACCATTTCCGATTTTCCGCAGAAAGCGCCCGAAACTTGGCTCTGCCTCCTTCCAACAGCAATCCGACCAATCCCAAGTCTGCCGAGCGACTCGCCGCGCAGCAGGATGTTTTCCTGCGCGAGGTGGACGACGCCCTGCGGCAGGACCAGATGGAAGGCTTCTTCACCCGCTACGGCAAGCCCGTGATCGCGGCCGTGGTTCTGGCGCTCGCGGCCTTCGGCGGCTGGCTCTATTGGAACCACCGCCAGAACGAGCAGCGCAACGCCGATGCCGAGGCTTACGTCCAGGCGATCGACAGCATGAAGGCGGGCAACCTCGATGCCGCCAAGGGCAAGCTCGAAGCGCTCGCCAAGGGCACAGGTGGCAGCCCGATCTCGGCCAAGCTGATGCTGGCGGGCATTGCCGCCGAGCAGAAGCGCCTGCCCGATGCGGTCAAGCTCTACGACGAAGTGGCGAACGATTCCAAGGCACCGCAGCCGCTGCGCGATCTCGCCGCCGTGCGCGGTGTTGCCGCCAACTTCGACGCCATGAAGCCGGAAGACGTGGTTTCCCGCCTCAAGCCTTATGCCGCGCCGGGCAATCCCTGGTTCGGCGTGGCCGGTGAACTGGTCGGCATGGCCTATATCAAGATGAACAAGCAGGACCAGGCCGGTCCGCTGTTCGCCGCCATCGCCAAGGACGAGCAGGTCGAGGCGGGTCTGCGCAGCCGCGCCCGCCAGCTTGCTGCCGTGCTGGGCGTCGATGCGATTGACGACGTGGTGGACGAACGCGGCGAGCCGCTCGGCAAAGCCAAGGCCAGTGCGCAGCCCGCGCCTGCTGCCGGAGAATGAACGTGGTTGAGAAGAAACATATTTTCGGCCGTGCAGGCGTCGTTTCGCTGATCGCGCTAGCGCTTGTCGCCGGTCTTTCCGGTTGCAAGTCGAACAGCAAGGGCCCCAAGACCCCGACCGTGGGCGAGCGAGTGCCGATCCTTTCGCGCATCGAGAGCGGCGCCAAGGTCGATCCGACGCAGGAAGCCGTCTCGGTGATCCTGCCGCCGCAGCATGAGAACAGCGAGTGGGCACAGGCCGGCGGCAATGCTGCGAAGTCCTACGGCCACCTGGCGCTCGCCGATCACCCGAGCCGCGTCTGGACCGCGCAGATCGCCGGTTCCACCAACCGCGCCCGTCTTGCCGCCGCGCCGGTCGTAGCCGACGGCAAACTCTTCGTGATGGATACCGACGGCGTCGTCCACGCCTTCGACGCCAAGACCGGCGGTTCGCTCTGGACCAAGAATTTCTCGGTTTCGGGCAAGACCGAGAATTCGATCTTCGGCGGCGGTGTCAGCTACGACGGCGGCAACCTCTACGTCACCACCGGACTTGGCGAGGTCGCCGCACTCAAGGCGGCCGACGGCAGCCAGATCTGGACCAAGAAGCCCGGCGGCCCGCTGCGCGGTTCGCCGACGATCGGCTTTAATTCCATCTACGTGATGACGCAGGACAACCAGATCTTCGCGCTCAACGCCGCGGACGGCAACGTGCTGTGGAACGAATCGGCCTCGCTGTCGCAGGCGGGCGTGTTCGGCGTTGCCGCTCCGGCAGCCGGGCAGGGCACGGTCATCGCCGGTTATTCCTCGGGCGAACTCGTGGCCTATCGTTACGAGAACGGCCGTCAGGTCTGGTCGGACGCCCTGTCGCGCACCTCGATCTCGACCGAAGTGGGCAGCCTTACCGACGTCGACGCCGATCCGATCATCGACCAGGGCCGCGTCTATGCGCTGGGCCAAGGCGGCCGCATGGCGGCTTACGAGCTGATCACCGGCCAGCGTATCTGGGAACTCAACCTCGCCGGCATCTCGACGCCGATGGTGGTGGGAGACTGGGTCTTCACGCTCGACGATCATGCCGAAATCCTCGCCATTGCCCGCAATACCGGCAAGGTCCGCTGGCTGACGCAGCTGGCGCGCTACCAGAACGCGAAGAAGCGCAAGGGTCCGATCTTCTGGGTCGGTCCGGTGCTCGCAGGTGGCAAGCTCTGGGTCGGCAATTCGCGCGGCGAACTGGGCACCGTCGATCCGGCGACCGGCACGCTAACGCCTTTCGTCGAAGTGAAGGACCCGATCTCGCTCGCACCGGTCGTGGCGAACCAGACGCTCTACCTGCTGGACGATTCGGGCCGTATCTCGGCGTTCCGCTGAGCCTTGTCGGCCGGGATACGCCAGTATTTTGGACCTTTTAACCAATTCCGGGTAGTTCGGGGCGCATGAGCAGCGCCCCGAATCCCGCGAAAATCCGGCCCGCCAGCGATGTCTCGGCGGGCGTCGGTCTTGCCGGACTTGCGGCACTGCTCGGCTGGTTGCTGCTCTGCCGCAATTGGGCCACCTTGGCCGAGACCTTCGCGCTTCCCGGACCCCATGCGCCGATGAGCGGCCCGCATGCCTCGGTCGCCACGCTGTTCGTGACCGGCACGGCGATGGCGTTCTGGTCCGTCCTTGTGGACAAGGTCCATCTGCGGTCCTCCACCGGCATCGACTGGAGCCTGCGCCGTACGTTTTCCGAAACGCTCGACCTCTCCATCACCAAGCTCGCAGGCCTCTGGGCGACCTGGGCGCTGATAGGGGCGTTCTACTGCATCGGCCGCTGGTACTGGGACGGGCAGTACCTGTTCGCCATGGAAGTGATCGGCGCAGCGGCGCTGCCGGTCTTCCTGCTGTCGATTCCCTATGTGTGCTGGCTGGACCGTAAGCTGATCGAGCCGCGCGACCAGGCCTGGCACTTCGGTGCCCTGCTGATCGGCCGCGAGGCCTGGGACGCGGAGGCGGTGAAGAAGCACGGCCGCGCCTGGACGATCAAGGCCTTCTTCGGCGCCTTCATGATCTCGATACTGCCCGGTGGCTTCGCGCAAGTGGTCGAGGCGAATTTCGGCGCGATGCTTCACGATCCGGTGCCGCTCGCCTCGACGGTGATCGCGCTGCTGTTCCTGATCGACGTGCAGATCGGCACGGTTGGCTATATCTTCACTTTCCGCCCGCTCGACGCCCATATCCGCAGCGGCAATCCCCTGTTGGCGGGTTGGGTGGCGGCGCTCATGTGCTATCCGCCCTTCGTCTGGGGGACGATGGGCCGCGCCGATGTGCTGGGCTACGAGGTCAATACGCCAGGCTGGTCTTACTGGCTGCAAGGCCACACGGGGCTGCTGTGGGTCTGGGCGGCGTTGATGGTGTTCCTCACCGCCGTCTATGCCTGGGCGACGTTCGCCTTCGGCCTGCGCTTTTCCAATCTCACCTATCGCGGGGTGCTGACGAACGGCCCCTACCGTTTCACCCGGCACCCGGCCTATCTGTCGAAAAACCTGTTCTGGTGGACCTCGACCTTGCCCTTCCTCGTCACCAGCCATGCGCTGACCGACATGGTGCGCAACACCGTGCTGCTGGGGGTGGTCAGCGCGATCTACTACTGGCGCGCGCAAACCGAGGAAGCGCATCTGCTCGCCGAAGATGCCAAGTACCGTGAGTATCATGCGTGGATGGCGCAGAACGCCTTCATCACCCGCTCCCTTGGGGGACTGGCAGCACGGTTACGCCCCAGCAATGGCGCTTCACGAACGGTGGAGCAGGAGGCTTAAGAGACCGGCAGTTCCAGACGCGCCGTCAGGCCCTCGACGGTGCCATCCCCCGAAGCCCGGTTGGAAAGCACCAGCGCCCCGCCGTGCTGGTCGGCGATGGCGCGGGCAAGCGCGAGGCCCAGTCCGGCACCGCCCGTGGCACTGTTGCGCGAGGGGTCGCCGCGGGTGAAGGGGTTCATCATCGCCGCGATCGAAGCCTCGGGAATGCCGGGGCCGTCGTCCTCGATCAGGATCACCGCCCGCCCATCCTCGCGCGAGAGCGAGACACGGGCGCGCTCGCCGTAGCGCAAGGCATTGCCGATGAGGTTGCGCAAGGCGCGTCGTATCCAGGTCGGGCGCAATTCGAGGGCGATGCGTTCGGTCTCGCCGACTTCGACCGGTTCGCCCATGTCCTCGTATTCCTCGATCACCGAGAACATCAGCGCGGAAAGCTCAGTGCGTTCGAGCGGATCGCTCGGGCGCCCGACGCGGGCGAGAGAGAGGATGTCGTCGAGGGTATGGACGATATCCTCGATGGTCATGGCCATGCGCGCGCGTTCGCCGTCGTCGGAGACCGATTCGATGCGGACGCGCAAGGCGGCGAGCGGAGTTTTGAGGTCATGGCCGATGGCGCCGAGCATGACGTTCTTTTCGTCGAGCAGGGCGGCGATGCGCGCTTCCATTGCGTTGTGGGCCAAGATCAGGTGCTGCATGTCCTCGGGGCCGGAGGGTGCCAGCTGGCCTTCGATATCCTGCTTGGCGGCGAAGCGTTCGAGGCGGCGGGTCAGCGCGGCGAGTGGCCGGGTGATGCGGCGCAGGATCAGCGCGACGGCGGCCATGACCACGACGTAGATCAGCAGCGTCTGGACCACGATCGGGGTGAGCAGCACGTTCTCCGGACGCGGCGCGCGGACGCGCGAGATGATCCAGCTGCCGTTCTCGTCGGTGCGGACGCCGACGACGAGCAGGTTGGAGCGCATCAGCCGCTCGGTATCCTCGTGCGAGAGGCCGTAGTCGGCGGCGCGGTCGAGGGCATTGCGGCGGGCGACGCGGTCGCGCGCGACATCGCGGTGCACCACGACGATCTCGCGCACCGGGAACTCCTGGTCGGTGAGAATCTTGGTAAGTCCCGCTTCGGCCTCCCCGTCGCGGGTCTCGCCGGGGGCGGCGGGCGAACGGGTGCTGTATTCGAGGTGATAGCCCTTGGGCGGCGGCCCGGAGAGCGGCACGCGGGGGCCGTCGCGCTGTCCATCCCGGTGGCGGCCCAGAGCGCGGGGGCCGCGCGTCTCCATGATGAGGCGGAAGGCCGAGGCATTGAGCATGCTCGCCTCGTAGCCCTCACGCTGGGCGCGGTAGACGAAGAACGCGCCGAGGCCCTGCACGAGCATGAGCGCGACTGCCACCGCGAGCAGCATCTGGCCCATCAGGCTGTGTGGACGCGGCATCTTCAGGCTGGACATCAGGGCGTGCCGATCAGTCTGCTTCCAGCGGCACGCGCCGGACATCGGTGGCCAGCATGTAGCCGCCGCCCCAGACCGTCTGGATCAGCTGCGGATTGCGCGAATCGACCTCGATCTTGCGACGCAGGCGACTGACCTGGTTGTCCACCGCGCGGTCGAACAGATGCGCCTCGCGGCCCTGCACCATGTCAAGCAGGCGGTCGCGGTTGAGCACCTGGCGGGGATGTTCGAGGAAGGCCATGAGCAGGCGGAACTCGACCGAGGAGATCGGCACGGTCGCGCCCTCGGCATCGGACAGGCGGCGCTTGAGCGGGTCGAGAAGCCAGCCCTCGAAGGCGAAGGCCTCGTTCTCGGGTGCCTGCGGGGGAACGCGATTGGCGCGGCGCAGCACCGAGCGGATGCGGGCAACCAGTTCACGCGGCTCGAAGGGCTTCACCACGTAGTCGTCGGCGCCGATCTCCAGACCGACGATGCGGTCGGTTGCCTCGCCGCGTGCGGTTAGGAAGATCACCGGAATGTCCTGCGCTTCAACCAGATGGCGGCAGAGCGAGAGGCCGTCTTCGCCGGGCATCATGATGTCGAGCAGGACAAGGTCGGGCTTCTCACCCTGCAGCTTGCTGCGGGCCTCGGCGGCGCTGTTGGCCGGGGTGACGGCAAACCCCTGGCGCGACAGATAGTCGGCCAGGGGCTCGCGGAGTGCAGCTTCGTCGTCGACCAGCAGGATGCGGGCGGGCGAGATGTCGTTCATTCCAGTCCTTTTCCGACCGCTTTCAAAGGCGTGCCGTCAGTTCTTTGCAGGTGGCGGTGCGTCAGGTCCACCCCGTTCACCTTTGCGGGCCTTCCATTCGGCGCGCATTTTCTCATGCGCGGCGCGGCGTTCCTGAGGCGTGACTTTGCCGTCCTTGTTGCCGTCCATCGCATCGAAGCGCTGGAGCGCAGCGGCGACGAATTCGGCCTTCGTGACGCTGCGGTCACCATCGGCATCGGCCTTTCCGAAGCCCATCATCGGGCCCTTCATGCCGTGGCGGGAGCCCTGGCGCTCAGGGTGGTCGCGGCCCGGTTGGTCCATTTCGGCGCCACCGGGAGACGGGGACGGCATGGCGCCTTCCGCGCCCGGGGGCGGCGGTGGCATGTCGCCCGGACGATCACCGTCCGGCCTGTCACCGCCCGGTCTGGGGCCGCGATCGCCTTCGGGGCCGCGATCGGCCAAGAATTCGGCCTTGGAGATCGAACCGTCCTTGTTTGTGTCGAGTCGGTCGAACAGGGCTTCGCGCATTTGCTGGCGGCGGGCTTCGCGGTCGGCGCGATCGAGCTTGCCGTCCCGGTTGACATCTAGGCGTGCGAACATCGCTTCGGCGCGGGCCTCTGCCTCGGCGCGGGTCTCGGTACGGTCGCGGTCGCGTTCGGGTGCCGCCGCCGGGCTTTGCGCGCAAGCCGCGCCGCCGAGCGCCAGGGCAACGGCGGAAATGCCGATGGTTACCTTGCTGAAGCGGTTCATCCTCATAGCTCTCTTTTCTTGGCGAAATCGGCGAAAGCCGTGGGGCGGGGAAGGGAGGGGGAAGAAACGCCCCGCGGCTTTCTAATGCCCGGTCTAATCGCCGCTTGTCGCGCAGTTGTGCCGCCTTACGGGTTTATTGTCGCCAATTGTCACAGCCCCGGTGCTTCATTCAGCACGGGGCAAGTCTGTCTTAAATCATCGCGGGCGATGTCGGGTTCCCTTGCCTGCCGTAATGAACAGGGCGGTGGCGGGGCCTTCGACATCGGCGGTGTGCCAGGTGCCGGGCGGATTGATCGCATATTCGCCGGGGCCGATGGTGACGGTGCGGGTGCTACCGTCCGCGAGTTCCTGATGCAGCGTCATGGCGCCGGAGAGGCAGACGACAAGTTCGTCGCCCGCCGGGTGCATCTCCCAACTGTCCCAGCTTTCCGCGAAATCGTACATCAAGACGAGGCGGCCTTCGGCGCCGTCTCCGGCGGTACGCGCGGAGTAGGCGGCGTACCATTCCATTCCAGTGAAGGCAGGCTGCCCCTCGGCCACCGCGCCGAGGCCGAGATGGACCGGATGGGTCCTGAGATCGTGGACTGCCTGCGTCATCGCGCGACTCCTCCCGGCGGGCCGGCCGCCGGGAGGATGCTACGCCTGGAGTGGCAGGCTCACAATATCAGAGCGGGCGGCACTGCTCTTCGAGCCAACCCTTCACTTCGCCGTCGAGCTGCGGGCCGATCACCTCAAGCACCTTGGCGTGATAGGCGTTCCACCACGAAACTTCGTCCCGCGTGAGCAGGCCGGTGTCGACGAGGCGGCGCTCGATCGGCGCGAGGGTCAGCGTCTCGAAGCCGAAGTATTCGCCATCGCTCCCTGCGAAATGGCGCGGTTCGACCAGCACCAGATTCTCGATGCGGATGCCGTATTCGCCCGCCTTGTAGTAGCCCGGCTCGTCGCTCAGGATCATGCCCGCGAGCAGTTCCTGCGAAGTGCCCGTCTGGCCGCCTGCGGGCTTGCCGATGCGCTGCGGTCCCTCGTGGACCGAGAGGAAGCTGCCGACGCCGTGGCCGGTGCCGTGCGCATAGTCGAGGCCGACCTGCCACAGGAACTGGCGCGCCAGCACGTCGAGCTGGCCGCCGTTGGTGCCCTTAGGGAACACCGCGCGGTCGATGGCCATCGTGCCCTTGAGCACGCGGGTGAAGCGGTCCTTCACTTCGGCGAGCGGTTCACCGTTGCCGATCCACACGGTGCGGGTGATGTCGGTGGTGCCGTAAGGATACTGGCCGCCGGAATCGAAGAGATAGACGCTCTCCGGCGCCAGGGTCAGGCTCGAATCCTCGCTGACGCTGTAGTGCGGGCTGGCGCCGTTCGGACCCGCGCCCGAGATCGTGTCGAAGGAGAGGTCGCGCAAGTCGCCGCAAAGCTGGCGGAATTCCAGCAGCTTGGCCGCCGCGCTCAGCTCGGTCACTTCGCCCTTGGGGCCTTCGAGCGAGAGCCAGTGGAGGAAGCGAGTCACCGCCACGCCGTCGATCGCCTGGGCCTTGCGCTGGCCCTGCTGCTCGACCGGGTTCTTCACGGCCTTGGACAGGATCGTGGGATCGCGCGCCTCGATGATCGTGGCGCCCGCTGTGCGCAGGGCTTCGAACACGGCGGCCACGGAAGTTTCGGGGTCGACCGCGACACGCTTGCCCGCCAGCTTGCCCAGGCCCGCGACGAAAGCATCGCGCGGCTGGATCCGCACGGCATTGCCGAGGTGCTGGCGCAGTTCGGGCGTCACCTTGCCGTCGGCGATGTAGAAGTCTGCGGTGCCGTCGGCATGAGCGACGACGTAGGACAGCGTCACGGGGGTGCGCTTCACGTCGGTGCCGCGCACGTTGAGCAGCCAGGCGATCGAATCGAGCGCCGAGACCACCGTGGCGTCCAGCCCGCGCGCGGTCAGCCATTCGGAAACGGCGGCGCGCTTGGCCTTGCCGGTTTCGCCAGCGAGCGCATCGTCGTGGACGAGCGCCGGGTCGGACGAAGGTTCGGGCTGGTCGGCCCAGACTGCGTCGATCGGATTACCGTCCACCGCGACGAGGGTGCCGCCGTTGCGAGCGAGTGCAGCCTGTGCGGCCTCCGCCCACTTTGAGCCGTGGAGCCAGGCGTCGTAGCCGATTTTCGCGCCCTTCGGGGCGTTCTCGCCCAGCCACAGGGTGGGGCTGGTCTGCGGCACGCTTTCGTAAGCATAGAACTGGCCGTCCACCTGCTCGCGGACTTGCAGGGTATAGCGCCCGTCTACGAACATCGCGGCGGCGGGCGAGAGCGTGGGGTCGGTCAGCACCACGGCGGTCCCGGCCGAGCCGCCGAAGCCGGTCAGCCAGGCCAGGCGCTGGGCATAGGCGCCGACATATTCGCTCATGTGCTCGTCGGAGATCGGAATCACGAAACCGTCGAGGCCGCGCGATTTCAGTTCCTGGCGCAGGGCTTCAAGGCGCGCTTCATGGGTATTCATCAACATGGAAAGGGTATCCGGCTTGCGGGGGTCATGTGCGCAACATAGATGGTGCTCATGGCAGATTCCACCCAGACCCTTTCCGGTCCTCCACAGGCGGCTAAGAAGTCGCACGCCTTCACCCACCACGGCATCACCGTCGAAGACGACTACGCCTGGCTGCGCGACGCTGGTTATCCCGAAGTCACCGACAAGGCGGTGCTGGAGCACCTCGAAGCGGAAAACCGCTGGTTCGAGGCGCGCATGGCGGGACAGAAGGCCCGCACCGGGGCATTGTTCACGGAAATGCGCGCGCGCATCAAGGAAGCCGACAAGTCGGTGCCGCAGAAGGACGGCGACTGGCTCTACTGGATCGAGTTCGAGGAAGGCGCCGAATACAAGAAGTGGTGGCGCAGGCCTGTTGCTGCCAAAGACGATGGTTCTGCCGACGAACTGATCCTCGACGAAGTGGCGCTGGCCGAGGGCAAGGAATACTTCAACCTCGGCGCCATCGCGACCAGCAATGACGGCAAGCTGCTCGCCTATTCGGTGGACGACAACGGCTCCGAACGCTTCACCGTCCGGATCAAGGTGCTGGCGACCGGCGCGCTGCTGCCGGACGAGATTCCCGGCACGCTGTCCGGTCTCGTTTGGGTCGCAGGCGACAAGGGCCTCGTCTATTCGCTCGCCAACGAGCAGTGGCGCACCGACAATGCCCGCCTGCATTGGCTGGGCCGGCCGCTGGAAGAAGACGTCGAACTCTACCACGAGGATGACGAGGGTTTCCGCGTCGGTTCCTCGCTCTCGTCGAACGAGAAGTGGCTGCTGATCGGCACCAGCGATCACGAGACCAGCGAATGCCGCATGGTCCTTGCCAGCGACCCGCTGGGCGAGCAGATCCTCGTGAAGCCGCGCCAGAAGGGCGTGGAATACGACGTCGATGAGCGCGACGGCGTGCTCTACATCCACACCAACGACACCCACGAGAACTTCCGCTTCGCCACCGCGCCGCTGGACAACCCCGGCGAATGGACGACGCTGATCGAGGGGACCGACGCCTTCTATCTGACCGGTGCCGACCTGTTCCGCGACTTCTACGTGACCGAAGGCCGCAAGCTGGTGGGCCACGGTGCCGGGCTCGACCAGATCGAGGTGCGCTACTACGACGATCCCGCCCGCGTGGAGCCGATCACGTTCCCCGAAGCCAGCTATTCGGCAGGCCTTTCGAACAATCCCGAATGGCACATGGATGTGCTGCGCCTGACTTACGAATCGATGGTCAGCCCTTCGTCGGTCATCGACTACGACGTGGCGGCGCGCACGATGGAGGTGCTCAAGGTCCAGGAAATCCCCTCGGGCTACGATGCTTCGCTCTATGCCACCGAGCGGTTGGAAATTGCCGCGCGCGACGGCACCATGATCCCCGTCTCGATCGTCTATCGGCGCGACCGGGAGGGAGCGGGGCCGCTCCATCTCTATGCTTACGGCGCTTACGGCATTTCCATCGATCCCGGTTTCTCGACCACGCGGCTAAGCCTCGTCGACCGCGGTTTCGCTTACGCCATCGCGCATATCCGCGGCGGCGACGATCTGGGCCGCGCATGGTACAAGGCAGGTAAGCTGGAGCAGCGGACCAATACCTTCAATGACTTCGTCGACGTGGCGAAGGGCCTGATCGAACGCGGCTTCACCGAGGCGGGCCGGATCTCGATCTCGGGCGGCTCGGCGGGCGGCGAACTGATGGGCGCGGTGGTCAATTCTGATCCCGAACTGTTCGGCGCGGTCGTGGCCCATGTGCCCTTCGTGGACGTGCTCAGCACCATGCTCGACGACACGCTACCGCTGACGCCGGGCGAATGGCCGGAATGGGGTAACCCCATCGAGGACAAGGCCGCCTTCGAGCTGATCCTGAGCTATTCGCCTTACGATCAGGTCAAGGCCCAGGCCTACCCGCCGCTCATGGTGACGGCGGGCCTCAACGACCCGCGCGTGACTTATTGGGAACCCGCCAAGTGGGTGGCGAAGCTGCGCGAACTCAAGACCGACGATAACGAACTGATCCTCAAGACCAATATGGGCGCCGGTCACGGCGGCAAGTCGGGCCGGTTCGAGAGCCTGAAGGAAACGGCGGAGGAATTCGCCTTCATCCTCTGGCAGCTCGGCGTCACCGAGTGAAACCGCCATTTACCCTGACCTTCACGGCACAGGCCCATGACATCGACATCATGGGCCACGTCAACAATGCGGTCTGGGTGCAATGGATGGAGGCCATGGCCACTGCGCACTGGGAAGCGGTGGCGCTCGCTGAGCATCAGGCGAAGTACGCCTGGGTGGTGACCCGCCACGAGATCGACTATCGGGGCAATATCCGCGAGGGCGAAAGCGTGACCGGGGAGACCTTCATTCCCGAAGGCCCGACCGGCGCGCGGTTCGTGCGCCGGGTGGATTTCCGCAATGCGGCGGGGAAAGTGATCGTCTCGGCGCGAACGTCCTGGGCGATGATCGAGATCGCCTCCCAGCGGCTGATGCGGGTGCCGCCGGAAGTGGCCGCACCCTTCTGGGACGGGGACGAATAACTATCCACATCGTCACCCTGAAACGAGTTCAGGGTGACGATCTTCTTCGCGCAAATTCAGCCCAGCACGTCGCTGACCGGCACGTAATCGTAGCCAAGCTCAGTCGCCACGGCCTCGTAGGTCAACTTTCCGGCATGGACGTTGAGGCCGTTCGCAAGGTGCGGGTCCGCCTTGAGCGCCGCCTTCCAGCCAAGGTTGGCGATTGCCAGCGCATGCGGCAGGGTCACGTTGTTCAGCGCATAAGTGCTGGTGCGGGCCACCGCGCCGGGCATGTTGGCGACGCAGTAGTGGACGATGCCGTCGACCACGAAAGTCGGCTCGGCATGGGTGGTGGCATGACTGGTCTCGAAGCAGCCGCCCTGGTCGATGGCAACGTCCACCAGGACCGCACCGGCCTTCATCGTGCCGAGCATCTCGCGCGTCACAAGCTTGGGCGCGGCGGCGCCGGGGATCAGCACCGCACCGATCACGAGGTCGGCCTCGGCCACACTCTCGGCGAGGTTGGCGGTGCTGGAGAAGCGGGTCTTGGCGCGCGCCTCGAAGTGGATGCCGAGGCGTTCGAGCACGTCTGGGCTGCGGTCGAGAATGGTCACGTCGGCGCCGAGGCCGACCGCCATCTGCGCGGCGTTGAAGCCGACCACGCCGCCGCCGATCACCGCGACTTTGCCCGGCATCACGCCGGGAACGCCGCCGAGCAGCACGCCGCGCCCGCCGTGGGCCTTCTCGAGCGCGGTGGCACCGGCCTGGATCGACATGCGGCCGGCGACCTGGCTCATCGGCTTGAGCAGCGGAAGCTGACCGCCGGGGCCGGTCACGGTCTCATAGGCGATGGCGGTGACGCCGGACTTCACGAGATCGGCTGTCTGCTCGGGATCGGGCGCGAGGTGTAGGTAAGTGTAGAGAATCTGGCCCTCGCGCAGCATGGCGCGTTCGCCCGCTTGCGGCTCCTTGACTTTCACCACCATCTCGCAGCCGTCGAAGACGTCCTTCGCGGTGGCGACGATCTTGGCGCCCTGGCGGGTATAGTCGGCATCGCTGGCGCCGATGCCGAGGCCCGCGCCGCTTTCCACCCAGACTTCGTGCCCATGCGCCACCAGTTCGCGGGCGCTCTCCGGCGTCAGGCCGACGCGGTATTCGTGGTTCTTGATTTCCCGGACCGTACCGACACGCATATTCTCGACTCCGCAAAAACTTTTCTGCCGTTGAGATACACTCGCGCTCCTGCAAAGTTTCACCGAATTTGGGCTTGTCAGAAAGCGGAACAGGAATATTTCCCGTTCTTGAAACAAACGACAAGAGAATTTTCCATGGACCGGGCGGACCGCGCACTTCTTGAAGCGTTACAGTCGGACTCGTCGCGTTCGATCGCGGAGCTGGCGGCGTTGGTGAACCTCTCGCCGTCCGCCTGCCATCGCCGCATTCGGGCGCTGGAGGAGCAGGGCCTGATCCTCGGCTATGCCGCACGGGTGGATGCGAAGCGGCTGGGGCTCTCGGTGGAGGTCTTCGTGGAGATCACCCTGACCAGCCAGAGCCGCGAGGCCATGGAACGCTTCGAACGCGCGGTGGGCGATTTCGACGATATCCTCGAATGCCACCTGATGTCGGGCGCGGCGGACTATCAGCTGCGCGTCGCGGCTTCCGACCTCGATCATTACGACAACATCCACCGCGACTGCCTGGCGCGGCTTCCGGGGGTATCCTCGATGCGAACAAGTTTCTCGCTACGCCGGATCAAGCGGTTCGAGGGTTATTCGGTGCCCTGACCGCTCAATGCGCGTCGCGCAAGTCCTGGGTGAGGATGCGATCGCGGGCGGCGCGCAGGTCCCCGGTCTCGTACTGGATCGACAGGCGTTCCTTGTCGCTGGACCGATAGGTGTTCTCGGCAATGTCGATTTGTTCTAGGGAGAGGCCGAGGACTTCCAGCGCCTCGCGGCCCATGACGACCGCCGATTCCATCACTTCGCGGACCATGAAAGTGACGGGCGCGTCTTTCAGGCGGATCATTGCGCGGCGGTCGTAGACGCGGGCGACGATCCGGGCGTCGGGGAAAGCCTCGTGGACGTTCCGGAGGAAGCTTTCGGAAAGCTGGTCGCCGTCGATGCAGAACACGATCATCTGCGCGTGGCCCGCACCCGCCTGTCGCAGCAGGTCGATGCGGGTGCCGTCGCCGAACCAGACTTTCGCCCCGAAGCCGCTGGCGACGTCGATCATCTCAATATCGGTGTCGATGAGGGTGACCTGAATCTCGGCGGCGATCAGCACTTGCGCCACGGTCTGGCCGAAGCGGCCGTAGCCGACGACCAGCGCGCTGGCGCCGTCCTTGCGCGGGCCTTCTCGGGTTTCCTTGCTCACCGGCATTTCGCGGATGCGCGCGGTGGCCATCATCAGGAACGGCGTGGTGACCATCGAAAGCGTGACGATGGCGCTGAACAGGCTGGCCGCCTGCGGCTCGATCAGCCAGGCGTTCTGGGCCTGGGCGAAGAGCACGAAACCGAATTCACCGCCCTGGCTCAGCAGCAGGCCGAGTGCCAGCGCGCTGCGCCAGTTCATCTTGAACAGCAGCCCGAGCCCGAAGATCACCGAGGCCTTCACGGCGATCAGCGCCAGCGCCATCGCGGCGACGAACAGCGGGCGCTCGGCAATGGCCGAGAGGTCCAGCATCATGCCCACCGACATGAAGAACAGGCCGAGCAGGATCGAACGGAACGGCTCGACATCGGCCTCCAGTTCGTGGCGATAGGGCGTGTCGGCCAGCATGACCCCGGCGATGAAGGCGCCCAGCGCAGTCGAGAGGCCGAGCGACTGCATCAGCGCCGCCGAAGCGAGCACGGTGAACAGCGCTGCGAAGACGAACATCTCGCGCTCGCCCAGGTTGCCGATCAGGCGGAACAGCGGCCGGATCACGAAGCGCCCAGCCAGGATGAGCCCGGCGATGGCGGCGAGGGTCTCCAGCACCAGGATCCAGCCCGGAGGGCCTTCCGGCAAGTGCGGGTTGCGGTTCATCGCTGCGATGATCGTGATCAGCGGGATGATTGAGAGGTCCTGGAACAGCAGGACCGCGAAGGAGCGCTCGCCGAACGGGGTGTTCAGGCGACCGGCGCTCTGGAGCATCGGCAGGACCTGCGCGGTTGAAGACAGGCCCAGCGGCAGGCCCAGCGCCAGCGAGGCGGCGACGCTGAACCCGGTGGAATAATAGATCACCGCCGAAACCGCGAGGCCGCAGAGCGTCACTTGCAGGAACCCGAGCCCGAAGATTTCGCTGCGCATCCGCCACAGTCGCCGCGGCGCCAGTTCGAGGCCGACGATGAACAGCAGCAGGGTGATCCCCAGTTCCGCGATGCCCAGCTTGTTCTCCGCATCGCCGACGAGGCCGAAGGCGTAAGGCCCGAGAATGGCGCCCGCGAGCAGATAGCCCAGGGTGGCGCCAAGGCCGAGACGGCGGAACAGCAGGACGAAGGCAAGCGCCGTTCCGAGCAGCAGGAAGCCGTCGTTCAGCAGGAATGCCTGGGAATGATCTTCCATCGGAGCCTTTCGGGCGGGAAGCGAAAATACGGGGAGGCGAACCGCTTTCTTAGGGCGTTCCGCTCCGAGGCGTAACCCCTCGATCGGGTGATCCCTGGCGAAAGAGCCGGATCAGCGACCCGCCGCGGTTTCGCCCGTGGGCACGTCCTTTGCCGGGATCACGCGGTCCTTGGCGGCCGACCAGGCCATCTGTCCGCCGATCCAGGTTTCGAGCACCCTGGTCGCCCGCAGCTTGTCGGGCGCGGCCAGCATGGGATCGGTATCGACGAAGAGGAAGTCCGCGCGGTAGCCCTTGGCGATGCGGCCGAGACGGTCCTCCGCGAACATCGCGTAGGCCGCGCCGGTGGTATAGGCGCTGAGTGCGGCTTCGCGGCTGATCGCTTCCTGCGGTTGCCAGCCGTTGAAGGGCTGGCCGTCCGCGCCCTGCCGGGTAATCGCCACGGCCAGGCCGACGAAAGGCTGGGCCGGTTCGACCGGCGTGTCCGAACCGAAGGCCAGCGTCGCGCCGGTCGCCGCGATCGACTTCCAAGCATAGGCACCGGCAAGGCGGCTGGCACCGAGCCGGGCTTCGGCCATGGTACGGTCGGAGGCTTCGTGCTGCGGCTGCATCGAGGCGATCGTGCCGAACTTGCCGAAGCGCGGAATATCCGCCGGATCGACGATCTGGGCATGTTCGATGCGCCAGCGCCGATCGCCCTTGTAGGTGGCGGAGAGGTCCTCGATCGAAGCGAGCACCGTGGCATTGGCCTGATCGCCGATGGCGTGGATCGCAACCTGGAAGTTGTCCATCGCTGCGCGGCTCATCAGGTTGCCGAGCTGCGTCTCGTTCATGCGGGGCAGGCCCCTGGTGCCCGGTGCATCGGCGTAAGGTTGCTTGAGCCAGGCCCCGCGCGAGCCGAGGGCACCGTCGAGATAGAGCTTCACCCCGTTCATCTTGAGATGATCGTCGTAGAGCCACGGCGTCGGGCGGGGGCCGCCGATCAGCGTCATGTTGTCCACGCCGTCGGCATAAGTGACGATACGGATGCGCAACCGGCCGGCATCGGCGGCGCGGCGCATCGATTGCCAGTCTTCGATCGAGGTGCCCATGTCGGCGATCGCGGTGACGCCCTGCGCCAGCAGCGCGAGCTGCGCCTCGCCGAGCGCGGTGTCGCGGTCCTCGGGGCGGGGCTTGGGCATCTTTGCCTCGATCAGCGCCATGGCGCCGTCCACGAAGACTCCGGAGGGCTGCTTCGTACCTGTGGTCCGCAGGATTTCGCCGCCGGGTGGGGGCGTGGTCGCCGCAGTGACTCCGGCGGCGGAGATCGCGGCGGAATTGGCCCAACCGGCATGGCCGTCGACGCGGGTGAGCCAGGCAGGCTTGCCGCCGGTCGCGCCGTCGAGTTCGGCGGCGGTCGGCATGCGGTCCAGCCCCCACTGCACCTGATTCCAGCCGCTGCCGAGAATCCACGGCGCGTCGGGATGGGCGGCAGCCCATGCGGAAATGCGCGAGAGCGCTTCGTCGAGGGTCTTGGCCATCGACAGGTCGAGCGTCATCTTCGCGAAACCGGTGCCCATGACATGGCCGTGGGCGTCGATCATCCCCGGCACGACCGCGCGGCCTTTGCCATCGACCTGATAGTCGACCTTCTTGGGCCGCTTGTCGCCGTGCCTGTAGACTTCAGCGATGCGCCCGTCGTTGCCGATCAGGAAGCCCTCGAAGCGCTCGACGCTGCCCTTGCCGTCGGCGGTCACGCCCTCGACATTGTCCACCAACACGTCGGCCAAAGCGGCAGGCGCCAGCGCGGGGCTGGTGGTGGCAGCGAGCAGCAGCGCGGCGGCTGCGCCTTTCGTGGAATTCACTTGATACCCTTCTTGGGGAGACGCTTGATGATCGCGCTGGTGTCGAGGCGGCCGCCGCCCTGCGCCTGAATATCGGCGAAGAACTGGTCGATCAGCGCCGCGACCGGCAGCGAGACGCCCAGGCCGCGCCCTTCGTCCAGACTAAGGCCGAGGTCCTTGCGCATCCAGTCGATCGCGAAGCCGAAGTCGAACTGGTCGTCGTTCATCGTCTGCCAGCGGTTGTCCATCTGCCAGGACTGGGCGGCGCCGCCGGAAATCGCCTCGTAGACTTTGTCCATGTCGAGATGCGAGGCCTGGGCGAAGCGCACCGCTTCGGCCAGCGCGGCGACATTGCCGGCGATGCAGATCTGATTGGCCATCTTGGCGATTTGGCCCGACCCTGCCTTGCCGACGTGGACGATGCGGCTGGAATAGGCCTCCATCACCGGATGCGCGGCTTCTATCGCCTCGTCCCGGCCGCCGCACATCAGGGTGAGCGTGCCCTTTTCGGCGCCGATCTGCGATCCGGTCATCGGCGCATCGACGCAGTGGATGCGCAGGTCCCGCGCCTCGACCGAGATCTGGCGGGCGATGCGCGCCGAGACCGTCGTATGATCGATGAAGACGCCGCCCTTCTTGAGCATGCGGAACACGCCGTTGGGGCCGAGCACGACTTCGGAAAGGTCGTCGTCGTTGCCGACGCAAGTAATGACGACATCGGCGTCCTGCGCGGCGTGGGCGGGATTCGCGGCGATGCGGTGCGCTAGGCCCGGATTGTCCTGCGACCACTTGTGCGCCCGCTCCGGCGAGCGATTGAAGATGGTGAGTTCGTGACCGGCCAGCGCGATATGGCGCGCGATCGCGCCGCCCATGACACCCAGGCCGATGAAGGAAACCTTGCGTTTTTCGCTCATGGCAATCGTTCTAGCGCTTTTTGCACGAAAGCAAACCGCAAGCGGCAGGGAAATCTTTTCGTTCCGGCGCGGTCGGCGGCCGATTCGACGGCAGGAGCCGATTTCGCGGTGGCCAATTCAAACAATAATATTACAGTGTTAAACGGTGCCGGGAATTTTTCCTAACGCGCGGCTTTCCATTCGGCACGCTTTCCTTTAGGCGCGCCACCATGGAACAGCCATTGCTCAAGATCGCTGCGGAGCCCGAAGAGGCCACGCTGACTGCCGAAGACGTTCGTGCGGCGGCGGAGCGCATTATTGGCAAGATCGTCCGTACTCCGACGCTCCATTCCACCACGCTTAGCGCGATCACCGGCGCCGATATCTGGCTCAAGTTCGAGAATCTTCAGTTCACCGCCGCCTACAAGGAACGCGGCGCGCTCAATGCCCTGCTGCTGCTCGACGAGGAGCGCAAGTCGCGCGGCGTGATCGCCGCTTCGGCTGGAAACCACGCGCAGGGCCTGTCGTATCACGGCACCCGCCTGGGCGTGCCGGTGACGATCGTGATGCCGCGCACCACGCCGACGGTGAAGGTTATGCAGACGGAGAGCGTCGGCGGCAAGGTCGTGCTGGAGGGCGAGAGCTTCGACGAGGCCTATGCCCATGCCCGCAAGCTCGAAACCGAACTGGGCCTGACCTTCATCCATCCCTTCGACCATCCGCACGTCGCGGCGGGGCAGGGCACCGTCGCGTTGGAAATGCTGGAGGACGTGCCCGATCTCGATACGCTGGTGCTGCCGATCGGCGGCGGCGGTCTCGCCACCGGCATGGGCACGGCGGCGCGCGCGATAAATCCGGACATCCGCCTCGTCGGCGTCGAGGCGCAGCTCTACCCGTCGATGTATAACCTGCTGAAAGGCACCAGCCTGCCGATCGGCGGGGACACTCTGGCTGAGGGCATCGCGGTGTTCTCGCCCGGGCAGTTCACGTCTTCGGTGCTGCGCAAACTGCTTGACGAGTTCCTGCTGGTGAGCGAATCGGGCATCGAGAGCGCGCTCGCCCTGCTGCTCCAGATCGAGAAGACGCTGGTTGAGGGTGCGGGCGCCACCGGCCTCGCGGCGGTCATGGCGAATCGGGAGCTGTTCGCGGGGCGCAAGGTCGGCATCGTGCTGTCGGGCGGCAATATCGACACCCGCCTGCTGGCAAACGTGCTGCTGCGAGACCTCGCTCGCTCGGGTCGCCTCGCCCGCCTGCGGATCGGCCTTCAGGACCGCGCGGGCGCGCTGTTCAAGGTCGCGAAGGTGTTCCACGAACACAACGTGAACATCATCGAGGTCTTCCACCAGCGCATCTTCACCCATCTTCCGGCCAAGGGCCTTGTCACCGAGATCGAGTGCGAGGCGCGCGACAAGGAGCAGCTCGACGCGCTCGTGGCGGCGCTGCGGCGTGAGGGTTACGAAGTGAAGCAGGTCGAGACCGAGTAGCGGCTCCTGCGAATCGCGAAAATTCGTCTACAATAAGGCGGCGGGCGGCATCGGCTTCCTGCCGCCTTATTGCGAATCGGGCCGCATGATGGGAAGGGGGAGGCACGTCCGGGCGTTAACTGCGCACATGCATTCTGCTAACATCTTGGCGCGAGAAAGAACCAATCCGGGACAACCGGAGGGAATCACCACCCAACTGGTCTCGATTCCGGGGCGGGTGGGGCAGGTTTCGTGGTTAAAACGCTTTCAACCGGCGCACCGGCTATGCATATTCAGGGCTAACAAGGAGGCATCGCCGGCGTCGCGGCGGACTTCCATCACGCTAGAGGATCAGTTTCGTCCGTGACGGCACCCGTTCGCTTTCCCCGGTTCTTCGTGACCAGCCCGGCTCCCTGCCCCTATCTGCCGGGTCGCAGCGAGCGGAAGGTCTTTACCGAACTCAAGGGTCCTCACGCCGATTCGCTCAACGATGCGCTGGGCCGAATCGGCTTCCGCCGCAGCCAGACGGTCGCCTATCGCCCCTCCTGCCTCGACTGCAACGCCTGTGTCTCGGTTCGCGTCGTCGCGGATGAGTTCACGCCCTCCGGCACGCAGAAGCGGCTACTGAAGCGCAACGGCGATCTCGTCGCCACGGTCTGCCGCCCTTGGTCCACCAGCGAGCAGTTTGAACTGCTTCAGTGCTATCTCTCCGTCCGCCATCCTGAAGGCGGGATGACCTCGATGGACGAAGTGGACTTCGCCGACATGGTCGAGCACACCCCCGTCACCAGCTACGTGATTGAGTATCGCGAGCCTTCGGAAGACGGCGTGACTCCCGGCCGACTGGTCGGGGCCTGCCTCACCGACCGCCAGTGCGACGGGCTGTCGATGATCTACAGCTTCTACGATCCCCATCATGAAGGGCGTCAGGGGCTGGGCACCTACATCATTCTCGACCACATCCGCCGCGCGGCGGAAATGGAACTGGCTTACGTCTATCTCGGCTACTGGGTCGAAGGCGCGCCGCGCATGCAGTACAAGGTGCGCTTCCGCCCGATGGAAAAGCTGGGCCGCGCGGGCTGGGAACGGATTACACCGGTGGAGCAAGATCGCCTGATCTCGGCGGCGGTCGCCAATCCGCGCAGCCGCGACGACGTGAACGAGGGCGCCCGCAAAGACGGCGTTCCCTCGATCACGCAGTAGGGGCTATTCGGGATTATCCGGTCGCGTGAAGTGCGGCCTCTTCAGCGCGCCGACGCTTCAGGCCCTCAAGCACTTTCCCATCCTTGTAGATCCACTTTCCGAATTCGGCGGCGACTTCGGTGAAGCGGCCCTGACGGTGGATTTTCGTCAGCGTGGCCTTGGCGATGGCGCCGGTGTTGTAGCGGAACGAGACGAGCGCATCGAACTGGCCGGGTGAGGTGGCGGCATCGCCGATCGCGGCGATGACTTCGCGAACGTAACGGACGATCTCGCTATCGAAGCGGGCGTCGCACTGGGCTTGGGTCCAGACCGTTCCCGATCCGATGTCTGCCCCGGTGGAGCCCAGCCGATCGTCCACGGTTTGCCGTCCTTGCTGCCGGGGTCGGGATAGGCCTCGAAAAGCCCGTCGGCGCGGCGCCTGGCGCAGCCTTTCCTTTTCCGGATCAGCGCCCGGCCTGGGGAACTGAGCGCGAAACCGCTGGCGGAACCGGCTTCATTGATCGCCCGGTCGAGCTTGGAGACTTCCTGCGCCGTGAAGCCACGCCCGAGCAGCAGGCGCGCTTCGCCGAACATCGGCCTCTCCTTGGTTGAGGGAAAGGCCGATCAAGTAAGCCGGATGCCGGGTTGTAGGAAAACGGTTTCTTTTCGCGAAACCGTTTTTCTGAACTCGTCAGACGTCGAGGTTGGCAACGTTCAACGCATTTTCCTGGATGAAGTCGCGGCGCGGTTCGACCACGTCACCCATCAGGCGGGTGAAGATTTCGTCGGTGACGTCGGCATCCTCGACCTTCACTTGCAGCAGTGCGCGGTTTTCCGGGTCCAGCGTGGTTTCCCAGAGCTGGTCGGCATTCATCTCGCCCAGACCCTTGTAGCGCTGGATCGAAAGCCCCTTGCGGCCCGTTGCGAGCACGGCGTCGAGCAGCTGCGAGGGGCGGCTGATTGTGTCGCCACCCGCCACCGGGCGGGTTGCAGGCGTATCGTCGTCGCTCTCGACGGTTTCGGCTTCGACCGTCTCGGTTCCCGCGCGCACGAGGCGGGCGGCGCCGGAGTAGACGTCCGTGTTCTCGGAAGCGAGGCGGGCGAGCTTGCGGGCTTCGGCACTGGCGACGAACCCGGCCTCGATCTTGTGGTGATCGGTGACGCCGCGCCACACACGCTCGACTTCGAGATTGCCTGCCTCGGTCAGGCGCGCGTTCCATTTGGCTTCCGGATCGCCGCGATCCAGCCATTCGACCGCGCGGTTCAGCGCCGCCATGCGGTCGGCGGGCGAGAGGTCGGCGGCGAGCGCTCCGGCGATCGCCAAGGCCTCGATGATGACCGGATCGAAGCGGCGCGGCACGAAGGCCATGATGTTGCGCATGCGGATCGCATGTTCGACCAGTGCTTCGAGATCGCTGCCCATGCGGGCACCGCCCGCGGTTTCGAGCACGCGACCGGCCAGACCGGCTTCGACCAGATAGCGGTCGAGCGCGGCATTGTCCTTCAGGTAGACTTCGCTGCGGCCCTTGGCGACCTTGTAGAGCGGCGGCTGGGCGATGAAGAGGTGCCCGGCGCGGATGATGTCCGGCATCTGGCGGTGGAAGAACGTCAGCAGCAGGGTGCGGATATGCGCGCCGTCGACGTCGGCGTCGGTCATGATGACGATCTTGTGGTAGCGCAGCTTTTCCAGGTTGAAGTCGTCGCGGATGCCCGTGCCCATGGCTTGGATCAGAGTGCCGACTTCCTTGGAGGAAATGATGCGGTCGAACCGTGCGCGCTCGACGTTGAGGATCTTGCCCTTGAGCGGCAGGATTGCCTGGATCTTGCGGTCGCGGCCCTGCTTGGCGGAACCGCCTGCGGAGTCACCCTCGACCAGAAACAGTTCGCACTTGCTGGGATCGCGTTCCTGGCAGTCGGCCAACTTGCCGGGAAGCGAGGCGATGTCCATCGCGCCCTTGCGGCGGGTCAGTTCGCGGGCGCGCTTGGCGGCTTCGCGCGCGGCGGCGGCGTCCACCACCTTCTGGATGATGGTCTTGGCGTGGCCGGGGTTTTCCTCCAGCCATTCGCTCATCTTGTCGGCCATCAGCGCTTCTAGCGGCTGGCGCACTTCCGAGGAGACCAGTTTGTCCTTGGTCTGCGAGGAGAACTTGGGATCGGGCAGCTTGACGGAGACAATCGCGGTAAGCCCTTCGCGCATGTCCTCGCCCGAGAGCGAGACCTTTTCCTTCTTGAGCAGGCCCGAGCGCTCGGCATAGCCGTTGAGCGTGCGGGTCAGCGCGGCGCGGAAAGCGGCGAGGTGGGTGCCGCCGTCACGCTGCGGGATGTTGTTGGTGAAGCACAGCACGTTCTCGTAATAGGAATCGTTCCATTCGAGGGCGACTTCCATGCCGATGCCGTCCTTGTCCGCGCCGATCGCGATCGGTTCGGGCATCAGCGCCTGCTTGTTGCGGTCGAGGTACTTCACGAAGGCGCCGATGCCGCCCTCGTAATAGAGGTCGTGCTCGAGAGCCTCCTCGTGGCGCTTGTCGCGCAGCTTGATTCGCACGCCCGAATTGAGGAACGCCAGCTCGCGGTAGCGGTGTTCCAGCTTGTCGAAATCGAACTCGGTGACGTTCTTGAATGTCTCGGTCGATGCCAGGAAGGTCACGCGGGTGCCCTTCTTGAAACCGTTGTCGTCCGGGTTCTCGCTGACCTTCGGGGCTGAGCCGCGCACTTCCAGCGGGGCCACGGCATCGCCGTGGGCGAACTTCATCCAGTGTTCCTTGCCCTCGCGCCAGATCGTGAGTTCCAGCCATTCGGACAGGGCGTTGACCACCGAGACGCCCACGCCGTGGAGACCGCCGGAGACCTTGTAGGCGTTGTCGTCCGAGGTGTTCTCGAACTTCCCGCCAGCGTGGAGCTGGGTCATGATGACTTCGGCGGCGGAGACGCCTTCCTCGGCATGGATGCCGGTGGGAATGCCGCGGCCGTTGTCTTCCACCGAGACCGAGCCGTCGGCGTTGAGTTCGATCAGAACGAGGTCGCAGTGACCTGCCAGCGCCTCGTCGATGGCGTTGTCGGAGACTTCGAAGACCATGTGGTGCAGGCCCGAACCGTCGTCGGTGTCGCCGATGTACATGCCCGGCCGCTTGCGGACCGCATCCAGCCCCTTGAGGACCTTGATCGAATCCGCGCCGTAGCTGTTCTGGTTCTTGCCGTTGTCGGCTACGGTCGCGGGCGTGTTGTCTTCGGTGATTGCCATGCCGAGCATATAGGGTTTGGCGGCCGTAAACCCAAGCAAAACCGGGTATGGGCCAGTGCTTTTCCACAGAGTCTGGATGGGATGTCGCCGGGTGGTTGTCGCGGAGCGGCCAGTTGCGCGCTCTGCACCACAGGCGCGCGCGAGAACAGGCAGGCCGGTTGTTCCTGACGCAAAAAAGGCGGCCACGAGGGCCGCCCTTCTGTTTAGTCGGAATTTGCCGACCCTCAGATGAGGGTGACGGCAAATGCCAGAGCGCTCACACCCAGCGCTGCGGCAAAACCGAACGTCTTTTCGACGATGGTCATTGAAATGCTCCTGCAAACATCTTGTTCTGTTTTTATCGCATGCATGGCTCTTCTCGGCGCTCATGCTGCAGGTGCGAGATAAGCTCCATTGGAATTTTCGCAACGTCAAAAGCAACAATCTTGCTTGCAAGAAATGCAATCAAATCGGTGTTTCGGGCGCGCGCCTGAAATCGGGCGCACTGTACTGGACACCCATGCGAACCCGCTATAGTGGCCGGCCATGACTAATCCGACTCCTGACCAGACCACGCAGACGTCCGATTCCATCCTGATCGTCGATTTCGGCAGCCAGGTAACCCAGCTTATCGCGCGCCGCGTGCGCGAAGCCGGCGTCTATTCCGAAATTGCCCCCTTCAATGCCGCGAAGGAAGCCTTTGCCCGCATGAATCCGGCCGGCGTGATCCTGTCCGGGTCGCCCGCCTCGGTGCTCGACGAGAATGGCCCGCGCATTCCGGCGGAAATCCTCGAAAGCGGGCTGCCGCTGCTCGGCATCTGCTATGGCCAGCAGTCGCTGATGCACCAGCTCGGGGGCGAGGTGCTGTCCGGCGATTCGGGTGAATTCGGCCGCGCCTTCATCGAGATCGGTGACGATTGCGCGCTGTTCGACGGCCTCTGGGCCAAAGGCGAAAGTCATCAGGTGTGGATGAGCCATGGTGACAAGGTGACCAGCCTCGCTCCCGGCTTCCGTCCGGTGGCATCGAGCGCAGGCGCACCCTTCGCGGTGATCGCCAATGACGAGAAGCGCATCTACGCGATGCAGTTCCACCCCGAAGTCGTGCACACGCCCGATGGCGGCAAGCTGCTGAAGAATTTCGTCCGTCACGTCTGCGGCCTTGCCGGCGACTGGACCATGGCCGAGTTCCGCAAGACCAAGATCGAGGAAATCCGCGCGCAGGTCGGCGACAAGCGCGTGATCTGCGGCCTGTCGGGCGGCGTCGATTCGGCGGTGGCCGCGCTGCTGATCCACGAAGCGATCGGCGACCAGCTCACTTGCGTCTTCGTCGATGGCGGCGTTCTGCGCATGGGCGAGGCCGAGCAGGTCGTCAGCCTGTTCCGCGGCCACTACAATATCCCGCTCGTTCACGTCGATGCCTCGACGCTGTTCCTCAAGGGGCTTGAAGGCGTCACCGACCCGGAAGCCAAGCGCAAGTTTATCGGCAAGACCTTCATCGACGTCTTCGAGGACGAAGCGAAGAAGATCGGCGGCGCGCAGTTCCTGGCACAGGGCACGCTCTATCCGGACGTGATCGAATCGGTTTCGTTCACCGGCGGTCCTTCGGTCACCATCAAGAGCCACCACAACGTTGGCGGCCTGCCCGAGCGCATGAACATGCAGCTTGTCGAGCCGCTGCGCGAACTGTTCAAGGACGAAGTCCGCGTGCTCGGCCGCGAACTGGGTCTCCCCGAGATCTTCGTGGGCCGTCACCCGTTCCCCGGACCGGGCCTGGCGATCCGCATCCCCGGCGAAGTGACGCGCGAACGCTGCGACATCCTGCGCAAGGCCGATGCGATCTACCTTGAGGAAATCCGCAACGCGGGTCTCTACGACGCGATCTGGCAGGCCTTCGCGGTGCTGCTGCCGGTGAAGACCGTGGGCGTCATGGGCGATGGCCGCACTTACGACAGCGTCTGCGGCCTGCGCGCTGTAACCTCGACCGACGGCATGACCGCCGACATCTACCCGTTCGACGCCGCGTTCCTGTCGCGCGTCGCGACCCGTATCATCAACGAGGTCAAGGGCATCAACCGCGTGGTCTACGACTACACCTCGAAGCCGCCTGGCACGATCGAGTGGGAGTAACGGGGGCATAGCTGGCGTAGTATAGTGTTGAATCTGCAATGGTTTTCGCCATTTGATATCGTCCAACTTATATCATCAACTAGCGCACTTGGTGCCCCCGACTCTCTGAATTCATTGTCTATACGCCGGAGTTTGAGGGGGAATTCTGCTCCAGCGGCTGGTTCGATGACGGTATCATGGCCAACTTGTGCGAAGTCCAATTGGCCGCAAGTGGGACAGAGCCGCCATCCAGACGCCAGGCGCTGAACGACGGCTATAGCCAAATCTGGCCATCCGCGCCTCTACTTTAGACGATGCTATCGGGCGGCGATTCCATTCAAGTCTGCGCGGACTTCCGGGGACAATTCCAAACGCTCCGATGCAAGGTTCTCGGCAAGATGCGCGACGCTCGACGTGCCGGGGATTAGACCCCATGTTCGCCTGAGCTGACTGGGTAAGTGGCCTCTCCTGCTGCATTCTGCGTTCGAGGGTTGCACCAGGCTGGCTGGTGCCGAGCCTCAAGAATGGAGGAGAGACCGCATGCAG
>PJTO01000059.1_pt1 | contig 166828 bp, 117 predicted proteins | sample 1512101 | NCBI WGS metagenome assembly PJTO01 (sample SAMN08177690, study PRJNA422409) | Soil metagenome, whole genome shotgun sequencing project. | reverse complement strand
TTCCCGCAGGTGTACATCTAAGGGAGGCATCCTTTTCCTTTTCTATGATACGGTCATTATATTTGGCAACTCCTGGACAGGCAATCCCACCAGCAATTGGACGTTATCTTTAAGCGGCAACAGTGAAAGCACGATTGCAGACCTTCTCCCGGCCTGTTCGTGACCTGTTTGGGGATTAAGTTTATCCATACTAGATCTCCTCGGTCTGCACTCATCTAGCAACCTCAGATCCTTGGCTGTTCAATACATTCGACGATCTGGCTGGGAATGCGAATACCTAGACTGTATTTAGTGTTGCTACTGAGCTTGCCCCCCGGCTATCGTACGGACCCAACGGCTTTTCGAGCTCTGCAGCGAGAACTCAAACAAAAAATTCCCTATCACGTTAGGGTTAACTCAAATAATGACAGATGCGAATTTACCAATTCGGTATTATTTATATAGTTCGAACTAAATTCAAGAGCGCATGACGAAGCCCTTGCATGTTCCTCGAAATCCATGTTTACATATCGTTGGAGGCTTAGGGAAAAATCTTCCGGCTTATCCAAAGAGATCACCATTCCCCCTCCGCAGCGGGCTACCTCTCCCCAAGGTGTACGATCCGAGATCATAACGGGACATCCCGCCTGCAAAGCTTCGAATATCGCGTGACCGAATCCTTCCCCGAGAGTAGGAAGAATAAATAAATCATACATCCCTAAAATCGTTTTGACTTTAGCTGGCTTTACCGCTCCTAGATAATTAACCTTAATGTTATCGGGAAGCTCCCGGATCAAGGTAAGACATTCTTCCCAATAGGGCCCATCCTCAATTGGCCCGTAGATGTCGAATTGCACTTCTCCTTTAACATTTCGAAGAATAGAGATAGCGAATTTCAAATTTTTCATTTTGCATATGCGAGATAAAAATACGAGTCTTAAAGAACCCCGTTGTTTGGGCATCTTCTTAAACACGGATCCTTCTCCGGGCTTGGATGGAGATGGTAAATCGGGGGCTACGATCACCAGAGCTTTGGGTCCGAATACCTTGACGATCTCTGCTGCTTCTTGAACGCTTGAAGCTTGCCAGATCATATCCGAGTAAATTCCAAACCATTTCACAAACGCTATGAATATCTTTTTCTTTAAGGGCTTTATAGATAATGCGCCCTCGGAAAACTCTCCTCTTGGAGCCAATACGGTTCTCTTTAAGTGCACTTTAAAGCATTTATTCCAAGTAACGGGCAGTATGGAGTATTTGAATGAAAAAAAACTGTTTAAGTATAAAACATCGAAATTCGTTTCGCGCATAATTCGTATGAGTTTTGTTCCGTTCCGTCCCGATAAGTAATAGATGTCGGGGACTCCCGGAATCCAGCGATTTAGCGGAAGCGGATAAGGATGTTTATCGCCCAAGTCTCTGTCGGAAGTTACGATCTTAAACTTTACTTTATCGAATAAATGATCGACGGAATTACGGATCGTCGTGGTCGGGCCTCCCGCCTTAAATCCCGGTTCGAAATACGGAACAAGCGTGAGTACCTTCTTTGGTGCGGCTTTTTCCCCTTCCGTCACGCTCATGATTTCCTCCAGACCGTTCGATTTATGATCGGAGTAAAGCTCTGGATGAGCTTGATCACTTTGCTCGCTACGTTCGAATCCGCATAATCGCCGACTAGGGAATAGGCTTCATCGTTATCCCACATTTGCCTGCACAGTTCAACCGATTGCATAATTTCGTTTGTCGTAATTCCGCCGATCAGAATGACGCCCTTATCGAACGTTTCCTGCCGCTCGGTAGAAGTTCTTATCGATACTGCCGGGAAGCCGAGAATGGAGGCTTCCTCCGGAAGTGTCCCACTGTCTGACAATACGCAGTACGCGTTTAATTGAAGCTTATTGTAATCAAAAAATCCGAGGGGCTTTGTTGTTCTAACCAGAGGGTCGAAATTAAAATTTCTCTTTTCGATCATCTTCTGGCTTCTAGGATGCGTCGAATAGAAAATTGGGATTTGATATCTACGGGCGATTTCGTTAAGCGCGTTCATTAAGGAGAGAAAGTTATCCTCGTTATCGATGTTCTCTTCCCGATGAGCCGATACGAGAAAATAGCCGCGGGCCTTAAGCCCAAGGCGCTCGAGAACATTGCTATTCTCAATATTGTCCCGATGATGGAGTATGACTTCGGTCAGAGGAGACCCCGTGACGAAAATATGCTCGCTTCTGCACCCTTCCGCGATCAAATTTCTTCTGGCATTCTCGGTATAGGGCATATGAATATCCGAAATATGATCCACGATTCTTCGGTTAATCTCTTCGGGGAGATTCTCATCGAAACATCGATTGCCCGCTTCCATATGAAATACGGGAATCTTTAAGCGCTTGGCGACGATCGCGGATAACGCCGAATTCGTATCCCCTAGAATCAATAGCGCTTCCGGCTTAACCTCCGACATGAGAGCATAGGATTTCGAAATCACATTCCCCATCGTCTCGCCCAAATGATCTCCAGTGCACTCCAAGCAATAATCCGGAGGCCTGATGCCCAACTCCTCGAAAAACACTTGGTTCAGCGTATAGTCCCAATTTTGTCCGGTATGAACGAGTACGTGATCAAAGTAACGATCCATTTTCTTGATCGTTTCACTCAATCGGATCACTTCGGGTCTTGTCCCTACAATAGTCATTACTTTGAGTCGATCCATCGCCCATTTCCTTTCAATCTTTATCGTAATGCGGATACAACTCTTTATGCTGTTCCATCCAATCCTTCATATCGGCGACCATTGTTTCGTAAGAAGGTACGACAAATTCAAATTCCGTCCTATTGTTGATTAGAGATTTGTCCACAACGAGACTTTCGCTGGGATGAATGATCCTTTTGTTATCGGTGAAATGTTCATTAAACAGTTGTAATAACCCGAACTTAGGAATAGACGTTTGATTAACGAGATGATAGATCCCGCTTAGCTTAACGATAGACGCCTTTTCTATCGCTTTCGCTAGAGTTAAAGTCGTAACTCCTGTCCATATTGCTTTGACGAATCCGTCCATTTCCTTCTTCTGTTTCATATACCAGTTCAATAATCCGATACCGTCGGGGTTTAAGTCCGGTCCGACCACAGAAGTACGAAAGGTAAGATCTTTAGGGTTGTCGATTTCACCAAGCGCTTTAGATCGACCGTATAAAGAAATTTCGTCCCGATACGAGTGTTCCGAATATCCCCCCTGAAGACCTGAAAAGACGCAATCCGTGCTAACGTGAATAACTTGCGTGTTTGTGTCCCTCGTCATATCGCTTAAGTGATGGGGCAGAAAACTATTCACGAACACGGCTTCGGATGGCCGGGAATCGGCTTCGCGGTTAAGAATTCCGGAGCAATTGACGATTGTATCGTATGGTTCAGCTAGAATCATTTCATTCAATCTTTTCAATTCTCTCACATCGCAAACCGTATGGGGAGTAAACGACAATGGACGTCTGGCAACCGCGGTAACGGAATGACCTTGCTCGCTTAAGTAAAGGGTAACCGTGTGGCCGACCATACCTCCAGCGCCGATAATTAAGTATTTAATAACACTTCCTCCCCCCGTTGCCCGATTGCTTCTTGTATACAATCCAATGTCAGTAATTTATTTTTAATCTCGCTTAATTGCAGCCGTCTGGCGCTGCTTGAAGAATATTCCCTATCAAGATAAGGAAGACTGTGCCTGCTCACGTAATCATTGCAATAATTCAACTCCCGATGGTCGGCCGGAATTCTATAGAAGCTATTCAATTCTTCCGCGATCATGGATTCCTCATTCGTAAGTAACTTTTCATGCCACTTTTCTCCGTGCCTTACTCCTGTAACGACAATGTCATTGCTTGCATTCAATAACTCTTTGATCGCCGTTGCCAAGTCTCCAACCGTGCATGCTGGAGATTTATTGATCAAGATATCCCCGGTTTTTGCGTGCGTAAATGCAAATAGAACTAAGTCAACCGCATCCTCCAAACTCATCATAAACCTGGTCATATCGGGATGAGTCACCGTAATCGCACGTCCGGCTTTAATTTGCTCGATGAACAAGGGGATAACAGAGCCGCGTGAAGCCATTACGTTGCCGAAACGGGTACAACCGATCACCATATTTTGCGAGGATGCGTGCCTCGATCTGGCAACTGCCAACTTCTCCATCATGGCTTTGGATATTCCCATCGCGTTGATGGGATACGTGGCTTTATCCGTAGATAGACAAATCACTTTCTTAACTTCATTCTCGATTGCTGCGCTTAATACATTTTCCGTTCCGATAATGTTGGTTTTAACGGCTTCCATCGGGAACATTTCGCAGGAAGGAACTTGCTTTAAAGCCGCCGCATGAAAAACGTAATCCGCATCGTAGAAAACCTCTTTAAGGCTGTGCGAATCTCTGACGTCGCCAATGAAATATTTAAGCCTTCTATCTCCGAAATGCTTCCTCATATCGTCTTGCTTCTTTTCATCACGGGAAAAAATCCGTATTTCTTTGATGTCCGACTGAAGTAACCTTTTCGCTACCGCATGTCCGAAGGATCCCGTTCCTCCGGTAATGGCAATCGTTCTGTCTGCTAACATTCCCGTCCCCGCCTTAACCATATTTTTGCATCACTTTATTCAGCCTCTCGATAAACAACGATTTTGAAAAGTGGCTATCATAATAGCTCCTAGCGCGTTGTCCGAATTGTTCATGCCTATTTTTTTCAGAGGCAAACTTTCGGATAATCGACGCTAGTCCTTTGTAGTCTTCCGCCGTCGTACAATATCCGCAACCCGATTCTTCAATGACTCTTCTAGTCTCGCCATTGATCGCGCCTAATATCGGCTTGCTTGCAGCCATGTAAGATTGAACTTTATTCGGAAGCGTGTAGGATAGCGATTTGTTCGCTTTCAGCGTGACGATCATTGCATCCGCCATCTTATAGAAGAATGGGAGCTCATCCAAGGAAAGATGTCCATAGAATGTCACATTACCTACGCCCAAATCCTCGGCCAGTTGTTGGCATTTCTTTCTGGATGTACCGCTACCGACAATATGAAAGCGAATGTGATTCTCATCGATTAACTCTTTAGCCGCATAGAGGATGGTTTCGACGCTTTGCATCTCACCAATGTTTCCCGCGAAGACAAAATGGGTTGCCTCACAATCGCCCTTATCCCTATTTATTTCTTCGAAGATCGATTCGGCAAAAACCGGAAGATAGGCGAGCTTCCGCTCTATTCCCAATACATGGCGGAAATAATGCTCAAATTGTTTAGAGCTGATGATGATTTCATCAGATTTTCGGTATAGCCACCTGCTCATGGCCAGCAGTAACCGATAGAGAGTGCCCCCTTCCTCTATTCCTCCCGCGGATGCGCTGACCGGCCATAAATCATGACAGTAGAGGATAAGGGGCTTTCCTATAAGCCGCTTAAGAATAATTGCGGGTAATGCCATCGTTACCGGAGATAACTGATAAACGATAATGAGATCGAATTTTTTTCTTAGAAAAAAGGATTGAATGGAAGCCATAAGTGCAAAACTCAAATAATTAAGCGATAGAGTAATCTTATTACGACCCCGTCCCATGATCGGCACACGTTTTACAGTAACCCCGTTTATTTTCTCATTTCGCCTTTTGAATCGCCTGTATTCTGAAGGAATGACTCCCTCAGGATAATTGGGGAGGCCTGTCAATACGGTTACTTCTGTTCCGGAACGGACCATCTCGAAGCACATTTCGTTCACTCTGAACTGCTCTGGATAAAAATACTGGCAAACGACCAATACTTTCACAACAATTCCTCCTTTCCCCGATCAGCGCCTGCGCCCTCTCCAACTCCTTCTCTGTTTATCACCTTCATCATCGTTAAAAAAATAATCTTCAAATCGAGCAAGGTGCTCCTTGTTAAGAGGTATTCGCTGTCATAACCAACTTTGGCATCGACCGAAAGAGTGTCTCTCCCATTAATTTGAGCCCATCCCGTCAAGCCTGGAACGAGAGAATTCACACCGTAGCGCTCCCTTTCGAGAATTAAATCATACTGGTTCCACAACGCCGGCCGGGGACCTACCAGGCTCATTTCGCCTTTCAGAATGTTGATTAATTGCGGCCATTCATCTAGGCTAGTCTTCCGCAAAATTGCTCCGATTCTGGTTGTATACTTGTGAATATCGTCAAGCAGCAAGTGAGTAGGTACATCGCAAGGAGAATCTTCTTTCATCGTTCTGAATTTCAGAATCGTAAATGGTTGTTTGTGCTTGCCTATGCGTTGTTGCTTAAATAACACAGGTCCCTTAGACTCCATTTTTATCAAAATAACGATGACCAGTGACGCAGGAAGGAAACAGACAAGAGCAAGTATTGAAATCACGATGTCGATAACCCTTTTAACTACCGCATATTTCTTCATCTATTATTCTCCATGTTCAGCCGCTCGTTGTCCGCTATGGGTATCGCCTCTATCGCATCCAGCAGTTGAAGCTGAACTTGAAGGTTGTCGTTCAAACCGAAAACGCCTCGGCTCATTACGCGCTCGGTCTCAGGCAAGCGATCTATAATTTTAGTTCTCCTTATAATCTCATTGACTAGCCATCTGGCCTCTCTTAAATAACCGCTACGTTTATCGTCCGACAAAGAAGAATCGGTTCCGAGCCTGAGGTTAAGTGCTATGGCTTTCTCGTAAAATCCGATCGTCCAAGGAAAGAGTTTGACGGCTCTCCCTACAACCTCATGAGCGCGATCGAAGTTCATCCTATCCATATCCAGATCGCAATTAATCTCTACTGCTTCGAAGTTATAAGGATCAATAGCTTTCAACTTGTTCAATGCGTACTCCGCAGTCCTCGAAAAGCTTTCGTTCTTCGTTTCGCGATACATCAGTTGATTCAATTGGGCCATGGATAGAAGATATTGGGAATGTCCAGGCCTCAAGCTCTCCGCTTGCTCTATTGCGGATTGAAAAGCATCGTATTTCCCCGCTGCGGCGAGCACGTTCATTGAGGATCTATAATATTCATCCGCCCTTAATGCTAGAATACACTTGTAAATCATGAATATCGCTACCAGGAACAAGCCTGAGGCAAACACCTTCGTTACTCTTCCTTTGCCCCAGTTAACTGTTATCTGTCTATTCGAGATGGCCGCTGAAGCTCCCAAAGTTAAAAAAACAAGGGAAGACAGATAAAAGAAGCTCATATCAAAATCGACGAAGCTGTGAGCTAGAATAACGATAGAAAAAAAGGGAAATATCAACCACCGAATATCCTCACTGGTTTCTCTGATCTTCTTCTTTATTTGACCGATCAATAAGACGAACACGTAACATAGGATAGCCATAAGAGCGATCAAGCCGAACATTCCGGATTCCAGATAAGTTTCTATGTAAAAGTTGTGAACCTTGGAACTGGAATAAGGATAACTTTTGACCAACTCGGACAATACCGACCAGGCGCCGCCTCCGGCACCGAATACCGGATAATCCGCTCCTGCCCTTATTGCGTCTTCGTACAATGTATTTCTTAAGAAAACGCTAGTAGATTGAAGATTGACTCCCTCCAGCCTGGAGGCAATCTCGGCAGGCAGGATCTTGCTGAATGGAAAGTTGGACAGGATCAGAACATATAACGCCAGACCTGATGAGACAAGAACGACCGGTAACGCCAAATGTTTAGGGCTCCATCGTTTGTCTGCCTTATTATCATCTAACTTGCCGAACCACAGCCTTACTCCAAGCACAACCAGGCTTGCAATCGCAGAAATTCCCAGCACGAGCAGCCATCCGCGTAAAGAGACCCCCTGTGAGTAATTTTCTAGCAATTGCCCCCTTGTCTTGACTGCAAAACCATATATGGAAAATGCAGCTATCCCGACAATCCCTAGTTCCATCACGCTTAAGAGTTGTCGTTTCCAAGGGAGCAAGGTCAAATAGAAGATCAGGACAATAAATAGAACAAGCAGCGCCCCTCTGGAAAGGGTAAGCAGCAAGGACAAGAACACGGGTACCAGCATAAAAGCATGAAAAACAAGATATTTTTTCTTTCGAGAGGATTGAGCCATGATCAAGGCGCATATCGCTATCGCGATTAAATAAGCCGCATAAGCGTTCGGGTACTGAAAGACGCTAGATAATCGATCTGCTAGAACCGCATCTTGATAATGAGCGTTGCCGAACCAGTTCAGTAAACCAAACATAACGACCACATAACCTGAACCGATTAAAGCGAACAGTAATATCTTATAACCCGCGGAATGACGGGTTATATAATAGCCAAGAACAAAAAATACGCCCCAACCCAATCTGATGAAAGCTTCGATGAAAGCCCAATGGCTCGTTATTGCCTCTATCGTCGCAATGAAATAGGATATCGGTATGATCCAAATCAGAGCAACAAGAATGTCCCCGTGAGAAGCCACATGCCAATCTCGATAAAGATAGACGCAAATGAAAGTGAGACATACCAAGCTAAAAAAAAGAGCGAGGTATAATGGCCTTTCGAAAGTGATTTCGTACCCAACGAACAACCCCTTACTAAATGGCGCGAGGAACAAAAACAGAACGACGAAAAAGGACGTTACTGCGAAGATCCAGTGAGTATTTTTTCTGTTCAGGCCGCCGTCTTTCATCTCACGCCTTCCTCGGTGCCGATATTCAAGATTTCCCGGGCTCGTCCCAGCCTGATCTTGTCCTTGGACGAGTAATCCTCACTCGAAAGTACTCCTCCTACCCCGTTGGCCATTCCGACAATCTGAGTGGGTTGTAGAATGCGATCAACGATAATATCCCCCCGATTGCCTATGATGCCACCGGCTATTAAGCGAATGTTATCGTTAAAGCGCTCTCCCCTTACATTCATGTAGAAATTCGATACGTCCGGGCTGGACGACAGCAACGAGTACACAAAGCCTAGTCTGACATCCATGCGATTGCAAATGACGCGGTTCTCCCTGCTTGCCTTCAGAAATCCCGGAGAAAAATTATTAATGCCTCCGTCAATCGCGATCCCGCCTCTCTTCACAAGACAAGCCATTTCCTCTTGAACTACACCGTCAGCGGCAACGAAGGAAACCAACCCGTCAAATACAGAATCATTCGGCAAACTCTCAATCCCCTCAATAGAAGATCGAGAATATTTGGGCAGAATGGCATTCAATCCATCGGCAACCGTCCTCGCTTTGCTATAATCTCTGGATAGCATTTTAATGCTGGCATTCCTTTCGCATAATCGCAGAGCCAGCTTCGCCGAAATATTCCCCGCTCCCAATATCAATATCGTTTTCCCGCTTAATTGATCTTGGAAATGTTGCCTGACTAGCAGATCGGTAGCCTCAACACTGGCATCGTTGGGTTTATAAGCTACGATAGAAGAATGCTGGATATGCTTGGTGGCAATCTCCATCAGATCCAAGCTCTGTTTCGCCTCTACGTCCACAAGCACGATATCCACGATGCCATCCAGACGCTCAAAACAAAAACTCGCATCTTCCGGCCTAGAGACTAGAAAGTTAATACACTCAAAATGCTCATAAGACCTCCTTGGCAGTACCAGAAACTCGGCAAGTAGACGTGAGGTCGATCCGACGGAAGCGACTTTTAGTTTTGACGATCTGCGGATATTATCGACCTCGCATAAGACCTGATCGAAAATTCTAGAATCCATCTTAGATGTTCCCTTCTGAACGTTAATGAATAATTAATCCAAGCTTTCTAAGTAAGCGTCGCACACTGAAGCGGCATCGCCGAAATGAATCAGTTCTCCTTTGTGCAACCATGCCGCTTTCGTGCACAGTCTTTTTACGGATTCCACGGAATGCGATACGTAAATGACGCTCGCGCCGTTGTTCACGATCTCTGCGATTCGGGATTCGCACTTTTTCTGAAACTTCATATCGCCGACGCTCAAGATTTCATCCGCGATCAGAATATCCGGTCTGCTGATCGTAGCGATCGCAAAACCAAGCCGAGCCACCATTCCGGAAGAAAAATTCTTTATCGGAATGTCAATGAAATTCTCCAACTCGGAAAACGATATAATTTCATCGAAATTCTCGTTCATCTTCGCTCGGCTATGTCCGAGAATTGCGCCGTTCAAGTAAATATTTTCCCGTGCGGTGAGGTCAAAATCGAAACCGGCGCCCAATTCGATTAGAGGGGCGATAGCCCCTCGAACCTTAACCCTTCCCTTAGCCGGCTGCAACACTCCCGCAATCAACTTAAGCAACGTGCTTTTACCGCTTCCGTTCAATCCGATGATCCCCAACGATTCCCCTCTCATCATCCGCAGAGAGACGTTTCGAAGAGCCCAAAACTCATCGATCGCCAGTCCCCCTTTTAGGGCGCGTATCAAATATTCCTTCAAATTATCCGCCTTCTCGCGACTGATATTATATAGCATCGAAACCTCATCGACCTCTACAAGCGTATCGGGCATAAACACCTCTCCGTTCCATGTCTTACATGTATAAAACAAACCGATTTTGCGTCCGGTTGAAAATAAACCCGCCTATAACGAGCGAAACGATCCCGCATAACAAACAAATAAGGTTAGGAACCGCTCCGGGCATAACCCCTTCGAGAACCAATGACCTAAAGTAATCTATGTAGTAGTACATAGGATTCCATTCGTAGATCCAGGAGTACTTATCCTGGATAATGGAAATCGGATAAAAGATCGGAGTCATATACGTCCATAAAAGTGCAAGTACGCCGTACAAACTGTTAACGTCGCGGAAATAAACCGTCAGCGCGGATAAGAGCAAGGATAGCCCAGTCGTAAAAATAATCAGATAGAGGATCGGGATGAAGCTCAAAAATAAGGTCGGTTTAAAGGGCGCGCCCGTTACCAACATCACGAGCAGCAATGCCACGAAAGCAAATGCTAAATTGACTAGCGAAGACAACACTCTGGAGAGAGGGAACAAATACTTAGGAATATATACTTTTTTCATTAACCCGGCGTTACCCACAATAGACATCGCTGCGGAAGTCGTCGCCTCGGTATTAAACGAGAATAAAATGCTTCCGGACAAAAAATAGACCGCATAGTTAGGCAATGTCTTAAATAGCGAAGAAAATACAATCGTCGTGATAATCATAGTCAACAACGGATAGAGCAACGTCCAAAGCAATCCAAGCACCGATTTTCGGTATCTTACCTTAATGTCTCGAATGACTAATTCCTTGAGCAAATTGTTATATTTCCAAAAAACAGGAAGCCTGCTGTAGAGCTTTCGCACGGCCAAACCTCTCCTCGATGTTCAATTCATTGTCTAGCTTGTCTTTATTTACCGAAGCGCTTTTGCCAAATTCCCCTCAGTTTTAACGTCGCCTTGCCTATCGTGGCGCGCAGTCCATAATCCCTGAAGTGGTTTACGAGTTTTACGGCAATCGTCTCGATTTCATCCAGTTGCATTCGTGTCGCGCGGACTTTAGGCATGGCGGAAACCAAGACAGCCGTCCGTTCATATTCCTTCACGATCGTTCTGCAGAATGTCTTCTTGTTAACGACCTGGCCCATAAAACGTTCGGCTAAGATCCGATTGATCTCATCCTGATCCGAATGGGATAACACGACTCGGATCAGTTCTTCCCAGCGAGGTCCGACTTGATCAATGGAATATCTTACGACCATTTCGCGCGCATTCCTTGACATTCTCTTCAGTAATTCCGAATCGTCGAATAAGGCCGATATTTTATTGGCCATTGCTCGCATGTCGTCCTGAGGAACGATGTAGCCGTTTTCTCCATCCGCAATGATATCCTCAAGTCCGGGTATATCCACAATTACGGCAGGCAGCCCGTAACTTCCGGCTTCATTAAGAACTAACGGAAATCCTTCGCTATCCGATGTTAGTATGAATACATCGCCTTGGTTATAGAAATCTTGCGTTCTCTCTTGTTCTCCGACGAATCGTACTTGTGAGTCGGTTACTCCCGTTCGTCTAAGCAACTCGCCTATCGTTTCCTTGGCATTTCGGGGAATTCTCCCTTCCAAATCATAAGACCCTACGATCAATAGCCGCGCATCGGGATGACTTTCGAGCAGATGGCGAAATGCGGTTAACACGCGATCCAACCGCTTTATCGGATCTGAAAACCTTCCAACGGCAATAACCGTTTTACCGTTTCGTTTATCGGAATCATAATCCGGAACGGAGAACGAGGTGAGCCCTTGCATGACTGCGGCGTTAGGATAAGCCATTCCGTAAGCGTTGGCGCTGAATCGGGTAAGAAAACACGACGCGTTCGCCTGAGCCAGCGCCTCGCTTCTGGCAATTACCGTGGAAGCCAATTCCGGAATTCTGTGCGGGAAAAAATAATATTCCAACGTATAAGCAATCGTTCGGATTCCGGATTGCCTGAATACGGGGTAAACGGCGGCTAGCTCGGGGATGCTGTTATTGTGGCCGATAAACAAATCGGGCGACAGCAGTCCGATTAGCTGGATAAGTCTCTCGATCCTTCGATCGTTCTCAAAAATAGGCACAAAAGCGATTGAAGGATCCAATTGGAAGCCATTACTCCGGACCGGCTCAAAAACGGATACGATGATCCGGTATTTTTTGCGTGTCAAGTAATTGGTTAACCCTGCTATAAGCCGCTCCGCTCCGCCGAATTGCCACCCGTATGCGTGAAACAGCAGTACCGGCTCGCACCTCTCTTCGTTCAACAGGGGTTGAATGAGTTGCATTAACAATTCCGATACTTCGCTGAGCTTGGAGGTCCGAAATATCGTTTCATCCAACAGCCGTGCCGCTTCATGAATCTCATCGGTCGTTCTGGCAAGTCGGCATGCGGCGATCAAGTTATTCATTCCGCGTTAACCTCTCACCCTGGTCTTGATTTTTTGCCCTGCTTTTCGCATAGCAACGCGAATTCCGTCATTTCTGGCGGAAACATAAAAACGCTTGCACCAACGTAGCGGTCTCGTCACTTTCCAGGAAATCGTATTGGAAAATTCCTGCGCTGCTTGTTGATAAGCCTCCGCATGAATGCTTGCCCGGAAATTCTTTTCGATCTCTGCCGCGATTTCCGAATGACTATCCGATTCCGTCTCAAGTTGCGGCTGAGGCACATTGTGCGCCTCTTTGTTTTCAATTACCAAAGAGATGTTTCTTTCGTACTCGCGAATGACTTTTCTCGAGAAGCTATCGTAATGCGCAGGAGGCTCCATAAATCGGTCGTTCAATATCGAATTCAGCTCGTCTTGGCCTTTGACCGACAGCACGGTGTCCACCAGCCTCTCCCATCTCTCGCAAATCCGTTGCCGTGAGAAACGATCGACCAGTTCGTACGCCCGATTGCCCATTCGATCGCGCAAAACGAAGTCGGATAACAGTGCCGAGACTTTGCTGGCCATCAGATCCAAATCTTCCTGAGGAACGATATAGCCGCTTTCTCCGTCCGTAATCATGTCTTCCAATCCGGAAATATCGCTAATAACGCAAGGCAACCCGAATGTGCCCGCTTCGTTCAAAACCATCGGAATTCCTTCGCTCTCCGAGGTTAACAGGAGAACTGAAGCCTTCATATAGTACGGTTCGACGTTCTCTTGTTCTCCGACGAATAACATTCTATCTCTCGGTATTTGCAAGCGCGAAATCAGTTCCCCTATCGTTTCTTTGGAACGATTATCGGTTCGCGCGTTTAATTTGTAAGGTCCGACCAGATGCAATTCGGCATCGGGATGGCTCGTCAATACTTTGGCATACACCTTCAAAATCCGATCCAATCGCTTAATCGGGTCATTGAACCTGCCTACGGCGAGCACGACTTTTTTATCCTTGGGTGCCTTTACCGGGGATTTCGGAAACGTGTTAGGAGTCGGCAGCAAAGCGCCGTTGTCGTTAAGTTGGGCATAAACGTTCGCGCTGAAGGAAGTAAGCCAAGTGACGGCGCTCGCTTGACTGAAAGCCTCCGTTCGAAGTTCGATGATGGGATACAAATCTTCAATAACGTAAGGAAGGAAATAATGGCCGAAATTGCACGCGATGCTTCGAATTTCCATGCCTCTTAATTTCTCGTAGACGGAAAGAAGATTCATGTCGAAGTTCGGGCTTGCCAAGAACAAATCCGCGTCGAGCAAGGAGCAGACGACCGTCAGCTGCGCGGATAGATTCTCCATCGTCCCGACTTTTAATCGAATATGCGAAATCTCTTTGGCTATGGGAAAACCTTCTTTATTCAGAAGATCGTTGGAAACGATATACCATTCGTACTTGTCTTTTAACGTCTCGGTTATCGCAGAGAATACTCTTTCGCCACCGCCTCGAATCCATACCCCGCTATAGACGACAATACGAGGTTTGCTTTTCTTCCTGGCCAACAGGGGAAACAAATTCCGTTCCCAGTCGATCGGGGATTGATCGATTTCCTTAATCCCGACGTCCGCCTGAATAAGAGCCGAGACCCTCTCTTGCTCTTTGGAATCTAGTGTCGACGAGCACAAATGTTTTAAGAGCCGGTATGCGCACTTCTCGAACCCCATTTTCTTGAAAGAGTGATACCTTTGTTCGAGAATCTTATACGAATGCCCGCTGTATAAGCTGACTTCCTCAATAGATAAATCCCGGATCATTCGACTCATGACGCGGTCGGCTTCGCGTGCGAGGCCGTCATGATACCTCTGGCTGTCCTGATCTTCGTGCTGTCGGGAACGGACAAGAACCTCTTTGATGTGCAGGAATGGAACTTTGCCGGCCATGCGGAACCACATATCGGCATCTTGGGTATATCGAAGCGCCGGATTAAACACTCCGAACCTATCGAAATATTGTCGAGGAATCAGAAAAGCGCAGCCATGGAATCCGACTTCATGCGAAATGGCTAGCAAAGCGCGAGTGTTGGATGATCCTTGGGGGGAGACACGATAAGTATGAAGCAATTTTCCCGCGGGGGAGATATGGCAATAATCGCTGAATACGACCGCTTGGTCGCCGAATTGGCGCAAAGCATTCATTTGCTTTTCGATTTTATCGGGAGTATACATATCATCATGGCTTAACCAAGAGAAGTAGTCTCCGGTCATTTTTTCGAGACCCAAATTCAGTGCCGTAGCCACTCCTCCGTTCTCTTTGGAGAAGTAACGGATTCTGTCGCCGTACGAGAGAGCGATACGTTCCGTTTCGCCGCCGTCGTTCGAGCCGTCGTTAACGACGACGACTTCAACGTTCAAATACGTTTGTGCCAAAGCGCAGTTTATGGCTTCGTGCAAATAGTTCGCCCCGTTATATACGGGAATGACAATGGATACTTTAGCTTCCTCCGACACCAAATCACACACCTCATTTTCGCAACTCAATTCCTGCAAATAACTCTTTCCAGATATGATCGCTATCGTTCCATAATTTATCGACGTGCGGAACGTTCACCGAACAAACGCGTTCCAATGGCCAGTCGTTTTCTTCGATTTCGTCCGCTTGGCCAGGGTTGAGAAACAGCAAAACATAATCATTGCGCACGAGATCGTCCAGAATCTCCTGCAATTCCTCCGCTTCCTCGTACGTTCCGCCGCTTCGGACAAAGAGCAGCCTTTCGGCCGTGTCGGCTTTCTCTAGAAAACGAGCTACCCGGCGGTCGTATTTGGTCTTGATGCTCGGATATGCCTCCAACAGCTTAGGATCGTTCTGCGCGATAAAAAAGTCATGATTGGAGTAAATGTCGTACAATTTGTCCTGCACGAGATAAAGTTTATCTCCCGCGGTTCCAATACACTCCATCTGATGGCGATCCATGAAGCCCTCGAACCGGTTCCGCAATAATCTATTAACGCTGCTTAGATTGGGAGAGCCTACCCAGTCCAGCACGCCCGAATAGGGTCTAAGTCCGTTTTTTTCCAATTGCATGGAAATATAGCACAGTTGCCCTAAGCTAAAAATGTCGTCGTATTTACCTTTAATGTCGGCGATTCTCAATGAGCCTGCACTTCCTATCGTTATATAGATAAAACGGTTCCTTTAAGAAGATAAGGACCAATGATTCTGGCCCTCGCACCGAGCGATTTGACCGTCAAAACATAGTTCTGAAAAGACGACTCTTCCCCCATACTTACATCTATCTTGGTAAAAGCGCTATTAAAGCAATTTTCTTGAGTCCATTCGACAATTTCGCCGTTCAAGTCTTTTTTTCGAACCATGATTTCCAATTCGCCCAGATCAGAGGTAATCGGTTTATCCCATCCGATTTCTATTTCAAGCACGATTCGATAGGAGGCATCTAGTTTATCTAGCCATAGGCCCGTAAGCACGACCTCTTCGTCTCCGATTTCAAAAGGCTCGAAAGTTCCAAGCTGAGCCCCCGAAGAAGCGAAATATATAATCATGTTTAACTTATTCCTCCAATATTTGAATGCGGGAAATGGCGGAAATGCTTCGTTCGACATTTTTGTTAGAATAATAACATTATTCTACACTATCGAATACGCGTCTTAACAGAGAAATGTCCAATAATTAACTCAGCATATATCCCGTCCCCCGAATCGTAATGATTCTCTCCGGATGGGCAGGGTCAACCTCGATTTTCTTGCGTAAATTACTGGTGTGTACAGCGACCGTTCTGACATCGTCGCCGCCATAGGATAATGCGCTGAATTTCACCTCGTCTTCCTCACGGCTGCTCAGAAACACGACAAGGATGCGATATAAACAGCATCCCCCGCAACCTCTCAGATGAGCTTTCACCCAAGCCAATAGCCCGCCACGCAATGTGACAGGATATTTAAGTTTTACAATTATGTATTTATATTGCTCCCGGTTTGCGCACACCGATTAGCTTGCGATCACTGCAGCCTTTGAATAAAGTTGTATAACAAAGTCACAGCTGCACCCTGCTTCCCGCAGCTACTGTCACCGTATCTGGAGTCATATATATTTTATCATGGTAGATCGGCCTATTTGTGAACTGTAAAGAAAACTTTAAGATTGCGATTGCAACTCGCATATATGGGGATCATCATCGACGATAGAATATCGACCATAGCCTTCGCTCTCCGTTCGAACCGTCCCCCCATGCGCATGGTCAGCTTAAGCCCAACAAAACAAAAAAGCAGTCCTATGGACTGCTTTTGCGTTGATTATCTGTAAATTGTTGTTCATTGCCTGTATCGAGTGTAGTCTTCGACCGATCTGATTCCAATTTTCACAGCTTCCATCGATGGGGAAATGAGTGTCACCGTAGCTTTGCCCTTCTCCAGATCGATCGTGTTCGACTGGCGAAGTTTGAGTTGCGCCGCCGTTCACGATGTAGGACGCATTGGAAGCTAGACTGAAGCAAAGGATTCCACTAGTTTTCCCGTATACACGCCCGACTCACAGCAGAACAGCCTGCTCCGGTGGGAGCAGGCTGTTCTGCCAGTCTGGTCTGTCAAGGTTGATGAAAGAACGGATCGTATTTCAGTACAGTCAGATTTCTATCGACTACATAGTAGTTCACATAAATGCTGTCGGTTCTGTCTTTAGCGATACTTAGGCCCGTTGGGACCTTGGCGGAGAAGCCGGCATTCTCTACCGGGTTCCAAGCTCCGTTCTCGTATTTCATCACAGTCATCCTATCACCTTGTGTAGAATCTCGAAAAGCAACATAAGGAATACGGTTGCTGTCCAAGATGTGAACAGACCGTCATCGGCTGCGGACGCTACCGTGAAGAGACCGTTCCCGCCGGTGACGGTAATCCCCGCGAAATCAGGGTCAGAGGTATCCTCGAACGTTATACGCTCTTGCACCTCGGATGCTGTCAGGCTGCCGGTCGCATCGTTGACGGCGATCTCAAGCGCCGTCACATACATGGCGCGCGTCATCGTTCCCTTGGGCGAGAAGAGACCGCCGCCCGTTCCGCTGAATATGCCATTCTTCTGGGCATAAACGGCCGCATCGTAGAACCAATCCGTTGGTCTAACGTCCTGGAATCCGCTTGGTTCGGCTGCTGCCAGAAGCTCGGGCGTAATCGCCTGTTGCACCGGAAATTCGGTCGCTGTCGCCTGCTGCACCGGCAGTGCCGTCACCACTATGCTGATAATCAGCATCCACGTCAAAATCTGTGATTTCAACTTCCAAATTCGTTTTGTTGCCTTCTTCCACTCATTCATCCCTTCTCGTAGCTGTTATGAATCTCTTTACAGCTCTACTGCTCTCTCATCCCCACTTGAAAATTGAATGATAACGCCGACACAGGGAAATTTATGTCGAATTTCCACCTAGTTTATCATGGTGTTTGGAGTCAATTGTGGATTACAAAGAAAACTTTAAACTCGCGCTTACAACACAATCTCTTGAAAAGCGTTCATTTGACAAAGCTAGTGAAAAGAATAAGCAAAAACGCCTTCGCGCCCTTTGGACGGAGAACGCGTTTTTGTCGGAACGATTCAGAAAAGGACAAAAAAAGAGCAACAGCGTCAAGTCATACCCCAACGCCATTAACCCATTTTTTTAGAATATTTCACCCTGCTTATAGAAGGCTACCAACCTTAATGCTAACGCTAAGTTCGCGCTTGCAACGCACCTCTGGCAACCAGCATATAGCCCGTCCCCCGAACCGTAACGATTCTCTCCGGATAGGCAGGGTCAGCCTCGATCTTTATACGCAAATTACTGATGTGTACAGAGACCGTTCTCGTATCCTCCAGACTCTCCGTTCCCCAAGTATACTGAAACAACGCATCGACACTGACTACAAGATTCACGTTTTGTGCCATATAGGACAATAGACTGAACTCTTTATTCGATAAAAAGACGGTTTCACTACCCATGTTGACGATTGTGCGTAGAAATCCAGCGTCAAACCCGGCAACTCCAGCAGTTGTTCCCTTCTGCCCGTCGAACTTTGCGAAGATGAGCCTTGATCTTGGCCATAAGTACTTCCTGACTGAACGGCTTGGTCACATAATCGTCTCCGCCATCGGATAATGCGCTGAATTTCACCTCGTCCTCCTCACAGCTGCTCAGAAACACGATCGGCGCATTCGTGTAGCTACGTGCGTTCATGCACCAATCAATGCCGTTTTCATTACCAGCAGTACATCCAGCACAATCAAATCCGGCTCGAAAGACTCTAGCAGCTTCATGGCTTCTGTCCCGCTGTGGCTATGCGAGGATATGAACCCTTCCCCTCGTAATACGCCTGAACAATCTCGCAGATATGGGGATTATCATCGACGATCATAATTTTGATCGTCACTTTCCTTCATTTACAATACAAGGAAGCGATACATAGAAGATCGACCCTGTCTTGCCGTCGCTCTCCGCTCGAACCGTCCCTCCATGCGCTTGTATGATTTCCCTGCAAATCGCCAGTCCGAGCCCGCTGCCTTCTACGCCCCTCTCACCCAGTTGATCATACCTGTAATTGCGATCGAAGATTTGCTCAAGCTGCTCCGGCGGAATTCCCATGCCTGAGTCTTGTACGCTAATGATCACATAACGGGTAAGATTCACCTCATCCACAGCTAGCGCAATACGCACCACCCCACCCCTTGGGGTAAACTTCATTGCGTTCGACACCAGATTGAACAACGCCTGCTCCAGTCTTTGCGCATCCATCACGACAACAGGCGAATGAGATCCTTGATCTTCCTCACCTCTGTAGTCCAGCCTAAAATCCAGACCTGCGTCACGCACTACCAACTCATATTGTTCATAGAACTGGCGCAAGAAGTGAACCACATGAACCGGCTCCATGCGGTACGAGACTTGTCCCGTCTCCAAATGCGACAAGAAGCTTAACTCTTCGATCATGCGGTTAATCCTTATCGTGTTATCCCGGATATATTTCAGGTACTGATCATTGCGTTCCGGCTTGACTCTGTCCTGCACAGCCTCGACATAACCCAGCATGCTGGACAGCGGCATGCGAAGATCATGCGTAATATAGGCGAGGAGCTTCTTCCGCCCTTCCTCGGATTGAAGCAACTGGTCATACGATAAGCGGAGATCGTCATGAGCTGCGGATAAGGCCTGTGTGCGTTCCTGCACGGTCCGTTCCAAATTCATATTCATTTCGGTCAGCTTGTTGTTAGCGTCCTGCAACTCGCGCGCAATCCTCTCCTCGTTTGCCGCCGCCCTCGTAAATCTGGAAGAAAGCAGCAGCATCTGTGCGATTGTAAACACCAACAGACCCAGCGGAGAGGTATTTCCGATTCGCGACCATTCGTTGTAATATAAAAAGTCGTTGATCACCGTCACTAAAGCAACCACCGACACCAGCAGGAAGATCAGCGCTCCCTCCATACGCCGCACAGCCGCTTGGGCCAGTCCAACCATCAGATAAACCATATGCAGGACAACGACCACACCGATCATTGGCAACATTTGGGTATAGATAATGGCAGGGGCCGCCACAACAACGATACATAATGCTCCGGTTACGAACCTCGTGCCATGATGGAACCAACGCGACACATAATTCGGAAAGATGCAATTGAAGTACATCGTGATGATATACCCGCTGCTGCACAGAATCAGGTACTCGATCTTGAACTGCAATTCCCACGGAAAATTCGGCCACCATTGTGTGAGCAATAGCTCGCCGACCAGCAACGAGCGGATGCCGAACATTAGCGTGAACAGACCAAAGAACAAGGGCGCCCTGTCTTTGCGTCGCAAGGCGAACAACAGCAGGTGATATACCCCAATCACCAGCAGGCTTGCGGTGATAAACATTTCAGCGGCGATGTTCAGATGGGTTTTGACCGTTAATACATTACTTCCGCCCAACTCGATATACTGGGTGATGCCGCCTCGCTTATGATGGAAGTTGGCAACTTGCATCACCAGTTCCACCGAATCTTGCTCGGGCTGGAAGAACACAAGCTTCGTTGCCAGACGCGGGATCGCTCTACTCTTGTCCCTACCAACCACACCAACCTCTTCCAGAAGCTCGCCGTTAACCCACAATTTATAAGCATGAAAAATCGCAGGCAGCCGCAGCGCAAGCCGCTCGCTGCGATCCTGCTCGCTAAGTTTTATGACGACCCGAAAGGTGGCATAACCTGTACCGCTCAGCCGCTGGCCATCTAACCGACCGCCTAGCCAGGAGTTCGGGATGCTGATCCAGCGTTCAGGATTGCCGCCCCTTGCCAGGCGATTCTGTATATCCTCGGGCGACAGCAGCTCTTGCCAGTAGAACGACCACTCCCCCGCTAACTTTAGCGGATTCTCGCGGACATGAACCTGCGTTAAATCCAGAATGCCTTCTTTGCTTTCGAGCTTGGGGGAGTCCGGTGCAGGCATGACGACATAGCTTGCAACCAAACCGACAACAACGGCAGCAGCGATATAAAGCAAGATCGTACGAGAACCGAATCGGAGAATGCCCCTCATGATGATATCGACCCCAATCTACAGGATGCGCGATATGTAAATTAATTCCCCTAATGATAACATCATTAAAGGAAATTGTGCCCTGCAAATCTGTGCGGGGCGTAGAATACAACTATCACGATGAGGTCCTTTTTTCCAACATAAGTTCTGGCCTATGCCGGACTCGCAGCAGAGCAGCCTGCTCCGATGGGGGCAGGCTGCTCTGTGATTCAATCCGTTTAAGGTTAATGCAGGCTCGGATCATACTTCATCACGGTCAATTTACTTGTCGTGGTGATACCTTCTTTATAGCTCACATAAAGGTTATGGTTGCGGTCTATGGAGAGATTTAAGTAACTAATGTTAGCAGCCGAGATGCCTGCATACTCGACGATGTTCCAACTGTTATTCTCGTACTTCCTCACCGTCAGCCTGTTGCCGTGATCCGTATCTACATACGCGACATACGGCGTGCCCTCGCTGTCAAAGGCGATTTTGATGTTGGGAGCTCCGGACGTCTCATACGAGATTCCAGTCGTACCTACAGGTTGCCATGAAGAACCCTCATGTTTCGCCACGACCACCTCGTTATTGGACTTACTCTTGTAGACCACATAAGGTACGCCATCCGGACTAAGTGTGAATGAGGCATCCGTACTAAGCGTTGCTTGGAGTTCCGCATTGTTAACGGGAGACCACGACATGCTGCCATCGTATGTCCTCAACGATGTTTTGCTTATATAATCCGGCATGTTGTACCACATATGGAATAGATAAAGGGTGCCGCTCGGGTTAAACGCAAGGGCAGTATAATTAGCATTAGCCCAGTTGGTACTGTGTACATTCTCCCATATATTGTCCTTGTATCTCTTCACATACAAGTATCTAATGTTGTTACCTTGTTCGAGATAAGACAGATAAAGATTGTCATCCTCGTCAAAGGTAATGAAGGAGTCGTACCCGAAGTACTGTTGCGTAAAAAGATCCAAGGATTCCCAGGCTCCCTGATCATATTTCATTACAACATGTTTATAAGCTTCATCGATTTTCGCCATATAAGCAACATAAAGCGTATCTTTGCTGTCTATGCCGAGCGTAACAGTAACCCCATTATTCCACGCTTTATTGAAGGCCGTCAGGTTGCCGACGGGCTGCCACTCGTCATTCTCGTATTTCATTACGATGATTTCATTATTCCACGTCACATAAGCACTATAGGGAGTGCCGCTGTTGTCGAATACGATATCGGAGTGTTTTTGCGCTCCCCCTACCAGCGCATCGCCAAGTGTCGTCCACGAGGTCATCGTCCATTTCGCGTACAGGGTCATATCTGCGTTCACCGCTGTCGAGAAGTCATAGGCGATTGTCGTCGCGGGATCGCTATACCAGCCGTCGAATCTGAAACCGATCCACTTCGGTACGGGAGGCGCTATAGCGTTGTCGCCCGGAACCACCGCCTGACTCTGCACAGCGGGTCCGTTATTGCTGTCGAAGCTGACTGTATAGCTGTTAAATGTCCACTTCGCGTACAAGGTGAGGTTAGCGTTCACCTGTCTGTTCGTGAAGCTGTAAGCTTCTTGCAGGAGGGCGTCGCTATACCAACCCGCGAACGTATAACCGTCCATCGTCGGTGCCGCGGGTTCATGGGCATTTCCGCCACTTTCCACCGTCTGGTTGGCCACTTCCGATCCGCCGTTGCTGTTGAAGCTCACCGTGTGTATGGCGGTCCACTTCGCGTACAGCGTAAGATTGGCGCTCACCCCGGTCGAGAAGCTATAGGCTGTGCCCAGACCGGCGTCGGTGTACCATCCAACGAACGTATGTCCGGTTCTTGTCGGTGCGGCAGGCAATGTCGCAGTGTCGTTGTATTCCACCGTCTGACTGGCCACTGCTGATCCGCCGTTACTGTTGAAGCTCACCGTGTAGTTGTTCCGCGTCCACTTCGCGTAAAGTGTAAGGTTCGTCTCAACCGGTGTCGCAAAGCTGAATCGGTTCTGGAAGGTGCTGTCGGTGTACCAGCCGTCAAAGGTATACCCGGTCAACGTCAGTGCGCCGGGCGCCGTAGCCACGGCTCCTTCGTCTACTGTCAAATCTTCCACTGTCGTGCCGTTGTTGCTGATGAAGCTCACTGTATAGCTGTTCTTGGTAGCAACCACCCATTTGGCATACAAAATAAGGTTGGCCGTCACGATCTCCGTCTCGAAGTCATATGCGCTCGTCCATTCGCTGTCTCTATACCAACCGCTGAATACGAAGCCTTCCTTCGTAGGCGCGTCAGGCGCCATCGCATGGTTTCCTTCATTAACCTTCAGATCGGCTACCTCCGACCCTTCGTTGCTCTCGAAGCTCACCGTGTAGCTGTGCAGCCACTTCGCATGCAGCGTGAGATCCGCCGTCACTTGCGTCCCGAAGTCGTATTCCGTCGTCAGCGCGCTATCCCTGTACCAGCCGCCGAACACCAGATCGTCCTTCGTCGGCTCATCCGGCTCGCTTGCCTGGAAGCCGTATCCGACCGTTAAGGCATTGACCGCCGACCCTCCATTGCTGTTGAAGCTCACCGTGTGGGTGTTCAGCGCCCACTGGGCGGTAAACTCGACATCGTACGCGGGCATCGTGGTCAAAGAAGCGGGCGACCATCCGGCGAACGCGCTCCCCTGCCAAGCCGGTTCTCCAAGGTATAACCCCGTCGTTGCTCCGAACGGTACGTGATCAATGACTCTGGTCGCTTCGCCGGAGCCGTTGTAATTGATCGTCATGGCATAGCTATTGCGCTTGTAATACACCTTCAGAACCGTTGTGCCTCGGCCCGCGATCGGGGCCGACAGCACCGTTCCCGGAATGCTGGCGTCGAACGTAAAGCCCTCATAGGATTTTGCCGGATTCGTCAGGCTTGCCTCGGCATCGGTTGTCCCGCGATACGATTCCGTATCCGCTACCGTATAGGTATCGCTTCCGATGTTTTGCAGCAGGTAGGCGACCTGATAGGACGTGTCCTCTTTCGCCGTCCATTGGGCCGTATACGACGTGTTCGTAGCCGGCATCGCACTTGGAACATCCGGCGACCATCCGGCGAACGTATAGCCCGGTCTGGTCGGTATCGGGATGCGAGCAGAAATATTCTTGCCGGTTGCTTCCGTCAGCGAGCTGCCCGGTGAGCCCACATACCCTCCGTCGAAGGTCATCGTGCGATTCGCCGGATAGTGATCAACCCTGACGACCGTCGAACCGTCACCCTTGATCTTCATCCCGCTGGCCTTACCTGTCGAATAACCTTGGTCAAGGAACCTGTCGGAGACGATCTGAATCTCCGTGCCGGTTGTTCCGGTCAAAGTCTCCGTCGCTGCAGGCGACGTCGCTGTCTTGGTATTCGGGTCGATCAAATAATGCTGAACGGTATACGGCGTATCCGTGTTCGGGATCCATCGCGCGTATAGCATCCAATCCTGTGCAGGCATACGGCTTGGAATGGTTGCCTTCGAGCCGCCGGTGCCTGACCAGTACCAGCCGTCAAAGGTATATCCCGGATACACCGGGTTGTCCACGCTGATCGGTGCGTTGTACGGCGCTGCGACAATCTGGTTCGCTTCACCGTTCTGCAGGTCCAGTTGGATGATATAGTCACCCACTCTGGCGAGCCAATTCAAGGAAATCGTGCGCTGGATCGGTTCGGACGAGAGCGACAGAGGCGCGCCTCTCCAGGTGATGACCAGATTGCCCTCGCTCACCTGAATGTCCGTGTTCACCACTTCGATCTTTCCTGTATCCGCCCTATACCTGAAATTCCTGTTGTCCACCTGGAAATCGAATTTCGCGCGGTCAAAGGTCTGGGTATCCGTTTCGCCAGTCTTCAAATCAAACCGGCTCATGGTTAGCCACGACTCCGGCACGGTGATCGATGACGCGGAGCCCGCCAGGTTTAATCTAACCGGCTTATCCTCCGGATAGGCGAAGTCATCGACATTCTTCTGCTCCCCTACCGTGTACAGCGGCCATGTGTTCTCGTAGATCGGCACGCTGGCCGAGAGCAATCCGTCGCCCAATTGGGCGCCTACTGCGCTCTCCAGATAGATGCCTATCTCTACAAACAGAGCGCCTATTGAGCGGGTGGTCTGCACCCCGTTCAATTGCTTCAACTGATAATAGAAGTACCCCCACAGATTCACGTACGCGCCGGCTTCAATGGATAGCCCGATGCTATTCAGCTTAACACTTCCAACCCCCGCTTTAAGCTCCAGAAGAATGCCCGCCCGCAATCCGAGCGTCCCCATGACATAGAAGGTAAACTGATAATTGCCGTCGCCCGGCAGGCTTACGGTGCTGCTCGTCCCTGTGAATCCAAGCACGCGCACGGTAGCCGAGTAGCGCTTGGCGGTCGTATAGTTGAAATCAGCCCCTATCGTCAGGTTCACTTTGGCGCTGACTACGAACTCTGCTGAAAAGTTGACTTCAACGAGACCAAGAACCACGCGCACGCTCTGCTCGAAAAGCTTCTTCTTGATCAACGGAACCCAATCCGTATCGTTCTCCATCATCTCTTGATACTGCGCCTTCAGTTCCGCCGAATCTACTGTCGTATCCTGTACACCGTCGATTAGCGCTTGCATCTCTGTCGCGATGTCGCGAACCTTGCCTAGCTTGCCGCCAGTAGCTGCTTCATCCCAGTCATCCAGCGCTTCCTGCAGCTTATCGTGTGCCACCGTGGCAATCTCCGCCGTAATGTTAATTCCGGTATACGTGTACGCATCCAGATTGGCGGTAATCCGATAATCTTTCGGGTAGGGCACACAGAGAAACCAAACACATGCCTCCCCCCAATCCGTCCCCCCATCGATGCCGAGATTCAAGGTAATCTCCTGCAAGAACGTACCCGTCATATGGATGACGAGGTCGCTCTCCTCATGAATGCGAATGACAATGTCCGCGCCAATCTGAAGCGTAGCGCTGACTCCGGAGGATTGTCCTGCAATATGATTCACTCTCGTACCGAGTGCAGCGACAACCGTCAGATTCTCCACACTGACTTTGCCTGCGCCGTTAGCCGCTAGCATCTTCACTTCCATCTGCGTCTTGAAGGCATCCGTCTCCATGGCCAACGCAGACAGATAGTCCGCAGCCTGATCGACGAAACCGCTGGCTATCGCTTGCTGCTCTATCTGATCCTCGAGCTGCGCTATCTCCTCATCCGACAGCAGTTCCTCACCCTCAATCGCGCGCTGCTGATAGATGTCGAAAGCATGATCGATGTCAGCTTCCGTGACGTCGACATACGTAATAATATCCATCTCCGCCACAGGCGTAATCGACGTAATGCGTCCATAACCGATTAACAGTTGGGAGCCGCCATTCACTAACTCACCCTCATAGAAAGCGATAAAATCGCCTACATCGACGGTGGTGAGCTCGCTCAAGCCTAGTGCCGCATACATGCTGTCGCTATAGTTCATGACCGTATGCGGAACCGTAATCGAATGATTATTCGGGTCTTCATCCGTATCCGCATCTACACTCACAGGCAGAACATCCGGCCTGAACAACACCTGCTCGGCATCTGCGTGAACATAGGTGTAGCTACTGCCGCTAATCGCTGTGATTCGCACATAAGCGACAGCGCCTTCGTCGGCGCCGGTTGTGTCTACTGTGCGCAGATCGGGACGAACCCCTTCGTAGATTGCAACGACAGCGCCAACTTGAATCTCGCTGCTTCCGCTGTAGGAGAAAGTTCCACTGCCTCCATTCGCTGCGGCAAAACCGTTCTCGCTGTCACCTACCGTCGTCGTAATGAGCGGAATTGCCGGCGAACCTACTTCCGCGCCATCGAGCATCATATTCGTGACCTGTGCGAAAGGCAGATAGATCATATTCGGATTTAGCGGGACATTCATGACTTCTTCCTTGGCAACGCTAAAAACATAGATGCTCGTCGTCGTGTCTTGACCTTGGAAAGACAGATTGTCATCCGTTAACGTCAGTTGATAGGTGTGTCCTTCTGTGAATCGGCCGCCTTCGGCCGCTAATCTGAAGTGACCATTCGAGCCGGTGACAGTAATCCCCGTAAAATCAGGATCTGAAGTATCCTCGAACTCAAGCCCCGCTTGCACCTCCGACGCGGTCAGATTGCCGGACGCATCGAAGACCGTAATAGTGAAGTCCGGAGCGACATCCATTTCAGAGTAGCTGGGAGTGCTCTGTACAGCATTACTCACGCTATCTATATATTTCGCATACAACTTGGTGTCTGCGTTAACGGGACTTCCCTCCGCGAAGATGAGCGATAAATCGCTGTCCCTAAACCATCCTTGGAAGATATACCCCTCTTTCGCCGGAGCAGGCAGATGACTCGGCGCTTTCCCTTGCCGCACCTTCTGGTCCGCTATTTCCGTGCCTCCGTTGCTCTCAAACGTCAGCGTATATTCGATACCTGGGCTGCCTTCGTTTCCTCCGCCACCACCACCTCCGCCGGTTCCGGACGTCGGCAGCCCTGCACCGTTCGTCGTGCCATTATCCGTATCGGATGTCGGCGAGGGGGTCGGCGTCGGTGCTGTTGGATTCTGATTTTTCCACACCTCCACAATCGCGTTGTTGCGCATGAAGAAAACCGCCGCTTCCGCACGAGTCGCCTGTTTATGTGGATTGAAGTTGCCATTGCTGTCCCCGTCGAACAAACCCGCTTGCCACAGCTTCACAACTGCATCCGCCGCCCAGGAAGACACGTTCGCGAAATCCTTTGGCTCCGTAGTTACGGGATTGCCAGTTTGATAGGGAATCCGATAGCTTTCAAAATAGCGCAAAGTCAGCGCCGCCATCTGTTCCCGGGACACGGTTGCATCCGGAGAGAAATTGCGAGCTCCCGTGCCGGAAGTAATCCCCTTCTTAACCGCCCACTCTACAAATGGCGCATACCAAATGCCCGCCGGCACGTCGGCAAAGCTCGAGGCGGAATACTCGCTGACATCCACGCCGGCCATTCGTCCAAGCGCCGTCACATACATGGCGCGCGTCATAGTTCCCTTAGGCGAGAAGGCGCCCCCGCCCGTTCCGCCGAATATACCATTCTTCCGGACATAGACGGCCGCATCGTAGAACCAGTCCGTTGGTTTCACATCCTGAAACCCGCTTGGTTCTACCGCTGACACCTGCTGCATCAGCAGCTCGGGCTCTATCGCCCGCTGTACTGGGAGTTCGGCCCCTGCCGCCTGCTGTACAGGCAGTGCGGTCACGATCATGCTGACGATCAGCATCCACGCCAGAAGCCGTGATTTCGACGTCCATCCCCATTTTTTTGCCTTCTTCACACTTGTTCATCCCTTCTCATAGCTGGATATAGGAAAAATGATGTCGATTTTTCTCCTCTATTCTAGCAGGGCAGTTGGGACAACTTGTGAATTACAAAGAAAACTTTAAACTCGCTCTTGCAGTACAGGTAATGCGGCTCTTAAAGTTTTTACGAGTTATTGACGATACTATTGAGAGATAGCCCATACCGCAGTACCCCTATTGAAAGGAATTGGCTGTGTGAAAAATAGAAAGTTTCTCTCTCTAATTCTAATCGCTATCACTCTCTTGACAATGTACTTTGTTCTTCATTCCTTTCGTATATTCGAATCCAATAATACATTCACGGCGAACAACGGCGTTCTTTCGTTGGAGCATTGGGATCGTCAGAATGAACTTGAGCTTGATGGAGAATGGGACTTCTATCCGGAACAATTAATCGTCCCAAACCCGGACGAGGATGTTTTTGATCGTTATAAGACTCAACGCCAATCCATCCCAGTACCCTCTGCATGGAATCGTTATAAATCCGAGAAGGCAGCTCCTTACGGGACAGGCACCTATCGCTTGCTCATCCATGTTCCGGAAGATGACCTGTATGGCGTAAAGCTGAATACGATTCGTAATGCCAATAAAGTGTATATAAACGGGCAGGAGCTTGGCTCGGCAGGCGTTCCTTCCCAAAGAGCCGAAGAATATCGCTTCGATTACAAAAAGTATGTCGTGCTGGGAAACAGTAAAAACAAACAAATAGAGCTTGTTATCCTCGTTGCCAATTATGACTATGCTGTTGGCGGGATTGTCAGTTCGCTCGATTTCGGTCTAGCCGATCAAATATTAACCAAACAAGGACGCGCAAAATTTACGGAAGCCTTTCTCATTTCCGGCTATCTGCTGTTTTCGTTTATATACTTTACGGCCTATTTACAACACAAGCGAAGATTTCGGTATGAGCTCTATTTCAGTCTGTTCTGTTTAGCGCAGGCTTTACACATATCGACGATAAATGAAAGGTGGATCTACTTACTGTTTCCGGAGTTAGGCCCATCTTCTCAACTAGTAATACAAGCCATCTCACTCACGCTTTTCGTATTGTTTTTCCTATTGTTTGTGTATCATTTCTTCAACATGACCGCCAGCAGAAGGATCGTCGCCGCATTAAGCGCAATGCTTGGAATTCAGGCCTTGGCTGTATTTACGTTAAGCATGACAATCGATCTAATGGTAAACGTTTCATTTACGCTCATTCAACTCATTGTTTCAGGGACTACCGCTATCGGTTACGTGTATATTTTTATCATGCTGCTGAAAGCCTACAGGCAAAAAACGGATGAGTCCAACTATGTGCTGATCGTTGTTTATACTTTTGGTCTTTATGGTATCCTGCTTCTCATTGTCCTGCTATTTGAAGTGGATATCGAAATGCCGTCATTTCTTTTATTCTTAATTATGGTGATGAGTTTGGCGCTATTACTGAGTCACCGTTCTCAGCAGGCGTATAATAAAGTAGAGGAAATGTCGAACGAATTGCTTGAATTCGACCGCATGAAGGATGAATTTCTGGTCAAAACCTCACATGAGCTTGGCACTCCGCTCCATGGGATTATGAATCTTTCACAATCGCTGCTGGAGGGGGTAGAAGGACCTTTAAAAAGAAACCAGCAAGAAAGCGCCATATTAATACACTCGGTTAGCAGAAGATTGGCAGGGTTGGTTAAGGATCTTTCATTCATTTCCAAAATAAAGCGAGGCGAAATTTCTTTTACAGCCAAACCGATCGATATCCGAATGGTTGAAGAGGTGCTTGCCGAGATTGCCTATGTAATGCCCCCCTCTCCTGCTGTTCAAATCGTCAATAATATCCCGGCAAATTTGCCGCTTATCTACGCGGATGAGCAGAAGCTAAAGCAAGTTTTCTTTAATCTGATCTACAATGCGATTAAATTCACCAAGCAGGGAACGATCGCGATCTCAGCTCGAATCCTAGAGGAACAGGCGCACATATCGGTTGAGGATACGGGTCCGGGTATTGCTGCAGAGCACCACGACCTCATCTTTACAACCTTCTATCAAGTTAAAAGCAGCCGTGCCAGGGAATCGGAAGGTCTTGGTCTGGGATTAAGCATTACCAAGCAAATTGTGGAGAGTGCAGGCGGACGTATTTGGGTAACTTCCGAAATGGGCAAAGGCTCTTGCTTCACCTTCACGGTCCCGCTGGCTACGAACGAACAGCTGCTAGGATATAAGGAAATAAACGAAGCGCATGAACAGGTTGCGTCCGCACAAAGAATGGATCGGGAGAGGAAGCAGTCGCAGCCTGCCCTGTCTACTAGAGTAGAAGGATCAAAGCCGTATACCTTGTTAGTTGTAGATGACGAGCCGGCCAACTTGAAGGCGCTTATTAATATGCTTCATTCGCTCCATTATAGTGTTATTGCAGTAGGCAGCGGGCAGGAAGCGCTCGACATCATTGAAGCGGAACAGGTGGATCTATTGGTTTTAGATTTGATGATGCCTCATATGACGGGATACGAGGTCTGCCAAACGATTAGACAGAAGCTGGACTTGGTGGATTTGCCTATTATCATATTAACGGCAGCCGGACAATTGTCCGACTTAGTCATATCCTTCCAATTAGGGGCCAACGATTACTTGCAAAAGCCTGTAAATTTGAAGGAATTAGAGATGCGGATCGAGTCGTTGCTGTTAATGAAAAAATCGGCGCACGATGCTGTAGAGCATGAACTCAGCTACTTTTACACTCAGATTACGCCGCATTTTTTGTACAACACACTTAATTCGATTATTGCGCTAAGCTGGTCTGACCAGGAAAAAACCCGAACGGCATTAGAGCATCTTTCTACCTATTTCAGGGGAAAGCTCGATTACCAGAAGCAGCGCTCGCTGGTCCCTTTGGAGGAAGAAATCCAATTAGTGAAAGCTTACTTAGCGATCGAACAAATGCGCTTTGAAGAAAGGCTTCGAATCGAATATCACATTGATGAAACTATTCAAACCTGTATCCCGGCACTGACCATTCAGCCGCTTGTGGAAAACGCCGTACGTCACGGGATAACACAAAGAAACGATGGCGGAACGCTGCGTCTTACGATTGAACGGGAACAGCAGCATATCAAAATCACGATAGAAGATGACGGGATCGGGATTCCTCTTGAAAAACAACAAGAGCTATTGCGTGGACGAAACGAGCGATTAGGCTTTACTAATCCATTTAGAAAGCTTTCTCTGATTAAAGGAACTCGATTTCAATTAGAGAGTGAGATGGGCAAAGGGACAACCATCATCATTCATATGCATGAGAGCAAAGACAATTGAATGAGCGATCGCTAAAATTTGGGGCCCCCAAGATTAAAATATCATCAATTCATAATCTGTCGACCTTCCGCCGTGTTCATTCCGGCTTCCAGCAGCTTGACAATCCGATCTACGTCATAGACGCATCCCCGCCAAGTGCCGCCGCTCGCTGCTTGCAGCGCTGCCCACAGTCGCGTATCGTCGGGAAGTTCAGGGTCTTTCGCAAGATCGGGATGAGGCATTCTGGAAGCTAATATTTTCGTTCCGGCTTGCGAATCCTCCGGTTCCTCGCCGCAGCCCATCATCTCGATATGCCCCTCTAAGCGATGCAAATCGATACGAATATCGATCCAATCGCCGTTGCGAAGCTTGCCGACAGGTCCGCCAGCCAAGGCTTCGGGCCCAATATGACCAATACAAGCGCCGGTTGACACTCCCGAGAAGCGAGCGTCCGTAAGCAGCGATACTTCCTTGCCAAAGGGCAGATGCTTAAGCGCTGAAGTCAGCTGATAGGTTTCTTCCATCCCGGTACCCGATGGGCCGCGTCCAATTAAGACCATAATATCTCCGGCAACGATTCCTTTGTTCTTAATCGCATAGATAGCCGCGCGTTCGGTCACGAATACTTTCGCCCTGCCCACATGGCGATAGACGCCATTCCTGTCAACCCTTGATGGATCAATGGCTGTCGATTTAATGACAGAACCCTCGGGACAGATATTTCCGGTCGGGAAGGTCACCGTAGAGCTTAGTCCTGCTTGTTTTGCACGTTCCGGGCTGAAGATAACGCGATCGGGGTCAATCCCTTCGTTCTCCAGCAAATGCCGGCGCATGCGGTGGCGTCGTTCCGACGATTCCCACCAATCCAACGTCTCGCCAATGGTATTGCCGGTTACCGTGAGCGATCCCTCATCCAATACGCCAAGCTTACGCATATGCAGCATAACCTCGGGTACGCCGCCAGCAAGGAAAGCTCTTACTGTCGGGTGATGCTCAGGTCCATTAGGAAGAACGCTAACTAATCGCGGAACAGCGCGGTTTATCTCTGCCCATTCCGAGACCGTTGGTATGGAAAGTCCAGCCGCATGTGCGATTGCGGGAATATGGAGCAGTAGGTTTGTAGAACCGCCAAAAGCCGCGTGAACGGCCATCGCATTACGAATGGCGCGATCCGTGATGATCCTGCCTGACGTCAGTCCGATTTCCGCCATTTTGAGCGCAGCTCTCGCCGATTGTCTTGCCATCTCCTCCCACACCGGCTGTCCTGACGGCGCCAGTGCCGCATGAGGTACGGTCATCCCGAGAGCCTCCGCAATAACCTGTGCCGTTCCCGCCGTACCTAGGAACTGACAGCCCCCGCCTGGAGTTGCGCAAGCGCGGCAGCCGAGTTCAGCCGCTTCTTCAAGCGACAGTTCACCGTTCGTATATCTCGCGCCTATCGTTTGAATCTTGCCTGCATCCTCGCCATGGGTCGGCGGAAGGGTAACGCCGCCTGGAACGATTACGCCTGGAAGCTTGCTCATCCCTGCCAGAGCCAGCATCATGGACGGCAATCCCTTGTCGCAGGTTCCTACTCCCAGAACAGCCGAACGTTGCGGCAGGGAACGAATAAGACGCCTTAATACCATTGCGGCATCATTCCGGAACGGCAATGAATCGAACATACCTGTCGTCCCTTGAGAACGACCATCGCAAGGATCGCTTACGAAGCCCGCGAAGGGCACTCCGCCGCGGGTCGCGATTTCTTCGGCCGCGGCTTTCATCAAGATTCCAACTTCCCAATGGCCCGTATGATACCCGAGCGCGACGGGGCGACCGTCTTCCTCTCGAATTCCGCCCTGAGTTCCAAGGATGAGGATTTGCTTCCCTAGAAGCTTCGCGGGATTCCATCCCATGCCGACATTCTGCGTCAAACCGAATAGATCTCCGCTAGGCGAATGGCGCAGCATATCCGGGGTAAGCGGCAATGAGCCGCCTGGCCCCGGAGCGTGTGTATAGATATCAAAGTAAGAATCGATGTCCATCCCCATAATCGTTTCGAAACCCGAATTTGTGCTTCCCCCATCCATTCCCTATGTCGTCCTTTCGTTACGGCTTAATGAATACGGTTTTAATCGAAGTATAGAATTCAATGGCTGCCTGGCCTTGCTCTCTCGAATGCGAGCTGGACTGCTTCATGCCGCCGAACGGCGCTTGAAGTTCAACACCGGCTGTTTCTGCGTTGACACGGACAAGACCCGCTTCCACTTCTTGAACGAACTGCAAAGCGTTGCCGATATTGCGAGTATAAATTGATGCGCTAAGACCGTATTTGGTATCGTTCGCCAGTTCTATCGCTTCTTGCATATCGTTCACTTCGATTAAAGTAAGCACAGGTCCGAATATCTCTTCCTGAGCAATCGACATTGTCGAAGTCACTTTATCAAATATCGCAGGAGTCACATAGAAGCCATCGGATAAAGCGCTATCCGTAGGACGTGTGCCCCCGTACAGCAATACCGCCCCTTCTTCCACACCTTTGCGGATATAAGAGAGCACCGTTTCCATTTGCTTTTCATTCGCGCATGGACCCAGCCACGTTTGTCCTTCCAATCCATTCCCAACCTTTAGTTCGGCAACCTTTTGAACCAGCTTCGACTTGAACTCTTCATAAACGTCCTTCGCCACGATGACTCGGCTGGTCGCCGTACATTTCTGCCCCGTAGAACGAAGACCTCCGCTAATCGTCGCTTCAACCGCCAGGTCGACGTCCGCATCCGCCGCAATAATGATCGGATTTTTCCCGCCCATCTCAAGCTGATACTTAGCTCCGCGCGACAGCGCCGCTTGCCCTACCGCTTGGCCAACCGCATTGGAGCCGGTAAAGGTAACCCCGTTAATATCTGCATGTTCAGCAATCCCTTGCCCAATGACGCTGCCGCTCCCAACGACCATATTCAGCACGCCTGCAGGGAATCCGGCATCGTGGAAGCATTGCATCACTTTTGCGGCCGTGACCGCTGTTTCCGTTGCCGGCTTCCATACGACCGAGTTGCCATAGATGAGCGCAGGGGCCAGCTTCCAGACGGGAATGGCCACCGGGAAATTCCAAGGAGAGATTACCCCTACCGTTCCGAGCGGCGATCTGGTCGTATACAGGAAAGCAGCCGCATCGGAAGAAGGGATAACATCGCCTATTTTACGCATCCCTTCGCCTGCATAATAACGCAAAATGGCTACGCCGCGTGCGGTTTCGCCCTTCGCCTCGGGTAATGTCTTCCCCATTTCCAAGGTCATCGCTTCACCGATCTCATTCGTTCTGCTTTCCATAATATCAGCGGCTTTGAATAACAGATTTCCCCGCTCTGTTCCAGCAAGCTTACGCCATGCGAGCCTGGCCGCCTTCGCAGCTGCAACGGCATCCTCTAAATCCTGTTTAGACGAATCCGGGATGATCCCTACGATTTCATTCTTATTTGCCGGATTGATACTCTTCTGCGTTCTGCCGCTCTCGGAGTTCCTCCATTCTCCATTAATATAGTTGTCATATACCGGGGGGGGGATATTAGTCATGATAATCGTCCTCTCTTTTATTCATTGCTGATCAGGTCATTACAGCAGTGTTCACTAGAGTTCCAAGGCTAGTGATTTCAATTTCAATCCTATCTCCAGGCGCAAGCGTGAATTGATTCGGCGGAACGATGCATGTTCCCGTAAGGAGAACGGTGCCGTCGAACACGACATTATCCCTGCGCAGGAAGGAAACGAGTTCCTCCAGCTTGCGCTTAAGTTGTCCGGTGCTTGCCGATTCGTCGACGACTTTCTTTCCATCTCTATAGATCCGCAGAGTAATCTGCAACCGATAGGGATCCTGAACCGTTTCGGCCAATCGGATGGTCGGTCCGATCGAGCAGGATTGCTTCCAGACCTTGGCTTGCGGAAGATATAGCGGATTCTCCCCTTCAATATCGCGGCAGCTCATATCGTTGCCGATGATGTACCCGACAATATCGCCGCGTTTATTTAATACCAGGCCTAGCTCCGGCTCGGGAACTTGCCAGTTCGAGTCGCTTCTTAAGCAAACCGGATCAAGAGGGCCGACCGTTCGGGCCGCCGTAGATTTCAAAAACAATTCCGGCCTCTCCGCATCGTACACCTTGTCGTAGAAGGTCGTTGCATCCATCCGGCCGGCCGTCGCCTCGTAATTTCTTGCTTCCTTGCTGCGCTCATACGTCACTCCGGCCGCCCATACCTCCGGGGCATCCACCGGGGTAAGCAGTTCAAGGCTATCCAACTCCCTGTCCAGCTGCCGAGTTGAACGGATTTGATCGTTCACGTCTTCAAGCGGCGTCTTCCCGGCCTTCTCGATTCTTTCAAGGAAGGATAGGAAATCCGAATCCGCCAACGGGTATACTTTGCCTGCGTCGGTTACGACTGCCATACCAGGTTCTTCGCCATTTCGATATCGTATAATTCTCATTATTCCCTCTCCTTGTTTTATAATATAAAACTACGTTCTGATTTAAAGAGACAGATCGAACCGCATAAACTCCCATTCGATCTGTCCTGAGCTAGATTAAATAACCCAGTTGCCGGGAAATGCGACTCTTCTCCTCCTGCAGCATTCCGATTAGACGATCGAGTTCACGATCGTCCACATGAGCCGCCATTGTGGATACGCTTAACGCCGCGATCACTTTCCCGTTATGGTTATAGATCGGAGCGGCGGCACAGCGAACCCCTGGTTCATTCTCCTCATTGTCAATCGCATAGCCCTGCTTCTTGACTTCCTCCAGCTCTTTCATGAAAGCTTCGATGTTATCGATCGTCTTATCCGTATGCTTGACAAACGTATACCCTGCCATCATCTGCATCTGTTCTTCAATAGGCCGGAAAGCCGCCAACACCTTCCCCACCGCGCTGCTATGCAAGGATACTCTGCGACCAATCCGGGAATAGCGGATGGCAGCCTTCTGCCCCTCTACCTTGTCAATATATATGCCTTCTTTACCGTCCATAATAACCAAATGCGTCGTCTGGCCGGTCTCGGCAGACAAAGCTCTTAGATGAGGTCTCGCGATTTCCCGTATATCAAAATGATTGAGAAGCAATTGCCCTTTCTCTACAAACCTCATCCCAAGGCGGTACTTCCCCGACTCCTCGTCTTGTACGATGTATTGGTGGGCTTGAAGCGTTTTCAACAAAGCATGAACCGTACTCTTATGCAAGTTCATGGCCGAGCTTATTTCAGTCAGCTTATATTCCATACAATGCTCATCGAATAATTCGATAATCTTCATCGCTCTATCCAGTGCTTGAATGATGGGCATATCTTTTCTCTGTCTCCCCTCCTCATTAATGGTTTTATATTATAAAACCATGTTTTGTAATTGTATGCGTCTATGATAGCAGACAATAAATTCGATGTCCATCTCCTTCCTTAGACATCGGACCGGGTTCGAGCGATATTCCCCTCATGGACAATTTGATTCTTATGATGAATGTCATGTTCTATAAATTCGTAGATGATGTAGAGCAAGGAGTAGGGAGTGCCAGTACGCGGGCAATTCTCTACGCCGTTAGCGGTCACATGTTTAGCGGCAACGTCCGGCTCTGTAAGCAGGATCTCTATCAGCTTAAGACGGGTTTGCTTGAATTCGTCGAGCAAACTGTTTTTAGAAATGCCCGAACGGGCATACTCATAAGCCTTTTGGTTGAACGAATCAAAATTCGGAAAGACCATTCCTTCGCCATTTCTAATAGCTGGAATAATCCTATTGATGAGATAGTTATCCCAATTTAGAAGATGCGAGACGATCCCCGCGACGGTTGCTTTCCCTTCTGCGATTGGAGTTAACCAAATGTTATCGTCCAAATCACGTAATGTATCCGTCCACTCTATAAATTCTTTATACCGATGAAGCGTTTCATTGCCTAAGATAATCATATCGTTAGCCTCCCGAATATCAAATCAAAAAGAGAACTTACGTTCTTATATTATTCTATATTCTCCCAGATATCAAGGAGGACTTATCTCATATTGAATCCGAGGCGGTTCCTGAACCTTGTATTTCGGGTCAGTTCACCCTCGGGGTGCCGACTCTCTCGGCTTCTTCAAGCCTGAAGCGAGCAGCAACGCGATAAATCCGCCGCCTATCAGCCCTAACACAGCCGCATTGGAGCTAACCGCATCCAGTCCTCCGAAGTACATGACTTCGCGAAGGCCGGACGCCGCAAAGCGAAGCGGAGTCCAGGAATAGAGCCAAAAACGGGAACCTTGCGACAACATTTCTGGTGCCATATTCAAAATCGGCATGGAGAAGAACATAAGCATAACGAGAATGCCCACTGCACGAAATCCAATCCAATTGAGCAGCGAGGACTGCAGCGAGAAGAACGCCGAACCAGCGAGCCACAGAAATAGCCATGTATCGGTCACCTGCTTCAGCTCCATTCCGTACCAAGACGATGCCATCCACGTCAGAAAACCGGACGCTACCCCAGTGATCGCGACACCCATCAGGGCTTGCATAATGGCTGCCGTACCACTGCGGGCTCCGGCAACCCTTGACTTTCGGCCACTCAAAAACAGAACAAAGCCTGTAACAAGGCTGCCCATCCACATAATCTGGATGAGGAGGCCGGGCGCATTTCCGCTGCCGTTGTTTACCCCAACAGGATGAATAATCTCTTCCCGCACCACAAACGGCGTCAATAAAGCTTTCGCCGCATTAACCGGTATCTCTCCAGACGATTGACCGATCTGGTCGAGAAGCTGTGACGACAGTTCCTTGCTTGCCTCCATCATGACTTGACCAAGAAGCTGACTAACCGCCGTCGAAGCCTGCGTATTCATTCCCTCATTCACGAGTATCTTAACCGTTGGCCGTTGAGACACCGCTGACACAAGCGACAGCACGCCTCTGCTCATATCCTCCGGCAACACTAATGCACCGTAATATTCATGCTCGTTGAGTCCCTCTAGTGCCTCGGCCTCCGAGCTAATAACTTTCAAAGCCACCGGCCACTCTTTATGGCTTGCCAGAGTCTTCCGAAGCTGTTCGCCTACGGCGAGATGTTCTTCTGTTGAAAGGCTTGCCGGCTGATCTGCTACGACAAGTGCAACAGGCAGATCCTTCGGCTTCACACCAAGTACAGAGTATAACATAGCCGCTCCGAAAACAATTTCCACCACCAGCACAGCCAAAATTCCTATCCACGTCATTCTCTGTTTTATCACTGCCATTATGCTCACATCCCCACCATTTATGAACAATATGTTGTTTAATAGCCATGTTGTTTATTATAATGAGTAGAAGATGAAGCGCCATAATCAATCTGTTCCCAAGCTGTCGTTTAATGATCAACCGTATCTCCCTGTGTTTAGTAACTTTGAAATTTCTAACCCGAGGTGCATAATGGCCAATAAAATAGATCGCAGAAAAGCCCGAACAAAACACCTTTTGCACGGAGCGATCCTAGAGTTATTGCAGGAGAAATCCTCCGAGCATATTACTGTTACGGATATTACAAATCGCGCAGACGTGAACAGAGGCACATTCTATTTGCATTACAAAGACGTTTCGGACATGTTCCAGCAGATCGAAGAAGCGACGTTCGATATAATCCGAAATTGCATCGTTCAGATTAACCCAAATGAAGTCGCTTCATATTCGTTAAAAGATGAGCCTCATCCGAAGGTTGTCCAGTTATTCGAGGAAATGGCTCTAAACGCTAATTACATCAGAGCATTACTCGGACCGCGCGGCGATCTCTCGTATGCGATCAAAATCAGAAAAATGATGGCCGACCATTTTGTCGAGAGATTCAATCATTCACAACCACAAGATCAGAAAATGCTCCTGCCCCGTGATTACCTGGTTGCCTATATCTCTTCCGCCAATCTTGGAATTATTATGCATTGGCTTGAGACGAACATGGAGAAAACCCCCTACGAAATGGGGCTTATGTTAACGCAGCTTGCCAATCATGGTCCTATTATCGCAGCCGGGCTGCGGGACAAGCCTGGCACGTAGCGTTTTCATCCGTCGGGATAACAAAAACCATGATCCCAGCAAGGATCATGGTTTTAATGAAGTATATGGATCAGGCTCTTGTTATAAGCTAGCAGCCCATATTTCGATTTCGATTTCGATTTCGATTTTAATCTCAGGCAAGCCCAATGCGCTTATATAGCCAACTGTCATCGCAGGATATTTATTCTTGAATAGTTATCCCACTCTGCGTCAAAGAAATCCCAATCGATCTGTTCTGTAGCCCAGATATTCACTTTGATAATATGTTCGCTATTCAAGTTTTCTGATGGAGCCATTTGGACACACTTCCCCGTAAAGCATGGCCCCTAGAAAAAAACAGCAATAGAGTATCCGTAACCAGATGGTAAGCTTTTCCGCGATCTCTTTTTCATCTGCGGACACTCCCCCTCTCTCAAAATGATGAAATTTTCCTATAGTATACATAGATCGATGGGTGTAGTCAAAACGCAAGTGTTTCTATAGGGTTTTCGACACCCGTAGCAGCTTCCGTTTTGTCACTTAGATGCTGCTTGATATATTGATAAAGCTTCTGACTAGCTGGTTGCAAGGGATAGACAGATGCTTTGCACAGCACCCCCAAAGTCATATTGATAAGGCTTCCGCTAGTCGTCCTTATTGTTGTTCCACTAGCAGCGGGTACTGCTATAATCTTCGGGATAAATGCGATACCTAACCCGCTCTCCACGAAAAATTTCAAGGCGGTTATACTCCCTACCTCCATCGTATCGATCATCAGGCTTCCCGTTTCCTGCATAACCCTCTCTAGCTTTCTACGATACGGACAGCTCGCTGATGTAAAGAGCAAGCGGAACTCTCCAATATCCTCCGGTGCGAGTACCTCCTTGAGCGCTAACGGGTGGTTTTCAGGCATTATAGCCACGAACTCTTCCTTGAATAAAGATTCAAAATACAGGTCGGTCATTAAATCCGGTGGTGAGCACAGCGCAAAATCAAGATCTCCTCTACGGATTCGCTCGCTCAGTATCGGAGAGCTTGCAATTTCGACGGATATGCGTATGTTCGGATACATCGACATAAATCCCTTTAGAATATTAGGCAAGCGATAACTTGCAGTTGGCTCCGTGACTCCTATGCGAATATCTCCTGCTTCACCCATTTTTATATTCAGCAAGCTCGCTTGTATTTGTTCCATATTCTTCACAATTTGCAAGCTTTGGTCGTGAAATAATTTTCCTGCCTCTGTCAACCGGAACTCTTTCCCATTTCCACGATCGATCAACTGAACGCCCAATTCGGATTCAAGCTTTTGCATCTGCATCGTGACGGTGGATTGCACATAGTTTAATTCTTTGGCCGCACGGACAAAGCTATTATATTTCACTATCAGTTGGAACGTTTTTAATATTTTTAGATCCACTGCGAACCCCATCTATATTCAAGATATTTGAACATAACATTCATTTCATTCAATTATACAAAACAAAAAGGATAACTTACAATGAAAATGATCCAATTACGGTAAGGAGCGAGTCCGACATGGAAATGAAGAACAAGGTAGTTCTTGTTACGGGCGGCGGCACGGGGATTGGCAAAGCAACAAGTCTCATGTTAGGTAAGCGGGGAGCCATCGTTGCGGTGAATTATTCACGCTCCCGAACCGATGCCGAAGAAACCGTTCGATTGATCAACCATCAAGATGGGCGGGCTATAGCCGTCCAAGCAGATGTATCGCAGGACGAAGAAGTTCGGAACATGACCGACACTATCGTTCAGCAATTCGGAACAATAGATTTACTTGTTAATAATGCCAGTATCACCAGGCATATTCCTATGGACAATCTGGAGGCAGCAACCGGGGAAGTATGGGATGAGTTGTTTGATGTCAATGTGAAAGGCATGTTTTACTGCGCGAGAGCAGTTGCCCCCTTCATGAAGAAGCAGAATGGTGCGATCGTCAATCTTGGTAGCATAGCTGGACAAACAGGATTAGGCTCCTCGCTTCCCTATGCCGTGTCCAAAGCAGCCGTTCATGGACTTACGAAATCGTTAGCACGTGCACTCGCCCCTGATATAAGAGTTAACTGCATCGTACCCGGCGCCGTTGCGACAAGATGGTGGACTGGGAGGGAAGCGCAAATGAACCGTCTCGCGCCTAATCTTCCTTTACAGCGCATTTCGACACCTGAAGACATCGCTGCAATGATCTGCACGGCCTTGGAACAGGAGGCAATGACCGGTCAGATCATAGCAGTGGATAGCGGTCAAACCTTGTAAATCTGACCTCTCGCCCCGAAGTGTATTCGGCCATAGCAGCCCGTTAGCTACGGCCGACCTTCGGAAACAAAGTCGATAAGCGCGTCTACGGCCTTTTTGCCGCTTTTTGCACGTTGCAAGGCTGTTAACTCCTTGCTCATCGTACTGTCCTTGTTGGAGAGCGTGCCATCGGAGTGTTGAAGAAAGGCCCCCTGCCAACCGGCTTTTACATAATAAGTATCCGGCTCCCCGTCTTCTTGTTTCCCCAGAAACAAAACATAGGTTTGTCCGAATTCCAGCACATCTCCGACCGATTTCATCTCTTCGTCGACTCTTCCAATTTGATAGAGCCTGATCTTTTCGAATGATTGTCCTTTTAAAGTTTCTTCCACTTCAACATTCGAGATGACTCCGTATTCCCGTTGCTCGAACACCGATACGGGCTTACCTATTAAAATGACATCGGCGTTTTTCCTCATTTCTTCCAGGCTGTCCGAGTAGTCGCCGTAAGTGGCGTCAATGGCTTGGAAGGAAGGAGCTGATGAAGCCGTTGCCGAATCATTATGAACGGGAAGAACTGGATTCTGCCATGGCTTCAACCCGTTGTTAGCGAATAAAACAAAGCATCCGATCACAAGAACGGAAAGGGCGATAACGACTGTTTTCTTGGTCATCGTCATTCCTCCTTAAGAGTAAAATTTATGATAAGAGTTTCGGATATGCGTAAAATCCCTGGTTGTCGGAGCCGTCAATTGCCAACTATCATAGAAGGTTCCGACGGCGGAACTCATAATAGCTTTGTTGTTGATGCTCGAGGTTGAATCATGCCCGATATACCCAAGAGCATGACCATATTCATGGGCAATGATGGACTTCCATTTGTTTGTCGAATAGAACATGGTTGTGCCGTTCCAAATCAGATACACCTTTGATTTCGCGAGTCGGGCTACGTACTTCGTCACATTGGTGTTTGTCTTTGCGTAATACAAGACTTCCGACGTTTCCCATGGAGAGTAACCGACCGTATTGGAAGGTAAGCCCAATTCCGTTGCCTCTAGCCCACTTATGCAAGTAGTAAAAATATGATAATCGCTGGACGTTGTCGACGTTCTGCTAAGCGAAAGCGAAGAGCCCCACTGATCAAAGCCGTGAGTGGATAACGTGGACAACGTAGACGCATCCATCAGACATGCTGAAGAGGCTTGTGTTTTGATTTTCAACTGCGTCGTTCCGCTTTGGCTGTGAGGAAAATAGCCGATGGAGCCGTAATCGGAATACCAGTTGTTCGGAAAAGTTCCCGCGTCTGTCGGTTGCGCGGCAAAAACATGCGAGCCGAATAAACTAAATAACAAAGTCGTTAAAACAACTATTTTCGCCCTCATCATCAAACCAACTCCTTTAATGTAATATTTTAACTATAAATCCAGTATGCCATCAGATTTGTTTTTTGTAAAGAAAACGTTTTCTAAATTACTTATTTCCTCTATTTCAGTTGTCCCTTTCACCAATATACATTGTATTTTTAAAATAAGGAATTATAATTAAACTATGCCAAAAACCGTAAATCATGGGAACAACAACGTCTTGTCGCGGAAGCCGCGCTGCGTGTCATCAAATATTCGGGGTTTGTTCTTCAATCCAAAATGCTTGCTTATCCGGAAATAAACAAGGCTGAGGAGCTTTACGCCTTTATCGATGGATTGGCTATCCATCGCATGCTTCATCCCAATCAGCCGCCCTCCGAACGGATAGACAAGCTTTTGGAATCGCATTTATTGTCGCTTTGTTCCTGAAAGGAGATTCATTATGCAAATAAATTCTTCGATTTCCCCAAGTCCGGCAGCTCTTTCGCCGGAACAAGCAAGCAAGGGCAGCGCTCTTGAGCGGCAAATCGCCTTATTGCAAAAGCAAGTGCAAGCACTGAAAGAAAATAAGCAAAGCAGACCGGACTCCGCTGAGGCCATCAAGGAGCTTGAGAGGCAAATTAGCGAGTTGCAGCAGCAGCTTAACCTTGAAAAGCTGCAGGAGAACAAACAAAAGCTGGAAGAAGCGCAAAGAAAAATAGCGGAGCAGGCTGAACGGGAAGCTGCTATGCGTCAGGAACCGGATACAGCCGTTATTTCGCAGCAAGCACGGGATTTGTTCAGCGCCATGAGCGGCAAGGAGGAGCTGAGAACGCTTCAGAGGACACAGTCCTTGCTCCCGACGAAAGAAGAACGTGAGAGATTTGCTTCGAAAATAACAAAAAAAGCTCTCGAAATACAAAAGGAACTGGTTCGGAATACCGAAAACCAGGCGGAGCTGGCGAGAACTCTGCTTAACCGCAACAATTCTAACAACGTGCAGGATCCCGCCTTGCTTGCAGCAGAACCAGATGAATGAGCCGAAGTCCATGTCCTATCTGTACACGGGCGGCTTCAATGCAGTGCGGATGCTTGAGGAAACGCTGGGCGGTCAGCCAGGCGAAGTCTTGGAAGCCGCCTACGCCATAATAAACAATACCTTTAATCCGCCCAATCCTTCCGATCTTTCATGGAAGGAGCTTGATGCCTTGCGTTATACAAGATTGGCACAAGCCCAATACATAGCTGACAATTACATCACTGACGAAAACCGTAAAGAGCTGTTTTTGGGGAGCATGCATCAGCTTTCGTTTGGTAAGCCGGCTCACTTGAGCTACTAGTTTGTTACTGGTGGAGCTGCTTCCATTTTAGATACCGTTGCATCGCGCGAGCGCTTCATGCGTGGTTTGAACGCCGCGGATATATCGCTGCTGTCAAGAAAAGCATCCACCGGGAGAATGCGGAACGTATATTGGGATTGACCTTCTTCCTTGTCGCGATATACCCATGTCGGGACGTATTCGATATGATGGATTGCGATTTCATTCGTTTTGTTGTTTTTGCGAATATCAATATTAACGATTATTCCGTCCTCCGTATTCTCATTGCGGCTGTCAAGCGTTTCCCTCCGCTGGTTCGATATGAAATTGCCCATTGAGTAAATGACAAACGTTGATTGAGCCTCTGTCTCTATAAATTCCGACTTTTGAATAACATGCGGATGGCTTCCTAAAATAATGTCTGCCCCCTCCTTAGCCATCAGCTGTGCAAATTCAACTTGGTTGGCATTCGGCTGCTCCACATATTCATCGCCCCAATGCATCAAGGAGATGATTATATCCGCTCCAAGCTGCTTGGCTTCTCTTATATCCTTAACGATCGCGGCCTTGTCCATTATATTGATCATCGCATTTAATTCATCTGCGGCATACTTGCTTCCTAGGCCGTTCGTGCTTTCTGTATACGAAAGTATCGCCACTTTAATTTCTTTAACCTCCTTCATCAACACGCGTGATTCCGTTTTTTTGTTATACGTACCAACTGCATCGATACCTTTGCTTTGAATGGCTTCAACTGTACGTTTCAGCCCCTCGCTCCCGGTATCCAAACTGTGATTGTTCGCAGTGGTCAAAACATCAAAGCCTGCATATTTAATCGCATCAATCGCTTCATCTGGAGAGTTGAAGATAGGATAGCCGCTGTAAGGCCGGCCAGGTCCAGCTGCCGTCGTTTCAAAATTAGCTATAGCCAGGTCAGCCGCGCTAATAATCGGCTTTACATCTTCAAATACGGATTTGAAATCGTAGGTTTTGCTTCTAGCGTCATAAGCACTGTCAAGCTGTGTCTGATGAAACATAATATCGCCGGCAGCAGCGATACGGATATCGGTATACTGCTCTGAATCGATGCCAGCATTCAGAATGGATTCGGCAGTAACTGGCGAATTGGCCGTTTCTAAACGCTGAAATGCTTGCACAATATAGGGAACTCCAAAACCAACGAGAGCAATAAATAGCAGCAATATCAGCCGTCGCCTGCGCGCTCTGCGCCTTGTACTAGCTGTTCTCATGATTCCGGTTCTCCTTTTCCAAATATTCCTCATAAGTCAGCCCGCCCTTAAAGACTTTTGCGGCAAGCTCTGTCCCCAAATAACGGATATGCCAAGGCTCGTAAATATAGCCTGTTATCTTTTCCTGACCCTTCGGATAGCGAATAATAAATCCGAATTCATGCGCATGCCTGCTGAGCCACTCGCCTTCGGCCGTTTCTCCAAACGCTTCCTCAAGCTGAAGATTAACGCTTTTGCTTGTCACATCCATCACGAGCCCCGTTTGATGCTCGCTCTGCCCTGCTCTGGCACTGTAGCGATTAGCCGCCTCCTCGCCATGCTTGGCAGCGTAACTGTCGAACAGCTGCCTTTGCGTTTGAAAGGAACGATAGCCCGAGCGCGCATACAGCTTAATACCTGCTTCAGCAGCCTTGTCAAACATATCCTTCAATGCGCCGGCAGCTTCCCGTCTTAATTGATTCACCTCCGGATTGTTCAGAACAGTGGGCACATCCACTGTAACCAAGTCATCCGGCATATACGTCTCGTCCAGACTGTGCTGCTTGTTGACTAAAACCACAATCGAAGGGTCATGCACCGGCGGAGAAGGCTTGTCAGATTCAACGACTCCGCCTACAGGAATTTCGCTTACTGCCGGATCAGTCTTATCAGCCGAATCGGAGCAGCCTGTCAGCTGCATCGCCAACAAGCATACGCCAAATGCAGCTATCCATTTGTTAGTCATCGATACACACTCTCTCCTTTATGTCTATATAGAGTTTAAAAGGCGGATATATGGGAAGTTAGATGTACTTGTAATGAAGTTGTAAAGGGGAAGGAGAGAAGTGTTGATAGTTTAATATTGATATTGCAACAGGTTGGGAATGGTGCTATTAATAGGCTATAAAAAGGATAGAGGAGACACGCGGCCATTGAGTAAGCGAATATTGATCGTTGAAGATGATGTGAATATATCGAAAATAATAAAAATGAATTTGAATCTCGTTCATTACGAGACTTTGGAAGCATACGACGGGCTTGTTGCTTTGGAGCTTATCAAGAAAGAAAAAATCGACTTGATCCTGCTCGATGTAATGATTCCCGGCATGGATGGCTTCATGTTAATGGACCGGATTAAAGCCTTTGGCATTCCTGTCATTTTCCTTACTGCTAAAAATTCAGTATTCGATAAGGTGAACGGCTTGAAGCTTGGGGCTGAAGATTATATGGTGAAGCCATTCGAGGCGATTGAGCTTCTGGCGAGGATAGAAACCGTCCTTCGAAGATATGGCAAGGAAGAAAATGTACTGGAGTTTCGAAATGTAAAGCTGCTTATGGACAAAAGAGAGGTTACGATATACGGAGAGCCTGTGGATCTGACCCCTAAAGAATACGAGCTGTTGCTTGTGTTGATGAAAAATAAAAACATCGCGCTGACGCGCGAGCAGTTTCTCGACCGGGTATGGGGAACTGATTATTATGGCGAGACAAGAACAGTTGATATGCATATTAAATCTTTGCGCAGAAAGCTCCATTTACAAGATTATATTAAAACCATCTACAAGATTGGCTATCGCCTGGAGGACTAAAACATGAAGTTTTGGAAAAAGATTTATCTGTTCTCCCTCCTGGCATTCGTTCTCATCTTTAATTTATCATCCATTTTATTTATCGAGCGTATTCATAGCAAAATGCTGGAGCAGGAAATTACGAGCACGCTGAGCGAGAATATGAATATTCAGGCAAGCGTCAATGCCATTGTCCCCATTATGCAAATTTATGATTCTGTCGATTATGAGAAAAAAGTAATGGAGCAAATCGTTAACGAGTTTATTTCCCAAAATCGCAATCAGCAAATTTTTATAGAAATTAAAGATGAGGAAAACAAGCTCATTTTCAGCAATAATGCCGATCAAAAACTGCCGGAGGAACGGGAAGAACTCGACGGCTTGCAGACACAGGAAATTCGGTACATTTTACGGGATATGGATGACAGGACGCTGCTGTTTACAGCTAACTTAATCGACGTTCAGAAAAAGGCTTATTTATTTACGTATACCAAGGACGTCACTCATCTTTACGAGGAAAGAATCGATCAATACCGCTTTTTTATTCAAATGGACATTATCGCTTGCTTGATTTACATGCTCATTATGTTTTTTGTCAGCAAAGGGCTAACCAGGCCGATCGATAAATTAATTCAGACGGTCAAAGTGATAGCGCAGGGAGACTTTACAGAACGTGTAAAAATAAATGCAAGGGATGAGGTTGGCGTGCTCGCCAATAATTTCAATAGGATGGCCGATGCGGTAGAAGATACGATTAAAGAACTGGAGTTACGCAATAGTGAAAAGGACTCTTTTATTCAAAACTTTACGCATGAAATTAAAACCCCGCTTACATCGATTATCGGTTATGCCAATTACTTACGTGTGACGAAGTATAACGAGGAAACGTTAGTCGACGGCTTAAACGTAATTAGCAGTGAGGCGAGGCGTCTTGAATCGCTCTCCTTCAAGCTTATGGATCTGATTTTGTTGAGGGAGGATCATTTTGAAATGGCGCCAGGGAACTTGAAAAAGGTTGTTGATGAAATTACACCCTCTCTTAGCATCAAGGCTAAGCAGAAGCAAATTGAAATTATAACCGAGTGCGAAAGCTGTGAGTTAAAGCTGGAAACAGATCTATTAAAAATATTGATTGCAAACTTGGCAAACAATGCGATTAAAGCATCGCCGGAGCATAGTACGATTATGATTAGAGCATTTAACAAACTAGAAAAAGTTTATCTTGAAGTTATCGACCGGGGTGCAGGCATACCAAAAGAGCATCTTGACAAAATATTCGAGCCTTTCTACATGGTTGATAAAGCTCGTACAAGAAAGCATAATGGCGCAGGCCTCGGCTTATCGATCTGCCGGAGTGTAGCAAGCCTGCATCAAGGAATTATCGAAGTTGAGAGCGTAATGGAGAAAGGTACTACGATACGCGTAATATTTGATCCTCATATGGAAAACGAGGAGGAGAGACAATGAAAAAATTCATTCCATTGTTGCTGGTCTGCCTTATTTTCCCGCTGCTCGCCGGATGCTCAAGCTTGTATAACCCGTTTCCCAAAAATACAGTGATGGTAAAGACGCTGGAAGCCAAGGAACAATTCAAGGTGCAAGACGACGCCCTGCTATCGGAAGAGACGATCAAGTCGCTAGGCATAAATGCGGTTAAAAAATATTATGGCCACCAACTGAGTAAAGATAATGTTGAGTTCGAGCTGCTCAGCATAGACTACAGCAAGCTTAAAAAATTGCTAGCGACCACGACCAGCAACCTGGATTTAGATCAGAACATATTGGATTCATATATTGAGCAGCTGAACAAGGCATCGAGTGGCTTGTATTTTATTACAATTACAAATTTATTCAATGAATACGATGTCTACGGCATTACGATCAATCCGATTAATGGCGAGATTTTGGGAGCAACAATGGTTAAAAATTTCGCCGATGTTAAGATATCCGAAAAAAATACGCGTATTGACGAGAAAAAACTAATACAGCTTGCCAAACAGTTTGCCGATGAGAATGAGCTCATAAACACTGCGATTGATGCAAGCCAAATAAGAGTTAACCAATCCATGAACGGGCTTAGCGAGCTGTATTATATTAGCGAAGACAGGCAGGAGCTCTTTTATTGCACGATCAACTATATAGAAAATAAAGTGGTCGATTTTTCCAAGGATGTTATGGCTGCTCTTCATATCGCTAACCTTGACTCAAGGTACACTGATATTAAAAAGAAGTATGGTTAATTGAAACTTCACTGCTTCTTTACAGCTTCTTTACAGCTTCTTTACAACTTAATAAAACTTCTCATATATTCGAATCTTACACTAGATGATAGAGACGGGGGTTCGAAATATGAGACTACTACGAAGACAATCACAGCGCCGCAAAATGATTTTACTTACGAGTGTTGCACTCTTGGTCAGCTTCCTTTGGGCAATCAAGTCGCAATCAGCACCAGACAAGCTGGTGTATGACGCACAGCGAACGCCCGATGAGTCGGCTATACCCGCTGTACCATCCGATACAGAAACTGCTCCTATAGTCGTCGTTCTCGACGCAGGCCATGGCGGACATGACCCCGGTGCAGACGGTGCAAGCGGCAATTACGAAAAGCATTTTACGCAAGCACTAACCGAAAAAGTATATCGGATACTTTTAAGAGAACCGGGGTTCAAGCCTTATATGACACGAACAGACGATACGTTCATCGAGCTGGAGGATCGGGCAGCTATTGCCAATTCGCAGCAAGCTGATGCATTTTTATCTATTCACGGAAATACGTTCACTAGCGATCCAAGCGTTTCAGGAACAGAAACCTATTACTACGAACCAGACAGCGCAAAGCTGGCTCAAGTGTTGCAGCAGGCGATTGTGAAGGCAACGGGCTTTAGCGACCGAGGCATAAAGAAAGAGGATTGGAAGGTGCTTCGGCATAGTGAAGTCCCTGCAGTATTGCTCGAGGTCGGCTTTCTGACCAATGTCCGGGAGGAAGCCCTTTTACTTGGAGAAACAGGGCAGAGTCAAGTCGCTCAAGCAATTGTGGATGGATTAAAGAGCTATTTTCAAATAAAGTAACGCAATGGACCTGCACGTACAAACACCCATCCCACAGTGCGGACAGCTAAGGGAGTTTCAAAACATAAGTGTGACGGAGTTTAGCAACGCAGGTCAAGACTAAAATGAACGCTTCGCGGCCTTGACTTGCTCACTTTAAGCATGGCTCCCTTCACCGGAGAACTGGATCACTTCCCGTGCGGCCTGACGGAAGTTTCGACCGGAGCGAGATCGCAGCTGCACTCATTCCAACGCCATGCTGTGTTTGATAGAGCCTGATGGCAGCTAGCTTTGATGACGGATCGTTTGCGAGTTCTTGCCATATAGTTGACGGTGGAAATGGGTCGGTGAAGACGTTCGGCGTCTCCGTCAGCACGTAGAACAGCTTGCTCAGCGTTTCCGGAAAGCGCTTCTCAAGGTCGCGCCACTGCGTGGAAGCTAATGGAATGAACGCCAGCGTGTCACCAATCGTCGAAGCAAGGCACAGAATGTCAGGCAGACCGTCCGAAACCTCGAACGGAGGCCCCATCCCAGTCAACGCCCTCCACTAAAAGCTCCATCCCTCAGATTACAACTTCTGGCGTTTGCCAGCCAATCCTCGAAGCTATCTTCCAGGCGTTTCGATTCACCAGAGTCATGCATATAGACTGAAACCGAAAAATTATCCGAGGCGTCCATGTATAGGATGTCGCCATCATCCTCCGCGATTGCGACGAGAAATTGCGTACGTTCAAGAAATGATTTTTGAATATCGCCTTTGGAGCCGTTGATCTCTCCGCATGATTTCAAAATTTCCCAAGCCATTCGATTTTCTGTTGCACCACGGATGATCGAGATTTCGTCCAGCCTTTTTTCACTCCAAAAGAACCATGGGGTACCCCTGGAGTCCGGGAGCTCATCTTTATATTCGTTGTAATGTATGCAGCAGAAATCATCGAAAGCATTGTTTTATAATCTCTCCGTAATCCTTCGCTAGGTAGCAAAACGCATAAGGCCAGAACTGTTATCTTGGAAACTTATAGGCATAATATTAAGAAGCATATCACCCCCGATTTTCGGAATCAAGAAATCTCCAACCTTTTTATAGGCTTATGAAAAAAGCTGATGTACCTCGTATCCGCTTTCCCGATCTTAGGCACACAGTAGCGACACTTATGCTCGCGAGAAATATAAACCTCAGATATTCCCAAATGTGTGAGTATTGATGTGCTGAAATATGCAAAAGCCACCCATAAGTGAGTGGCTTTCGAGTTTACTCTATTAACTAAGCTCTGCCTTTCGTTCTTTGAATGCGAAGTACAAACCAAGGTAACATACAGCCTATTAAAAAGCAAAAACCCTGGAGAATGACCTGCATTAAAAAGTATTTTAAATTCAAATCATCTGTTGATAAATTAGGTTTCCATATTGGCCAAAAACCTACCAGTAACAGAAGGAATACAATCCCCGTTGAGAGCGCCAATTGTGAGAATGTAAGCTTGTATTTCATTTCATAATATAGTCCATAAATGAAAGCAACAATATAAATTCCGGCCATAAAAAAAGCAAGTAATACAAATCGACTTATAACAATGAATGCTGCTTCAGATTGTGGATGATCAACAACAACAAGATATGCATTAAGTAAACCAAGATAAATGAAGAAGAAAAAGAAAGGTGCCGCGTAATGACGATTTTTTATTAGTTTCATTAGTACAACCTCGCTTTCCTAAAGAGCTGGATATTATGAGGTGGTTTATCAAACATAACAAAAATCGGAGCACCGCATGGGTAGACTAAAACCTTGTGGCAACAATTATCTGACGATTTTGGGAAGCTAAAAGTTTCAACGAAGCTGACGACTAGCTGCAATTAAATTGCTGCTGTACTTCTCGAACAAAATCTCAAAAGTGCTGACGCATCATTTTTATACTTTCCGATTTACCAAAAAGAAGACCGATGATCACTCATCGGCCCTTACCTATTGCTTTCCGGTAATCTTCATTATTCCGAATACCCCATCATCCCGATGTAAGCCAGATTCGGCTGAGCGATGTCCATTCTCCCGTACTGAATGATGACATTCTTGTTGCTGCGGAACCGCAGGGAGTATTGGAGCTGCCGATCCAGGGCGATTCCGCCGATGTCCTCCGGACGATCCATACGGATGCATTTGACCCTCTCCGCCTGGACGGGAATGAGAATGTCCCGGTCGGGTTCGCGATCCTCGTAGAAGATGTCCATACGCACCTCGGCGTCTTCCTCCTGGCAGTTCAGAATCATGATCGCCTCGTGGCCTTCGAAAATTTCTCCTTCAACCTTGCCCTTATAAGGTAAGTATCCATCGATGATGTACCAGTTTTTCGCGCCCTGTCCGCTCATGCCTCGCCTCCGTCCTCGGGAGCCAACGCCACGACGCCGCGCTCCTTCCACGTCCGGCTAAGCTGGCGGACAAGCGCAGACATCGATTCGTAGCCGTCCTCCGTCACGACAAGGCTTTCTTCCACCCGGTTCGACCCGTGAGGATGTCCGAACAGGCTGATGTCGGTGTTCACCGTCATACCTACTTCGAACCGGGCTGCGCTGTTCTCATCGGGATACGGCGATTCCGCTTCGGCAAGTCCGCAACCGTGCAGGGGAGGATACAGATCGTAAGCGGTAACGCCCTTGTCGGCAAAATAGGCTTTAACGGCGGCAACGAGTCCGCTCATGTCGTTGCCGGGACCAAGCCGGGACAGAGCGATATCCTCCGCCTCGACAAGAAGCGAGATGAACGTACGCTGCTCCTCGCTCATCCGCCCGGCGACGAACGGAAATCCGACGGTTGCTACGTAGCCCTCGTATTGAACCGCAATCGCCGTCATGATCATTTCGCCGTCCTGAATCACCTTCCGGGTCGGCCTGCCGATGATCGTGTTCACCCGCTCGCCGCTCGCCATAACGATGAACGGCACGAACTCCGCGCCCGCCTTCGTGCATTCCATGTAGGCATACGCGGACAACTCCAGCTCGGTCATGCCCGGCCGAACGTTGCGGATCATCGCCTTGTAGCCCTCATCCGCGATGCGCGCCGCTTCCTTCAGACAGGCGATTTCATGCTCCGTTTTCGTCATCCTGAGCCGGAACAGCAGCTCTCCCGCATCGATCCATTCCACGCCTTCCGCGCTGCCTTCGATCGTCGCCAGCAGCGAGGCGGACATCGCGTCGAGGCCGGCGATGCCGATCGCATGAAGCGGATTCGCCGCATTCAGTTCGGCGAGAATCGCTTTCAAGCTCGTATAATTCGCCTGCGGATACTCGATCTCATCCGGCACCGTGACGCAGGTGAACTGGGGCAGCAGCCGCACATCGGACCACGCCGTCATTTCGCGGCACATAAGCTCCCCCTCCGGAGCGGCGATTACGAGCGGTTCTCCAACGAGCGGTACCAGCACCGCGCCTCGTTCGAACAGCGGCCAATAATTGCTCATGTAGCGCAGGTTTTCTTTGCGATACTCATCCCCATAGATAAGGCAGGCTTGCAGCCCCTTCTCTCTCATCAACGCGCGCAGTCTGTCGGCTCTGGCGCGATATTCTTCGACCGGTATCGAGGTCATTTCCAGCCCGCTCCTCTCTGATGCTTCCTACAAATACGTTACTTTGCGAATTCCCATAAAGTCGGCGACATACGACAGTTCTTCCGTCAGATCCCCGTATCCGATAATGCAGTGGTGGGCGAAGCCTTCCTTGATCAATTCCGCGAGAAAAGCTTTGATCGGCACCGGGAATTTCACGACGGCCGTAATCTCCTCGCACGGAATGTTGTCCGCGATATCCAGCGCTTCGCCGCGAACGATCAGCATCTTGTACCCTTCGGCATCGACGATCAGATGGCTGATCGTCACGACACCCGGCTTCAGTGTGTATTCAAAGCCGAAGCCGGCGCCCTGCAGTCCCCACTGCTCGGGAGAACGATTCACCTTCACCGAGCTGCGGTCTCGCGCATATGCCGGATTAGCGTACCCGTGGTGGACCATCAATAACGCGTTCAGCCGCTCGTCGTATTCGCCCCATTCCGCGAATGCCGGCACTTCCCCGCCCAGCTGCCGCATCAGCGTCATCATGATCAAGCCGTGTACGTCGCCCTCGGTGTTGACGACATAGCGGCCTTCCTCGTGAAGCAGCGTGTTTGCCAAATAAGGCGTCGTTCCCGTCTTCTGCTCCACATAATGCTGCCCAAGCAGCGTAAGAGCGTCCAGCCGGAACCGCTCCAACGTACTCCGAAGGGCTGCGTAAAGGCGGGAGGCTTTGCGGATGTCGTCCTCTTCCAAACCGACTATATTGAAGCTCTTCCGGGCCAAAGCGACGCCGTCCGCAACCTCTCCCTCCGAAACAGCCTCAAAGCGGCTCAGCAGATGATCGAGCTGAATGGAAATGAGGTTCGGACCGAGCGTGCCCTTGATCGTCGTCTTGTCGAACTCGAAATCGTACATCCCCCTGAACACATGGCCGATGACGCCGATATTGACGCTGCGAAGTCGGACATACGCCCGGTAAGCCCGGACGTACCGGCCCATCTCCGCATAGGCATCCTCATCGCCGATTGCTCCGACAACGACTTTAAGTCCGCCAAACCAGCCCATTTTACGGAACGTCGCGGCAAGCTGGAGATTGGCGATCAAGGCGCTGTTGCGCAGGATGTTTTCGTAGTCTGTCTTCAGATTGATCTCGCCTTCGCCCTGTGTATTGAACATCAACAGCGGCAGATGGCGAAAGTTCTCCAGCGCCTGGATCGCCATGTAATCGGGACAATAGGTCCCGGCGACGTAGACGATCAGGTCGACGGCTTCTTCCTTCAGCTTCCGCCCGGCCGCATCCGCCGCGTCCAGCGTATCGACCAACCCCGGCCAGACGACCAGGTCATCCGGCAGCGCCGCCTTCAGCCGTTCGTATACGGCGGTCAAATCCGACGTGACATTCGCGTGCAGACTGCCCGGGAACATCCGCCAATATTCGAAAAATCCGAGCGTCAGCAGGCCGACCTTGAGCGGCCGATGCTCCGCCCGATTCGTCAGCAAGTCGCCGAACACGTTTCCCTTGGCGGTTTCAAACGATTCAATGATTTCATTCATGATAAGTTCTGCTCCTTTTCATATGCGATGTTGCTCCTGCCTCGTTTTCCGTAAGCGCTCGACCACGATCCGGTCTCCGTCCGGCAGCCTTTCACCGCCTGCCCCGGATGCCGGACACAAGCCGTACGGCGTTGTTCCGGATAATGTTGACGATGTCATCGTCGCCGATGCCGGAGAACAGCACGCTTCCCAGCATATAATTCGGGTCGTACCAGGGGAAATCGGTGCCGAACAGCACTTTCTCCGAACCGGCCTCGCGCACCATTTTGCCGATCATTCCGTTCAGACGTCCCGTATCGCAAAGCTCCAGATAGACGTTGGGCAGCTCCTTCGCCAACTCGATGGCGACATCCGTTTCCCCCGGCGCGGAGTGCCCGAGCAGGAACGTCATATTCGGATATTCGCGCGCCAGCTCCCCGATCATCTGCGGCGGGTTGTACGAGCTGTGTCCCCATGTATGCGACAGCAGCAGAAGTCCGCGCTCGTTCGCGAATTCATACATCTTTCGGTATTTCTCGCCGGTCAGCGGATACTTGTGATAGTCCGGGAGCACCTTGAATCCGACATAGCCCTCGACTTCGTCGTAGTCGGCCAGCTCCTCGTCCAGATTGTCGACGTAATGCGGATTGACGACAAAATAGCCTTTGATCCGGTCGGGGTACTTCGCCATCGCCGCGCGAATTTCCGAATTGCGCCCGATCGGATCGAACAATGCGCTGTGGGGAGCGGAGATGATCCATTCGATGTTCTCCCTGTCCATCGTCGCGATCATCGTCTCCAGATCGGCCTCCGGCAAATACGTCCCGTAGAACGGTCCCATATGCGTATGCATGTCGATGTAGGACAGGCTCGACAGCCTGCCGGTTTCCGCGAATTCGCGCGCCAGCAGCGACGGGTTGGTCATCGGCACTCTGCTCATAAGCTCACCTCGCCAAGCAGTCTTTCCGCATTTTTGAATGCGATATTCTCCAGTTCTTCTTGCTTGATGCCCGAACCGAGCAGACAAGCCAGCGGTCCGCCGATCGCGTTGCTCGGAAACTCGGAGCCGAACAGCAGCCGTTCCGAGCCGAATTTGCCGCAGATTTCCTTGATTTCCCCTGCCGCCTGCATGTCCCCGGTCTCGATGTAAAAGTTCTTGTAGCTGCGCAGCAGCGGGAACGTGAGCCGGGCATGGCTCCACAACCCGTAGTTGCACAAAATGACGGTCAGCTCCGGGAACTCCTTCAGCACGTCGTAGACGGGCTCCCAACCTTCGCTCGGGGAGAGAAACAGCGGAATGCGAGCGTCGGAGACGGCCGACAGCAGCTCGCCCATCGCCACCCGATTCAGCATGTAACGGTTACGCTGCGGGTAGGCTCTCAGCAGCTTTACGCCGTTCTTTTTCATCGCCGGGAACAGCGCTTCGGGCGCATACTGCCGTTCCGTGACAGGGGGCAAGATCGTCCAGCTCGGCAGCAGCCGATCCGGCGCCTTCGCGGTTTCCTCTACCACAAGCCGGTTCCCGTAATCGGGATCGACGTCCGCCATCGCGTTGTGGCTGACGACCGCTTGGGCGATGCCGCAGAAGTCGAGCTCGGCGAGCAGCTCCTGCGCATCGCGGGCCTGCTTCACCTTCTCCCGGACTAGCAAATGCTCATGGTTTACGACTTCGTAATTCAACGTCTTGTAACCGATCGCACAGCTGCAATCGATAATTTTCATGTTCTTCCCTCCCGATCTGTCTTTCGCGCCTCGTCTTATGCTAAGTCACTGTCCAGAAAACGCGCCGGATTGCCGCACATCAGCTCACGGATTTGCTCCGGCTCGATGTCTTCGTCCTCCATCATCGGAACGATGTTCGTCAGAATATGGTCGTAGCCCCAGCCGCCGTAGCGATGCAAGCCGATCTTCAGGCATACGTCGTTGGAGACGAGAATTTGCCGCAAATAGCCGCAGTCGATGAGCTCCTTGATCGTACGCACCCTATCGATATCCCGTGCGAACACCCCCTTCAGGACGCTCTTGTGCCGCCGGTCGGCATAGAACTCCTTGCCGAAGTTGTCGAACTCGATGTACGCTCCCCGGTCGAGCAGAGCCTTCAAGTAATCCGGCACGATATCGACGTCCACGTGGTTGATGCAGATTTTGTCCGCAGCGGCGCCGTGCGCCGTCAGAATATCGATGACCTCAAGACCGCGCCTCGCCCACAGATCTGTGTGTACATGCAGACCGAGACCTGTCTGTTGCTGGACCATCGCCGCCGCGATCAACGTTTTCTTCTCATTCGGGTGGATGACCGCGCTCGTCCCGATCTCCCCGATGACGCCGGCGCGAATGTTCGTCCCGTCCATGCCGACGGTCACTTCCCGATGAATTTCCTCGGCGATGGCTTCAACCGTCTTGTCATCCATATCCGGCGGGTGGGAAGCGCGGATGTAATATCCGCAACCCGCGATGATGGGAATGCCGACCTCGCGCGACACGCCCGCCAGCAGAACCGGATCGCGTCCGATATCCCGCAGCGTCAGGTCGACGAACGCGCCGCCTCCGGCCCGCTTGAACGCCATAAGCTCGGCCTTTACGACCTCTTCTTCGTCGATCACGGCGTTGTCCAGAACCGCATACGGATTGCGGGTCAATACCCCGAAATTGGCGAGACTCACCTTCTCCGCAGCCAACGACTTCGCCCCGATCGCCCGGGGTTCAGGCACCAGTGGGCGCAGATCGATGAACGCATGCTCATGCGGCAGAATCCAGCCCAGGTTTTCCGTTTCCATCTTGCCTGTTACCGTTATGACGGACATATGACGCCCTCCTCCCCTGTCCCGTTCGACTTGCAATCAGCTTCCATCCTTAAGCCGTCAGATCAAGAAATCGAAACAACGTTTCCGCCATCAGGTCGTGACCGTATTCATTCGGATGGATGCAATCGTTCATCAACGTCCATTGACTGTTCGGCTCCTTTTCTCTTCGCTCCTCGAAAGCCTGATAGACATCGCATAACGGCACCTGTTCCGCGCTAGAGAGCTCCCTCATGGCTTGAATATAGAGAGGGTAGCTGTCTCGAATGAAATTTTCCTCCAAGCTGGTATGGATCGTATTGGGCGTCAACAAAATAAGCTCGCTGCCTGCGGATCTGACTTTTTCCGCAATGGAGGACAGATTGGACTTAAATTGCTGCACTTCACCGGCTCCCCGAAGGGAGTCGTTCATGCCGATCATCAAAGCTACGACATTCGGCTGAAACCTTAACGCATCCCGATCCAACCGTTCCAAAATCTCCCGCGTCGTATCGTCGCTTACGCCGGCATTCAACACCAATTGCCGCCGGCCGAACCTTTTGAGCAGTTTTTCTTGAAGCTGGCCCACGTAGTTCAGCTTTCCATGCGTATGCTCGTTTTGCTCCGTGATCGAATCTCCCAAGCAGACAATAAATGCCTGATCGGCACCTCCAAGCCTTTCACTCAAACGTTGCATTCTCTATACCTCCTGATGCGCACTGCGGGCCTGCTTCACCTTCTCCCGGACAAGAGAAGGTTGAAAATCAGCTTCATTATACTAAGCGGGATATGGACCCACTACTTTCCGATTTCCACTTTCGCTATCTTTTGTCCACGACTACTTATACAGAGGCGGGTGAAAACGTGAACGGCCGACGGCAGCAACGACCGTCGGCAGTGTTTTACGGCTCTTTATCCCATTCTTCGGCATTAATAAAATTCGACTTCGACAATGACGATACCGCGACCGGGAACGTACAGGCTGAACTCCGAACCTTTGGGGAAAATCGGAATGCCCGGAAAGTCGGTCAGCACTTTAAGATTCGCAATGGAGCGGCCGAGATCCAGATGCGCCGACTTATAATTGATGTGCAGGTTTCGGATCAGCAGCCGCCATCGACCGGGTTGAATTTCCAATACGGCTGTTCGAATATATGGCGAATTGCTAACTGTCCTTGGCGCACCTGTGCAATCGGTCAGCAACTGAACGCAGCGATTCAAGAATTCACTGGGTACCTCGCGGTAAAATAACGGCTCCAGCCAGCTCTTGATGTCATTCAAAGCGGATAAATCGCTCTGCTCGCCGAACGCTCGACGATCCGCCTCGTCCCCGACAAACGCTTCGATCATTGCACCGTTCTCATCGCAAGCGACGCCAAACAGCTGATTCAGCTCGCAGCTTATCCGCAAGCCCCTGCTTTCAAACGCTTGAGAAATCCGCTTCGTCATCGTGCCTACAAGGACCGACGGCCCGCTCCGGTAAGACAGAACCCGATCCAATTCCTCATCGTTCAATAGCTGCACATCCACTGCGCATATCGCACCGCTCGTCTGCGGCAAATTTTTCACGTTCACTACGGAGTGAAGCGGCGCGCCTGCTTCAATAAGCTCGGTAAGCCATTTATGCGCCGACCAGCCCCGGCTTGCGGGATACGCTTCCAACGAACGTTGCAGAGCTTCGTCCGACCAGACATAGCTCGCGCCGATGATCCGCTCCGGCGCACCGTCGAAACCCAGATTCCATTGACGCAAAATTTTATCCCAGCTCATCTTCTCGATCCCGTCGCCCAAACAGGCAACAAACCCCGACGCGCAGCGTCGCAGCCCTTCCCGGTCCTGCAAATAGACATTGGAGAAGGCGTAAATATCCCTTTCAACAATAGTCGGCACATGGTTAATGCCGTCCCACTGCTCGTTCGTGTCCTGGATCGCGTTTAAACAGATGAGCTTCATGTCGGGTGCATAAGCTTTAATCGCCATAATCATCGCCATAAATTCGGAGCCTGGTTCCTTATATTCGCATTCCCCCGCTCCCGCCGAAAGCGAGGCGCCAACGGATTCAATGACAAAGCCATTGACGCCGGACTCGGCCAGCAGCCGGTAATCGACGCCGTAACGATATAAGGCTTCAAACGGATCCCGGGTCCAGACCGAATTCAGTACGGCTTTTTTCCCTGCCTTGCGTATCGCCGGCATTATTTTCTGCCAGAGCTCGCCCCAACGGACGGCATAGAAACGAATCCAGTCCATTCGCTTCTGTGTCCAAATCCAATCTGCGCGTTTCCCCAATGCTAGTGAATCACCGTCGCATATCGCCTGCAAACCCGACGCTAGTTCCACGCCGCTTATCCGCACGAACTGCTCGACCATATCATCCGAGTAATCGGCTTCAGCCAGACTGAGACGCGGGCTCGTGTAACCGTCGGCGCCGTGGTAGCCGTCGAATTCGTAATCTCGCATAACGGTCATCAGATCGCGGACAAATACATCTTCGTAATACGTCCCGTCCTTGAACCGCTTCAGTGGATTAAGGACAGGAAACGCTTCTCCCGTCTTCCGCATTTCATACAGCTCGGGGTGCGCTGCGCACCACTCGCTGGCCTTATCCCTACCCTCGTCATTGAACAGAAATAAATTAAAAAAGCTGCAGTAGACGTTAACACCATACTTTTGCAATTCCTTAACCAGCCCGTGCAATTGGTAGTTCGTCCACTGCTGCCGATCATGCAGCTTGCCGTAAGGTCGCGCGCCGTATGAACACATCTCGATCGGTAGGAAGTGCTCCCGCTCCATCCCTTTATGGGCGTGTACAAAGTCCGGCGTAAAAAAAAGTAAGGAAACGCCGTCCGGGACTGTGCCGACCGTGTCCAAATAAGCCGCAACGCCGAAATCGTTTGCTCTATTGTCGAAGCCGATTAATTCAATCCACACCCATTTTTCATAACTTGCTGTAGTCATCTTATCTCCTCCGAGTTGCTGCTTCTACGAGATTATCCTTTGACGCTGCCCAACACGATGCCTTTAACAAAGAAACGCTGCAGGAACGGATAGACGATCAGCACAGGCAGCGATGCTGCAAAGATTTGCGCCGCTTTCAACGTCTGTTCCGAAATTCGCGACAGAAGGACGGCGTCATGAGGAGACAGTTGCGTCATTTCACGTCCAATGATTACCGTCTGCAAATAGCTGCTAAGCGGATAATTGGAGGGGCTATTCATCAGAATCAACCCATCGAACCAGGAATTCCAATGCCCCACAATACTGAACAACGTAAGCGTTGCGATCGCGGGCAGCGACATGGGTAAGAACAGCCGAAATAGAACAATTCCATGCCCGGCGCCATCGATAAACGCCGCTTCTTCCAGCTCGCGCGGCAAGCCGCGAAAAAAATTGAGCAGCACGATCGTGTTGAATACCGCAACAGCCCCCGGAAGGACAAGCGCCCAAATCGTATCAATCATGTGGAAGGTTCGTATGGTCATATACGAGGGAACGAGTCCGCCTGAAAATAAGATCGTCGCTACGAAAACCCAGGCGTATGCGGTTCGGAATCGGAATTCGCTCTGCTCTTTGGACAACGGATACGCAGCAAGCACGGTCAATAGCATGCTAATGGTTACACCAAGCGCTACCCGCTCCACAGAGACACCCATCGCTTTAATAAATTGGGCTTTGCCGAATACATAGCGATAAGACTCCCACGTCCAATCTATCGGCCAGAAGGTAACCTGACCGGCGGTGGCGGGGGCTGCGCCGGACAAGGAAACCGCCAATACGTGAATCATGGGCAGAATGCATAAGATCGAGAGGGCAATAAGAACGAGATAGATCAGCCAAATGCCGGCTCGTTCCATAGGTCGCTGTGCATACTTCATTGCGATAGCGCTCCTTCTAGAAAATCCGATAGTTTGCTAGCCGATAAGCAAGCCAATAAGATATGGAGATCATGATGAATGAGATGACCGACTTAAACACGCCTACAGCAGTCGCCAGGCCATACTTGAATTCCACCAAGCCCGTACGATAAATTAGCGTATCGATAATATCGCCTGTCTCGTAGACGGCCGTATTGTACAGGTTAAATACTTGATCAAAGCCGGCGTTGAGCACATTGCCAAGACTTAAAGTCGTCAGCAGCACGATAATCGGGATGATCCCGGGAATCGTCACGTTTAATGTCTTTTTCCAACGGCCAGCTCCGTCTACTGTGGCAGATTCGTAAAGGGCCGGATTGATGCTCGTAATGGCGGCAAGATAGACAATTGTGCTGAATCCGAATTCCTTCCAGGCATCGGAGAGCACAAGTACAATTCGAAACCAGCTATTGTCACCCAGAAAAAAGATCGGCGAAATATCGAATACGCGGGTCAAAAAGACGTTAACCAAGCCCTTCATGGACAAGAGATCGATCAATATTCCCGCCAGTATGACCCATGATAAAAAGTGGGGCAGATAAATAATCGTCTGAATCCCTGATTTCAACAACTTGTGGCGTACTTCATTAAGCATGATGGAAACGATTAAAGGCAGCAGGATCCCGACAATGATTTTCATCCCTGCAATAACGACGGTATTGATGAGAACTTGATTGAAGTTAGGCAGCAGGAATAAATAGGTGAAGTTATCCCATCCGATCCATTTCGAACGCCATACGCCTAGACCCGGATTAAACTTCTGAAACGCAATGACAATTCCAGCCATCGGCAAGTAGCTGAACATCAACAACAGCACAAGCGAGGGCAGCAGCATGAGATGAAGAGGCCCTTCTTTCCTCCATTTTCGAGCTGGCATATACAGGCTCCTCCATTGCCAACATGAGTCGGCTTGCTCCATGGAAGCAACCGACTCATGATCAGGCATCTTGATTTACATGGTTTGTTTCCATTCATTTACTTCTTTCGTAACCTGGTCTCCGCCAAGCTTTTTCCAATTTTCCACGAATTTATCAAAATCGTCGATTGGCGCAGCATTCATAATGATCTTGGAGAACGTCTCCAGCTCAAGCTGGTCAAGCGTCGCTTGTTTATCCGTCATTGTCGGTGTCGGAACGCCGTAGAAACCGTTATTTACATACAAGCCCTTGTTCATAAGGTCAAAATAGATTTTCCAGGCATCGGAGTATAGCGTCCAACCGTATAAGGAATGTTCGCCCTCTCGCGCTTTCTTCGCGTTGGCGATTACAAGCTGGGCCGTTGCATCCTTCGCAAGAGTCGGATCATTCGCTTCCGTGGCATCAATGATTTGCTGGAATAACGCATCCGTGGAATCATTGGAGAAGACGGGAGCAAAATTCCAGATCTGAATCGTTCCGTCTTTCGGATCGTACATGTATTTATCGTAATTTTCTTTCGTCGCTCTCTCGCCAACGGTGATATCGAAAGCCAGGTTCATCATTTTTACGATAACCTCAGGATTGGAATAGCCTTTGCGCACAACGTATTGTCCCAACGTCGGCGAATTCAGCGAGACCTTCGCCTGGCTTCCGTCCAATCTCATCAGTGGGAATGGTTTCCACTCCACTTCCGGGTGCTGAACCTTCGTTTGATGAATAAATTGTCCGAAGTAATGCGGTCCAAAGGCGATTCCGGCCTTGTTGGCTACCAGCGTCTCAATTACTTTTCCAGCGTCCTTGACGATGAATTCCTTATCAAGGAGTCCTTCCTTGTACAGATCTTGTAAAGCCTGCAATGCTGTTTTTACTTCCGGTTGAATGCTGCCATAGACCAGATTTCCGGTGCTATCCGCTATCCAGGATTGCGGGAAAGCGTCGAAAGAGTTAAACAAGCCGCGATTGCCGAGACCGCTGGATAAGAAACCTTTTTCGAATACAATTCCTGTCGTATCTGCTTTATTATTTCCGTCAGGATCGTTCTTGGTGAACGCTCGGGCGATGGCGAACACATCTTCAAGCGATTTTGGCTCCTCCAGGCCGAGCTTCTTCAGCCAATCGGCACGAATCCAAATCAAAGTGCTTGGCGCCCCGCCAATAGCCGAGGCCGCATCTGGTAGAGCATACAGCTTATCGCCGATCATTCCTGTTTTCAGCGCAATGCCGTCGCCAATAGCGTGCTGCTTTTTCATTTCTTCCGAAGCGTATTTCTCGTACACCTCCGTTAAATCCGCCAAACTGTCCGATTCCAGGAGTTGCTTGAATTGCGCAGAAGAAACCTTCATCAGATCGGGCAAGTCGCCGGAAGCGATGGACATGTTTAGTTTGTTATCATACTGTCCGCTATCGACATTCCACAGTACTTTTGTATCAATTCCGTACTCCTCGCGTACCGTACGCGTCCAAACATTGTCTTCATAAGTTTGACCTTCGGGAAGCTTCATATCGGCAGTAATTGCCCTAACCGTTGTTACCGTAACTGGCGGATCGTACTTCGCATTCGGATCAGGCGTTGCTTCTCCGCTAGACTCCGAAGATGCGGAAGATGGCGCACTGGAAGCGGTGCTTGACGAAGCGCCCGGTGAAGCGGAATTGTTGGAATCCGAACACGCTGTAAGCAAGATAGAACCTACAAATGCAAAACACATTAACAGCATTAAACTTCTTTTCATGCTCTTCCCCCTTAATGGAATACTGAATGATTATGAATTACGATTTTTATTATAGGTTGACTGCAAATGGGCAACAACTTGCCATATTCCACTTTCTCTATCTTTTCTCCACTAACTTTCTTCATGCGCCAGGCGATATTCCGAAAGCTCCATTCTTTCTCTCAAGCACACTATTGTAAGCGCTTACCATTTAACGCAAGCTCGTATACCCGTCCGCGCCTTGGAAGCCGCCGAAGTCAGGCGACCACGTGCCGATGGCCGCCTTCGCTATCTTCTATCCAACCAACCGCGCTAGACGGTCGCACACGAGCGCAATCTCGCGATCCTGAAGATGAAGCGGGTTAACGAGAATGGCCGCCTTGTCTTCGGACAAACCAACCCAAACCGCCGGGTCCCCGCTCTTTAGCTCAGCTTGCAGGCCTTCCGCCGTATAGCCGCACGACGGGTCGGGATACAGCGCCGCGCGGGGATAGCTCTGGCCTGTAGGGCCCGGGTACAGCCTCTCGGCACGGAGACCGAGCCTGCGGGCATGCGCGCAGATCGTCTCGACGGCGAATTCGTACTGCCTGGACAACTCTTCTTGATCCAGGCCCACGTATCGTTCGACAGCCGCCAGCAATCCAACCAGACTCTCTTTGCTTACCTTCATGGGACGGCCCACCGACGAACGCGGGGAGGAGTTGGCGCGGCAGGCGGCGATCAAATCCGCTCTGCCGACGACTAGTCCGGTATTTTGCGGTCCTCTCAACGTCTTGCCGCCGGAGAAGATGACGAGATCGACGCCCATCTCCGTATAGGCCCACAGGTTGGAGACGGGCGGCAATTGCGCCGCCGCATCCACGATGACGGGCACGCCTCGTTCCCGGCAGACGGAAATCACGTCGCCAAGCGGAGGGGCGTACCGTTCAAACTGTGTGGATACGAAATAGAGAAGACAAGCCGTCCTGGCCGTAATCGCTTCGCGAAGCTGCCGGTCGGAGTCGGGGTTGCGGTCCTCCAGCTCGATAACCTTGGCTCCGGTCAGACGGACGGCCTGGACGAATCCGTTATTTTGACAGCCGTATAGAAGGATTTCATTCCTCCCCGCCTCGGCGCAAGGAAGTTTCCCGGCCAGTTCGTCATCGGCGCCTGTCATGCATGCGGCCGCAGCGATCGACATCGCCGCTGCCGCGCCGCTCGTTACCATTGCCGCTTCGTTGCGAGTCAGCTCCGCCAGCCTCGCCCCCGCCGCATCATGAAGCTCTTCGATAGACACGAACGCCCGTGCGGCTTCCGACATCGCTTCTATCACTTCATCCGGCATCAAGGACCCGCCGATAATCGTGTAGGAGTCCGCCGCGTTAATCATTTCCTTCACGCCCAACCGCTTATAGATATTCATGTGTCCCGCCTCCATGCAGATCCCGATAGTCTTGAGGAGTCATACCCGTCGCTTTGCGGAAAAACCGATAGAAGTAGGGCTCCGACAGAAAGCCGATCGCGGCTGACACCTCATAGATTTTCATATTCGTATCCTTCAGCATCTCTTGAGCCTTCTTCAGCTTCGTACCGCTAATATAGGCGGACAAATCTTCTCCCGTCGCCTTCTTGTACAGCCGCGACAAATACTTCGAATTGTGGCCGATCACATCCCCGATGGCCACGAGAGACAGATCGCCGCCCAGATGCTCCTGAACGTATCGCTGAACCTTGTGCACGACGACATTCTCTTCCCGTTCCATCCCGACGCGGCTCTCCGCGAACATCGAGGATGACAACTTTCGCAAGAACTCCATCGCCTCGTTCCACGAGACATGGGCGCCCAGCCCCGTCAGCCTGCCGATGTCGATGAGCCCCCTCTGCTCCTCGCCCGATAACCGATTCAACTGCGAGAGGAACATCGGAACGAGAGAATAATAGATCTCCTGCTGGATCGACGGATCGGCGGTAAAGCGTCCTCCCTCGGCAACGATGTCTGAAAGCACGCCTTCGAAAGCATCCTTCTGCCCATTCTGAAAATAAAGCGTCATCAAATCGATCCGGCTGCGAAGCTGTCCGGAATGGAACGGCGCATGGCGCCCCTCATGAGGCATCGCCGTCGTCTCGTCATAGATCCACAGAAACTCGGAGCCCATCCCCAACCCTCTGGACAGCAGCCGGTTGTATTCCTCATAAAGATCGCCGACTTCCGCCCAAGGAACCGCTATCTCCTTCATGATAAAAGATAGCGGCATGTCCAGCAGTTCCCTGCACGTCTGCTGAATGAGTTCCAGACAACCCCCTGCGTACAGCAGGGCGTTCACGCTCAAACCGCCTCCCTCTTCATCTGGACACGGCTGCATAAACCACATCATCCGGGAACGATCCAACTCAATGGATACCAGTCTGACAGAGTTCGTCAGCACCTCCTGTGCAATGTTCTGAATGCTGTAGGACAGCAGGATTCGATCGTAAATGCTGTGAAACCGCCCGAAATGATCGTATCGGACCATCGCCATCATCACAGGCGCGTCCGATGCGAACGGAACTTTGAGCTCTCCGAACAACGAGTCGAGCCGGGTAACGGAATGCAGATCCCCTTGCAGAATATGGCTCAGCAGTTCCTTTTGCAGAGAGGGAAGCGCCAGCTTCAACTGCTTGTCCGCCTGAAGGATCAGCTCCTCCTTGCGGATATCCTCCTTGATCTGCTCGATCGCCTTCTCCAGCGCCTGAACGACGGCATCGTCTCCTTCAGCCTTCAAGACGTAATCTAAGCCTTGATGGCGCATCGCCTCCTGGACATAGTCGAAATCGTTGAACCCGGTCAAAAAAATGATTTTGCATTTCGGCCATCGACGGACGATTCTTTTCTGCAGTTCAAGTCCGTCCATCTCCGGCATGCCGATATCCGAGATGACGATATCCATCCGGTGTCTGTCCAGCAGCGCCAAAGCCTCTTCGGCGGACAGGGCGCCGTACACCTCCAGAGGCCAACGTTCCTGCTGCGCAATAAAGTCGACAAGCCCGTGCACGATCAGCGGCTCGTCATCGACGATCAACAAGCGATGCATGCTTAATCCCTCCCCGATCTGAAATTCCGATAACAACCTTCAACCCGCCGAGCCGGCTTCTAGCAAACTTCAATCCGGCCTCGTCGCCGAAATACAGCTGCAATCGGCGGTGCACGTTGAGCAATCCCGTGATCTCCTGCCCCATCTCGCTGTTAAGCAACGAACGGTTCAGTCTGCTTAGCGTCTCGTCATCGAGGTGATCGCCGTTGTCTTCAATCACGATCCGCACGCTATCCTCGTCTTCTTCCCACGAAATTCGAAGCGAGCCGCCTCGGGTCTTTCTCTCTAACCCGTACTTGTATGCGTTTTCCAGAATCGGTTGAATGATCATGCGCGGAACGCGAAGCTCCTTGTGACGCTCTGGAAATTCGGGCCATTCCACTTCGATTCTGTCGGCGAAACGGATTTTCTGAATTTCCGTGTAGATAACCGCGTGGTTTAATTCCTCGGCGAGAGTGACGGCGTCCGCGCCCGTGCGCGTCAGGAACAGAAAGTATTTGCCCAGAAAGTCCGTAAATCTCGTCACATCGGGCAGCCCGTAAGAGGACGCCATCCGATGCAGCACGAAAATCGTGTTATACAGAAAATGGGGATTGATCTGCGACTGGAGCTGTTTGAGCTGCGCCTGCTGGGAATGAATCCGTTCCTCGTACGCTTCGCGAATCAATGCGCGCAGACGGCTGACCATTACGTTGAATTGTCCGAACAGATACTGAAATTCGTCATGCTTGCCGTGGCTTAGGGCGATGTTCAAATCGCCGTCCTCGACCTTTCTCAGCGCGCGCACCATCACCTGCAACGGGCGGTGAATGATCTTGTACATCCGGTAGGAAAACACGATCACAATAACGACCGTGGCGGCCGACAGCAGCCAGAGCAGCGCATTGTACCTGTCCAACATGCCGAAAACCCGGTTCTCCGGAACGGCGACAAGCAGCATCGTATTCAAATACTTGGAGCTTTGATAAGCCCCGAAGAAGGGTTGTCCTTCCAGCTTCCAGCTGCCGAACCCGCTGTCGGATATTCCTGCCGTTTCCTTCAACAAATTCTCCAGGCTCGCCTGAACGTCATCCGCAGCGAACTCCGAATTGGACAGCATCCAGGTTCGGCCCAGATCCGTCATATAAAATTTGCCGTCCTCTTTGGCGGTGACCTGCTGAAGCGTTTGCAGCATCGCGTCCCGGGACAGCACGATTTTCATGTAGAAATTACTCCTTGCGCCGGAAAAGGGAGGATCGAACAGCGCCAGGATGAGCTGGCCGCCCCATGGAATGATTCTCGGACTGCGCAGCGTATTCGAATCCCGGATCATCTTCATTTCCGATTCGCTCATCGGTTCGGAATAGGAGGATACGCGAATCGTTTTCTCCACGTTGGGGATGTAGACTTGAATGTCCTCGATGAGCCGCGCGGATTCCTTGATCGTCAGCAGCTTCTTCTTCAGGCGGTTGATCGCCGTCAATCTTTCGTAGTCGTTCAGCGTGATCGATACCGTGCTCAGCTTCTGCAGGTCTTCGTCGTTCAGAAAATCGGTCTTCAGCCGTTCGATATGGTTGATCTCGGAATCGATCAGGGCCGAATAGGAGCCGATTCTCGACGCCATGGACCCGGCGATTTCCTTGCGCAGAATGCTGCCGCTCGTATGATTGATGACGAACACGAGCAGATAGAGAGGAAGAATGAGTACGAGGAACAGAACAACGATTCTGACGAAAATGTTCGGATGCTTGAATGCCCTCAACTGTGCCCACCCCGCTGCCATCCAAGTCGTTTAGAAGATTATACGAAATTGCAGCGGCTGCACGCTACTGCTCATTTTCTATTTTAACTCTTTTTTGTCCACCTTTCGGGCCTCGTCCAGGATCGGCATCTAAAGGGGTGGAGAAAGGATAGGGAAAGTGGAATATGGGAAGTAGTCATCTATCGTCCCCCTTTTTATAATTTTCGCAGAAAGGCGTTTTCTTTACCCTTTTCAGTCCGAACGACAATCACCGTCAACGTCAAAGAAAGCACAAGGAGTGAGGCATTATGGAGAAGCTCAAAAACGGAAAGGTTTTTATCTGGATGCAAATGCTCGGCTTCGAACGCAACGATTCCGACCGAGGTGCCGCAAGGTTTCTGAATCAGACCGGATTTCTCCCCGACGGGGCTTGCGCGCTGCTGTTCCATCCCGACTTCGTCCACCAGCACAAGGGAATGGACGAGGAGTATGTGCTGCCCGCCGACAACTGCGCCTACTATGGCATTCCGCGCAATTCCGAGCGGGAGCGACAGCCCTGGAGCAATCATGACCTGCGCGATCTCGCGCTCAATCTCGCCGACGCCGGTACCGGACTGTATGCGGGGATCATGGGATCTACGATCGGCGACGGATTCCATCGCGAGTGGATCGCCGACCATCCGGAAATTTACAGCCATCGCCGCAACGGCGAGCGACACGGACACTTTGCGCTTAAACGGTTTGCAGACGGGACCTATTACGAGGACTTCTTCATCGATCAGCTTTGCCGTACGCTGGTCGATTATGGCTTTAAGGGCGTCCATCTGGCGGATGGCTTCTGCCCGAACGGGAACATTTATCACGGCGACTACTCGACCGACCTGGTGACGCAGTTTGTCGACCATACCGGCTTCGTCCTGCCCGAGGACATAACGGCGGGTCTCGGCAACGACGAAGCCGCGACGGAGGATGCCCGCGGGGACTGGATTTGGCGGCACGCTCGCGCCGAATGGATTGAATTCCTGTGCTGGCGCTGGGAACGGTTCTTTGCGAAAATCTGCGCACGAGTGCACGCCGTCGGCCGCGAGGTGATGGTGCTTGGCATGTATTGCACGGATCCGTTCGAGACGAAGTATTGCCTCGGTATGGATATGGCCCGAATCATGCGCGCGGGCGTCGATTACCTGACGGCGAACATTCTGCCGACAAGCTGCTATATCTCTTCTCCTTGGGAGAGCCAGGATTACTTTTTCCACCGGTATATGGCTATCGCCCCGACGACGGCGGCGCATATTCGCGACGGTCATCTGATTTCCATGGCCGGCGTGCAGGATGCGACCGAAGAATGGGACGTGATGAATCATGCTCCTTGCCTGCACGAACGCGACTTGTATACGATGATGGCCTACCAGCTTGCGGAGAAGGGCGGTTCGCGGCGCGCGTTGGAGGGCTACTTCCTCTGCCTCGGCGACGGTATCCAACGCGAAGACTGGAATTGGGAGCGCGAGCGAATGGAGATCGCCTTCTCCGCCGATGTCGAGCGTACTCTGTCCCCCGTTATGCTCTGGTCGGATTATGCCTACGAAAAGATGCTGATCGAGTATATCAACACCCGCCGCTGGACGCCGTTCAAGCTGTTCTACGAGCTGGCGAAAGCCGGCACGCACTGCGGCGCCTGCGTTCGTTCGGAGGATCTGGACTCTTTTACCGGCACGCTGCTTGTTCCCGATTTCGATATACTGTCCCCCGAAGAGCAGCGCAGGGTCGCGGCTTATGATCGCGGAACGGTTATTTGCACCGCTCTCGGCGAAATAAAGCCCGAGGCTTTCGGTATCGAGCCGCCCCTACTCATCGCTGACCGCTACAGCAATCGTCCGTTGACCGCTTTCGTCTTCGGAGCTAACGTTTCGGTCTCGGACGAGCTCCGCTCGGCGGTCGAGGCGCTGCTAGCAATCGATGATGGCGCGCCGGATCTGGAAGGCAACCCCGTCGACGCGGAGGATTTCCCTTACACACTTATCGACACGCTTCCCTTCGCCAAGGTGACGACAGGGTTCCGCGACGCGGTCGCGCTATTGCTTAAAGCGCTGTCCGACTGCCCGTTGACGTGCGATATGCCGCATATGGCATTCCAGCTCGCCAACGGCGCATACCGACTCTATCTGTTCAACAACGTTAACCATCAATACCGCCGCGCCTTCGTCACGATGAAGCCGATCGTTGCGGACACGAGCGTCGTCTCAAGCTTCCCGATTCTGCCTGTCCGCTACAAAGACGATGCAACCGGCGGACTGGTTCACCATTACACAGGTGAGATATCCTCCAAGCAAAGCTTCGAGGTCAAACTGCAGCCGGGCGGTGTCACGATTCTGGATGTGTATCTGGCCGAATCCGATGCAAGCTCGAAGCCCGTTGCAGCACGGGCCAACAGCTAAGGCTTCGACGCGGATACTCCAAGCGTTGAATCGGAGAATCCGATGAATGAGGAGAACGAGCCGTATTGGCGACATGCTGCTACGAACTCGTCCTCCTCATTGCTTCTTTGAATGCTCAGCGTCGATCATACTATATCCCTGCCTTTTCCCACGTTAAACTATGATTCGTCGGAAGAATTGAATCCGCTTATGGATTCTAACCGGAATCTAAAAAAAGTATAAAAATTCGAATTCGTATTGCGAACCTACAGTCTGAATCGCATTCTGGAAATTAGAATCGTCACCTGAATATGAACAAGAGATTTCAGCACTTAGACCCACCTATGGTTTCAATGGGGAAGGTTTTTGGTGTAGCAAACAAATGGACTGGGTTATCTATGCCTCACATGAAAACTCAATCACTTTTGCAGGAGAATGGCTAATCAACAAAGTAAAAAAGGTGCATGGTCAAACTGGGAAAGTTATTTGTGGCTCGACTGGAGGGAGAGATTAGAAAGAGGATTATAACATTCATCAAAATACCCCCTCGACATGTTATTTCGGAGGGGAGAGCACTATCCATGCAGGTGCAGGTCTGGTTGCCGTCAGAAGACTTCTGACGGCAGATCAGACAAAGCATTCGTTCCATTCCACATCATTTCGCCTGTGTGGTTCCGCTCATCGGGCACTTATCTTCATGGATACCAACTTGGCCGTCAGGAATTGGGGGTGTTTCACTCCCTTAACCTATTCCGGCGGGCGGGTGTTTGATTTTCCCGTAAAAATCGACAAATTTCACTGGCGAACCGCCACCAGAAACCGACTGCAACGACAGCGCGAACAGCGAGCTCCAAGTCACCGCGTCGTAGACATCGACCGCAGGCTTCCTGTCCTCCTGTATGGCAGAGACGAATTCCCGGATCACAAAGAAATCGCCTCCGCCGTGGCCGGTATGGAGAGCTTCTTTCTCCCACGCTCGCCAATCCGGATGATCCCATTTGGCCTTATGATGCCACAGCGAATCCCATTGCGGATCGGTTCCGGGATTGCCGGAAGCCTCGTTGTGCAGCCAAATGAGCGGGTCCTCTCCTTCGAAGCGCGGCCCGAGATACGCGCCCTCCGTCCCTTGCAGCCCATAGTGCACCATATTGTGCGGACGGGCGGACTGGATATCGACGCGGAGCGACACGACAATGCCCTTCTTCGTGCGGATAAGCGTCGTGGAGCTGTCCCCCTGCCGCCAGAAATCGGGCTGCGCGCCTGGGTGATCCGGTCCGAACCGTTCCCGAAAATAGTTGGCCGTCGAGCGGCTTTTGGTATTGAAGGTGACCAATTCCTCGAAGCGATCACCGCCCGATTGATCAATGCCGAGCCACTTGGCGATCGGACCGAGCGAATGAGTCGGGTAAGTACAAGCATTAAAGTCGTGTACACATTGTCCGCGCCAGGTCAAGCTCCCGTCCGCGCCATGCAGCAAATTCCGGACATCGTGAATGTATCCGCATTCGGCATAGGTAATCTCGCCGAAGGTGCCTGCGTCAGCCATCTGTTGAACCATTTTGTTCTCGCGCGTATAGCAGTAATTTTCCGCCATCATGTACTTCAAGCCGCTCGCTTCCACCGCCTCAATCAGCTTCCACCCGTCTTCAATGGTATGTGCGGCAATCACTTCGCTCAGAACGTGTTTCCCCGCGCGGAGCGCCTGAATCGCTTGATCGGCATGAAGCAACATCGGGGTCGCCAGGAAAATGGCATCGACCAACGGACTTTCCAATAGCTGATTATAGCTGGAAAACGTAACAATTTCGGGGTACTTTCTCTTCCAGTCCTGAAGAACCTTTTCGTTCAGATCGCACACGGCCGTCAGCTCCAAGCGATCTGCGAGTATCGAAAGCGCATTGTCGAATGCCCCGCCGCGCGAGCCACCGATAACGGCTAATCTCACTTTTTTTGCCAATGTCATTCCTCCGGTTAATCATCGTGTTTCTATTCTATTTGCGAATATTCATCCATACATCGGGATCGCCCAAATCGTTATGCACCTGAAGCCCGTTTACACCAACGTTCGCGAAGATCGCCGCATCCTCGGCCCCCAACGAAATGTAAACCTGGTCACTCCCTTGCGGTAATACGGAGCTGTCCAACCACAGCTTGCCGCTAATGTGTCTGATCCGATAGGGATTTCCGGAATAGGTGTCATGGTACTGCTGCAAAGTTACGCTGCCCGGACCGTTGAATTGCGATCCGTTCTGCGCGGCCCAAGCGATTGTATTGAAAAACTTGACATCCCCGGTAAATGTATGTGCGGTGTTGATGTATCTTTTATTGCCTCCTCCGATTGCCGTAAGCTGGGTGTTAATAAAGTTAATATTCGTGCCCGAGCCGCTCAGCTCAACCCCGTGCTCCGCATTGTCCGCTCCGAAACCGTACACCTGGATATCGGATGAGTTTCCGCTGATGCCTATTCCATAACCGACTCCATAAGAAAAGCTTTGGAAAACATTCACATGCGACGTGTTATGAATCCGGATGCCAGTCGCCATCGTCGACGGGGTGTTCATCCACCAATTGATACGCGGAGCATTGTCTTCGCGTCCTGCATCCTGCCAGTCTCCCACCGTATTCATCAAATTGCGGATATATCCCGGGTCGCCGTTCACGCCGTCGAGATCGATAAACGTTTTGAGCGCAACGCCCCTGACATAGTCGATCAAATAGTCGCCTTCATTCATTTTGATTCCCGTATAGGAATCCGGAAGCGTTACATCCTTCACATAAGCTCCGGTTCCATTTCCTTGAATCGTTGCCGGATAGGCGATCGGTGCACTGAAGTTTTGAATTGGATAAAATATGCTGAGACCGCGAACACCGGCATCCTGTCCCAACGCGAGGAAGGGCTCGCCGGTTTCGTCGCCTTGATTTTCCGATGCAAGCAGCACCGTGCCTTTCCTTTTCGAACCGTAATGGTAGGGACCGTCGCTGACGCCTCTCAATTCCACATTGCCAGGGACCGACAGATGTCCGGCGATTTTATAGCGGCCAGCCGGCAAGTACACGGTTCCCCCGCCTGCTGTCCCGGCGTCGTCCAGGGCGTCTTGGATCGCTCCGGTATCGTCGGTCGTCCCATCGGCCTCGGCATTGTACGGCGCTTTCTTCACGTTGAAGAAATTCAGCGTCGAGGGCTTGCGATTGGCGGGGATGGGCGGATCGCCCGCAGGCAGCTGCGGAGAGAAGGCCGTTCCCGCATCATTGTTAAACTTGATGTCTCCCGAGCTGAGGCTATGGACATCGGGCGAGTTGCCGGCAAATTCATTGCCGACCATCGTCAAAGAGCTGACTCCGGAACCAAGCCAGACTTCAGACTGGTCCACGCCGAATACGGAAGACGTAATAATCAGTGTTCCGTCCGACGCTTCGACAGCCCTTCCGGGTCCCCAATCCGAAAAAGTCGCATGGGCGAAGCTCAATGTCCCGGCGCCATCCATCTTCACCGGAATGCCGTCCGGCGAACCGAAAGTCGTCGAGTTGAAAAAAACGACCGATTCCTCATCGAAGGTTGAAGGCGCTTCCACAGAAATTCCATCGCTGCCCGTCGTGTTGATCGTGCTGTTGCTAATGGTTATTCCGGCTCCGCTCGGATCGGCGAGCTTGATCCCGATCTTGCCGTTTTGGGTGCGAAGCTTCTGAATCTGTCCGTTGTATTTGCCGTATATGCCTTCTTCGACTAGCAGTCCGATGCCGTAGCCTTCAAGAAACACATCGTACATGTAACCCCAGTCGTTCTTCTTCTGCACGACTCCGGTTCCGTTCGCTCTCTGGTAAGCCATAATGGAAGATTCGGTCGGCGGCGTTCCCAAACCGCTGTCTGCCCAATATTTGGGTCGCAAATGGACGGTTTCCATACGGAGAATATCGCCAATCTTATCGATCTCGAAGCCTTGCTTCAAGACGGTGCCATATATGTTTTTTGAGTAGCTGCATGCCGCAAGAAATAAATTAAAGCCTTTGTACGAATTGATGAGCGTGATATTTTTCAGCGTCGGTCCGATTCGCGTTGTCAAGTCGGCTGCAATCGTCCAAGGGTAGGCTTGGATATTGCCGATATCGTCCTGTTCCGGATACCAGATCGTGACGTCACGCACGGTCGATGACTGCTTCGTGGAAATGAAAGCAGCGCCATTCTCGTTCCCTTTGTTCTCGTAAGACATCAGGATGGTTCCTGTTCCAAGCCCGCCCTGTTCAGGGTGCTGCCATTCCCCTCTTAGTGTGACCAGCTCCGGAACGGAAAGATGGCCTTCAAAGACGTAGCGCCCCGCTGGTGCGAAAACAACCCCGCCACCGTAGAACGCTGCAGCGTCCAGCGCTTGCTGAAAAGCAGCCGTATCGTCGATGATATCATTTGCGACCGCGCCGAAATCGGTGACACTGTACATCGCCACAGGCACGTCCTCGGACGGAAGCGTCAGGGGCATCACGCGCGGATCTGGTGCGGGCGGAACCACTCCTCCCGTCGGTCCGGGAAGCAAAGTCATCGCCAGAATGTGCATGTTCCATTCATTGGGCAGCACGATGCCGGATACCGTTTTGGCAGTGTCGGCTGCCAATTCGTACACAAAGATATAGTTGGTCACGGCTTCGTCCGAACCGCTGCCTCTTGGGCCGGTATGTCTGTGATTCAGGGTTTGCAGGATATGTTGTCCGGATGGGTTGGCGGTGGCCCAATCCTTCATCGTCACGGACATGTCGTCATACGTTCCATCCGTATAGAGGATGCGAAACGTTCCGGTTTTATCCCCTGCGGTAGCGGACCCTGCCACTTGAAAGGAAGAATAGTTGTCCGGACGAAGCGGAATGGTTTGACCGACGGCAGCGACTGCATTGTCGTAAGCGTCCTCGAACAGGCCTAGCGAATAAGAAACGCCATCGAGCGCATTAATTCGGTGTACGAGATTGGCCGAGTACGTTTTCCCGCTCCCCGCAAGAGAATCGTAAGCGCCGTCCCCGATTTTCCGGTTACGCCAAGGATGCGTATCCGTATCGTAGCTGAAACCGTCATGGTTATATTCGCTGAACAAATCGACCGAAATTCCGACAAACAGCGTCATGGCAAAAATGTTTAGCTGCGCATTGTTGGGTAAAATCAGCTTATCCAGCTTTTTGCCCGGTTCCGGCGACAAATTGTATTGGTACAGTCTCGCATTCTCCATCCTGTCCGCAGTCGCGCTGTGATGGTGAGCCATCGTCTGCACGGTTTGCTGGCTTTCGATGTCAAACGCGCTCTGGCTTCGATAATCCAGCATTAACAGCGTTTCCTCGGATGTTGTTCCGTCGGCATAGACAAAAGTAAATTTACCGGAAGAGTAGCCCGTTTCATCCGTACCCGAGGCCGCTCCCAACACCCGAATCGAGTTGTACGGCTCATCGTCCAGTTCAATAATCTGGCCGCTAGGCTTAATGTTATTTTTGCTGTCGTCACTCAAGGGGCCCAGCGTGAATGGCGCGCCCGCATAAATCGGATTGACTTGAACAAGATCTGCGGAAAGCGTATTCCCGTTCCCATCCAGATCGCCGTTGCCGCGGTTCGCGTCGTAGCTGAATGCATCGTTGTTAAAATAAGGCGACAAGTCCAATTGAACCGGTGACGTACCGGACGCATAAGCTCTCGAATAAGAAACGAAATTTTCTCCGGCGCCTCCCCATACAGAGAACAAAAGTGCGATGACAAGCGTGACTCGCGCTAGCTTGATAAACATACATCTTCCTCCCCGCGCATGATTGCACTCCCGAACTTCTTAAAAGCAATTTCCGGCAGATCGACCTCGGCGCCGTCCCCCGGCGCATCCAGCTCCAAAAAGCCGCCGCCAGCCTTTCGCATGCAGACAATGTTGAATACTCGTTGTTCTCCCGGCATGAGCGTAATATACGCCCGCTCTGCAACCATCCAAAATGCGTTTGTCGTCTCTTCCGGATAAACGTGAAGCGCCATGTCACCTCCCGTATTGGTTACTTCAAAGCTTCGCATCCACCTCCCTTCGGTTCCAGTCAGGCCGCACTGCCAATCATTCATTGCGCGTATAGACAAATCGGCACACGACAAGCTTAGCGCGGATTCGTAATACTGCTTCCGCTCCGAGGAAAAGTAATACATATTCTCGGCCGTTTCGCCATTTGCGCAAAGACGCAATCGAATGACGAACAAAGCGGGACAGGGACTTGGAAGAATGAAGGAAAAAGCGCCTGCATTCTGGCATCTATCCCCGGACAGCGTTCCCGAGTACTCCCGCTTTGTCAGGATGTTCCCCTGCCCGTCAAGCGCCTCGGCGGCAATCTTGAATTCCCCGGGCTGCTCCCCATCCGCATAAATATCGCATGCAAACCTTTCGTTCGCACTGTAATTCAATTTGCTGTAATTCAGGGAGACATGGAGCTTCTCGTATGCGTTCATCACCCAGTAATAGGCCATTTTCGCTTCACCGTAATATTCCGTTAAGGAGGTGCTTGATACATTGGGCCAAGGTTCGTTTAATTGCCAGACGATGCTGCCGCTGTTCGCGAATTTACGTCGGCGATTCGCTTCTACGATATAGCGCAGGCCTTCGGCCTGCAGCCATTGGCTGCATTGTACAAATTGCTCCAATCCGGCCAGCGGTCCGAAAAAAGTTTCATCCCGGTCCAGCGTATCCCACCATTCGCCATGATGCCGCCATACTTCGCTTTGCTTCATGGAAACCGGAAGCCGATGGTCGAATCCGAGAAATTTTACGAGACTTTTGACCGAGCTGGTGCCATCCACGCCAAATTCGCTGTGAAATAAATTATCCGAATTGCCATACAATTCATAGTGTTCCGGGTTCCCAAGATACTTCCATTGACCGTGAACGTCATGAGAGACGCCTTTTTCTCTTGTAATAAATTCCACGGGACCGGATGCCGATGTCGGATAGAACAGCCGCTGCGGATCCAGACGAGCAACGATTTGCTGCAGCATGGCCAGGTTCTCATCCTCGAAGGTGGACGGCTTGTTGAACTCGCTCGTCAATTCGTTGCCACCGCTCCAAACGGACAGGGAAACATGATTTCGCCGTTTCCGGACAGCCGATTCGGCGCTGCGCGCCAACAGGTTCAAGTAATCCGGATGCTTGGGCGGCGTATTATCGATGCCCGAGCTCGATTGAATGAATTCCTGCCAAATCATGATGCCGTACCGGTCGCACAGCGCATAAAAAATTTCCTTCTCGATGATGCCCCCGCCCCATACTCTGACCAGGTTCACATTGGCATTTTGCATGAGCAGCACAAGCCATTCATAATGTGCCGACGATGCGTTGCCATACAACATATCAAGCGGCGTCATATTGACCCCTTTCACATAAATGGGGGTGTCGTTAATGACGAATGTATAAGGTAGCGCATCGTCGGTACTTTTCTCGTTCCGGGCATACGCAAGCTTTCGAATTCCGGTTGTCATTCGGCGCGTCTCATAGGCGTTCCCTTGTTCCATTAGCGTCAAATGAATTTCGTACAACGGCTGTTCGCCGCATCCGTTCGGATACCACAGCTGGGGGTTAGCAATCTTCAACCTGCTTCTGATGAACAATCGTTCCTCGGAAAGTGGCTCTTCCGCTGCATAAACGACCTCGCCGTCCGGGCTCACACATTGGACTTGCAGCGTTTGCGTTCCCGGTACGAACGTTTCCGGACTATGCAACCGAATTTCAGCCTCCAGCCCGATCAAGCCGCTCCCGTCCTCCGTGTCGGAAAACACGTACACTTCCCCCAAAGAACAAGTCTCATGAACAACAAGCTTGCACGTATCCCATATTCCGATATTGACCATGCGAGCCGAGAAATCCCACTTGTAAGTAAAGCGGCTTTTCTGCGTATGCGTCTCTGAAGTTAAGCCGATTTGCGCCATTTCATCCGGAGCGTGCTCGAGCAATACGTTAATCGTCAGCGACTCGTGCTGCTTGACTTCGTCCGTCACATCGAAAATCGCCGGATGGAACATGCCTTCATGAACGCCGAGCAGCGACCCGTTCAGGAAAATGCGGGCTTTATAATCCAGACCTTCGAATACAAGCTCGACTTTTTGACCTGTTCTCTCCGGACGAGGAACGACCGTCCTGTACATCCACCAGCGATTCTCAACCCATTCGCACTTCAGGCTGTTCAAATCCGTGTGCGGATGCTCGATATATCCGGCTTTAAACAGATCATAATGTACGCCGCCGGGGACAGAAGCCGGAATCCAATCCGTGACCCCCAACAATTCGCGCCCCGTTTCCGTTCCGAACTTAAGCAGCGGAACCCATGGATAGAAACCTTTAACAGACCACTTGTGCGCCGACAATAAAAATTCCAACTAAGACGTCCTCCCAAATTTTCATTATCCTTTAACCGCACCGCTGGTCACGCCTGCAATAATATACTTTTGCAAAAACACGTATGCCGTCATTAACGGAGCCGCGACAACGATAATCCCTGCGGCCAGTATCGTCCAGTTCGTAGAAAATTGGCCGAAAAACATGTACAGACCGGCCGTAAGCGGCCGCATGCTTTTATCCGTCATAAACAGGAGCGGATTAATAAAATCGTTCCAAGCGTTCATGGCCGTCAACATCGCCACCGTAAAAAACGCCGGTTTGATCAAAGGAAATACAATGGTAAAAATAAATCTCAAGTAGCCGCATCCATCCATCGCGGCAGCTTCGTCCAGTTCCCGCGGCAACGATTTGACGAAGGCGACAAGGATAAACACGGCAATTGCAAGACTGCCCCCGGTCTTGAATAAAATGAAGCCGATGTACGAATTCATGAACCCCAGGTTATCCATGATGACGACAAGCGGGACTAAGCCGACCGGCAAAAACAACGCGGACATGAACAGCATGTGAACAAACCGGGAGCCTCGATAATGCTCTCTGGCAATCGGATAAGCCGCCATCGTAGCCACGATGCACGTGCATGCGGATACGAAAAAAGTGATAATGACGCTGTTTTTGAAATACAGCCCCATCTCCGCTTGCAGCCAGGCTTCTGCAAAATTGCCCCATTCCAACTCCTTCACGAAGGATAGCGGCGAGTTCAGAAATTCCACATTGCTTTTCAAGGCCACGTTAACGAGCAACAGAACGGGCGCGAGGATCAGCAGACAGAAAACCAACAACACCAGATGCGCCAATCCGTATTTCCCTTTGTCGCGCGCAGTCATTACTGATCAACCTCCCTGCGCCGCAGATAATACTGCACAATGACCACAACGAACAAAATGAGCGCAAACTGAAGGATGGAGAGCGCAGCCAGGTAGCCCTTGGACAGCCCCGGCAAATACAGATTTTTAAAAATATAGAGTCCCAGCGTCGTAGAGGCCATTCCCGGACCGCCATTCGTCAGCACGACGATGATGTCGTAGGCGCCAAGCGTGCCGATAATGCTAAGCAGAACGTTAAGCGTGATCGCAGGTTGCAGCAGAGGCAGCGTGATGTGTCTGAAGTTTTGCCAATCCGAGCTTCCGTCGATGCGAGAGGCTTCGTACAGCTCTTCCGGAATATTTTGCAGACCGGCCAAGTAGATGATCATCGAGTACCCGGCATAAGACCAAATCATGACAAAAACAACCAAATATAAGGCGGCATACGGACTGCCCAACAGCGGCGAGTCGTAGCCCATCGACTGCAGCAGCGCATGCACCGGACCCGAGAACGGATCGAACATCAGCGTCCAGATCAATCCGATCACCACGACGCCCAGGACGCTGGGCATAAAAAGAACCGAACGGTAAATGTTCCGCCCACGGAGCTTTATGTTCACAAGAACCGCGAGAAGAACGGCCAGCGCGTTCTGTCCCAGCGTGACCAGAATGGAGAAGATGAACGTATTTTGTACGGCTTCTCCAATATTGCGAAAATCGGACGATATGGCCTGCATGTAGTTTTGCAAGCCAACCCAACGATGCGGCACATGAATATTTCCGTTAAAATCGGTAAACGAAAAATAAAAATTTCCAAGTGCAGGCAGCAAAACAAAAACTCCAAACAACAGTAAAGCAGGCAGCGTGACAACAATAGGCCATAGCTTTGCGTGTCGACTTTGAAACGGCGCCATTTGATCTCCCCATCAGGCAAGGCTGCAAATTCAAGGCAGCCTTGCCGCATGAATTCATTCCGGTTTTATTGCCAGTTGCTTTTACTTCCGATAAGCGCTTGTTGAGACTGCTCGCCTGCCTCCGCAGCCGTCAGCCTGTTCATAATCGTCTCTACGCCGATTCTTTCGAATTCGTATTTGGCGCCTGGAATCCGGTAAAGCTCCCAAATCGGCATCTGCTTCTTCAAGAGGGTGGAAACTTCATTCGCAATCGGAGAAGTCACCTGAATACCGTCAATAACCGGCAGCATTCTGACCATATCGACATACTTCTGATAATTCGCCGGTTCCGTAATGAACTCCAAATACGTAACTGCCGCCTCTTTATTTTTCGAACCGCTGTAAATGTTCCATCCGAAACCGAATTTCGTGGTCGCAATGCCGTTCGCTTCCGCATCGCTGCTGCCCGGCAGCAGGAACGCGCCTACCTCGAAATTGGGCTTGGCGTCTTCGATCTGCGACAAGCTCCATGAGCCGTCAATCATCATCGCCGCCTTCCCTTGGGCAAACAATCCCGGCGCCTGACCGTAATCGAGACCAAGCGAATTCTTGATCATATACTTGCTAATAACGCCCAGCTTCTCAAATACTTCAACCCAAGCAGGATCGGTAAATTTCGTCTCTTCCGTTTTCATTTTGTCGTAGAAAGCCGGATCTTGGCTTCTTACGATTCCGGCTTCCAGAGCGCCGATAACCATATTGATCGGCCATTGGTCTTTTCCCCCGTACATGATCGGTTCAATCCCGCCCGACTTCAGCTTTTCGCTTACGCTTACGAACTCATCCCATGTTTGAGGCACGCTCAGCCCCAGATCGGCAAAGATCTTCTTGTTATAGAAGGTCACCAGCGCGATCGAGCTCATCGGCAGGAAATATTGCTTGCCGTCCAACTGACCGGCCTTTAATGCATCCGGGTAAAATTGCTCGAAAAACGGATGCTGGCCCATATCCGCCATCTGCTGTCTCAGGACCGGATTATAAATATCCGCCTCGCCTCCGCTTCCCATAATGTCCACGTCTCCGGTCGTAATGCGCGCTTCTTTAAAAGCAGCCCAGTCCTTTGTCGGAACCGCATCGTATTTCACTTTGATGTGCGGGTATTTCGCTTCGAACGCTTGATTGACTTCATCGAAGAACGCTTTGTCCTCGACGCGGAAGTTGATGACCTTCAGTTCCACCTCTTCCTGTTTCTCCGGTTCCGGGCTGCCGCCTGCTGACGGACTGGCGTTCGCCGAGCTTGGCGCCGTCGTAACGTTCGATTGATTGTTGGAATTTCCGCACGCCGTTAACAGCAGCATAGTTGCCATTGTGGCTGCAAGCATCGTTTTCGTCGAAAATGATTTCAAAACAATCTCCCCCATTAGCTCATGTTTGAATTGAAATTTGTTGAATTTAATTTAAATGAACTCCAAACAAAAAATGATCCCCCGAGCCACCTCACTCCTCTTTCCCAAGATTAATGCGCTTTCAAATGGTTCATACACTCAATTATACATAGGTAAATGCAGATTTTAATAAAAAAAATTGATATTTGTTGAATTAAATACTTCAACAAATATCAACTTCACCACTACCTATTTGCAACGGAATCCCGTTCAACAATCTGCGTCATCATATTGATCTGCTCCGGCCGTAGCTCGGGGTCCTCCCATCTCCGCCTCAACATCTCTACCGCCCGTCTGCCCATCAGCTCTTTACAAGCGTCTACAGACGTCAGGGGCGGAACAAACAAATTGCATTTATTCACATTGTCGAATCCAATCAAGGAAATATCGCCGGGGCATGACAGACTGAACTTCCCAAGCAGCTGCAATAAATTAAAAGCAATGGGATCGTTCGCGCAGACGATTGCAGTCGGCTTCTCCTCTTGTACGATCATCGCTTCAAACTCAGGGACGGAGAACGGAATCACTTTCCCTTCCCGGGATCCCGTACATTCAAACATCCGTATCGTTTCATCCGGTCGATCGCGGCGATAATCTTGAACTGCTGCCCTAAAGCCGCGGTAACGCTCGTTGAAGCTCGCCGCATATGACAGATCGCCCACAAACCCAATCTTCCGATGGCCTCGATCCAGCAAGTACAACGTCGCCTCGTACGCCCCGCCATAATTTTCAGCCATAACCAAATCCAGTTTGATTCGGCCTTGGGAGGAATCCACCAGCACTGCGGTAATGTCGGCTGCATGAATGGCCTGAACGTAAGGATAGGGAATCTGTCCCAGAATGATGACTCCGTCCACTTTTCTTTCCGAAATGCAATGCGGCATTCCATCCTCAATCGGGATCAAGGTGTCAATCCCGGCAACAATCATGCTGAATTGCAGCCTGCTTAGCTCCTCCTCGATGCCGTGAATGATCCTTCCCCAGTAATCGGAATCCTTCAAGTCGTCGCGCGGAAGCAGCACCGCGACGTTCCCCGTCTTGCCGATTCTGTTCGTCTTCAGAGCCGGAACAGCGCGATAGCCCATCCGGATCGCTGTCCTTCTCACAAGCTCTTTCGTGTCTTCGCTAACCCCTTGCAGGTTGGCCAGCGCCTTGGAGACGAGAGACTTTGATATGTCCAGCTCATCGGCAATCGCTTGCATGGTCACCTTCTTTTTCATACAACAACCTCTGATTCGAATATTTTTCCTTTCAACTCATCATACGCTTGTTTCGTTATTTATTCAACAAATTTCACTTTTTTTTCATTTACCTCTTCCCGTCTTTCCGATAAGCCAACGGAGACTTGCCCATGCGCTCGGAAAAAACACGGGCAAACGTCGGATAGGATAAGAATCCCGCCTCATAGCAGACGTCCGTCACCTTCATCCCGGTGCCAATCAGCAAGCTGCACGCGTGAGCCAACCGGATGCGTTCCAGAAATCGCGAGTAGTTGCCCCCTGTCAGCTTCTTGAATTCCGCGCTAATATGCGCTTCGGAGTAGCCGAAGGTCGCCGCCAAGCTGCTGAGCGAAATCGGATCGCGAAAATTCTGGTACACATGCCGAATGACCGTCCACATGCCTCCTCTGGAGTCGTTCCTTCCTCCGGCTTCGGTACTGCCGCCGGGACGCCGGCGAAATCGGTCCACGAGAATGAACAGCTCGAACAGCTTGGACACGAACATCGCCTCACGCCATGTCCGATCGCTGCGAATTTCCCCATACATTTGAACAAGCAGCCTGTACACCGAATCCGCGTATGGTTCATCAAGCGCATAGGAGGTATGCCAATCCGACTCCGCCTCCTTAAGCAGTCCCTGCAAGGACATCAGAGGATGCGAACGATTAAAAAAAGCCTGAAGTCCAATCGCTCCATTGTACATGAACAGCTCCTGCCCCGGCGCGATCCGCAGCTCGTGAACTTGATGAGGAAACAGCAGCGTGAACGCTCCCGGCGCAATCCGCCGCTCGACTCCGTTAATGATCTCGATGGCTTCGCCTTGGAAAACGTAGGTATATTCGAGAAAATAATGCACGTGAGCCGGAACATTGCCGGTCAGATGATGGATTTTCAACGTGTAGGGAAACTCTCCATGGATCTCGATATCTCCGCTATAGTGATGGGGAATCATCTCGCACCAGGCTTTCATCATAAAAAATGAGAGGTTTTGTTTAATTTTAACACGTATTTCAACAAACAAGCACCTACAATGGGGGATATTCAATTGAAAAAGAGGTGCGCGAATGATGGAACGATTGTCCTATGTCAATCCGCTGCAAGGAACCGCTTCCGTATATGAGTATTCATACGGCAACACGCTGCCGCTTGTTTCCCGTCCGTTCGGCATGGCTTCCTGGAGTCTGCAGACGAGGGAAGTGAAGGATGGCTGGTTTTTTCATCCGTCAGACCGCCGCTTGAACGGGGTTCGACTGACCCGTCAGCCGAGTCCTTGGATCGGCGATTACGGCCAGCTGCTGCTGCTGCCGCAAACCGGACCGTCCTGCCTGGCGCCGGAGCTTCGCCCCAGCTCTTATGAGCCGGAGAAATCGACACTGCGGCCGGATTACTTGGCGGTGCGCTTCTCCCGCTATCGGGCCTCGCTGGAGCTTACACCCGCAGAACGCAGCGCCGCGATTAGGCTCGCGTACGAAGATCCGCAAAATGCCAGACTACTGTTGGCGACCTATGAAGGCGAATCAAGCTTTCAGTTCGACTATGCCGCTCGAACCTTATCCGGCTTCACGCGAGCGAGCAGAGGCGGAACCCCCGACAACTTCGCCTTGTATTTCGTAATTGCATTCGATTGCGAGCTGGATGAAACGGCGTGCGACATCTACAACGCCGAGTTCGCGCCGGTCGATGCGCTCATCCATACGGGCGAGCAGCTCAGCGCTAGCGTCGGCTTGAAGCTGCCGACCGATGGAACGACTCAGGCAAAGATTGGCCTGTCGTTCATTAGCATCGAGCAGGCGGCGCTGAACATGGAACGCGAGCTGGGGGACGCCGATTTTGACGAGCTGCGCAGTCAGGCCGCCGCTGAATGGGAGGAGCGGCTTGGCACAATCGAAATAAAGAGCGATGAAGCCGTGGATCAGCTGCGCACATTTTATACGTGTCTGTACCGGACGTTTCTGTTTCCCCGGAAATCGTACGAGTTGGACGCCTCAGGCAGGATCGTTCACTATAGCCCATTCAACGGCAAGTTTTGCGAGGGGCCGATGTATTCGGACGTCGGTTTTTGGGACGTGTACAGGACGACAGTTCCCCTGTTCAGTCTGCTCTGTCCCCGCGAGTTGGGCGAGATGCTGCAATCCTGGGTGCTCGCCTACAAGGAAAGCGGCTGGATGCCCAAGTGGGTGTCGCCGGGAGAACGCGGCGCTATGCCGGGAACGCTCATTGACGCCGTATTCGCGGACGCCATTGCCAAGGAAATCGGCGGCTTCGACGCTCAAACCGCTTACCAGGGACTGCTGAAGCACGCCACCCTGCCGCCTGATCGCGACATGGTCGGACGAGAAGGTCTCGATCATTATATTCGACTGGGCTACTTGCCGGACGAGTTTGTCCACCATAGTGTAAGCCACTCGCTTGACTACGCCTATGGAGATTTCTGCCTATCCGTCATCGCCCAGGCGCTGGGAGACGGCGAGTCGCAGCTTGCCCTGTCGGAACGCGCCCGCAACTATCGCCTGCTGTTCGACGCCGAGGTTGGTTTTATGCGCGGGCGGCAAGAAAGAGGAGCATGGAGACGGGACTTCAATCCGCTGGATTGGGGCGGCCCTTATTGCGAGGGCGGGGCCTGGCAGTGCAGTTGGGCTGTTCAGCACGATATTCGCGGCTATTCGGAGCTGTTCGGAGGCTGTGAGCAGATGGTTCGCAAGCTCGACGAGCTGTTCGCGGCGAAACCGCATTTTAATGTAGGCTCATACGGAATGGAAATTCACGAGATGTCGGAGATGGCCGCGGCCGATCTGGGGCAGTTCGCCATCAGCAACCAACCCAGCTTCCATTTTCCCTACTTGTTTACGGCACTGGGGGCTCCCTCACGCACGCAATATTGGGCAAGAAAAACGATGGAGGAGCATTTCAGCGCGGAACCGGACGGACTTCCCGGAGACGAGGATAACGGAAGCCTGTCCGCCTGGTATATTTTTGGAACGATGGGCATGTACCCGCTCTGCCCCGGCGTGCCTGAGTATACGCTCGGAAGCCCGCTCTTCGGCAGCATGAGCGTCAAGCTCCAGAATGGACGTAGGCTGGACATACAGTCCGTAAATAACAGCTCTGACCATAAGTATGTAAAATCGGTTGCCCTTAACGGTGAACCGCATGAGAAGTTGTTCTTTACTCATGCTCAATTAACGGAAGGCGCTAAAATCGTTTTCCAAATGACGGACGAGGCGATCCTCCAATCCTATTCGCCGCAGCAACTGCCATTCTCGCAATCGGATGTCTCTTATCGCGGATAGCTTTGCAAAACAATTGCATCACTCAATTGCATAGAACAGTTTGCATCCGACAAAAAAAGAGGGGTGCGCCTTGCCCCCTCTTCATCCTAATGCTCCGATTTTGATTTGGCCCATAACTACCTCCTGGAGTACCACGGCGAAACTGTTTATCGAATTAACAACTCCATTTTAGAAATAACCTCAGTCATCGTATCCTTTGATACTTTGCAGATGAAGGTTGCCTGTCGGGAATGCCAGTCAAGACTCTTCACCTGATCGGAGAGAATTACGCCCTCGATAGGCAAATCCTGCGGAATGACGACCTCGAATGGGTAGCCCTTGATCTTGGATGTTATCGGACAGAGCAATGAAAGCCCAACCTTACCGTTATATGCGGCAGGTGATATAACCAATGCAGGACGCTTCCCAGCTTGCTCATGACCTGATTGCGGGTTGAATTGCAACCATACCAAATCGCCGCGATCCGGCACATACGAATTACTCACCATGACTCTCGCCCCTGTGGTTCGCCTGTAGACACCTCTTTATGGAGATTATCCGGTGTGACATGGGCAAGGAGTTCATCCAGCGATGCCGACTTGGGCTTGATTACAAGGTGACCATCTTCCACATCAAGATCGACCTCGGAGCCTTCCTCAATACCGACCTTCAAGGCAAGGGACTTCGGGATGCGAATGCCCAAGCTGTTCCCCCATTTTTGAACCTGAAACATGGAAACTCCCCCAACAATAAGTATATACAAAGTATAAACTCGCTGTTAGGTAAAGTCAAATTGGTATCCAGTATGTAATCGAAATTAGGGCATCCCAACTAGCTTCATTACTGCGGTTCTATCGATTAATCAGCAATAAACAACGCCTAAGATTAGAAACCGACTTAGGCGTTGATACTGAGCCAGAATAATGCATACACTTTGATTCTTACTCGGGCATCCTTATACTGATGTTGGTTTAGCGAGTTCACAACAATATCTTTAGATACAGTCTTATCCTTCTCCGTTAGGTTATTTAGCGGTCCAGTCGAATATTTAAGAATCATATTCTCCCTTTTATAAATAAGATTTTGTGAAAAAGTCATGTCGCTGATAAGAAACCTATTTCCGTCTGGCGAACGTCTTGTTCCGTTCACGGAAAATCTCGTGGTGGGAGGACACTCCCGCCATCTTGTTGGCCGTAGGATCCATATACAACGCGGCGCTATTTACGGCCAGTACTGCATCGTTGAAGGCTCCGGCAATCAGCCGAACCTTGCTGTCATAGGTTACGAAGTCTCCCGCTCCAAAAACACCCGGCAAATGGGTATCCATCTGGCCGTCGACGATAATTCCATAGTCTGAATGCTCCATTCCCCAATCCAACAGTGCTCCATAATTGCGTTTGTAGCCGTGATTAACGACGACTTCATCGACCTCAAGCCGCTCTATTGCGCCCGTCTCCATATGTGTCAGATCGATATGACTAATTTGCTCGCCTTGCCCATACAGCTTGGAAAGATAATAAGGCGTGCGCACATCCGCATGTTCATACATCCGGGTAATCTGGCGCTCCAGCGCGTCAAACTTCTCACGACGGTGTACGACCGTAACACGACTGGCGTATGCAGCAAGTTCATTCGACCAATCAACCGCCGAGTGGCCCCCGCCGGATATGAGCACATGCTTGTCCCGGAACCGCTCCAGATTAACGATTGTATAATGCAGATTGGCTACCTCGTAGCGATCCGCCCCTTCGATATCCAACCGCTGCATCCGGGTAATCCCCCGTCCGGCGCATAAAATCACTGTTCGTGTATAGTGGCTCTCGCCATTGTCGGCAATCAGAACCATCGTGCCATCCGGTCGCCGTTCGAGCCCATGCACCTGTTGACCCAGCACAATAGTAGGCTCGAAGGTCCGCGCCTGCTTCTCCAGAGAAGCAATCAGGGCTTCACAGCGAATCGGCTCCACGCCGCCGACATCCCAGATCATCTTCTCCGGATACATACGCATGAATCCGCCCAATTGCTCTTGGGCCTCAATGATTTTGGTCCGCATCTCGCGCATGCCGCTATAGAAAGCCGCGTACATACCTGCAGGTCCGCCGCCAACAATCGTCACATCATAAATCTCCGTTTGCTCCCGCATCATACGTCCCCCTTCACGCTCCATCTGAGCCGGGGATCAACGAACTTACAATATAGTCGATTAAACGACTGTATCCGACCGGCCCCTCGCCTTGAACAAAATCATTGGTCGCCAGCGGGAAAACCTTTCCTTCCTTGACTGCCTTTAGCCCTTTCCACAAGCTGCTCTCCATCAGTTGATTCCATGATTCCGTCGAATCCATGCCCTCGGCTGCCCGCTGCTCGATAAAAATATAGTCCGGGTCGACCTCCGGCAGCACCTCCGCCGATAACGAGGTGAACCAGTCCGGAGCGTCAGCCAGATACGGAGGAGTATTCAACCCCAACTGCGTATAAAATAGCTGGCTGCTGCCCATCTTGGCATGTTGTCCCAAATAGCGATATTGATTCGGCTCTACGCGCAGCACCATGACAGTCTGATCGCCTAAAGCTTCCGCAAGCTGCGCCTTTGCTTTTGCCACCTTAGCATCAAAGGCCGACTTGGCTTGTTCATATTCGGATTTCTTGCCGAAAAGCTCCGCTAGCAACGGCATGGCTTCATCCATGGATGGGCCCGAGTCAAGCGCCACTGTTGGCGCAATTTTGCTTAATTGCCCATATACCGCTTCATCCATGCCAAGACCTTGACCCAAAATCAGATCTGGCCCCAAATTAAGTAACAATTCGTAATTCTGCTCATATTGAGGGTATTCAATCAGTTCTACGCCGTGCGAGGTGAAATAATCCGCTCGATACTCGGGCTCCAAAAGTGGCATGAACAGCACAAATTGCGGCTTAACTCCCATCTCAATTAGATATTCCGCATATCTGGTATTCATCACCAGCAGCTTCTTGGGCTGAACCGGAACAGCAACTTCCCCCAAAGGGCCCTTGTAGACATGCGTCTCTCCCGCTTGCTTCTCCGCAGGCGGCTCCTCCTCTGAACCGGCATGATTCGCTTCGTTGCCAGCCCCCGTCCCCGTGCTTGCACTCCCTGATGGTGTTGCAACTGTCTTGTCATTGCCGTCTGCACACGCCGTCAGTCCAATAAGCAACATTGCCGTCACCACGAACACAACAATACGGTTATACATTATAAATATACTCTCCTCTATTTTGTTGATAATAATTATCATTATCAAATGATAGCGAAGATGAGTTCCATGCTCCATGGGCGATTGTGCTTAAAATCTGAGATTATTGTGCTGCCTGTTTCGTAATGCTTGCAATAATCTGACGCAGTATTTCCGCATGTCCGATAGGTCCGCAACCGTTGACCCAGAGACCTGTTTCGATGTGGAAAACACGATTGTTTTGAACCGCATCCAATTGGCGCCAGTATTTACTGCTCATCAATGCCTGCAACGACTGCTGATTATCCTCGCCTTCTGTAATACGATTCTCAACAAAAATATAACGCGGATTGGCAAGCGGCAACTGTTCCAGGCGCAGGGGGTTAAACCAGCCCTGACCCTCGTTCAGAACAGACGGAATCGTCAATCCCAGCTCGCGATAGAGGATGCGAGAGACGCCGAAGGAATGGGCCCCCAAGTAACGATATCCAAAAGGCTCCACGCGCAGCACCATGACAGTAGCACGGGTTCGTATCACGTCTGCCAGTTGATTGCGCGCCTCTGCCGCAGCAGCGCTAATAGCCGCATATACTCGCTCCGCTTCCCGCTCCCTGCGAAACAAGACCGCCAATTGGGAGATCGCCCCCATCATATCGGCCGCAAAGCCGATTGCCACCGGGGCAATCGTCATCAGATGCCGCCTCGTCCCCTCGCTTATCATAGGGCTGACAATAAACTGGGTCCGATCCGCCTGAATGGCTTGGAAATCAATAATATATTGCCGGACAGGGATCATTTTTACGCCGTGCCGTTCGAAGGCCTTCCGCTGGTGCTCGGGCAACAGCAACGGGACTACCAGCACCGAATGCGGCACAATCCCTAGCGCCAGCAGCGATTCTGCATAAGTCGCTGATAACACGCAAATACGGCTGCTGGTGACGCTCCGAACATAGGATTTGGGCGAGACTCCAGTAAATTTCTTGAACCGGCGGCTGAAATAATAGGGGTCCTCAAAGCCCACCTGTTTGGCAACGTCTTGAGCCAGGGAGCCGGCCAACAGCAAGCGTTCCTGCGCTCGGAATATCCGATATTGATTCAAATATTCAAGCGGCGGCTTTCCTGTCATGGCTCGGAATTTGCGCGAGTAGTGCCATGGACTAAGATCCGCCAACTTCGCCATCGCTTCCCTCGTAAGCGGCTTGTCGTAGTGCTGATGCACATAATCAATGGAATTCAGCACAGCCTGATCCGCTGCTTTATTCGCAATTTGCTTGTCCTTCACAGCTTGATTGCCGGTCTGTTCTCCGCTATTTGCCGCTTTGTACAACGTGTCCAGCAACAAGTAAAGCAACTGCTGGCGAATCAATTCCTGCTCGATACCGCTGCGTCCTTTTCCCGGAAACGCCAGCTGCTCCAACTGCTCCCCAACCTCATCTTTCGCCAAAATAGCCCAAACGACCGGTCCTTCTGCGGGAACCGACCATCTTTGCCGCATCAGCTCTCCCCCATGCGGATCTGTGTTAAGCACCTCATATTGGCAAAAGTCAATGACCCAGCCCTTCAGTCCAAACCCGACAGCATGTATAATCTCCACCTGCGAACCAGCCGCAATGCCAGCAAGACTTCCCGGCTCAAGCCTGACAACCTGCTCATTGATTGTCCAGTCCGCACTGCCGCCCGCCACATAGATCAAGACGTTATTCCTTGTATAGAAATGGCTCGCAATCGGCTTTAAATAGGCTTCGAGCGTCTGCAGCCCCTGCCACCGAAACAATACTTGCTCCATGTCTCGCCATTCTTCCCAATAAAGCGACACGCGCGACTCCCCCTTGCTTGTAATGCTCCTGTACATTTTTTCATCGATCATAGCACTGAAAACCATTCTCAACAATAGACAGGCTCGTTGCCCGCGGACTCGACTCGTGTGATGCGGCTTGGCGGACTAAACCTCGTTTCCATAGTTATGACTCTGTCCCGTGACCGCATTGTCGGAAAATGTGCATACCGGAGGTTCTTCCGTGCTCACTGTAGCTCTTTCATCGGAAGGAATCGCTATAATCGTTGCTTCGCTTGACGTGGTTTCCGCTCAATAACTTTTCTCCTCTACCGCAAACTCTGGAGATAACGCTAACTCTTCGCCATCAGCGACAATTTTTCTCGTAGTTTGCAATATCTTTCATTTGTTCGTGCCAAAGCTATGATACGGTGTTATCCCATTTGCAAATAGGCTATCTACCAACTTGACCAATTCTTCCGACGATAGATCTTTGCCGTTGCGTATCCAGAGGCGAAATATAGATATTAGTGTGGATATATAAAACTCAATTATGTACGGTGCTAAGACATCATTTGATGGAAAGTTCACAATCAATTTCTCAAAGGGAATTTCTCTTTTCAGGCGTTCCACAAAATGAACAGAACCATAGTCGCCCAAGAGGGCTTGAAGAACTGAAATTTCCTCTGCATTTTCCAGGCATTGAAGCGCATCTTGGAAAGAATGTGTAGAAAACTCTCTGCTTGCCATTTCTTCATTAATGGATTTCATGACACGCTCTTCAACATAGTCCAGCAACTCATAGATATCCGTAAAATATTGATAAAATGTACTGCGATTATATCCTGATCGGTTGGCAATTTCTTGAATGGATATTTTTTCGATTGGTTTCTGGCTATATAAATCACAGAATACATTTACAAATGTTTGCCTTGTCTTGTCCGTAATTTCAGGTTGTTTGTTCATTATTTGCCTCTTTTCCGTTCAATCGATTATCCGACAGATATTAAAAATCTGATGGTTGATGATCGAATAGTGAATTTATACAATAGCAATAACATTATACAACACGTTGTCTGATCATCAACAAGGATGAATATATATTTGCAGGAGGCTAATATGAGAATTTTATTCTTCGGTAGAGGTTTAATATCGACCCAATATGCTTGGGCTTTTGAAAAGGCAGGGCATACCGTTGAGTTTTACGTTAGAAAAGGGAGAAAGGAAACCTTCGGAAGCCATATAGAGCTTGAAATGTGGGACGCGCGAAGAGGGAAACAGCTAATCAAAGAAAGCTGGAACGTCAAACTGCATGAGGAGTTGAACCCGAATTACGATCTCATTATTGCGAGTGTCAACACGGAACAACTTCCAGGAGCAGCACAATTACTATCGACTGCCGCTGGAAACACCCCTATCCTAATATTCAATAATGTTTGGCAAGATTTAAAATCATCGATCTCGCCATTGTCTATGAACAATGTTGTCTTTGGGTTCCCGGGAGCAGGGGGCGGCATCGCGGACAATAAGCTTAGGGGCGGCTTTTTGAAAATGGTATTTCTGGAAAAACCGCGGGCAGGCACGGAACAGATTAACAACAAGGTCAAAGAACTATTTGAAAATGCCCATTTTAAAATTAGTTGGATAAAGGATATGCAAAACTGGCTATGGAATCACTTTGCCGTGAATGCGGCTATGGAGGCCGAGGTTTTAAAACGGGGGAGTTTTCCAGCAATCATGAATCATAGCGACTCATTCGCAAATGTCGGTAAGAATATGAGGGAAATGATCCCTGTACTTAAAGCAAGAGGCGCAAAGATGGATGCGATTTCTTTAATGTTGACCAAGATTCCACCGGCACTTCTCGGCACGCTTTTTAACAAACTTATTTTTGCAAAGGGCAGCTTACCGCGACTTTTCATGGAATACAACAATAGTAAAGCGGGTTTTGCGGTACTTGAAGTTGTGAGAGAAGCAAAGAAGTTAGGCATACCTTTACCGCGTCTTACTGCGACATTTGAAAACACCAAACAACACATGTCTCAACAGATGAGCTAGTGTTTCCGTTAGGCGAGTAAAGGCAACCGATCGTTTTGGTCGGCTGATGTCCAGTTGCCAGCAAGACGCTCTCCGTTATTTACAAATATAATGAAGAACGACGTTTCCAGATTCAAATGTTTTTGACGCAATCAGCGTAAGATCAAGCTGTGTAACATTCGAGAATAACCGTTTGCCAACGCCTGCTACAACCGGAGTGACAATAAATATGTATTCGTCGATAAGCCTTTCATTGGCAAGCTGCTGAACGATGGAGCCACTACCCAGCACAAGAATGTCAGAGTTTGAATCTTGTTTTAATTGACGTGCTACTTCAATAAGGTTGTCGCCATATATTCGAGTATTTTCCCAATCCGAGCCTTGTAGAGATTTGGAAAATACAATTTTGGTCATGTTGGTCAGCTCTTCAGCGATTTCTCTCTCATGGACAGGCGCATCAGGGTTATTAAGAACGGGTACCCAATATCCTTTAAATAAGCGATAAGTGTTCCCTCCCAAAATAAGCGAGTTCATCTTGCCCCCGATCGCATGAGCCGCTTTGTCAACCTCCGGGTCATGGATAAACCAATCCATCCCGGAGCTCACCTCGTTCAAACTCGCAAAGTAACCGTCGATCGAAATTCGATTCAACACTTTAATTTTGTTCATCGCTTTCACTCCCTCGGTAATTGATTGTTCATTCGATTGGAATAACTAGATCATACCGGAAACAGCGATAAAAAAATTGGAAAAAGCCGTCGTCTTCTATAAATAGGAGGAGCCTGCTACGTCGCTATGAAAATCGCTAACTTTCATCGCGATATGTTTTGGACTTACCCATGAGAATGATTTCATATCGCGAATAAAATGGGATTGATCATAATAGTTCAATGCGTAGGCGACTTCAGACAATCGTTCGTATAGTCCGGAATGCATTAACCGCAATGCTTCATTGACGCGTCTAACCCTTATGAATAGTTGCGGCGGCATGCCTACGACACGGGCGAAGCGTTTCTGGAATTGTCGCTCAGAAATATGGAATGTTGCAATCAGATCTTGCACTGTAATGGTGACGATATTATCGCGAATATGATCAAGCGCCAACTCGATGAGCTCGTCCCGCTTATTTGTCCGATTTATCTGATTCATTAAGAACTGAGTGAGATGAAAAACACGTTCGTCAGTAGAGTTCGCTGTAAAAAGTTGTCTTTCGAGTAACACCGCATCAAATTGATTTGGAGATAGTAGGCCTTGTTTATGTTTAGCTGCATCCCAGCCAAACAAGCTGTAAAGCGCATGAGGCTTTAAAACCACCTGGATCGTTGTATAAGGTGTGCCTCTAAAATGCATGATACTCGGCTCTGAACCTTGCCCATGCAGAAATAAGGTCGGAATATGGGATGTTTGGGCGGAGCGGATTGCAATGCTCTCGATTGCCGCGGTATTATCCGCAGCAAGCTGGAAGACGATACCCGGGTAGCCGCTAGGGCATACCTTAACCTCAAGCGGTTGATTTCCTGAGTAAGTCGCGATTCGCAGGCACTCCATGTCTCGATTTAAAGCTGGAGGAGGAAGCAGAACGCTAAAGTCGATCGTTTTCATAATGTAATATTTTACAGGAAAACGGGAGCATCTGCAAAAGGAATGTCGAATCACCTTGCTCATCGCTGCCAACGAAGCTTTCCGCCGCTGACCTCTCTTCTAGTACTTTTTCTGATAGAAATAGGACGATAATGTCCAGCCCGCTAATTGAATAAATAGAAGGATACCTAGCGCGGCCGGGGCAGAAAAGTAAACACCTAACAGATATAAAATAAATAAACAATAGATTGATCCTAATGTAATAAACCAGGAAGTACTATGTGATTTGGAAATAATAACCTTTTGCCTTTCATCTATCCCTCTGTTCTTTGCTGCCATTTTGAGTCCCCGCCATACACCAAGGCCCCCAAAAGAAGCGCCGGCAAGTATGCCAAGCAAGCCGTAAATCTGTTCCATATTCATGACTTTTCACTTCCTTCCTCAAAAATAAACACATCTTCGATTGTGCAACGAAATACTTTAGCAATTTTATACGCCAATTCCAATGATGGATTGTACCGACCATTTTCAATGGAGATGATCGTTTGCCGTGAAACTCCAACTTGCTCCGACAAATTTTCCTGCGTCCATCCATTTGCAGCCCTTAATTCCTTTAAACGATGCTTCATCCAACCCCCCCTATGTAAAGCATCCTTTACGTAAACTATACTTTACATTTAAAATTAATGTCAAGTGGCCTTTACAATTTATCTTTCAAAACTGACTATCGATCCCTCACTTCTGTATACCTTTCCAAAATCACTGATTATGCCGCGCCAGCATGTTGATCAGAACGGTTACTGCCTCCGCTCTCGTCGCATTGCCATTCGGATTGGATCGGTTACTGCCCGTACCTTGGATGATGCCAAGGTTCTTTATCGCGGCTATTGCGCCTCTTACCCATTCAGGAATATCCTTGTCATCCGCGAAGCCCGTCGCTCCCGATACGATGGGTAGCTTAAGCACATTGGAAATCATAGCCATCATCTCCGCGCGCGTGATTTCCACGTTCGGTCGGAACGAACCGTCGCCATACCCTTTAATAATGCCTTCTTGCACGGCTTGCGCGACTGCTTCCCGTGCCCATTCCCCAATCTTATCCGCATCGGTGAAATTCAGCTCCGCTCCCGCTGTCTTCGGCTTCAGCGCGTTCATCAGCATGACCACGAATTCAGCGCGCGTCACGGTGCGGTTCGGTTTGAAAGTCCCATCCGGATAACCGGCTGCGATTCCGCTTTGCGCGGCTTGCCGAATGGCCTTCTCGGACCAGTGCCCAATAATGTCGCTGAAAACAATCGTCGGTTGCGGCTTGGTCGAGGGATCCTCTGCAGATCCATGATCAGAAGGATGGCCAGAGGGTCCTTCGTCAGATGGAGTTGTAATTGGAGGCGCCGACCCGTTACCGCCAGGGGCAGCCTTCACGGTTATGGTATATGTCACCTTCGTTATTCCGTCCTCTGCGGTAACGATAACTTTCTTGCCTGTTGCCAATACGGCAGCCAGGGTTTGTCCGTCAGAATCGTATACATTGAAAGTTGCATTCGATGCCGGCGTGATCGCTGCTCTGAATTCAGCTAGCGTCGTGCCGTAAGGAATGCTCGTCACGCTCTCTTCCGCTGTTCCGCCAGAGCTCACGGTTCCGATCGTTGAAGATATTGTTGCGTTCGAGCTAGGAAGCATCCAATAAGCATACAGAGTCAAATCTGACGTCATCGTAAAAGAATCGCCTGGTCTATAAGTAACTCCGCTTCCATCCGATGCCGTGTTCCAACCGAAGAAGACGTAGCCTGCATCGATTAGATTCTGATTTAAATTCATCGAGCCCGAATCAACCTTAACGATTTCTCCCGGTATATAGGATCGACTCGGCGGAATGGCACTGCTAATGCCATTGTTCCCGCTATAGTCCAGATAAGCCTGAGTGGTCCGTAAATAGGGGTATCCGTCATTGCGTTGCGGATGGATTGCCCATATTGTCGTAAAATCCCAAGCATAAGCGGTATCGACCTCAAACGTGCTTTGGTCTTTCATTTGGCTCGTTGAGACGCCTGTACCACCTAGCGAGCTACTCTGCCCTGTGGAGTCCATGTCATAGAAACTATTGAGGATTGGTTTTTTGGTGCCATCTAAACCTAGATAACTAGCGGATTCCCCTAACATACCGCCGACGCTTGGGCTTCCGATACCATGGTTAACAAGACCTGAAGCATAGCTATTCAGGATCGTCAGATCATTATCCTTGTAACCGATTAAGCCGCCGATGCTCGTTGTACCGCTTACTGCCCCCGAGGTATAGCTGTTGCTGAGCGTGGACGGGTTGAGGGACTTGCCGATCAAGCCGCCGACGTTCGAGTCCCCGTATACATCACCCGTAGCATAACTGGTACCGATGGCCGATGTGTTCATAGAGCCGATTAAACCGCCGACGTCCAAGCTCCCGCTTACATCCCCCGTAGCGTAGCTGGTACTGACGATCCCTCTATACGCATCGCCAAACAAGCCGCCGACGTACGTGCTCCCGCTTACATCGCCCGTGGCATAGCTGGCACTGGTGTCCGTCGAATTTGCGCCGACCAAGCCGCCGGTGTACGAGCCCCCGAATACATTCCCGGTGGCATAGCAATTATTTATGGTTCCATATAAAGCGTCGCCAACCAAACCGCCAGTATAAACTCCGCCGCTTGCACCGCTTACTACCCCTGAAGCGGAACTATTGCTAAGGATGATCCTGTTCATATTGCCGATCAAGCCTCCAACATAGGAGTCGCCGGATACATTCGCTGATGAATGACTGTTCGTAACGGTTGCGCCATTGATGCTGCCAACCAAGCCGCCGACTCCCGAGTGGACTGACGCTGTGCCCTCCGTGCTCGTTCCGGTGACCTGCCCCGAGACGCTGACGTTATCGATCGTTCCGCTTAAATTGACGAAGCCGGCCAAACCGCCCACGCTTTCATACCCGGTAATCGATACGTTCTCAAGCGTCAAATTCGTAATGGAAAAACCGGTCCCTACCATACCGAACAACCCCACAAATTTGGTGGTCGGTTTGTTGATCGTTAATCCCGTAATCTTATGTCCATTACCATCAAGATGAGCGTAAAAAATACGGCTGCCATCCGCGATCGGATCCCAGCCTGTTCCTGTCGAGTAGCCGCTCAAATCGATATCGTTAGTCAATTTAAAATAATACTTGCTCGAGGTATAATTCCTCAGCTCGTTAAAAAGCTCGGCAGTCCCGATAAGATAGGGACTGTCAACCTTCCCGGTCCCCTCGGTAAACGGCACCGCCGCCGAAGCCATTTCGGGCCGGAGAAAGCCGCCGTTGATAGGACCGAGCACTATAAGCATCGCCAATATGGAAATGAAACCTCGAAGTACCAATTTCCGCATATTTCTTCCCCTTTCGATCTAAAGATCCAAAATTCTCGCTAATCAATAGCATACGATTGTCAAATAAAAGAATAATAAAAAATCCGGTTCATAAAACCACGAAAACCGCTTTGGAACAGGCCTTTGCGGTTTTTGATGTCGACCCTATTTATTTTTTGTTGGCGAATTGGCCAATTAACGAATCGTAATGGCGAACTTCTATGGACGGACGCCAAAAAGAAGGACTGAAAATTTCAGCCCCGCATCATCAAACCGTACTCGAGGTTTTCCCTCATACGGCTTTCCGATGTTCGTCATTCATGTGCTGCGACTCGAAGATATTCCATTTGCCGAGCACACAAAAAAGCCAAGGAGCCAAGCGGGAATACCCGCTTGACACCTTGGCTTTGCATTTTTCGTTGGCATTTAGACAACCGCTAATGCGGGTTCATCTCCGCGCGTGCGCTCTACTCACTTGATTGCTTACAATCTGTCCCTGTCCTTCGAACGGATAGTCGATCGTAATACGCCCCGCTTGGCAATCGACAATGCCGCTATAGAGATCGGCCTTGCCGTCCGGACGTATCACAATGCCCGATGCGAAAACACAATCGTGCAGGTACGGCAACTTGGCGGGTCCCGGCGGGTAACAGGGACGACTTCCGATCAGATGAAGGTTTGAGGACTCTCGGGTGTTTGGATCAAAGATACCCTACCGAAAAATCGCGCGTAAATTAAGTACGATTTTTGTGGCGCCGACATACACCCGTTCCCCGGGCGTAACCCTCCCTTATTTCATCACGATAAAGTTAGGGAGATTTTTTTCAAGATACTCCATTCTTTCCGAATAATCTTGTTTGGCAAGAGTCTCCGAAAGAATATCGTTCGACACTAACAAGTCATAAAACGATTTCAGCATCTGGGCTGATATAGCGGAGGTAATCATCATTCTTTGACCGTCGATCAGAACGGAAGAATTTTTTTCAGGCTGTATAAGTTCAATCTGTACGCCGTTCCCGTCGATTATGAAATACATTTCCTTTACGTTTTCAAACACTAAATGTTTTACTTCTGCCCCGTTGGCCAAGCGACTCTGAACTTCTTTGATTGAATAGCCCGGATTCGGATCATTGATCAGCAGCCATTTTGCAAATTCTTTGGCATCGACTTCATCCGTATCGTATGTTTTCCAAACCGCGCCATTATCTTTGCTTATCTGTATTGCGTTATCCATCGTGACACGAAGATAGATTTCGTTGTCCATATAAACCGCACGATACTTTGAAGCCATAAGACTGTCTATCAACTTCGGCACGTCGTATTTCTTATTGAATGTTAAATCATGCGGCATTAAATCCGTAATGGTGGCGCCTTGAGATAATGCGGGCACTATTTCGCTAGTGATGGCACCTGGATAGAATGCGGGCACGGCTTCGGCTGAAGGTTCGGCCGTAGGATTGTCGACATCCGTTTTGTCCCATGCAGAAGTCGCGAAGATGATAACGAAGACGGCTACAAGCCCAATAGCGAGCACCACCGTGGCGATCGTAATTTTCTTGGTTTTCATGATCGATATAATCCTTTCTTCGGTCGAGCTTTTGGAAAAGCTGCTAATCATCGGCGACAAACCGATTTTCTTTTCTTCCAAACGTACAAGTGCCCTGGCATAAGTAGTTTTCGTCTTTTCTCCGAATTTCCGTATGACCGTTTCATCACAGAATAGCTCGATATCGCGGTTGGCAAGGATATACATGACCCATACTAGAGGGTTAAACCAATGGACGCATACGCTAGCGGCAAGAAGCCATTTTTTTAGCGTGTCGAATCGCTTGATGTGCGTAAATTCGTGGGTCAGGATAAGCGCAAGTTGTTTCTCATCGTCATAATCTAAATTTTTCGGCAAAAGTACAACAGGCCGAAAGATACCGTAGGTAAGCGGAGTTGAAATCCGTTCTAGTTGCCTGATTTGAACATCCCGCCATAACAAATTCGAATGCTGCCAATTTCTTATAAAATCGTTTTTTATAGGCACAGCCATCTTGTAAATTTTGCGATACCTGAAATGCGGAACGATAAAAAATAAAGCACATAACGTAAAACCAACTAGCCACACCCCTACGATGGGCGATATCTGCGAAGCCGCCTTCAGCGGCATAATCGGCGCTGTCACCTGTTCTGTAGGGGGCGGCAGGATTACCGTAGTTCCATTAGCAACTGTTGAACTTTCCGGCGCGGGAATCGATTGGGGCACTGTAAACATTCCGCTTAAATGTTCCGCTGCCGTAAAAATGCTGAATTGCGATTGAACTGAAACAGGTACGAGCAATAGAATTAATGCAACGCCCCAAAGAAACATAAAGGTCATTTTGGGCAGCTTGTGAATCAGCAAGGAACGTAAGAAAATAACTGCAAGAATATAAGCGGAAGCCGAAATACTCATTTGAAGTAAAGACATTCCCTCACCTCATTCCAAACTATCGATTAGACGTTTTAAGCGGTTTATTTCTTCCGTCGACAGTCGTTTCTGTCCCAACAATGAAGCAATCAGTCTGTCGGGGGCGCCATCATACATTTTATTTATCAGTTCCGTTGTTTCGTGTTCTTGCGCTTGCTCTCGCGTAACAAGCGCATGGCAAACAAAATTAGGCTCCCGCCGTTCAATCGCCCCTTTATCAAGGCATCTTTTGATAATGGTATAAGTCGTAGTCTTACTCCACCCTATTTTTTCCTTTGCGATTTCCGCAATCCTCTTTGCGGCCGTATCGCCATCTCTCCACAAGATTTCCATAATATTAAGTTCGCTATCGAATAACTTCATAACCAAATGAAAGCACCTCGTCCATATAATATTCTACTGCTGTAGAACCACATATTATCATTCTACTGCAGTAGAATATTTTTGTCGATAGAGTCCTATAATTTTCTTGCCTCAGTCCCCTCTTCCACATGCAGCCCTTTTTAGTTGTCTTTGAATATTAATATTCAAACCGAAAAAGACGCCGATTATTCGACGTCAATCTCTTTGGGACCTTTTCGGGGAAAAATGCCTAGATTTTAATCTTTTTATTCTAGTTGACATATTATACCATAGGCTGCGCACAGGGGACGGACACGTCCCCCGTCACTTTCGTAAAGCCCTTTACTCCAGCTCCAGCAAACGCAGCATCAGCGTCGCGGCTTCCGCTCGGGTTGTCGTAGCGCCAGGATTGAAGCGATTGTTCGCTTGACCGCGCAGCAGCCCCTTGCTCCTCGCTGCTTCCACGGCTGCCTTGCCCCAAACCGGAATATCTTCGGCATCCGCAAAAGAATCCTGCTGTTCATCGCTAGGCTGCAGCTTCAATGCCCTTGCGATAACCATTGCCATCATGGTACGAGTAAGCGGGGCGTTCGGATGTACAGTGCCGTCCGGATAGCCGGTCAGCCAACCCGCTTCCACAGCCTTCAGCAACGACGAATGCGCCCAGACGCCAACCGTGTGCAAATCGGAGAAGCTGCGATTCGACTCGCTTCCGTCAAGCCCCAACGCCCGCTGCAGCATAACAATGAATTGTGCGCGAGTAACGGCTTGTTGCGGACGGAAGGTGCCATCCCCATAGCCTACAATAATTCCTCGGCGGGCGGCTTCTATAATTGAAGCCGCAGCCCAGTGCCCCTCGATATCGTTAAATTCAACGTTACTGCCCTGCGGCGTTTCTTCTCCGCCGTTTGCCGATGGTGTTACTTCTCCTCCGCTGTCCACCGGCGTCTCCTCTCCTCCGTTGCCTGGCGGTGTTCCGCCTCCTCCGTTGCCCGGCGGAGTTATGCCGCCGCCGCCTTGTTGCTTATCCAAAGCAACTGTGACAGTTGCATAGTTGGAGCGATCCTTGCCGTCGATGGCATAATAAGTAAAGGTATCCGTACCGCTCGCTCCGGTTTTCGGCGTATAGATGAACTGATTGGAGTGGCGCTCCACCCGCACAGTGCCTTGTGCAGGCTCGTTCAGGATACGGAACGTCAGTGTGTCTTCATCCTCATCCGTTGCCAGCAACGTCCCCTGAGTATCCTGTCCGGCAGAAGCATCCAACGACACGTTTTGGGCTACAGGTGCATGATTCATCGTGTAGCGCAACAAACTGAACGCTTGGATGGTGTTGTCGTCCCCTACTACATACACACCGATATAGCTGCCTTCCCCCAATGGCAAATCAGTCGCCAAGTCGAGATTGCCGCCCGTGTAAGGGTCAATCACATCGCTGCCGATAGGCGCAGGGTCGCCAACATGCGGTGTTGTAAACCGTTCGATGCTGCGCTTGTACACCTGCTCTTTGCTTGTCTTCAGCACCAGACGTTCGTTCTGCCCGGCTGAAGCAATGATACTTACTTCACCGTTGCGGATCGCTACATTCGCTCCCCCCGCTACTGCTGGCGCATAAGGAACAATGTTCACGTGCACCGTAGCTGTCTCCGCCTCGGAGCCATTCGACACCTGGTAGCGGAACGAATCGCCGCCCTGCGCCCCCTGATTCGGAACATATTCGAAGCTGCCGGTAGATCTGTCCAGGTAAACGATGCCATGGGACGGATGCTCGACTGTGGAGTAAACCAGACCGCTTGCCGGCAAATTCCCCTTATAAGCTTCGCCTTGCTTAACAGACACATTTTCATCAGAGGCTGACAAAGCATACTCCATTTCATAGAGCCTGCCCTCTCCGGCAGCTAGTGTGGCGCTGAAAGTCCCGATCGCTTCGTCGTAATTTTCCGCAGGCACACGTTCGCCATTGGCCTTCGATATTTCCATGACTTGAGCCGGAGCCGAAGGGATCGTAAACCTGAATTCATGCGCGTTTTCAGTATCCTTGTTAACGACCATCCAGTACCGCTTTCCTTTGTTGTCCGTAAAAGTGCTGATCATCGCTCTCGAAGTATTGGCAGGGAGCTGCACCCAATCGTCCGCTTGCATCCTGCTGACGCCAAGCTCAGGTATGTCATTTGCCGGATAGGCATGATAGACACGATCAAGCTCCAATTGCAGCAATACTTCTCCCAAATGCCCAATCTCATCGTTCAGTCGTTGGGCCCAGCTGTAAGAAGCCGCCTCGCTTCCATCTCTGTTCACTAATGCATTCGTATAACGGTTATCGGAGGCGTATGCGGAATACAGCAATCCTTTGGCGCCGTAAGCCAGCGCGGCATAGGCCTGAAAGCGCATTTGACCTTGTGAAGGTGCAGGAACAGGGACGGGCTGGAAGGTTTCCGCGGCAGACTGAACCGTTGCCCACAGCGGTACGCTCTTCTTCCTTGCCTCTTGGCTGAACTGGTCGAGCAGCAAGAAGTAATTGTCCAGCTGGACACCGCCATGATGATAGTTATAGGAATCCATGACAAGCGGATCTGGAGCGGTGGCTGCAGCCATCCAGGCTTTGATCCGGTCGTCATGTTCTTCCCCGTTAATGGTGGTAAACAGCCTGCCGCCCTTCAACTGGCCATCTACCTCCAAGGTCCCGTAAGGATCGATTCTCCAGTTGGTCCACACTTGACCCTCGTAGCCTGGGTCAAGATCAAGCTCAAAAATATATTCCGTATTTTCGGTCAAGGCCAATGCCGGACTGAATGTGAATGTCGGTTGGCTGTCGGTCGGCCTGGAGTGAATTTGCCCGGATTGCCCGATCAGGCTCTCCGTCGCGGCATCGTAAACATTCACTCTTGCCGGCGCCCACATATTCGTGCTCAATCCATTACTCATTTTGATAGACTGCAGCGACGTTTGTCCCGGCTTGGTGCGGACCCGTTCACGAATTACTTGGGAAGGGGTGAGAAATCCTCCATTCCGATCTACGCCCGGCAAGCTCACATAGGATAGCCGATTCGCATCAATCGACTTCAAATAGGAGGCGGCAGCGGCCAGTTGGTCATAGAGCCCGCTAAATGCCCGCCGTTGCAGGCTATAGCCGAGCAATGCGTCATACGAGCCCAGTTCGCCTGACAGCCAATCCCAGTAGGCGTCAGACGGACGGCGATCGGGTGCAAATGCAGCCTCTTCCGCTTGATCGTTCAAGGTGATTTCATAAGCAAGATCCTCATAATTCCGATACTCGCCATGTTGCGAGGCATGGCCGCCAAAGTAAGCCCCGCCCTTGTCATAGCCGGAACCGGCCTGATTATAATAACCGATCCCGGTATTGGATACGGTATCTGTCATCAACTGCATGTAATATCCTTTATCCGGCTCGAGGGTTGCATTGCTAAATTCGAACTGGCGCATATGTTCCCCGGATTCGCCAGCTTGCAGAACCAGTGAAGCCCTGGCAATTTCGTTGGTTCGATCCGGAGATTCATAGACGACCAGCTCCAAATTAACTGGATTTACCAACGGCTCTGCAACATTAATTTGCGTGTTGAGAGAAATGGCCTTCAAGCTCCAATTGCTACTATTAGCCGGTGTCCTAAACAGCTGGCCGTGCCAGTGCCATGGTAGAACGCCGTAGACCATATTGACTTCAGGCTGGCTGACCGTGACCGGCGGCGACGCGTATTCATGCCCCGCCAGCACTTTTAATCCGGCATTGCCCGTTTCCTGAAGCAGCTGCTGTTGATCGCCGATGCTTTCCACGGAGTCGGAAGTGATCATCAAGTTCGCATTCATCGCCTTGATTTTGTTCACTTGCTCTGTGAAAGCGACTTCTTCCTGCGACTTAACAATATGCTGGACACCAATGGGGAAATGGCCGTTGAACGCAACTCCGATCTGAGTTTGAAGGCTGCTGATCTTAACAGGCAAGAGGCTGAAACCCACGATTTCATGATTGTCGGCAACTTCATAAACCGCAATATATTCGCCTATAGTTGCCGGCACATCATTTCCATCATAGGCAGGTATCTGCGGCGCTACGCTTCCGACTACAGGAGCGCTCACCGGTGCCTGTACGACTTGAATCCGGATCGTATGGCCGTCCCCGGGCTGTGCCGCGACGACAGTCGTTCCGACTGTGCTGCCCGGCGACAGGTAGGCCTCCTTCACAGTTGGCACGCGCGTAAGACCGGACTGTCCCTGTGCCAGCGCCACTGTAACCGTTGCAGGATTGGAGTTGATCTTGCCATCGCCGACAATATAGGTGAATGATCCGGCTCCATCGAAGCTGCTGTTCGGCGTAAAGGTAAATGTACCGTCGCCGCCCAGCGTAACTTCTCCGCCTACCGGATTGCCGACCAGCGTGTACGCCAACGCATCGCCATCGGGATCGGCCGCATTCAAGCTGCCTTCAACCGCATGTAAGCTAGCAAGCTCTTTGTAGAGACTGTAGGCAACGGGCTGGCGATTCAGATCGGCGCGAAGATTCGTTTTATACAATTTCCCTTCGCCTGGAGCAAACTCTGCCGACAGCACCCCGGTTGAGGCGTTGAAGAGGGCTGGGATCTCCTGGCCGCTTTCCTTGGAGATTTCTACAACCCGATTAATCGACGGGTCCAGGTTGAACGTAAGCGTTCGGTTGCCGGGCGAAGGCCCGCCTGTCACATTAATGTCCCGATTAACCACCATGACGTAGATGGTTCCTTCTTCATCATGGAAGGTGCTAACAATTTGCGGTACATTGGCCTGATTGGGCTGCCAGAAGAAATCCTGGGGAAGCGCCGTTGTTCCTCTCGGCAAATTTCCCGGGCTTTGGTGATACACCTCTCGCGAGGTAAGCCGCTTCAGCGTCGGACCCAGATGCAGCAATTGCTCATTCAGCTTCCGCGCCCATTCATAGGATGGATATCGCGTCCCATCAGGACGAATAATGCCGTCAATAAAATACGGATATGGCGGCGTCTGATACGCGAAATACATGAGCCCCTTGGCGCCGTACGCAAGATTGGTGAAAATATTGTAGCGCAAATCGTCTTCATTCGGCACACGCGCACTCAAAGGCTCATTCTGATCGCCAAATCCGATCGATTGCAAAAAGGACCAAAAATTCAGTCCCGACTCCTTCGCATTCCGCCGTATCGTTTCCAGATTGTAATAGTACGCCTCGAAAAGCCCATTCACTCTGAACGGGTAGGTATCAAAAACAATATACTCCGGCTCTGCCCTCGTCCATCTGTATACGTAATCGTCGTAGGTAAAGCCTTCAATTATCCGATTGATGGAGTGCCAGAAATCCGCTTTCACATTGCTACCTTCAATGTAAGCGTTTCCGTAATTGTACCATTTGTGCCCGCTTACCGAACGAGTAACCTCGATGGCATCATTGCCGCCGCCATTATGGGTAAGCTCCATATAGTACATCGTGCTCGGCTCGACTTCGGCATTCAACGCGAATACCGGCCAATTATCCGTAGCCTCTGAACGGTTCAGCGTTTGCCGCGCCACAATGTGTTCCTTGTTCTGCGAATCCCACAGCGTGAGCGTCAGTTCCTCCTCATTGGACCAGGTAGCCCGGTCAACAAACAACTGCACCGTATGCAGGCTGGTCTCATCGCTCCCTGTGCGGAACGTCTGCCCGAGAGGCTTGACCGAGCTTAGCTCTTCCGTTGTCGCATTGGCATCGAGCTTCAATTGGTCCCAGCGCAAATCCGGCGATTGCGCTTCACTGGGGTACAGATTGACAAAAGACGGATTGTAAGGGTCCGACTCCTTCATCCAATTCATGGTTGCTTCCACACCAGGCAACTCATCGGCGGAAGGCTCGTCCAGCAGCGTGTAGCCCATCATGGCATGATGGTGCTTGAAGTAATCCGACACGGTGCCCAGCGCTTCCGGCGACGGCATTGCCCGTTCTGTGCCATTAAATCCTTCTTGATACAGATGGGCGCCAAAGTCGACTTTGAACCTGAGATCTCCCGCCTGGGCGACGCCATTCAGATAGGCGCCCCCTTCCGGATACACATTGGCGGAATTCGCCCTAATCTTGACTCCTTCCGCATGCGTAGTGCTCAATTCAAAGTAATACGTTTTGCCCTTGTCGACCGGAAACCCGCCGAACCCGATTTTAGGAATCAGGTAGCCCTCTTTATCCTTGGGGATATAGGACACATTGGCGAGCTCCAGCACCTGTTCGCTCGTTCTTGCGCCGCTTACGGAATCAGAACCGTAAACAACGACTTTGAGAAGCGCATCTTCGGGCCAATCCGACACTGCAAAGTTGACATCATAAATGCCCCATCCCTCGCCCTCAAGCGGGATCTGGAAGGATTGCACCCAGGTTTGTCCTGGGGCGATGGTCACTTCTTGATCGCTGTTGAACTGGTTAATAAACTCTTCCTTGAAAAGAAAGCTGGTGTGCGCAACCAACAGATCAAGATCATTCTCAAAGGATAAATCCAGCATCTGTTGATTCGTATCGATGTAATAGTTGGAATTGCCGCCTACGATAAAATTGACATTCATATCGGCGATTTCCTTCATGACTGCGCTGTTGCTTTGATGCGGCGCCGGCGGAATATAAATGCCGATCGGAAAAGCATGCCTGTCTAATGATGGATCAACAGTAGCTGCAGCAGCTTCTGCTGAATTGGCCGAAACGCTTGCATTGGCAACAAGCGAACTTAATAAGGCCAGCACTAGAACCATAACGCTTGATTGTTTTACGATTTTAGTCATCATGCGCCATCTGCTCCTCTTTAGGTAGTTTGGAATATCGTCAGCAGATCCGTTAGCCTTTGATTGCTCCCAATGTAGCCCCTTCCCTAACCCGGTTCTGGAACACCATATACATGACAATCAGCGGCACCATCGTAATCGTCAGCCCGGCGAATAACGTGACCCAATCGGCCTTGTAATGCATAATTTGATTGGCTTGATACATCGCTACACCAACCGTATATTTGACTGGATCGCTAAGATAAATGAACGGCCCTAGAAAGTTATTGTACAAATTTAAAGATTTGAAGATCGCGACGGTTACAATTCCGGCAGTGGACAACGGAAGGATAATCTTAAAAAAAGTCTGAAATATAGAAGCGCCATCAATGGAGGCACTCTCTTCCAATTCCTTGGGCAAGGACAGCATAAATCCGCCAAGCATCATTAAGTAAAACGCGCTTTCGCTAAAGCTGTCCAGAATAATGAGGCCTGTAAGGCTGTTTGTCAGTCCCATATCACGCATAAGCACATACTGGGGCACAAGCGCATTAATGCCCGGCAAAAACAAGGACAGCATAATCAGGCCCCACATTACCGTTCGCCCTTTGAACTGCATACGCGTCAAGACATAGGCGTTGATTGCCGTCAGGAACGTGCCGATGACGAGACTAACGCCTACATAATACATCGTGTTCAGCATCGCTTGCCCGATCCGGTACTCATTCCAGGCATCGGCATAATTTTCCCAGACGGGATCATTCGGCAGCTTCCACACATCTTGAAAAAACTCCTGGTTCGTCTTCAGCGATTCGTAAAAAATCCAGGCAAGCGGGAAAACAATGGTCAATGCCCACAGCAACAGCGCAAGACTCCAAAACCAATCCGTTATCGATCCTTTTTCCTTCACTTCAGGTCCTCCTACAAGGCTAATACTCCGCATCCCGGCCAGCAGTAAGCCTGTCAATAATCAGCTTGGCCAATACGAGAATAACGAACAGGAACATCCCGATCGCTGATGCGTAGCCGTAACTATGGCTGCCAGTGCCAAATGCGATATTGAACATATAAAGTCCAATGACATCGGTAGAGCCTGACGGTCCGCCGTTCGTCAAAATCAAAATATTTTCGAAGCCCTTGAACATGCTTAGCATGAGAAAAATTGCCGAAACGCGAATAATCGGCATCATCAGCGGAAACGTAATTCGCATGAGCCGCTGCCGGTGAGAGGCGCCCTCCAAAATAGCTGCCTCATACAGCGACTTCGGTATGCCCGCCATGGCATTCATGAAGATGACAAAGTAGAAACCGACGGCCCACCATACCGTTGGCGGGATAATGGCCCAGAATGCCGTTTTCTTCTCGCCAAGCCAGTAATAGCCTTCCATATCAATGCCAATCAGCTTTAGACCCGCATTAAGGATACCGAATGAGCCGTCGTAGACAAATGCCCATAGCAGAGCAACTGCAACCACGGACAGGACATTCGGGAAAAAGAACAGCACTTTATAAATCCGATTCATGCGATAGCTCTTATAAACCAATAGATAAGCCAGGACGATTGAAAGGATAATGACAAGCGGCGGCACGATAGCGCCAAACAAGATATTGTTTTTTAACGCCCGCCAAACGAAGGGATCCTCGACCATAGCGATAAAGTTGTTAAAGCCAACAAATCTCGGCGCACGGATGCCGTTCCAGTCCAGCAAAGCGTAGTACACAGACAGCAAATTGGGATACAAGGTAAACAGAATATATCCCCCAAATGCCGGAACAGTCGCGATTAAAATAAAAATCCACTTTTGTGTCGCTTCTTTGCTTTTCCAATTCGTGCGACCGCGATAACTTGGCGACATGGCAAGCTCCTGTTTTTTGGCCAATCTACTCTACTCCTTCTAGTTGGCCAGGCGCAGCCTTTCCGGCAAGCGCCTGGCCAATGCCATGCTATTTTTGTGCGGACTCGATCGCTTTCTTCAGCAAATCATCCGCTTCCTGCAAGGTCGCAGACGGATCAAGCCGACCTAGCGCAACATCATTGAGCATTTCTGTTACAATCGTGTTCGCCCGATCCGCATTGATATCCGTAACGACAATATCACGCGAACTGCTTGCGCCCTTTACTTTGTTGTTTTTCATATATTCCATAATGGCTTTGGGCGCATCTTGCAGCTTGTCTACCAACTCGGGGCTGTTCATGAAGTCATTGCGCACAGGCAAAGAGCCGGCCTTCTCCGCGACGAGAGATTGCACATCGAGATTCCAGAGCCAGACCAGGAATTCTTTGGCCCACTTCTTGTTCAACTCCGGCTTGGCAGACCAGATATAATGGCCGCCTTGCGTATAGCTCATATGATACTTGGCGTCATCCGGATTTTCTGTCATCGGCGCCAGCATGAAGCCCCATTTAAAGCCATCCGGCGTAGATTCCTTCATTTCGTTTTGTACCCATTCCCCGGTAGAAGCCATCGCAGCCTGCCCCTGCAGCAATTGCATCTGCGATTGCGTATGTGTCAATGCAGCTACACCTTTCGGGAAAGCGCCCTTTTTACCTAACTCATAAATATTTTGATAGAGCTGCCTGGTTTCTTCGCGTGTAAAGTAGGGATGCTTGTAGTTGCGATAGGTATCATTGAAATCGTCCAGTTTGCCATTCGCTTCGGCAAGCGAATATTGCTGGGCCAGGCCAAAGCTGAAGCCCAAATAGCCCGGATATTTGCCTGGATAGGTAATTGGCGTCAGCCCGGAGGCTTTAATCTCATCCACTAGCGCCACAAACTCCGTCCACGTTCTTGGATTCTGGTTCCAGCCTTTTTCTTCAAACCGATTTTTATCATAAAACAAGCCGGTAATGCTTTGCGTAGTAGGCAAGGAGTACATAACGCCTTCAATTCTGCCCGAACCCTCGTATACGCCTGACTGCAGCTCTCTCAAGGTTTTGTCGCTATCATAGGCTTTGCGATCCCACAAGTCGTCTTGCGACTCAATTTTCTTGGCTTCGGCAAGGCTTTGATGAATGCCTTCTCCGGCAATGGAGGTCGAAAAAATATCATACATGTCTTGATCGTTATTAGCCGCAATCTTCGTCGCAATAATGGTTTCTATGGTAGGAGAGTACGTTACATCGAAGCTGACATTAGGGAACTTTGCCGTAAAGGTTTGAATAGCATGGTCAATCCATTCCCGGCCGCCGCCATTTTCCCAAAAAGCAAATTTCAACGTGACTTTCTCGTCTTTAGGCAATCCATTCTCGGCATACACAGCTGCTTCGGGCTCGGCAACATTGCTGGCGCCGCTCTCGCTGCTAGCCGTTTCCTGCTGGCCCCCTTTATCTCCGTTCCCAGCGTTATTGCCCCCGGCACAAGCAGATAGCAACCCGACAATCAGCAAACAAATCAAAGCAAATTGCCAACTCGTCTTTCTTTTGTTCATGTTCGATCCCCTTCCGAGCGAATGTGATTTTTGTTGCCAAGCCAACGTACCACCCGACGCTTGCCGACGTATATAGACGATTTCTTAAGCATAGATGAAATCCGCAATCAGGCCGCATAACCTCGGATAGACCTTTTATGTACAAGCGCTTTTTTTTGCGTTTTTCCTTGTAAAAATGAACAAATGGCGACTCCAGGGAGGTCATCCCTGTGTCGCCATTTCTCGATTTCGGTCTACCCCTTATTCGCTTTCGTTTCTAAGCTTCTTTCGATATTGGCCCGGCGTCTCCCCGGTATGCTTCTTAAACACGCGAATAAAAGTCAACGATTGATCATAACCGACATTGCGCCCAATATCCTGAATCGTTTCATCTGTCTCGGCAAGCAATTCCATCGCTTTGTCCATCCGCACTTTGGTGACGAACTCGATAAATTTCATCCCGAAGGCTTCGCGAAACAAGCGGCTCAAATAACTGGTGCTGAAATTGAACACTTCGCTCAGATGGGATAGCGACAATTCGGAATTGTCGTACCGCTCCTCAATGTACTGTTTGATAAGATGCATCTGCTGATGGGCCGATCTGCTCTCTCGCAGCTGGCTGATTTTCTCAAAACCTCTCTGCAGTTGCCGCCGGTAGGCGGTAATCACTTCTCTCTGCGTTTCCTCTTGTAAAATCAGTTGCAACGACGGATGGACTTCACCCATCCACATCGCATGAATTTCATCCCCCAGCTCGGCCATGTCTTTCTGCAAGTAACCGGCCAGCACCTGCATCAAGCTAATGACATCCTCTCTGGTATTTAATTGCCCGCTTAAAGCTTGCAGCATCTCTTCGTAGTACGCTTGCCACTTGTCCTCGCCTTGCCGAATCGCCTTGCTGATGGCTCGCACATATTGCAGCTGTTGAAACAGCTCCCCCTTGGGCTGGGCGCTCATATCGCTCGGCACAATGAGGCGGTTCATTCCGAGTGAAAATTTATAGCCTACCGCAGCAAGCGCCCCTTGGAAGGATTCTGCTGTCAACTCCAGCCGCTGCGCCATGCTGCCGATGCCGATCGTGACCGTAAAGTCCAAGTTATTCGCCACCCAGTCGCGCAATTCCTCGCAACGCTCGTAGACTTCCTGCACGCTCTCGCCTTCATGAAACAAATAAAGCACGCCCATCTTCGCGTTGGAGATCCACTCTGTCCACACCGTATAAGGCTTATTCTCCGTCAACTCCTTGACGGCTGCGCCAAGAATATATTTCAGCAAGTGCTGGTCCCCGCGATACTGGTTGGCAAACTCGTCGTAACTATCAATCTCAACGATAGAAACCAACAAGCCGGTAACCGGCTTATCGATTCCGAGCCGCTGCATTTCTTCAGCCAGGTAAGAACCGAAATCGGCTTCCGTATGTACCTCCTCCATCAAGCTGAGGAACAGATGGCGCTTATGGTAAACGGATAATTCCTTTTGCTGCTCCTGCAACGTATTCGATTCATCCAGCAATTCCTCAATGGTCGCACCAATGAGCTTGAATTCGTCCTCTTGTGCAGATTCGGCAGCGGCCTGCCTCCCTCCTTGGCGAGCGCGTTCAGCCAGGCTGATCAAGTCTTGAACCGGCTTGTATTGGCGGCGAGATACATAGACGATCCACGAGAAGCCCGCGATTACAATAAACGCAGCCACACCCATCCACAAATAAAATTGCGAGGAGACAAAGGAGAACAAGCCTACGTTGCGGTTACCGCTGGCAATAATCCAGCCTGTCTGCTTGGAGACGGCTGCCGCCAGCACACCGCTAGTATTGGCCGCTGTCCCGGTAACCGCTCCCTCAACTGTGGAGACGATAAGCTTGCCTTGTTGATCCATAATGTGAACGAAGGTTAACTTCTTGTCTGCCATGCTTGTCATCCACTCATATAGCAGCTCAATGCGAACATTCGCAACCAGGATGCTCAGTTTTTGCAAGTTGGCGGTTTTGGCCAGGCTGATGACCGGCAAGCCGGTACTGTCGTCTTCGAGGCTTTGCGGCAGCCAGCGTGCCGTCCACTCATAGGGTTCGCTGCTGTTGACCATAAGCCCAATCTGCTCGCGATCCGGGAACTGCTCCAGCTTCGTGCGCGTATCCGGTGTAAGCACCGTCATATCCGGTGTACGATACAAGTACAGCGAATGCAGCATCGGGTTGTTCTGCACGAATTCTTTCAGAAAGGCGGACGCCTGAACATCAATGAACTGTTGCTGCGGGCCCGCTTTATCGGAGAAAAAATCTCGCAGCCTGGCATTGTTGCGTATCTCGTATAGCAGAAGCGCATCAATGCTTGCGAGATTACTGTCCAATAGCTTCGCAATATTGCTTGTCAATGCCTGGTTGGTACGAATCGCCGACTCTCGCGACATTTCGTTCAACGTATAATACGTCATAAACAGCAGGCTTAAACTGATCATAAAAAACACAGGCAAATACGAAATTAACAAACGATTGAACCAGTTGCTTCTCACTAGCATCCTCTCTCTTTGCATGCTGCCTAGGTGCGTGTCCAAACCATCATCCGGGTTGGTTCCGTTGATTTTCCCCTGAAAATCGTTTACTTTAATTAAAGCACTTGGACCTAGCAATTATCAATAACGTCTTGAAAGCGGTACATAGATACGTGGTGAGGAGGACAACATGCGTACGATTCGGCGGTCTTACTTCGTTATGCTTCTGGCAGTCCCGTTTCTGCTGCTTGTTGCCCTGATTTGGATGATCGGTTCACGGCAGACGCCCCTGCAGCACTTGTCGGCCGCGGACAGCGAATTGCCCGAGAAGACAATTACTCTGTTCGTTCCCATCCCTTCGAATGCGAAGCTCCCTGACGGAAACGAGGATTTTGTCCGCCAAGCGATTGAGGAGAAATTCGGCCTTCAGGTTAAGCTCATAAGCGCCCCGCAGGGTCCCGCCTATGCCGCAGAGCTAGAGGCGATGCTGCTCGCCAACAATCCGCCCGACTTATGGATTGAGCAGTCTGAGGATCTCGGCGCTACACTCGCCTTGTACGGCGTCCTTGCCGATCTGGGCCCTTATATTTCACCTGCTACCATGCCGAACTATTTCAAATATTGGGTTACCGAGCAGGAGTTGAAGCAGTATCGCATTCATAACCGCTTCTATCGCGCGCCCCTTCCCTATGACAAAAACTCCTATCGCAGTTACTATATTCGCCAAGATTGGCTCGACGCTCTTGGCTTGAAGCTTCCGGCCAATTACGAGGAATACGTCTCTATACTTCATGCCTTTACCTATGATGATCCAGATGGCAACGGGTTGAATGATACGTATGGATTCTCGGTATCGGGGAACAGCAGCAGCCTGACCACCGATTGGCCGGAATATGGTCACCGCGGCTTGGTATACCCTGCCTATATGAGCCAAAACAAATTAGTCGATATGGAATCGGATCTGCGGATGCAGGATGTCGTGGAGGATATCCTCGCGGTGATTAAGGCTGGCGTGGTTGATCCCGATTGGTTCCTCAATTCGGAGCGTTCGCATCTGGCCAAGGCAGCTCAGGGCAAGGTGGGCGTCGTCTTCGGGCAAACGGCGGACTTCGCGCTGGATGCCAATGCTGCCAGTCTGCAGTCCCTGTCCCGCATCCATAATCCGCAGGCGAATTGGGTGCCGTTCAACCCGCTTGGTACAGAACCGCTAGGAACTATCCCTTCTCCAGGGGCTCCATTCGTATTCTCCAAGAAGGTGGTAGACAAGCATCCTGAGAAAGCCAAGCAAATCATTGCGATGTTGGATTGGCTGGCCAGTGAGGAAGGCTTCCTGCTCACCCATTACGGACTTGAAGGAAAGCATTACACGCGAAGCGGCAATACCATTACATTGCTGGCGGATAACAGCGGCACAGGCAGCGGAAAGCCAGAGGCGCCGGACTGGCTGTCCACATGGAGCTTCTTCACGCCCGAAGCCCCTATGGCGCTTGGTTTGCAGGTCGTCGACCCTCGCTTAACCTTGCGGGACAAGGATATCCGCGAATTTCTTGCGCAATTGCCGACCAAGCCCAAGCTTGGTGTAACGTTGTCCCCGCCGATCGGCATCGATGTCAGCGCATTCCGCTCCAGGCAAAATGAACTGTTAATCACCCTGCTGTTCTCCGATAAGTCGGGTGCTCGCTGGCCGGAGTACTATGCCGATCTGATGGACAACTATTATGGCAAGGAGATTATCGCCAATTTCGAACAGCAGGTTCGGGCGGCGGCTAATTTTCGTCTATCCGTCACCTGATTATGTGGGCAAAACAATTGTATGGATCATTTTAGAGAAATATTAAGCAGACCGATTGAAATCATCATAGAACAAGACGCCCGATGAAATTCAACAGAGCGTCTTGTTTAACGTGTGAGGCCATATAATATTTTAGCGTATTACGAATTGGCACGAGAACGCAGCAGCTTCCATTTTTTATACTGATAATAGATCGTGCAGCCGACGCAATAGCCGAGTACAGCGACAAATGCAGCTACTGCAACCATTGCGGATGCAATGTACGCTATAACGTTCCATCCGAACAAATAAGATACAGAAGAGATCCCTGACAAGGTTACGGCAATGGTTTGGTTGAAATGAGCCAACTCCGCTGCTTGAGTCTCGGATTTCTGCAGCTTTTCTTTATTGATGAAGAGCTTCGCTAGAAGGATAAACAGGTTTGTCTTTGCTCCAAATAATAAAGAGACCAATTGAATCAAGAATACAAAATAAATGAATAAAGGCTGCTGGAAAACAAATGACAAAAGAATAAATATCACAATACTTGCTTGATTAACCTTAATGAGTAAAAGCGGGATTTCTTTCATTATGCCACTCCAATCTAAATTGTTGCATCCATATAATGCTATTGCTGCTCCAATGCACGAAGCAGGATAATGATCGATTCCGCTCTTGTAGCATGACCATCAGAGACAAATTTGTTGCCGGTTCGTCCCGAAATAATGCCTCTCGCACGGGCAGCTTTGACCGCTTCGTTCGCCCAAGCAGGTATTTCATCATCATCGGCAAATGAGGCGGCATCGTTCTCGCCCGATAATAGATGCGGGAACGCACGGCTGATAATTGTAACTACTTCCGCACGCGTAATCACCGTATCCGGTCGGAAGGTTCCATCGCTATATCCCTGAACCAGCCCGGCTGAGACAGCCTCGTTGATGGCGTCCTGCGCCCAGCTCTGGATAGCGCTCTGATCCGTAAACTGCAACCCGGCGCTGTTGTCCTGCAGCTTCAATGCCCGAGCGACAAGCACAATAAATTGCGCTCTGGTAATGGATGCGTTTGGTCTGAAGCTTCCATCGGGATAGCCATTAACCAATTGAGCTTCAGTAGCTTTTCTGATGGCTTCCTCCGCCCAGTGTCCGGAAATATCGTTCAGATTTTGCGGCTCGCCAGGCTGCTTCACTTTTGTTTCTTTTGTAATGGCAATTACGGCATACTTGGTGAAAGCATCGGCCTCGACGACAATATATCCATCCTCCAAGCTCCCTTCCAGCTTCACCCACTCTTGAGACTTTGTATCGAAATAATATACCGTTGCGACAACCCTATCATCCGCAAGCACAGTCTCATCCACTGAAAATCTCAGACGGAAGCTTTTGTCAAGGTTTGCATCCAAGGTGCTGGAGACTTCATAAACCGGACTGACCAAGCGACCAACAACAGGCAGCGACGCCTTCGTGTCGACCAGCCTTTTTATTTTCAAGGTAAACGCCTTGCTCGCGGACCCGGCGGCAATATGAACCGAAATTTCATCCTTCAACCTGACCTCGGCTTCTCTGCCTGCCTGAATCGTCGATTCGACGGAATGTTTCTCAGGCTCTTCGTTCGACCCGCTTGACGGCGTCTGAACAAGCTGTGACGAACTGCCTCCGGACGATGCCTGTGGCGTTACCACTCCTGTCGGCTCGGACGGCAGCGAGTCGCCTGCGACATTCACCGCTACAACCGTAAAGGTATAGGATACGCCATTCGCCAAGCCTGTCACCGTGACCGGGCTGGTTGTCCCCGTTGCCGTCTTTACCGCTTCCGCGCCACTCCAGGCCGTTACTGTGTAGCGCGTAATGGCGCTGCTGCCATTGCTCCTAGGCTCCGTGAAGCTGACCGTGGCGCTTCTGTTTCCCGCCACGGCGCTCACCCCGCTCGGCGCACCCGGTGCCGCCGCATATATGACTGCTTCGGAAGCTGCCGATGGAAGCGAATCCCCCACGGTATTCACGGCAATTACAGTGAATGTGTAATACGTTTCATTTGACAGGCCGGTTACAATAACCGGAATAGTCGTGTCTTCAACGGTACGAACCGCCGATTCGCCGTTCCAAGCCGTTACCTTATAATAGAGAACATCGCTGCCATTACCTGAAGGCGGTGTGAAGCTGACGCTCGCCTGGCCGTTTTGCGCCTGGGCAGCTACGCCGATAGGCGCGTCGGGGACCGCCAGAGGCGTGTCAGGAATCTCCAGAGGCGTTACTGCCTCGGTAGGCTCCGACTCTTCCGAATCGCCAACCGCATTCGTTGCAACTACTGTGAATGTATACGGTGTACCGTTCGTCAAATCCGTGACGTTGATCGGCAGTGTATCGCTCTTAACTTCCTTGAGAATCTGACCATCGCTCCACACAATGACCGTATACCCGATAATGGCGCTGCCATTGGCGGACGGAGCCGTGAAATTCACCTGCACCCTTTCATTACCCGGCTCTGCCGTTACGCCGATAGGCCTGTCAGGCTTGCCAGCAAGCGTTGCTTCATCAGTTGCCGCCGGCGTCACAGCAGCGGAAGCGTCCGATGGCGCAGAATTACCGGCCGAATTAGTCGCTATAACCGTGAAGGTGTAGGCCGTACCGTTCGTCAGGCCTGTTACCGTAATCGGGCTGTCGGGGCCTTGCACCGTAGCAGCCTCAGTCACGCCGTCCCATGCCGTTACTTTGTAGCCATCATTAACGCTGCCGTCTATGTTAGCAGCAGGTTCAAAGCTGACCTCCGCCTGCTGATCGCCCGCCACGGCGGTTACATTTCCCGGTGCCGATGGAGCAATAGGAACAACTGTAACGTCGTGGCTTACCGAGGCCGCGGAGTGCTTGTCAGAGGTATTCTCCGTCACGGAGGCAGTAATCGTCGCGGTTCCCAACTTGAGCGCCTCCAGTTTTCCCGAGGACGAGTTAATGGCAATGACCGTAGGATCGGAACTGCTATATGCCACGGTTCCGGTACCTGCGCTTAAAGTTGCTGCAATCGTCCCTTCGGCGCCAAAAGAGTACGATTCCTCCAGATTATTAAAAGTAATAGACCTTTTGAGCCACTCGGCTTTCAGTGTCGCTGAGTAGCTACTGCTTGTATTGCCCGCCTTCAGTTTGCTGCTCGGGGAATCCTTCGCAACAAATCTCGCGCGAAACGTATCATTGAGCCCCGCTGTCACAGTCAGGCGCGACGAGTTGTCTGCGTCTCCTTCGACTACTGTAAGGCTGCTAGTGCTTGTTCCTTTATACCAAATCACCTCATAATCCTCGTCGAGGACAAGCGGATAATTCCCTTTGTTCACAACGCTATTTAAGTTGGTCACTTCAAGCGTCACAGGAGAATTATAGTAAAATCCGGTGTTACTCGTGCCAATATCGGCTAGCGCTATGGCAGGGTTGACATTGATTTGACGAGAAACAACCAGCGGAGACGATGCAGGAGTCGTTACTCTGCCGTAGTAGGCCGCACCCGGCTCCAAAGCGGGAGTTGTAACAATATCGTGCGTCCCCTCGGGCAAATACAAATAAACTGTGTTATAGCTTCCGTAAGTAAAAGTCTCCAGCGTTTTGCCGTTATATTGCACGGTCACCGCTGAACCGCTATTGATATTGCTCTCCGAGAGACGAATTGCGGTCGATTGAACAGTCTGCCCGTCACTATTGACAGGTTGACGCCCGGTTAATAGCTGCTGAAAGTTCCCATTTGAGGAAATCACCGAAATGACATTGCCGCCGTTTACGATCACGGTTGTAAGTTCTCTGTTCGCGGAAAGATTGCCGGAAGACGTTTTGCCAATGCCGATAACATCGTAGCCATTGCTGTTCACGTTGCTCGGAACCTTCGCTGTAATGGTGCCTTCATTCAGCGTAATATGCGTACTTTTGCCCGGATAGGCGCTGCTCACATCGCCGCCTCCGATAGCCGCCGCTGTACCATTGTAAGATTCGGCCAAAACAATGCCGCCATTAATAACGATTGTACCTCCCGCACCTCCTTGCCCGCCCCCTATAGCAGCCGCTGTGTTGCCTGTTTGCCGGAAGGATGCTTGAATATCGCCCGCGTTGATTGTAATTTTACCGGCTGTTTGTCCCTGATTGCCGCCAATCGCTGCAGCCGAGCTATAGCTGGAAGCAATCAATTTATGATCATTAGTGCCATCTATCGTATCAATAACTAATTCCGTGCCTTCCGGAACGTTAATAGCCGCCGCTTGCGGGCTTCCATTATATGCTGTTATCTGATTTGTCCCGCTTATTTTCAGATTCACCTTGGTGCCTGCGCCCTCAAGTCCGAAGGTAGGAATGCTGGCGTTGGAACTGGTCAATCGTTGAATGGATGCGCCTTGCAGTACGATGTTGTGCTCGACGCCTCCGGTAACTTTGACATTGTTATCTCTAGTAGTTGTGCTCCCGGTAATAATGTATCCGTTCGGATTCGGCAAAGCCTCCGTATTACCAGGTGTTTTCCCGGTTACCGTCCCGTCGCCGATTACAATTGGACCCTTCGAAATATCGAGCGTTGTCAGCGCCGGCTCCCCGGCTGCATAGGCAACCTCCGCTGATCCCGTGGTGATCTGTACATGAAGAAGAACGGCGATAATGAGCGTCCAGCTTAACCATTTCGTTTTTTTCATATAGCCTGCTCCTTGTCTGCTTCTCTTTTTTTGGTTTAACAGCTGAAAATAGAATAGAAGCGGGCCTCTAGCAGCATAGGCTTGAGAAAGACCCGCTTGGTTCGATCAAGACAATACGTGCGAATGCACCGTTCTTACTCTGCTTGGTTTTCTTGATTGACTGGAGAAGCATGAATTTCAATTTGAATATTGCTTGTAATGGTATGCAAGCTCAAAATGTTCGTCACGCTGTCATAAGAATACTGTGCGTATTTGATCTTGATATCCTCCGGATTGATAACGTACCCTTCCTTCGGCAAAACCTTGAACTGCGCGCTGCCTCCCGCAACCACATCGGTCGGAGCGGTTGCCCATTCAACCGAATCGGTCTCCACAGGAGTTACGGTCCATTGCGCCGTTTGCACCCATACGAGGTAACGATAGTCGGAAGCCAGACGATAAACATCGTCATCGTAAGATGCCTTGTAGCGTATGCTGTACAAGCTGGGCTCCAGATTTTCAATAACATTGCCGGTCACCTGGATAATTTGTTGATTGTTGCCGATAGTCGGAATCCATTTGATATATTCCAGGGATTCGTCTGTGCCTAGAATTTTCCCGTTTGTCGTGCCCGACTTGGCTGCAATGGTAGCAAACAAACCCGGCCGTTCCGGCTTGATAACCGTAAACGTCTTGTAGTAGCTTGTCCCTTCATACCTTACGCCGTTCGTTTTGCCGCCTTCATAAACAATCCGAATGGAATGCTCGCCGGGCAGCAATGCGCTGAATGTAAACTGGATTTCGCCAGCCTTGTCGCTTTTGCCGGAGACTCTAGTATACGGATACGGAGAACCATCCTGATAGAACCTCACTGTTGCCCCTTCGATCGGGGTGTTGGCTCCATCATCGGACAGCAGCTTGAGCGAATATGTAATCGCACCGGCCGTCGGATCGGGCAGTCTCGTGAACTCGGCTTCGGATGTTACTTCAAGCTTCGTCGCAACGCCCGGAAGTGGCTGCTCTTTTGGTCCAAGCGCCTTCTTCGATGCGGAATACGAGGACTCTCCTGCCGCCTTGCCTCCGTCTACCGCTATGAACTTCGCGCGGTATACATCGTTTTCGTCAGGTGTAACGGTCAGCTTGAACTCATCATCCTCATCGGAATCTATCAGAGCTGTGCCTTTGTACCATTGCACAGTGAAATCCGCGCCGACCGACAGCGGATAGCCGCTTCCATTTTGTACTGCATCCGCATTGGAGACAAACAGTACGCTGGTCTTGCCATCATTCAGTTCCAAGTCGTCGTCATCATCATTAACAATCGAGAGGACCGGTACGGTCTTGATCGCACGCGATAATGTTGCTGTCTGCAAAGATGCCGCCTCGCCTACCGACAGAAGGCCGTAGTATACGGCATCCGTATCGGCGCGCGTCACCGACACTTCATGCGCCCCTTGCGGTAAGAACAGATACACATATCCGCTGTTAATCGTCTTAGTCTGGAACGACTCGCCGTCCTGGACAACTGTAACGCTCGTACCATTCGCCGGCGCATCGTCAAGCTTGGCTCCTACGGCGTACACTGGCTGACCCTTACCGTCAATCGGCTGTCGTTTGTACAGCAGGGAGGTAATGTTGTTGCTGTCGTTCCTCGGCGTAATCGTGCCGCCGTTCACCACTACCGTTGTCGCAGCTTGCACTGCGGTCGCCTGGGAGGCTGCCACTTTGCCGTAACCGATGGAATCGTACGTCGCCGCATTCGGAATCTTCGTAGACACTGTCCCGCCATTGATCGTCACGCTCGTCGCTTTGCCCGCATATCCAGCGGAGGACTGTCCGCCGCCGATCGCCGCTGCGTTTCCGCCGTAGGATTCCGCCGTAACATTGCCGTCTTGAATGACTATGGTTCCGCCGGCGCCACCCTGTCCGCCGCCAATTGCCGCGCCATAATTGCCACTGCGCGTAAATTTGGCATTAACGGTGCCGTTCTCAATCACGATAGTGCCCGCCGCTTCCGCCGCGTTGCCCCCGATTGCCGCCGCATAACCACCATAGCCGATGGCGGAAAGCGTGTGATCATTCGTTCCGTCAACTGTACCCACTACCAATTCCGCGCCCGGCAACACGCCAAGTGCGGCTTTATTAGGGTTGCCGGAAGTCAGCGTGCTGGAGCCGCTTAGTTCAAGTGTTACTTTCGCATCTTCCTTAGCGATAGAGAAAGGAGACGCGCCATTGTAGCCGGTGCTGATTTTTACATTATGAAGAACAATATCGTGAACCCCGCCATTAACAGTTATGGTGTTGGCGGTGGTTGATCCGGTGCTGCTCGTAATAATATAGCCGCTTGGATTGTAGGCCGCAGCGGCTCCGGTTGGCGTCTTGCCGCTTACCGTGCCATTGTCTAGCGTAATGCTGCCCTTGGAAATATCGAGCGTGGTCTTGCTTTGCGCCGAGGCGTACTGTTCAGGCGCAATCAGAGCTATGATCACCGATAGAAATAAGAAAACATACAATGGACCTTTTGATCCTTTGTGAACGATATGATTATTCAAACTTTTCATCTACAACATCCTTCCCCATGTTTTTTTAGTTTACCAATGTGTTTACTTGGTTTAATGGGCAATCAACACTTTCGCAGGCAGCTCATGAGCGTACATCACCACTGCAACACATCGAAATGAACCGTCTTCGACAAATTTCATCTTAATGCCCACTTAACCTGTCAGAATTATAGATCTAACACTAACATCATTCCCCTTGCCCGTCCAATTGACCTTGTACACTTTTTAATAGAACTACTCTATCAGTTACAGCTTCTTCATAATATCCAATATGGAATCGTACACCGGCGATGTTCCTTTCAGCATAATCAAATTGGTGACAAGAGACAGCCCCTTCAGGGAATCGATCGTAACCGGATGAAGCAAGCCTGACTCTATTTCATTCTTTACACAAAGCAAGGGCAAGAAACTGACTCCCTGACGCTGCAGGACGAGCTTTTTAGCCGTTTCCATATTGTCGATGTGAAATTCTATCTTGGGCGGATGACTGAGAGTATCGAACATTCGATGTATCTTCGTCCAGTTCAGTGACCCGCATTCATAGAACACAAGAGGCTCAGCTTCCAGATCCTCCATGGATATATGAGACATTTCCGCAAAGGGGTGACCCTTATACACGCAAAGTCTGATCGGATCTTCAAAAAACGCGGCCGTTTCCAACTCGGGATGCGACACGCTTCGCACGAAGCCGATATCCACCTCCTTGCGCAGCACCTTTTCAATAATGGCATCGCTATTGTCCGTCATTATGCGAAATTGATATTCCGGAAACCATGCTTTTAAAGGTGGCATTAGCAAGGGGACCACGTAGTGCGATATTGTTTCGGTACAGCCCAGTCGCAAGGAATCGCCTTCCGCCGCTTTGCCTGAAAGCATTTGTGTCGCCTTCTTGTAGGCTTTGAGCGTTTGCTGCGCATGTGGGAGAAACATTTCCCCTTTTTCAGTCAATGAAAATCGCTTGCCCTCTCGTATCAGCAGCTTTGTATTCAATTCCTTCTCCAATGTCTGAATACGAGAGGAGATAGACGGCTGGGTCAAAAACAACGCGTCTGCCGCTTTGTGAAAGCTATTAAAATGAACGACGTACACAAAAGCTTCAATATTCTGAATATTAATAGTTCTCCCCCCTCCACTCTACTAAATCTAATCCGCTATACTTATTTTCGCCAGTATTCCTGCAAATATTTTTCTGACTATTATACTATGTTTTATCGGAATTAGAAACCTAATTCATTTATTTTCAGGACCCTGATACAGCGGAGGATTGAGCAGCGTGAAAAACCGCCTATTGAAGAACGTTTTTTAAGGGCATATGAATGGAAGTTAATAAAACAAAACCCCGTTCTAGCTTTTATGGTAGAATCGTCAGCTGAATATGAACAAGAAATTTCTGCATTTAGACCCACCTATGGTTTCAATGGGGAAGGTTTTTGGTGTTGCAAACAAATGGACTGGGTTATCTATGCCTCACATGAAAACTCAATCACTTTTGGAGGAGAATGGCTAATCAACAAAGTAAAAGGTGCATGGTCAAACTGGGAAAGTTATTTATGGCTCGACTGGAGGGAGAGATTAGAAAGAGGATTATAACATTCATCAAAATACCCCCTCGACAGGAGGGGGCTAGACACCGATGTATCTTTACAATTAATCTTCTGGGGATTCCGCTGCTTCAGAAACTGCATGAACCCATCGATTCGCTTCATCATTTCGTCCACGCAAACTGGCCAGCAGGTCATATCCGGATGCATCTCGATCAGCGTCGAATCGAGCGGCCGATGGATAAACATCCGTTTCCTTCTTGCTCTGGGATACATCCCCGATACCGAGTACCAGTTCGGTTCCGAAGCTTCGCTTTACTCCTTCACCGCTCCGATCATGACGCCTTTAACGAAATACTTCTGCAGGAACGGGTACAAGAACAGGATCGGAACGGTAGAGACGATAATCGTCGCGTATTTGATCGTTTCGCCGACCGGCATCCGGTCCCCGCCGCCGACGGACGTCATCATGTTGTCGGTCGCGTTCTGGATGAGAATTTCGCGCATCACCAGCTGCAGCGGCCATAACTCGCGCGTACGCAAGTAGATCATCGCCGAAAACCATGCATTCCAATGTCCTACACCATAGAACAGCACCATCACGGCTAGCACCGGCAAGGAAAGCGGCAGCACGATCCGGAACAATATCGTCAGATCGCCCGCCCCGTCTATCCGGGCCGACTCCTCCAGACTGACGGGCACCGCTTGGAATGCGGTACGCATGATGATCATGTTATAAGCGCTCATGGCGCCCGGGATGATGAGCGCCCACCGCGAATCCATCAAGCCGAGGCCGCTGACGAGCAGATAAGCGGGAATTAGTCCGCCCGAGAAAAACATCGTGATGACGATCATCATCATCATTTGATTTTTCCATAGCAGCCCTTGCCTGGACAGACAATAGGCTCCGAGCGACGTCATCAGAATGTTCAGAGCCGTTCCGACACCGACGTAAAACAGCGTGTTCAAATAGCCGAGCGATATCATCGGGTTTTTAAACACCATTTGGTATGCCTCGACCGTAAACCCGAGCGGCATGAGCAGAATGCCTCTGTATTGAACGACGGAGGCGGGATCGCTGACGGATGCGAAAAAGACGTACAGAAGAGGATATAAGGTAACGATTGACAGCAGGATCATAAAAAACGCATTTCCGAAATCAAATATCCGTTCGCCGGCCGTTCGATGCTTCGAAATATTCATTCCCTCCTAAAACAGCTTAGCGCCGCCGGATCGTTTGATGATCAGATTGGTCGCCAGCAGGAAGGCGAAGTTGATAACGGCATTGAACAGCCCGACGGCCGAGCTGAAGCTGTAGCTCGATTCCAGAATCCCTTTGCGGTATACGTAAGTTCCGATCACGTCAGCCGTTTCGTAGGTCATCGGGTTGTACAGAAGCAGTATTTTCTCGTCGCCAACCGCCATGACGGAGCCCATCCGCAAGATGAACAAAATCGCAACCGTCGGCAGAATGCCCGGGATGGTAATATGCAGGACCCGCTTGAAGCGTCCCGCTCCGTCAACCTTGGCCGCTTCGTACAAGGTCGGATCGATGCCCGAGATCGCCGCCAGGTAAATAATCGAACCCCAGCCTACCTCCTGCCAAATGCCCGAGGATACGTAGAGAAACCGGTACCATTTGGGCTCCTGCAAGAACAAGAACGGCTCCAAACCGAAAGCGGCGATGATTTGGTTGACCAAGCCGTCGGCGGACAGGAAATCGACCATCATGCCAACGACGACGACGAGCGAAATGAAATGCGGCAAATACGTGATCGACTGCACCGTCCGCTTGAAGAGCCGGTTTCTCAGCTCGTTCAGCAGCAGCGCCAGCACGATCGAAGCGGGAAAGCTGAAGGCGATGCTGTACAAGCTGAGCAGCAGCGTATTGCGTACGATGCGCCAGAAGTAAAAGCCGTGAAAAAAATCGCTGAAATGCCGGAACCCGACCCAAGGGCTGTCCGCAATGCCGAGGCTTGGGGAAAAATCCTTGAAGGCGATCTGAACGCCGTACATCGGGCCGTAATGAAATACAAGGTAGTAAGCGATAACGGGAAGCGCCAATAAATAAATCGTTCTGTTTTTGCGAAAATCTTTGGCAGCCGTCTTCAGCATGTCATATCAGCCCCAATCGCAACCGTCATTGACGTTTGTTGTAACGGTCCAATGCCGCTTGCCGAAGCTTGATGGCCTCCTCGATTTTCATCGATTTCAACGTTTCGACGAATTTGTCGAAGTTATCGAGAGGCTCGATACCCATAATCAATTTGTTGATCGTTTCATTGAAGTAAGTGTTCACATCGTTCATGATCGAATTGAATCTGGCGCTTTCTTCGGCCGTTTGCGTCAGAACGGGCAGCCATTTCTCGTTTTTGGCGTTCATCCAGGTTTCGATGGCTTTCTGCTGCTCGGGGAGGCCGGCATATTGCTCCATGTAGCGGCGATCCTGCACGAATGGCCCGTTGCCCATCGCGAGAATGTATTGCCCCATCGCTTGGGCGATCGGCAGCTTATCCGGGTTTTTCAAGATTTTGTCGGTATATTTCGGATAGCCGTCGGTCAAGGCGTAGCTCTCGCCTTCAATGCCGAAGTTGAACAGCATATGCCCTTCCTGCCCGTATTTATAATCGAGCCACTTGACGATTTCTTCCGGATTTTTGGCGGATGTCGTAATCGCGGCGCCTATTCCCGAGAAAGGAGCTTCCTTCTGGCCGAGCTCCGGCTTATCGCCGGTTTTCAGCACAGGGTAAGGAGCGCCGGCGAGCTTGAATATCGGATCCTTATCCCTCATAAGATCCATGTACCTGCCGACTCCGCCTCCTACCAGCAACGGAACGGAGCCGAGCTGGCTGTTGGTCACTTTGGAGTCCTGCAGCTTAGGGTCGGTTGCCGCATAATCCTTGTCGATGAGACCTTCCTTGAACCATCTATGCATGACCTCAACGAACTCTTTGAACTGAGGCTCAATCGCGCCGAATTTGATTTTTCCGTTTTCTTGATAGAAGCCGTCGGAAATGCCCCAAGCGTAGAGGAAATAAAATCCGCTGCCGCCGCTGTTGAAGTTGAGCAGAACCGGAATTTCGTCCTGCTTGCCGTTTCCGTTCGGATCGCCGTTTTTAAATGCCTTATAGACGTTGTAATAGTCGTCGATCGTTTGGGGCATTGGCAAATTCAGCTTCTCCAGCCAGTCCTCTCGAAGGCCGATCCCGCCGTAAGTAAGCAAATAATCGTCACCGCGAATGAACGGGAAGGCGTAGATATTGCCCTCGTCCGTCGTGATCATCTTGCGATACTCCGGATGCTCCTTCAGAAGCTTGGTCAAGTTCGGAGCGTGCTTATCGATCAGCTCGTTCAGGCGGATGATCGACTTTTCTTTGATCAGCGCGTCTGCGCCTTTGTTGACGGTCCCCCAGCTGTACTCGATGACGTCCGGAAGCTTGCCCGATGCGAGCATCAGGTTGAGCTGGTCCTTATCCTGACCGGCTGTCGGGTGCTGGAACTCGACCTTCGTTCCGGTCCTTCTCTCAAGTTCCTTGTAGGCTGCCACCTCGCTATAGCTTTTTAAAGTGGCCGAAACGTTGGCGTTCAACACAGCCCAGTAAGTCAAGGACGCAGGATATCCGCCTTCCTTTTTGTCGGGCGTTTGCGTCGCCGCATGCGTTCCTTCTCCCGTTTGGCTTGACGGTGCCGCCGCCGGCGTATTTCCCCCGCATGCGCTCAAGAGCATGGAAGACGCGAGCAGCAGGGAAACGATCGTTCCCATTTCTTTTTTCATGGTGGAGAACCTCCCTTTAGGTATTCGTCTTTCGACTCGCTACCGATCATAAATCCGCGTCTCTCCATTGAACATAGCCGATTCGGAAACTCGGTTAACCATCCTTAAGATCACCGACATCTCCCATTTAAGAAGGGCATGCCGAATTTCGGATGACGGTGTTCTCAAGGCATTACCGCTTCAGTCTGCAGGCGTTTCGTTCTGCTTGCCGCCGGTTTCCACCGTTTCCCGGTACTTGCCCGGCGTGATGCCCTCGTATTTTTTGAACACGCGGATAAAGCCGACATCGGTCGCATATCCGACTTTTTGCGCGACGGCCGATAGGGTCAGGGCCGGGTCGGCGAGCATTTTTTTGGCGTATTCCATTCTCAGTGCCGTAATGAATTCGGTAATCGTCTGCCCGCTGTGCTTCTTGAAAACCGCGGACAAATGCTGCGGCGTCAGCTCGAAATAATCGGCCAGCGTCGTCAGGCTCAGCGTGCTTTCCTGAAAACGTTCGCCGATATAGCGGGTGATCATGCCGTACAGCTTTTCGCTGCGATCGGGTCGCCCCGCCTTTACGTGCGTGCATACGGCTTGGTACAGAAGCTTCGTCTGCTCGTGCATCTCTTCTACCGTCGCGCAGGAGGAAATGGTCTTGACCGGGTCCTCTCCGTCCTTGAAAATAACCCCCTCCTCCATCTTCAAGGTGTGGAGCAGCTTAAAGATCGTGCTCAACATATCGATGAACAGGCATCTCCCCATCTCCGGGGTCATGCTGCCGGCTTCGACGTTCATGGCGTACAGTTGGTCGAGCAGCTTCTCCGCGCCAGCCCAATCTCCGCTTTTGGCAAGATTCATGAGCTGCACTTCGGTTTCCATCGGGTACAAAAAATATTTGAATTTTAAATGCTTGACCCGTTCGTACAGAATGACGTGGTTCGAGCCGTGCACCATCTTGTAATCAAGCGCGAATAGCGCTTCCCGGTAGCATCGCCCGATCTCTTCCATGCTTGGGCAAGTTTCGCTTAAGGCAACTGTAAGAAGCATGCCGAACCGCTGCTCGAGCAGCCGCTTCAGCTCCCCGGCGGCATTCTGCAGAGTGTGGCGATCGAAGTCCCCGCTGTCCGCTTCCGGCGAGTCGGGCGCGGCCGCCGTATCCGGCTGAGCATGCGGCACCCCTGGAACGTTAACCAGCAAGGCCACCCTGTTTTTGTCCAGCTCGGCCGGATAGACGTCTCCAGGCAGCATATCACAGCTAACATTGGCTATGATGAACCGGACGAACGCCCATTCCTTCTCCAAATCGCCGTTGATCAGCACGCGGCAGTCGTCGATATCGATCAGCAAGACGGCAAAATGCCGATGCACGAAATCGATGCCCATAAAATCCAGATTCGGTTTGCTGATCGTTAGCGGATCGAGATGACCTTTAATCAGCCGCGTCAAAAAATTGGCCACCATGACGGGAGCCTGACGCTCCAGCGTTTGCTTCAGCTGCCGTTCCTCGTCGAAGGAGGCGATGAGCGTGCTGCGGATCAGCTCGATTTCATCGCTCATGATTTGTCCGGAAAGCCGCTTTCTTCGCAAAATATCGCCCACGACGGCGCGAATCGGTCTGTAATTCTTGTAAGCGAGCAAACAGGAGAGAGCGGTTCCCGCCGCTAGGCAAATGAGAAGAAGCAGGAACGCAAGCGCTTTAATCCGGTCCACCTTGCCCATCACGACGTCGAGCGGGAATGCGGATATGTAGGTCCATCCATTCAAGTCCGAGGACGTATGCGAAAGCATGATGTCGCTGCCGCGATAAGCATAATGATTGGAGGTGATATCCAAATCCAGCTGCGGCTCAAGCCCGCTTAAGAAATTTTCGTCTTTTCCCGTACTCATGACGACCTGCTTGTTTTCATTCAATATGTAAATATCGCCCTTGTTCAATAGCTCGATTTGCGTGTGCAGGTCGCGTATTTGCTGCTCATCGATCAGAATAGCGAACGAGCCTTTGACATCCCGGTTCTCGTCGATCGGCAGCGATTGCACGTAGGTGACCAGCCGTTTGACGAAAGTCCCTTGTTGAATCGGTGCAGACGGCAGATAGGCGCGGATCGATCGGCCTGGAAATACGGCCTTGATCATTTCCTCGGGCGTCTGTTCCTTAAACGGCACGATATCACGGAAGAACGTATTCGCATCGGTTTTCTGCGCCGACGAAACGATCGTACCGCTGCCGGCGAAGTATATGAAAAACTCATAAATAAAATGGTTGTCCTTCTGGTAACGGGAAAGTTCATTCTGAAATTCGACGAACCGGTGTTGGCTCTGTAAATCATCAGGGTCCGCATTGCCGAGCAGCCATTGGAGCTTCGGATTCAATACGATCTGTCTGGATAGCAGCTCCATTTCCTTCAGCCGGCTATCCATCGTCTGCTTCACCTGCTCCAGGAGAGCCAGATTGGAGCGTTCCGCGTTCTCGACCAGAATGCTTTCTATTTTCCCGTAGAGGATAACGGCGATACCCACGGGGAGGATCAAGACGGCGATGTACGAGACGAGCAGCGTAATAAGGACGCTCCTGCGCATCGTTGTCGTTGATCGCTTGCGGGACAGAATTCTGTTCAAGCTTGATGACCTCCTTGAGAAGGGTAACGGAATATTCATACCTTCCCGGTGAAAGGCGGAAAAAGCGCCCCACCGTCGGTAGGGCGCCTGATGGAATCAATCCTCCCAAACGGCGAGCAGCGGTTCGCGAAGCTCGCCCTGAGCGGCAAAGCGATCGATCAAGCCGCTTATGTCCGCGATGCTCATAGGCGTATCGCCGACACGAACGAGCTCGATGTAGTCCAGATTCGTGCCGGTGCCGTCCGCTAGGCTGGAATTCGTCATCGTGATCGTATGATCTCCTTCCGTCAACGTGGACAGAAGGTAACCGCCGCTCGGATGATGCAGCGCCATGAGATCCCAATCGTTCCAGCCGCCCGTGTTCGGGAAGTAGATGTTGTAGTCGCCGGCGCCGTCGATCCGGAACGTCCGGTACGATTGGTCAAGCGCCGCTGCATAGCGGAACCTAACCAGGTATTGACCCGGATCGTCGACGTGCACGTTCCATTGGAGCGTGTGCCCGATATCGTCCCATCCCCTGAACGAGTTGATCGCGCCTGCCGGTTGAGCTCCCGGCTTATCCGTCAGAGTGACGCTGCCTCCGGTTTGCGCGGCGAATTGCTCCGCTTCCACGGTGATTTTCACGCTACCCGGACCGTCGCTGCCCGGTTCGTCCAGAACCGCCGACGGCAAATTGGAGTAAGGATTGTCGCTTTCTACGGATACTTTATCGGCCGGGGGAAGCTCTGCAAGTGAACCGGCGGTGCAGATGCAGAACGCCTGGCGAGCCGCATCGGTTGCGAACGACACTTGGCTGCCGCTGCGAACGACCGCCAGTTGGTTGACAGCATGGCCGTCGGCATCCAGTACGTACACGTTCCGATCGGACGGTACGTCGGCAACCGTAATGACCGTGCCGGCATCGCCCATGAAATCGACCCTGGCGCTGCCGGAGCCGAGCTTCGTCCACTGCAGACTGCCGGCTTGCAGGTCCGTCCCTATGGCGACATTCCCTGCCGACGCATTCGTTCCTTCGGTGAAAGCGAGCGCGGCCGTCGCGCCTGACGGATCAAGGCGCTTGAACGCGACGTTGCCGTCCGTTGACAGCGTCGTTTCGGAGGTTGACTTCACGCCCGTTCCTTGCCCGACGAGCAAGTAATCTTTGCCGCCGTCGAGATGCTCCGCTTTTAATCCTTTGACCGGGCCTGCAACCGGCGTATACGCGAACTGCTGGATATTGGATGCGCTCGTGTACGGCTCGATTAAAGAAGCGTAGTGCGTTTCCTGCCGCCCGCTCCTCCGGGCAATCAGAATGGAGTTGTCGCCGATGGTCGATCCCTTTATGATTTCCGTGCCCGGTTCGCCGATCATGCGAATGCCGACATGGGCATCGTTCAGCGCCAGCGTGTAGGTCCAATCCTGATTGGCGGTCGCGCGGCTGACCGAGTCGACTTTATCATAGCCGTTCTTCGCGCCGAGCGGACCGGAAACCGGCTGCAGCGGCGCATCGCCCGCGTAAGCGCCCGTCTGCTGCGGGACGGGAAAGTTAAGCGCATAATCGTATTGATGCGGTCCGGGGCTGCTCACATGAAACAGATCGATCACGTAATCGTCGATCATCGCGACGGTCCGGTCGAGCTTCGTATCGAACAGGCGGTCTTCGAGCTTGGTTTGACTGAAGGTAGATCCGTAAATCGGCAACACCCCTCCGTACGCTTTGTCATTGTAAGCGCGGATAACCTTGAATACAGGGCCGATGCCCAGCGCCTTTTTCTCTCCCGCCGAGGACCGTCCGGCCGTATCTCCGGCCCACATCGTCCACGGCGCGAAAGCTTGCGGCGCCTGGCTCGTTTCGTCGACCACGATCGTATTGTGGGCAAGCGTAGTCCGGCCCCAAGGGATTTGCGGTCCCGTTTGGTCATAGGCGAAGGAGCCTGCTTCCTGAACGGCTTTCCGACCGAGCATGTGAAGATTCAAGCTTAATTTATCCGAATGATAGTGGCCCGTGGCGGCGCCGTAAGGGTCCCAATACAGGTTGAGATTGCTCGCGTTTCCGTCTCCGGGCGAACGGAAGAACACCGCTCCCGTATCTTCCAAGACGGTACTGCCGAGCCAATTGTAGCCGGCGTTCGCGAAATCGTTCGTGCCGATCGTAAACGGCCCCTGCGCGATGGCGCCGAGCGGCTCCGCGTAAATAAAACCGGCGTCGCGCGGCATTCCCGAGCGGTCGAAGCCTACGGCGGCGGCCAGCGCTTTGCCGAGTGCGGGATCGAGCCCGTACCGCGCATATGCCAGCTCGCTTTCGTTCAGCATGATGCTGATCAGCGGGCTGTAGGCGAGGATGCCCGAATCCCCGACAGGCGGCACGGCGTTGTTCGAGAACCGGTAATAATCGAGCGCGGCGAGCATTTCCCGGATCGGGTATTTGTTTTGTATGCTGAGGCCGTCCCTCTCCCGAATGCCGCTCAGCGGCGCATGGTACAGATCCAGATTCGCGTTGTACAGAGCCTCCGCGAAGCCGATGGAGGCCGCGGTGGTGAATTTCAGATAGGCGACTGAGTTTTCGAGAAAAAATCCGTCTTCATTCACATTGTTCAGCAGGTTGTTCTTGATGCCGGTAACCGGATGGTTCACCGCGAAATCGACCCAATCGGGACGGTTCAACAGAAGCCCCGTCGCCCCGACGGAGAAATCCATCCAGGTCACCCAGTTCGAATAACGCATATTCGGATTGTTTTCGATATAACGTCTGCTGTTCTCGTAATTCGTCAGGAACAGCCGATTTTTGATCAGGCTTTGCTCTTCCGCATTCAAAATTCCGCTCGGCATAATCAAATCGTACGCGCTCATCAAATGCATCATATGCCGGATTTCCGCGAGCAGCTCGAAATCCCAGCGTGCCCTCGTCGCGTCCACATAGGGCAGATCCAAATAAGAGGAGGCCAGCCCGAGCAGCACTTTTTTGACATACTCGGCATATTGCGGTTCTCCCGTCAACTGGTACAAGAGACCGGCATCCCTTGTTTTCGTCATAAATTGAATAATCGGGTCGGAGGCCTCGCGCGTGCCGGCGCCGAATATCGGGTAGACGATCTCGGGCGCTGCGACAAGCGGATCGACGCGTTTTTTCATCTGTTGAAAAGCGTTTTCCGCCCACGAGTACGTTTCTATTTTTGTCTTGGCCAGGTCTAGCGTTTCGGACGAGTAAAATAGGAACGGATGGCTTCGGACCGCAGGAGCCTGGTTGTCAACCTTCGGCAGAATTTGCGAGACTGTCTTGATCTCGGCCGGGACGACCGCGGACGCCGCGCCTTGCGAATCGGTTATCACCATTCCGATATACGCATCGGTTGCCGAGCCTCCTCCGGGAATGCTCTCCGCACTTGCGCGGGATGCGGGAATGCCGCTGCTCAACAGGCGGGCTTGCGCGAGATTTTGCCCTGTTACCGGCACGTTGTAGGTATACAACGAAACGGTTGCGCCCGTCAGGATTACGGCGTCTTCCTCCGATACTTTCCATGCCGACACGATGCTTCCGTCAAACCCGCGAATGCTTTCAAACGCCGACGGAACGGGAATTTGATAAGGTTCAAGACGTGTGCCGGCCACCGCCGATTCCCCGTCGGACGGATGTTGAGCGACTATGCCGACATAAGGATAGGTCACGGGATCGATGATGAACGATGCGTTCCCCGCCGCAATCGGGATACCCGACTGCACAAGTACGGCCGAAGGGAGGTTACCGTCGTCAAGCGGCGCGGAATGCGCATATACGGAAACCGTTACGCCTTCGCCCGTCATGGAACCCTTGTTCCAAAAAACATGCGCTTCCCCGTCAGGCCGATAAACGGCTTTCGTCACCTCCGGGGGCGGATATTTGCTCGCAACGGCCGATACGTTATCGAGCCACAGCGTTCCCGAAGAGTTCCATAGGAAATACTCAAGCCTGGCTTTCACTGCGTTCGCAGGCGGCCGAATATAGAAGGAGGAGAAGAACCAGTCGTTCGTTCCCTTCCACTCGTCAAACAAAACGGAGCCCAGACTTGTGTTCGCCGAATTATAATACTGAACGCGCAGCACAGCCCCGAGTTCTCCTTCGACCGCATCCGTCTTAGCCCATTGGCTCAGCTTGTAATATTGCCCGGGAGTGACGGAGATGTCTTGGACGGCGCTGACCCGCGCAGGTGCAGCCGCGTGAATGCGTAGCGACTTGAGTCCTTCGTGGTAGTCGGCAGCGCTCACCGCCGATTCGTACGTTCCGCTGTATCCGGCGAACGTCCATTCCGTCGGTTTCCCGCTGCTGTCGTGATATTCGAACCCTCCGTTGCGCAGCAACCCGCCCGGAGGCGGCGAATCATCCAACTGAATGGCGTCGAACCATACGGTTCCGGAAGCTTCCCACAGGAAATATTCCAGCCTTGCTTTTACCGCGGCAACTGGGGGTTGAAGGACATAGCCAAGACGGAACCAATCTTGCGTGCCTTTCCATCCGCCGTATATCGCGCTGCCCAAACTGCTCCCCGCCGCATTGTAATATTGAACGCGAATCGTTACTCCTATGCTTGTGGAAACAATGTTATCCAGCTTTATGCTTTGATTAAGGGTTACGTTGCGACCTCCGGTTACGGGAACATCCTGATAGACGGCGACCCTCGCCGTTTGGGCCGCCTGCAGGCGGAGCGACCGCAGCCCTTCGGCATGCACCGCCGTATCCGCTGTCGCGACGTACGATCCGCTGAATCTGCCGAATGCCCACCCGGACGGCATTCCGTTCGCGTCCGTCGCTTCAAAGCCGCCGTTGGCGACCGGATTCGAAGCGTCGGCGTATGAGGTCGCAGGCGCGGGTAGTCCGAGTCCCAGCAGAAGGACGACTGCGAGAAGGTACGCAAGCTTTTTCTTTGCAAAGGCTGTCACTTTCAATTCCTTTTCCCCCTTTACCTAAATGAATTTTGATGCGCACTCTTCTTAGGATGATTGGTTGCAATGCAAGCGCTTTCGCAAAATGGCTCGCTTAACAAGCTTTAGAGTAGTATTCGGGCGATCGAACCGTCAATAGTACATATTTAAGCGGGCTTAACCGATTGGAAGATCGCTGCCTACTGACAACAGGCAGCCGTTCCGAACGATCACCGGCTGCCTGTTCATCTGACAAGCGGGAAAACTCTACATATCGCTTTTCGTCTGCAGCGCTATCCGATTCGGATCAACACGACGCCGTATCCGGGCATCTCCACTTCGAGCGAACCTGCGCCGGCGCCATCGTTTTCCAAACCCATGAATACCCTCTCGGCCGGCTGAAAATCATGGTCGGCATCCAGCCGGGTCAGTGTGCTTGACGTACCTGCCGCACATCCTTCAACGATGACCTTACACCGGGCGGGCTTCTCTTTGGGATTGCTGATCAGCAAGGCGATTTGCCCGCTATCGTTCGTTCCTGCGCATGCATATACGTTTTGGGCCGCTGCCGTACCTCCTCCAACCGTAACCGCAACCCGACTAGGATGCTTCACCAGCTCATTGAAGGCGGCGAAAGCGTAAAAGGTTTTCTGCGGAACCCCGTAATAATCGAACAGTCCGCAAAACAACGCGCTCGGTTGGCCGTCGTAGTAATTGGCCGCGTCGACCCGGGCATCCTGCAAGGCGATCAGCGCGGCAGCGCAGAACGAGGCCCCTTGAACGCCCTTCGCTTTCTCGAACGTGTCGCGCCTGGCCTTGCCGCTGTCCCTGGCCCACAGCCTCTGTGTCCAGTCGTTCAAATCGGCGTAATTCCACTCGTTCAGGTGGACTTCCACATCCGCGAAGCCGTATTCGACGAGCCGCTCGTGCATCAACGCCGCGTTGGCTGTCAACCGCTCCACCTCGACCGTATACGTATGCCAGGAGAAGAAATCGAGCGGCAGCGCATGCTCGCGGCAATACGCGAGAAATCCCGGAAGAAACTCGCTTTGCGGCTGGCTTAACGCGTAGCCGCCCACCTTCAGCTCCGGGAACCGCGCCTTGATCGCCGTCGCGGCGACGCGGTACAGCTCGTAGTATTGCTCCGCCGTTCCGGACCACATCATATTCCCGAGATCGGGTTCGTTCCAGATTTCCCAATATTCGATGTTGTAATGAAAGCCGTCGGCCCAGCCCTCGTTGTAATGGCGGATGATGCCCAGACAGATGCGCGCCCACTTGCCGTAATCCCGGGGCGGATGAACATCGTACTTGATTTTCGTATGTTCTATGCTCTGGCCAAGCCTGTACACGATCTTTGCCCCCGTATCCAGCACCGAGCGGATATACGTATCCGTCCGGGAGAAATCGTAGCTTGCCGGATCCTCGGGATCCCGAGTGAAGTCCGGGAACACGGCGCTGATATCCACCTCCCGCGGATACGGCCAGTTCGGGTCGTGCAAGCGCACGAGCGGAATGCCCGCTTCCGAGTAATGATGCGAGACGTCGATCAGCTCTCCGTAACAGACGGGGCCGTTGTTGACGCCGTGCAGCGCCTTGATCGTACCGCTCCTTTTACTCAAATCCACTGTAATCTCTTGCAGCATGCAGTTCTCCTCCTATGGAACCCGGCATTTTTACGATCGGCCGAGACCTTATTCCCATCGTAAAAGACGCGGGTCCCGGATTCCATATTGCATCCTTAAGCGCGCATGTCGTTTTGTTAGCCATCCCCCGCATTTCGGTATTCCTGAGGCGTGACGCCATAGTATTTCTTGAACACTTTAATGAAATAAGACGTCGTCAAATACCCGACCTGTGCCGCGATTTCGAATATTCGCAGTTCGCTGCTCTTGAGCAGCTGTACCGCCCGCTCCAGCCGGATGCGCAGCAGGTAATCGCTCAGCATTTCCCCGGTTTCCAGCTTGAACACTTTGGACAGGTGAACCGGATGCCACCCGACATGATCCGCCAGCGTCTGCAACGACACATCCTCGCTAAGCCGTTGATGTATGAAATCTTGAACGATGTGAACCACGGCCGTCCTGGAATTGCTCATTTCCTTGTTCGCCGTCTGATGCAGCGCATCGCAAACCGCCTTCGCCCATTCCCGCAGACGATGGACCGACAGCGATTCCTCCGACAAATACAGCTTGCCGTCATGCAACAGCTCCAAGACCGGCCGACCGTTCGCATGGGCATAATGGTACAGGGCGGCGGAAAAGGCGTGATAGACCTCGAGGGCATATTCGGGATTCGCCCCTCCACGGTCGCCGAGCTGCTCCAGCTCCGCGAATACGCTGTCCAGCTTGATCCGGATCTCCTCCCAATATCCCGCCTCGAACAAGTGCAGCAACGACGGCGGCTTATGGAGGGCAGACAGCGAATCGATGCTTTCCCGCTCCGGCACTCGGCGGGCCGTCATGAAGAAACCCTGATTGCTGCCGATCTGCGTGCGGATGAGCGCGAGCACCTCGGCATGGAGCTTCGGCAAGCCTTCCGGAAACTCGCTTTGTCCGCCCACGACGATCGAGACGTTCCCTTTCAGAAACGTGACGACATTTTCTTGAAGCAGACATGCTCCGCGTTCCAGCCGATCCAGCAAATCGGCCTGCCCCGTCCCTTCCGGCATTTCTCCGACAGCGCCTTCCGCCGAACGCGGAGCTGCCGCCACGACCAAATAATCGTGAGCATCTCGGCAGGACCACAAATGGAAATCCTGCGCCATGATCTCCCGGGCCATGTTGATGATGGCATATTCGATCAGCCACCGGTCCTGGTATTCTTCGGAGGCGAACTCGCCTTCGAGACGAATCAGCATAAGCGCAACGGTATCGTCCAAACCGAACGGCAAGCGCAGCACACGCAGCTTGTCCCCGAGAAGCCGCGCTCCGAATTTGCGGCCGTTCAGCAGGTCGCGCAGCAGATCGGCCTGCAAAGCCGGCAGCTGCTCGTTCAACGTGGAGACGGCCCGCTGATAGGAGCTGATCTGCTCCCATTTCTCGTTCAGCCTGCCGGTAATGCCGCGTATCGTCGAGATAATCGCATCATCGCTAACCGGTTTCAGCAAATAGTCGACAACTTGATGACGGATCGCCTGTTTGGCATAGGAGAACTCCTCATATCCGGTCAACAGCACGCATTCCGTATTGAACGACAAGCTGCGAATGCGTTCGATCAGTTGAATGCCGTCCATGCCCGGCATCCGAATATCGGTCAGGACGATATCGACGTGATGCTGCTCGATGATCTGCAGCGCTTCCCTGGCGGAATAAACGCCGAACACCTCCCCGATGCCGAGCTCATTCCACGGCAACGTGCCGGTCAAGCTGTCCACTACGAATTTCTCGTCGTCCACGATCAAAACTTTATACATCGTCCATCCCTTCCTTTCGAATCGTGACAGTCACTTTCAAGCCGCCGAGGTCGCTCGAGGAGAGAATGAGGCCCGACTGCTTGCCGAATATGAGCTTTAGCCGCTGATTGACGTTCCACAGTCCGTAGCCCGACTCGCCTTCGCTGCTGTACATGACGTGCTGCTCCAGCTTGTCCATCGCTTCCTCTTCCATCCCGCTACCGTCGTCCTCGACGACGATCCGGTATTCGCCCGCTTCGTCTACCCCCGTCAAACGCAGCAGCCCTGCGCTCTCGCACGGCTCTATGCCATGTACAAGCGCGTTCTCCACGATGGGCTGGAGAATGAGTCGGGGCAATTCGATCGTCAGCAGCTTGTCCGGGATTTCAATCCGGCAATCGAGTCGTCCAAGCCGCATCTTCTGAATCGCCAAGTAATGGCCCAGCATGTTCATTTCCTCTTGCAGCGTAGCCGTCTGCTTCCCGAGCCGGGTCGTATACCGGAAATATTCACCGAGACTCAGAGACATCGCCACGACCGCCTCCTCGTCGCCCAACCGCGCCATGCTTTTGATATAAAACAGGCAATTGTATAGAAAATGCGGATTGATCTGCGACTGCAGCTGCTTCAGCATCGCTTCCTTGGAGCGGAGCTGCTCGACGTATACCTTGCCGACCAGCTGTTCGATTTCCTGCGACATCTCGTTGAAAAGTTGGAACAAATAGGAGAATTCGCTGCCGCCGTCCCCTTTGATCCGGGTAGAATAATCGCCTTTTCGAATGCGCTGCACGTTCCGGATCAGCTTGCGGATCGGCACTTGAACGTTGCGGTAAAGCACGAATGAAGCGAGAACGCTCATGCAGAGCAAAACAAGCGTGGATATATAAAACAGGTTGCGACTCTTGTTGATCGGAGCAAGCACGGTGTCCATCGGAACAAAATCGACCAAATGCCAGCCCAGGCTCTGCGATTGAATCGAGCTAACCATAAACTCCTGGCCGTTCAGCTCGACGGTCTGAGCCTCCACGGCAGGCTTCGGAGGGCGTTGCGACAGAAACCGGCTCAATTCCCGGATATCGTCCTGATCGGCCGTTCGATTGGTCACGACACCGAGCTCGGGATGGTACAAGAACGGATTTCCGTTTCCGTTCGCCTTGTAGCCGTCGAGCATGTTTTGCAAATAAGTCGTCGAGAAGCTGATGCGAACGATCATGCGCGCTTCGTCAGGCTGCTCGTAAGCGGATAAAGGCAATACCGAGAACCAGACGAATGCACTCTTCTCCATGTCCTGCTTAAACCGCCATCCCCTGGCCAACTGGTCGGCGAACATCGTCTCGTCGTACAAGACGGTTCGCTTATCGGTAGAGACGACGGCGTGGGCTTGCTTGGACCAGACGGTAATGTCCGACACCCATCCGCTCATCGACGCCTGCAGATTAATGTGATCCTGAACCATCCCCAGCAGCTTCTTCCACTCGGAGAATTCTGCTGATTCCTCCATATAATTCAGTTCCCTTACAGCCGGATCGTTGACCATCGTCAGCGAGTTCGTAGACAACTGCTGGATTTGCGCATCCATCTGATGCAACAGGAAAACCAGCTTGCTGAAATTCATCTCCCTGATCTCGTCTTTGATTACGCTCACCGACTGCTGGTTGGAATACGCGTACAACGCAATGACCGGAATCAGCAGACCCAGCACCAGCACGACAACTTTCACGAAAATGGTCAACCGCCGATTCATGCTCGCACCACACCTGTCTCCCATATTTGTGAAACGCAAAAGACGGACTCCGCCCGGGAAGCGTTGCCCGCCTTTCTATTCATTCGGAAACCGATTTATACCATTCGTTGACTTCCTTCGTAATTTGTTCGCCGCCCTGCGATTTCCATTGCTCCACGAAGGCGTCGAACGCATCGACCGGATCGCTGCCGAACACGATCTTGCCGTACGTTTCCAGCTCGATTTTACGCAGATAATCCCACTTTTCCTTCATTGTAGGCGTGTTGCCTCCGGTGAACAGGTTTTTGACCTGGGAATCGCGCTGGTTCCACACGCTGACGGCCGCTTTCATTTCCAGTGGCGTGGCGAAGCCTGACCATATTTTCTCATACGGCGTTTGCGCCTCGTTATGGATCGCCACATTGTTCAGAGCCAGTAAATTTTGCGAGGGGATACGAGGCCCGTGATACAGCAGGCTGTAGAAGAAGACACGGACCCCGCCGCCCGGAATCTTGTTGAAATCATAGGTTGGCTCACCGTCGACGATATCCCAGTCGTACCCCTTGGCCCAGCCGTGCTCCCATTCGCTTCCTGGCTTCGGATCGGCGATGTTGTCATACAGGTAATTACCGTACGTGAAGAAAATTTCCGGGTTCTTCATGTTTTTGTTGATGAAGATCCCGCCGATGTAATTCGGCTTGCCCGGAATCATTCTGCCGCCATCCGGGCCGGTCGGCGCTTCGTAGGTGGCGAGCTGCGCGCCCGGCGTGTTCTTCTGCAGATCGGTGCCGATCGGCCACACGTCCGCCCAGTACGGTCCGCCGACGGAGCCCGCACGGCCCGACGCCATAAACGCGCCGGCTTTGTCGACATCCCAGATCGACGCTTCCTTCGGAATGTAACCCTTGCTTACCCACTCCTTGAGCTTGGCCAGCGCGGGCTTGATCTGCGGCTGCACCGACCCGTACGCCAGCGAGCCGTCCGGATTTTTCAGCCACATATCCGGCATCGCCCCGTATGCGCCGAATACGAGCGACGAGAAGCTGTAAGGATCGGCGTAGGAATTTTTGAAGCCCGCTACCGCTCCGTACGTATCTTTCTTGCCGTTGCCGTCGGGATCGCCGTTCGCGAACGCGTCCAGCATGCGCTCGTAATCGTCCAAAGTTTTCGGTGGCTGCAGTCCCAGCTTGTTCATCCAATCCTCCCGCGCCCACAGCAGCGGATCGAAATTGTATTCGTATTCAAGCACCGGAATCCCGAGCCGCTTCCCGTCGCGGGTGTATTCGTACCAGGCCGTCGGGCTCTCAGCCATCGCCTTCTTCCACGCCTCGCCGGCATATTTGTCGAACAGCTCGCCGGCATCCTGGAACTTGCCGGACTCCATGAGCAGCTGCGCGGTTTCGCCGAAGGCGATGAGCACGTCGGGCAGAGATTCATTCGACGAGAGCGCAAGCTTCACCTTCGTATCGTACGCATTGTTCGTGTCCACGACCGACCATAAATTTTTGATCTCGATCCCCAGCTTCTCCTTGGCCCAGCGGTAGTGCACGTTATCGTCCGCCGACTCGCCGTTCTTATAGGTTGCCGGCGCAGGCATGCCTCTGACGGTCGTAATCACGACGGGCGGATCGTACTTGCCGTCTTTCAACACAGGAGCATTCCCTTCAATCGGGGTCCCCTTCGTTCCGCTGTTCGCCTGCCCATGATCCCCGCTTTCCGAACCGTTCGAGCAGCCTGCCACCAACATCGCCAGGACAGTGGCGAGCAACAAAAGCCTGGCTTTTCTCCAGTGTTTCATCGTTTCATCCCCCAAGTCAGTTGTCCGTTTCCTCCTAAATTGTAAAAGCTGCATGCGAGGATTCAAATAAGACGATCTTAAGCGGAGATAGCACGATTTTAGCGTCGACCCTCCCAGCTAACAGAGTCGTATGCCAGACTAAGAGAACGTTATATAGCCGCTCCGGACGCAGTGATAGATTTAATTATAGATGAAAAAGAAAAGAGGTATCAACAACTATGAAAGATACTACTGCGCCTCACCGCGCAACCCCTTCAGAACGATTCGGCCGGCAGAGAGGTCCGCTTCTCTCATCCAGGACGCTTCCCTTCCACCTCATGCTGCTTCCCGCCGTCGTTCTGGCCTTTCTATTCTCCTACCTGCCGATTACCGGTCTGGTCATCGCCTTCCAGGATTTCAAGCCATGGCATCCCTTGTTTCAATCGCCTTGGGTCGGATTGGATCATTTCCGCCTGCTGTTCGAACGCGAAGACAGCGTTCAGGTCATTTGGAACACACTCATTATCGCCTTCCAGAAAATCCTATTCGGTCTCGCCGTACCCATCGTTTTCGCCCTCCTGTTGAACGAAGTCCGCAAAATAGCCTTCAAACGAGCGGTGCAAACGATGGTCTATCTCCCCCACTTCCTATCGTGGGTGATTCTCGGGTCGATCCTGATCGACCTGTTGTCTCCGGAAGGCGGAATGGTGAGCCGGTTGCTCGTTTCCTGGTTCGGCATGGAGCCTATCTTCTTTCTGGGGGACAACCGCTGGTTCCGCTTTACGCTGGTCGTAAGCGAGGTGTGGAAAGAATTCGGCTTCAGCACGATTCTGTTCTTGGCTTCGCTGGCCGGGATCAACCCTTCTCTATATGAAGCCGCCGAAGTGGACGGAGCGGGGCGCTGGAAAATGACGCTCCACATTACGCTCCCTTCTCTGGTTCCGATTACCGTCGTCTGTGCGGTATTGTCGCTGAGCAATATTTTGAACGCCGGATTCGATCAAATCTTCAACCTGTACAATCCGATGGTCTATCAAACCGGCGATATCATCGATACCTTCGTGTACCGAGTCGGCATTCTGGACGGCAAAATGAGCTTCGCTACCGCGGTCGGTCTGTTCAAGTCGGTCATCAGTTGTGTGCTGGTTGTCGCCGTTTACCGGCTCGCTTACAAAATCGCCAACTATAGAGTGTTCTAAATCATGAGACTTAGACAAGGAGACTTGCGACTATGTATTACAAAACACCCGCCTACCGTACGTTTAACGTCTTCAACTATATCGTGCTCGCGCTGATCGCAGTTGCCTGCCTACTGCCCATGATCCATACGCTAGCCGTTTCTTTCAGCGGCAGAGGGCCGGCCAACGCTTTCCAGGTCGGGCTGTGGCCGGTTGATTTTACGTTCGACGCCTACCGCAAGACGCTGAACAACCCGAACTTTCTTCATTCGCTCTGGGTGTCCGTCATACGCACGATAGCGGGGACAGCGATCGGCATGTCCGTCATTTTTCTGGCCGCTTATCCGTTGTCCAAAGACAACAGCGTGTTCAAAGCGCGTTCGTTCTACTCGTGGTATTTCATCATTACGCTGCTGTTCAACGGAGGGCTCGTCCCCTCCTATATCGTCGTTCAGAAGCTCGGCCTGCTGAATTCCATCTGGTCGCTCATTCTGCCTGTTGCCGTCAATATCTGGCTGCTCGTGCTCATGATGAGCTTCTTCCGCTCCGTTCCCAAAGAGCTCGAGGAAGCCGCCTTAATCGACGGAGCGAGCCAGTTGAAAATATTAACGCTTATTTTCTTGCCGGTATCGCTGCCCTCCGTGGCGACCTTGTCTCTGTTCATGATGGTGTTCCATTGGAATTCCTGGTTCGACGCGCTTATCTATATCGGGGATATTCGCGATTATCCGCTGGCGACGTTCCTGCAGACGATTCTGATCCAGCTCGACACGATGAAAGTGTCGATGAGCGGCTACGACGCGGAGAACATGTCCAATCGAACGGTAAAGGCGGCGCAAGTGTTCATCGGCGCTCTGCCGATTCTTATGGTGTACCCGTTCCTGCAGAAGTACTTCGTGAAAGGGATCGTGGTCGGGGCGGTGAAGGAGTAGAGAAGCAACCCTAACGCACTTTGAGATTGAACTCGAATGGAAACAGTCCCGATGACCTCTTGCATCACCGGGACTGAAACCGTTCCTACATCTTGTTTGTTTATTATTGAAGCGTTGCCGCCTGTAAAGTCACGTTTCCGCCGCCGCCATAGTCATCCGCAAGCGTATACTTAAAGGTTAGCGTTTGACCGTTCGTAGCAGCCTGATGACGAATTCAACGACAGGCATTTACGTAACGGGGGTTCAGAACGGATTCCAGATCACGGCGACTGCCGGGACGACTTCCCGTACACTTTACCGAGTTGATCGACAATGCCTTCGGCACAACCAACAAAGTCATTGTTCTTGTTCAAGCTTTTCAAGGAGGTACGAGTGAGTGAATGCCAAATGGCTAACGACACCAAAAGAAAAAGTTCAACAACTCCAAGAGAAGCTAGGTCATGCTGCCAAGTAGCAGGGCTCCTTCCCTCCCGCAGGTTGCGTTGTCCTGCGTTCTTCGGTAGTATGAGCCCCTCGGACTCCCTTCCTGCAGATAACTCACTTCGCCATTCGGCTTATAGAGCATCTCGTTACGAAGCAAAACGCTCCGTGCAGGGGAGGGTCTCCCCAGTTCACTGCATCTTCTTTCATACCATGCCGATCCCTCTACGCCGGAGGATTCTTCGCTGCCGCTCCAAGTTCCAAACAGCTTCCATGGCCTTCGCCCATATGCGTAGGGCCTCGACTTCCTCTTTTCCCTCTCGCGAGGCCTTTTTGACGACGCGGGCAGGATTCACTTTATGTTACGGCCTAGTATGTCGCTCCCCCTGTCTCAGACGGGATTTTTGTCGATACGCTTTTACGCACAGATTTCGCCATACGCAAGTATCCAAGCTACACGGGGGCTTGGCCCCTCCCGCGACCGGACTTTCACCGGCTAGAAGATGCGTGCCTCTGGGCACGCCGCATACGAAAAACGCCACCCTCGGAAGCCGGGTGACGTTCTCGGAGTATCTTCACACGGTGATCCGTGGCTTAAACGGAACCGAGTCAGGAAATTTGTTTGAGGTGAATTCGATTTGAAATAAGGACACTAATTTCAAAAAGCAAAATCAAAGGAACAGAAACAATAATGTCCGAGATAAAATCCGGAGGAGTTAGGATAGTAGCGGTTGTGATTAAGATTAAGTAGGCTAGTTTTCTGATTTTTTTCAATATCTTGGGGTTAATGAGCTTTATTTTAGTCAAAAACATGACGATAATCGGAAGCTCGAAGAGCAGTGCAACCGGCAATAAAATATTAATCATAAACGAGAAGTACTGAGCAATACCGTAGGTTTCTTGCAATCCCATCCGTCTTGAAATGTTTAGCGTAAAATAGAATGCCATAGGGAAAACAAGATAATAGGCAAATAATAAACCAAGAATAAACATCACTGTCGCATAGGGGATATACCTGATCGTCGCCTTTCTTTCATGTGAAAGTAAACCGGGTCGAACATAAGCCCATATTTGATAGAGCGAATAGGGAAGCGAAATGAATAAGGCGATTATAAACGAGAACTTCATCCAGATCCCAATAGCATCCCATGGCGAAAAAACGTTTAACGTAATGGCATTGGCAGGCGGTTCACTTTTTAAGAACTCAAATATTTTATTCGTCGTAAAAATACCAATGATCAATGCTACTAGAAATATACCTATAACCCAAACGATCCGATTTCGGAGCTCTTGAAGATGTTCTACTAAGGACGCTTTATTCGTGTTGTCCGTTTCGTCAATCAAGCGCCACTCCCCTTTTCATCCAGTTTGGAGATTTCTAATTTTTCAGTCTTATTGGAACTCTCCTCGCTCATTAATTCTTTTGTTCCATTCTTAAATTCCTTGAGCGTCCTGCCAAATGCTCTTCCCAGTTCCGGCAACTTACTAGGGCCGAATAATATCAGAGCCACCAAAACAATCAATATAATCCCTGTCGTTCCAATACCCGCCATAAAAACTCCTCCTCCGGTATGTTTATTAGTCGCTGATACAAGCAATTTCATCAGGATGCGACAGGTTGCGAATGAGCCCATTCGTTGTTCTTTCCCAGCTCACATGAATGCTGCCATAAGGCGTTGGAACGATTCCTGAAGCCTGTTGAAATACTGCTGCTACAGGTTCTACCGTGAACGTTCTAAACCCTGGCTCGATCGGTCTCACCCCTAGTACATATGCGTAATAAAAATAAACGGGTGTTGCCGACCAGCCATGACACAAACTTCCGGCATTAGCGAAGTCTTCCGCTCCCTTATGAGTTTCCCAAAAACTCGTTGCGCCGTTATAGAGCATGTGCCCCCAATCTTGAGCAATATTGTCTAACACGGTTTGACCGTACTTTTCTGGATCACCTAGTAAAGCTTGAAATTTATAAATCGAGTGGCTCAATGTTATCGGAACCCAGTCGTTTTCTTTAAGAGACAGTCGCTCTCTTAAACTTTCTGAGTGAGCTGGCGGGCAAACTGAGGCACACAATGCCAAAGCTTGCGTCAATTCCGAATAAACCTCCGTGCTATTTTTTCCTAGATATGCACGATAAGCTCCCTTCTCTGCATTCCAAAATCGGTTGTGTATTTCCGCTTTTACATTGGAAGCTAAAGAAGCATATCTGTCAGATAATCGATGCTCGCCACACTCCTTCGTCATAAACGCCGCAGACTCAAGAGCCATCACGAAAAATAAATTCAAGGGTGCATCCAACCGGTGCTCTTGCAGCCCCGAATAGTCCGGCTGGAACGCAGAGGTGCCATCCATTCCTTCGGACCATTCATAAAAGTGCCAGTACTTTTTATTTGATGGTGTAGCCAGCAGATTATCTCTCATATTGGAAATATAAATATCCATCATACAATTAACTTTCTGCAGGGCATCTTTTGCCTTATTGAGCCTTCCGCTGTACAAAAGATGCTCGGCAAGTTCGATAACCCACAAGAGGCTGAAGGAAGGAATGGTAAGGTGGCATTCGGCCGGCGCGCATATTTCCAGATAACCATCGGCCTTAAGCCCTTCTCCAAGCAATGCAAAAGATGCTTCCGGGAAATCATACTCTCCAAAACAATAATATCCGCATAACGCTTGATTACGCGAATCCATCGAATAGAGCGCTTGTTCGCGCCATGGCGTATCCTCGTAGTGCTCATGCATACAAAGATGAAGCGTTCTGACCGCTATATCGATAATCCGCTTGTGCAGATTGTCCGGACAAGAGAATTCTCCTTTGAATTCAACAGGATATTCCACTGGCCTTAAACCTGCATAATAAACGATAAGCGATTCCTTGACACCGCTAATATGAAGCTGGATATAGCGTCCGGCAATCCTTTTAAAAGTATGGGTAAACATTTGCCGTCCGTTCTTACAGCGATAGCTGGCGGCAAAATTCCTGCCGCCAACCTCTGCACGAACTCTTAAATCATGAAGATGCTCACCATAGGCAACGTCAACAACCGTTCCCTCTTCCGATTCCAAGTCCAGTTCCAGAAAGCCGCACTCTTGGCGCCCCAGGTCCAGAAGCAAATATATACCGTCATATTGCGACAATGATAAAGCTTTTATCTCCACTCCCCCATCACCAGGCAAGGAATCTAATGCATACCCTTCAAATAGAACTCCCGGAGATCGGTAAGATAAAAAGTCGCTTTGCATAAGCTGCGCAACGGAAGATGTTGACTCTCCTCTTCTCAGAAATACGCCTTGCGAGATCATATGAACGGGGCTTCTTCTAGGTTGAATCGAGAGCTTACGGATCGGCCTGCTACTCAAGATGGTCTTCGCATTCCCCCACGAGCGTTCGCTTACCTCTGCTCGCTTCCACTCCCCGCTCATCGCATAATTACAGGAAACCCAATCATCCTCCTTACTGGCGTCATACTCGAAGGAAAAAGAAAGCTGCCCCGAAATCTTCGGAACGTCGCCATTCTTGTAGGACCGAGAAACTCGAAAGTACGTTTGATCTCCGCTCTGTACATTTATCCCCTCTTCTTCAAGAGCATAAATTAAACCTGGACTTCCTTTAATATATTGAAAGCTGCTCTCACCTTGGTAATAAGCCAATACGCACAGTACGTTGTTGCCGGACCTCAAAAGAGGGCGAATGTCCAGGACATCATAAACTTTGTTCTGAGGATAATCATCGTATTGCCCACAATCGACAAATTGGCCGTTGACCCATAAACAATATTCCGAATCAACGGAAATATACAGGCTTGCCTGCTTCGGGACTGTGGGGATACTAAACTCGTGCCGAAATTCCACATACTGATTAACTTCGTTATCGACGCTTTCTCCCCAAATCCAAGACGAGTTCTCTAGATTAGAAACCAATCTGATGCACAATCCTTCCGTAACAGGTATATTCCTACAAAATACGTACAACGCCTTCGCAAACATATTGTCCGAGAGGATGCGAGAAGCCCGAAGCCTTGAGTTGCAACATCCCGTTGTTATTTGAAACCGTCACTGTTTTTCCCGTAGAATCGAATTGCATAACCTTGTCGCCATATATGTTCCCATAAATAACATAGCGATCGGCATTATCGCTTATATTCAATCGAAAAGCACACATCATGGTTGAGGGCCTGAATGCAATTCCCGTGTCTACAATGACATCAAAATTAACTCCCCCGGAGCTGCTCACGTTGCAAAACAAAACTTGTTCGGCCACTTCACCGCTATCACCGTTGTAATGAAGCGGAATCAGCCCATGAAGAACCTTGGCTTTCGCAACGGCTAGTCCGGATATAGGATCATATTGAACATTGGTTTGATCCAGCTCGCACTTGCCGCCTAACATAAGATTAGCCGCTTGTGCTGGAATTTGACTGGACGGACTCACTTGTTCGGTCACTTCAACATTGACAAAATCGTAATAATCATCGCTAAAGTCAATCAAGCAATTGCCGCTGTAATACCTATTCCCTCTGCCTACTCGACCATTCAGTACGGTTGTTCCTTTCATCGCAACATTGACGCCATGAAACCAGTTATTGTCTATCGTGATGCTATCTTTTCGAAGAGAACTTGTCATGTCGATTGCCGTTCCGGTAATAAACTCAAAGTAATTGTTTTCAAACGTGATCAGATTGCCTTCTCCGGATATTTTGAATCCGTTCTCACAGGTTTCTGCGGAGCAATTTTGAATGAGCAGCCCGTCAGCGCTATTCGCAATTTCAAAACACAGCTTTCTATCGATACAAAACAGGCTTTCCATGACAACGACATTCACATAGGTGTCGAAATAGAATGCCGCATTCAGAGCTCCATTAGCCGTCCCGCGACTTGTCATATTGACATAGCGGGAGTAGAACGGACGCGATGAATGCACGCTATATGTGCACTCGAAGAAATTAAAGTCAGACAGTTCGCAGCCTTCGTTGAAATTATACAAATGAAAAGCCTTGCCGCAGTATTGAATAATCCCTTTTCGAATAACCGTATTAATTACCCGATTGGACTCAGGAGGCGTGCCAATATTACTAGATAAGCCGCCTAAAGCGTTTACATAAGCGGATTCGAAAATCGTGTTCGTATTAAGACCGTTACCTACTAAAGTAGACCAGCACAAATCAATACTGTATCCGCTCGGCACCAATATCGTTCCGGCTATCTTGTACGAAGCCGTTGGTGCTATCAGATTACGATTGCCATGAGCAATTACAGAATTGATCGCTGCTTGGAAAGCAGCTGTATCATCTGTAGCTCCATCCCCCTTGGCCCCGAACCACTTCACATTCACGGCACCGTCGAAGATTCTCTTAAATCGAGCTCCCGATGTAGAGACAATAACCAACCCGGTATTATCAGACGACGTGGTATCTCCTGAATCGTAATAATAAGGGCCCTCTTGTCCAATATTCGTAACGAAATAAATACATCCCGCGTTCGGACTCGTTTCCGCCCGTAATTGGGCAATCGTCACGGCTTCACAATAATCCGTATTCATTAAATCCCGCGGTCTTGTTTTCTTCCTTCGATTCCCGTTGTCATTGCCTCCATCTGAAGCTTGACCATGCGCCAATCCTATTCCTGGCGCACCGTTCAGCAATGCGCTTGATGCTAATGCAACTCCTGCCAAGCCTAATGAAGCCAACATTTTTCTTCTGCTAATGAAGTTTGTACGTTCCGCTTCCTTGACCTCATCTTTAACCTTTTCTTTAACCGCTTCCATAACCTGCCCCTGCTCAACCTTTTGATCTGACATGTTCATTCCTCCCCGAAGAATCTGGATTCGTAAGTGAATATAAATTCGTACACATCAAATACGTGTTGCAGTTCATATTCCTTTTCCTGAACGTAATCTTTCAATCTCTCCCAGCATAATCGACAAGTCGTCTCATCCCCGCTTGCTCTTGCTTCGGCCATCGACGCAAGACAAATAGCAATCGTGGAATGAAGCTGTAAATATCGCCATGATTGCGCATGACACTTATTTACATTCCCTAGATTTCTAAGGATAACGGGTTCGAATTGTGCGATTGACTGTGGGATTTGTTTATAAATATCCGCCTTCTCAGCGTTAACTCTCTCCTCCTCCCCACGCATGTATGGCGGATTAAACAACCTAGACAATAAGGATAGATAATCACGGCAAAGATACCCTTCATCTCCAAAAGCATTCCGGAAATAGTCATCGATAATGTCTTCCAATGAAAGCTGATCGTTCCATAACGTCTTTCCCATTACATACATGCACAGCCCGGTTGGAAAGAAGGCTCTTTGGGTTTGGCAACTGATCAAGCCGTTTAAACCGATCTGCTTCAAATTCCGAATATCCTCATGAAGTCGGGCAGCGACCTGCATGTAGCCCGGATCGAAGTAATGGTCCCACATGAAGTGATAATCGAACGAAAAACTATCCCCTCTGAAAATATTTTGCCAAGACTGTAAGAAACCGATCGCCACATCGACCGAAGACGAGATGACCAGTTGATTCCGCTTATACTCCGGCAGCTTAACATGCTGTGTTTCGGAAGTATAAGGCCGGCTGTAAGTTCTGGTGATCGGAGCAAACATCATCACAAACCGGTCCGGGTTGCGAATCTTCTCAATTTGAGGTGCCCACAGCAGATCCAAATAAACAAGAAATACAATCCGCGCATCGATTCCGGCAGCGGTTAAATCCTCATCCAGCTCATTCAACATCTGCACGTAAAAATCAGACGGGATTCGTTTCTGACAATTGTCGCATTCGCAATGATTGTTAGCATGATCGGCTAACCAAACATGGAGCAAATCGATGCCGGGATTATTCGTTAAATACTTGGTTATATCCTGTACGACAATCGTTCTGGCATCCTTATTGGAATAGCATAAATTTGTATTGATCGGAGCTCCGCCCCACAATTGTCTTTTTCCTTGAACAACGGCTAAATAGGGTACGATTTTCGGATCAAGCTCGTATTCACCGGGGTACCAGCCTTGACAGTCAAGTCCGAAAGGTTCACTCGTCCAGCCGTGTCCAACCTTATGATAGGACAACCCCCTTTGTGCAATCTCCATCTCGAGACGACCGACTAAATCTCTCGCGTCTTCAACTGAGAAAGACTCTGGTGTCAACAGAGGATTATTCTCGTGCTTATACCACCGTTCAAAGAAGGTATAGGCCTCCCGAAATTGGATGAAGAAGCTATTCATTCCCACCTTCGGCAACCAGTCAATCATTTGCAGCACATGGTCATAACTGACCGCGCCTTCTATACATACACCCCGGTGGCGGTAAGTCGGTGTCTCTACAACATGAACCTTCAAATCCATGATCTCTGCGGATGGGATATACTCCCCATCCTTACCGGGACGTACCCATCGGCAGCCCGCTTCCTTTAGGAAACGATAGCAACCGATCAGGATACTGCGGAAATTCGTACCGGCAATGAAGCCATTTCCTTCAGAAACATCGATATGAATTGCGTCGTCAGATGGAGATTCATCACCTGAATCGCTCTTCTGTCTCTGCTCCTGCCCCAAACCGATCTCGGACATCAGGCCAAGCCAAATACCCGGTTCAAGTAAAGAAGGATATTGATCTCTCTGTCGGATAACAATTGCCAAATCATCCGACATTTGTTTTAAATACGATGCCAGTTCCCTTGAAGCGAAAGTAACGATCGGGTTACCGCTAATAGGGTAAATAACCAGTTCTCTAACAGCCAATGTCCTTTTTCCTCCCCATTACTACGCGGTTCCGTACCCTATTCATAGTGTTAAAAATATAGGCTAACTTCGATGCTCGCGCTTTGGAGAGAAGCTTCAATCCTGTCCAGAGCATGGATGTAATGGCCTCCCTTCGTTTCACGAGGGAGTTTGCCTTCCGGATGAGGGAGCCTTACGCTTACAGTGTTCGGGAATCGATCCGTGTGAAATTGTAACTTCAAAGAGATATATCCGTCATCCACATGCGACTCGACGAGTAACGAAAAGGCACCGAAATAACTAACTACATTGTCTAACTGAATCTTCTTCCCGTTTTCCATCCATTTACTTGGTATTCCCGGGAGCAGGTTTAACACTTCTCCCTCTTCCAGGTATAGCATCCAGCGCGTTTGCATCAGAAACCAAGCCTCTTCATGCGTTTTATGCGGACTTACCTGATAATAATGCTCCCAGAACGAATAGGTTTCCCGATCCGCCAATCCGGAAAAGCCGTTGTAATAAGCTTTAAGGAAAGGCTTTACTTCTCCCCTTCTCAAATGGATCCAAGGATGAATGCTGTAGTATGGCTGGCTGAACGCTACGTTGCGTGTAAACATAAGCTCGTTATGATAGTGCAGGAGATATTCAGCAGCCGCCTCGTCCACCCGAATAACTTCTTGAAATATTAAATACATAGGACCTAATAATGAATCGCGTCCCATGAACGTACCGTGCGTAAACCACTTTCCACCTTCGGCATATAGAGCCAAAGGCCCTCGATACTGTATCCATGGCGGTGCAGAAGGAACCCAGTGCCCATTTCCTAATGGAACTACTGGCGATTGTGCAATTGATTTGAAATAGGCGGTACGAATATCAAGTTTAAAGTTTTCGGCTTCTTCCCTGATTCTTGAAGACCGTTCAGGATCGGACTTGGCAAGCATTTCCGCCAATCGGCTTAATCCCAGATAAGCGTAACCGTTCAGCATAAACGAATGAAACGGATCCTCCGGATCGGCTGTTTTTCCCTCAAGCATCCCGAACCCGAGGTCTTCTCGATCGCCTTCACAATTTTTCAACCGCCAATTCATTAGATACTCATATGATTTCCACAGCTTAGGTTTGATCTCGATAAGCCATTTCTCATTACGGGTATACCTGTAATGCTCGCCGATACACCACAAAGCAGCACCGGTTTCGAGCATATATCCACCGAAGTTCTGAATAAAACCGTTCTCATGCTGCTTATCCAGGAAAAAGGAAACAGCTCTTTGGGCTACATTTTCCCACCCCATGGAATCCATGAATTGGATGATCGGCGAGCTTTCCGATCCGATCGCGGTATACAACCCAATTGCCGGAACGATCGTACCTTCCGGTTCGTTGCCGTAACTGACAAGATCTAAGTGGAGCAATCCGGCCTTGACCATTTCATCTACCCGTTGTTCAGGCAAATGCATTTGTCCTCGGCGTGCAAGCTTCCGCTTCCAGAACTCCCTGCATTCCGCATACCGCGATTCATAGTCCTGCAATATTAGTTCCTCGGCCCGCGTTCGAGAAATCGGCTGATGCGGTAAATAAAACTCGTAGGTTGCCGTTTCTCCCGGCATGAGTAGAATGGCGCTTTCTTCGGCATGAAGAGGGCTCCCATTTAGTTTGGCTACGCAATATACCCGATCAGCATCGTAAGATGATATGCCGTGTTCCCTATCAAACTGATATGGAAGAGCTCCTCCGTTAGGGATAACATTCTTAAACCAAGCATATCTCGGAACTTGTGCCGTATTCACCGCTTGTGCCCGGTAATACAGCACCGTCTCCTCCTTGTGCTTCCATTGCTGCTCAAGCAGTTTCTCACGATGCATATTCTGTTCTTCTGTGAGCATATGACCGAAACCATAGCCATCGGCGATTAAGTAGTGAGTGCCCATCAAGGTTTCCTCATGAAGTCCGCTCTTCTCATAGGAAACAAACGAAACCGCATGATAGATGATGTCATCATCGACGATCTCCGTGTGCAAGATGGGCAGTACGCCCTCTTCCAATCTTCTTGTAACACCATCCACACAGCCGATCCCCCGACCGACCATGTACTGGTAGCGGACAGGTTGATTCTGATTTTCCGGCAACCCTACTTCTGAACCATGAAGCCTGGGCTGTACCGAATCCCACTGGAGCTCGGAACCTGCAAAGGGGGACCGCCAGAAGGTATTGCCCATCATCCCTCTGACATTGACTTCAAAAATACGAATATCTCTGCTTAGCCCAAGCCAGGTCGGACATGCATAATTCCGTGTATGGCTTGCCGCCGCTTCGTACGATTCCTCCCGCTCCAATTCCATTTTCTCCAAATTGGTTAACAGACCTTTATTGCGAATCTGCTCCGAGATTTGCGTATAGGATCTTGAATCACAGGCTTCGGTAACGACAACCCCATAGTCAGGAATGTAAATGGGACAAGCCTGATTGATATCGCCAAGAAAAAAGCTAAATGGATTTGTATCCGTTGCGATTGTGACTATCGTCTTAAGTTCTTCATTAACGAAGCTATTACTATATTCCTCGATTACAAGTTGCAGCCTGCATGAGCCATTACTTTCCATAACGAATCGATCAAGTAGAAATTGCCCCTCGCCTTTCGCAAACTCGAACCGACTGATTTGTCCGTTTGTAACGTGAACATGACCTTGTATCGGGTTATTCTCCCATTCAATTGCGATGTATTTCTTCATCGTATTTCCCCACTTTCCGTCTTAGGAAGCAACGGCTATTCTTTGACGGATCCAAGCGTGATCCCATGAATAAAGTAGCGCTGCAATAACGGATAAATAATTAAGATCGGAACCATTGAAACGACAATCTTCGCCGCATTTAAGGTTTTGTCTGAAATTTTCCCTAGTTCTCGAAGCTTATCGGAATCCATTTCCTCTAGGTTGATCTTTACAACCAATTGTTGAATGTAGGTTTGCAACGGATAATTCTCCGGCCTACTCATCAGAATGAGCCCATCGAAAAACGAATTCCAGTGGCCGACAATGCTGAATAAAGTTACGGTTGCCAATGCCGGAACGCCAAGAGGAACATAAATCCGCAGCATTAAATACCAAGGCCCTGCTCCGTCAATAAGTGCGGCCTCCCTCAACTCCTTCGGAATGGCACGAAAGAAGTTCATAAGCAAGATCACATTAAACACGGGTACGGCTCCAGGAATAACTAATCCCCATATGGAGTTCAATAGTCCAAGTGACTTAATAGTCAAATACCATGGAATCAAACCTCCACCGAAAAGCATTGTGAATATGATGAACCACATATAAAGATTTCTGCTTCTAAACTCCGAGACGTTCAATGCGAGCGGGTAAGCCATTAGAATGGTAATCGCAAACTGAATCCCTCCGCCCAATAGCACTCTTTTTACAGAAATCATAAATGCACCGAAAAATTGCTCGTCTTCCAATATTTTGTTATACGAGTTAATATTGAAATCTACAGGAACAAACTGTACCATCCCACCCGCAACAGCAGACTTGTCACTGAAGGATACCGCAACTGTATGCCATATTGGCGCTAAGCATAATAATGTAATCACGATAAGAACGCTAATTAAAATATAATCTGCCATGCTTAATTTATACTTTCGCAAGCTATCCATTGTAGACCACCTAATTTCTTAAACAGATCAAAAAATACGATAGTTAGCATATTTCGAAGCTAACTTATAAGAGATAACCAGAAGAAAGAGGGCTATGACGGATTTCAGTAATCCAACGGCCGTCGCCAGACCATATTGAATATTAAGGAGACCTACCCGGTATACATAAGTATCAATAATATCACCGGAGGAATAGACCACTGGGTTATATAAATTAAAGATTTGGTCGAACCCGGCGTTCAATATATTCCCTAGACTTAAGGTAGCCAGCAATACAACCGTTGTCGTTATTCCAGGTAACGTTACATACATCATTTTCTGCAAACGGTTCGCGCCATCAATTTCGGCAGCCTCGTACAATGTTGGGCTAATTCCAGTAAGTGCAGCCAAGTAAATAATCGTTTCGAAACCGAACTCCTTCCATACATCACTGAGTACTACGATTACGGGAAACCATTGATTGCTTCCCAAGAACATAATGGGTTCGATTCCAAATAACTGAGTCAATTGATTTACTGGCCCGTCTATAGAGAGAAGCTGAATCAGAATTCCGGAAAGAATTACCCAAGATAGAAAATGGGGCATATATACAATCGTTTGAATCCATCGTTTTAGTGCTCGGGTCCTTAGTTCATGAAGCATTAAAGAAAACATTAGCGGAATGACGAGGTGAGCGATAATTTTTGAAATCGCAATCGATAAAGTATTAAAAAATATCGTTTTGCTATCAGATAATTCGAACATATATCGAAAGTTATCCCAACCTACCCATTCGGAATGAAAAAAGCCTTTGCCGGGATTATAGTCTTGAAATGCAATCAAAATCCCGAATAAGGGAATTATGCCAAAAATAATCAATAGGACAATGCCTGGCATCAGCATCATGTGATATTGTAATTCAATCCATTTATTTCTCATGACTCATTCACCGCCAGTTAGCTGTGCAGCCATTCGTTCGAAGTTACTTCGTAACGAATAGCTGCATTTTATTTACTTCTTAGTTGCTTCTTCTACTTCCGCCGTAATTTCGTCCCCACCGGTTCGTTTCCACTCTTCCACGTATTTATCGAATGAATCAATCGGTTCAGTTCCCATGATAATTTTGATGAAATACTCATTTTCAAGCTTATCTAAAGCCGGCCACTTCAGTTCCATCGCTTTCGTCTGCGAGTAGAACGCGCCATACACTTTGTTCATATTCACTTCCAATGCCGCTGCTCCGACGAGATAGGCATTTGTAAAGGACCAATCTCCCATATCCGCATGCGGATTCGCCTGTTCCCTTAAAACCTTCTCATAAATATCTTTCTGGTCCACAGTTAATTCATCCGCTTTAAGCTCACCTGCTAACGCTTGTTTCACTGCGTTGTAACGTACCGTTACAACATTCGGAGCAACCATCGTGGCGCGGAGAGGATAGTAAAATGCATTTACTTTGCTATCGAGCTTGGCAAGCGCTTCAGGATCCGTTTCAATGCTAGAATACACATTCATGTATTTAACCAATGCTTCAGGATGTTTATATCCTTTCTTCAAAACGAAAAATGATGAACTCGCTGGATTCAATCTGGTGTTGAACACGCCATTACTGTCAAGCGGAACCGCGTATGCTTTCCACTGGGCATTCGGATTCGTCTTCACCGTATCGGCAAGAGGGTACCACGGGGCCCACCAAGGTGAAAAATACATCCCCGCTTTGCCGCTGACGAGAAGTTCGTTCATATCTTTACGGATAGCAAATTCCTTGTCGATCAAGCCCTCCTCGTACATCTCCCTCAACTTGGACAACGCTTGTTTGGTTTCTGAATTAATCGAACCATAAGTGACCTTGCCGGATTCATCCTTCATCCAAAGTCTTGGATACGCATGATAAGAAGCATAGATGGGTTCGAAATTCGTTCCAACAAGTCCCAATGTATCGGCTTTTTTGTTGCCGTCGGGATCCTTTTCGATAAAGGCTTTGGCTACGTTCTTTAGATCCTCGATCGTTTTCGGTGGCTGAAGCCCTAGCTTATCGAGCCAATCTTGACGAATCCAGAGCAATTGGATTGCATCCGCTTCCACATTGACATTAGGCAAAGCCATCAATTTCCCATCAAATGTTGCCGCTTCTAGCGATCTGCCTTCAGTTGCGTCATACATCGATTTCAAGGTCGGTGAAACGTAATTTTGATACGCTTCCGTTAAATCTTCTACTTGTCCCGCTTTTACAAGTAATCGTAATTCTTTCTCGCCGACAACCATGGCATCCGGTATATCATTGCTGGAAATGGATAGTTTCAGCTTCTGATCGAAAGCATCACCGGAGGTAGCAATCCAAGCTGCTTTGAACTTTAAGTTAAGCTTTTCTTCAAAGTAACGGGTATATTGATTGTTCTCAACGGTGTCGCCTGTAGGTAGAGACTTATCATCTGGAGGTACTTCTTTGCCAATTGTTATGGTCACCGGCTCATCATACCTACCGAATGGATCTATAGCCTCGGTTGCCTGCGCACTCTCAGCGGTCGGACTTCCTGTGCTGCTCATGTTTTCTTTCGTTCCATTTGCTCCATTTGTTCTACCGTTGCTGCATGCTGACGCGAATAAGAGCGTAAGCGCTACCAGGACGATTACCTTTTTGCCCCTGACTTTCATTGCTGCATCCCCTTTTTGATTTATATCGATTGATCAATCTATTGCAATAATAAAACAATAAAGACCGCTGACAGGAGTCAAAACGATCTTGAATAGGGAATACGATTAAATTTTGTTATGAAGCAATCATGAGCCGATCAGACAAGAGTGTACCTTGCTTCGAACAATTTTTACCCTTTGCCTTTCATTGCACGGTATTCGCTAGGCAACAAGCCCTTTTGTTCTCTAAACACTCTACTAAAATACTTTTCATTTGGATAACCGCATTGTTCTGCCACTTTATAAATCGGATTTGTCGTTTGTTCAAGCAACTTTTGCGCCAAATCGATCCTCTCATCCCGAACATAATCATTGAAAGATTTTCCCATCGTTTGCTTGAAACAAAGACTGAAATAACTTCTGCTCATGCTCGCCGCTTTAGCCGCATCATCTTGCCGAATTTCCGAACTCAGATTTTGTTGAATATACTGTACGGAATTCAATATGCTGTGCGAAATATCGTTGGATAACATCGGCTTATTTATTTTCTGGCTTAACTGAATGCGAACTTCCTTCAGCCACTTCTTCCATTCCACCCAAAAGAGCATACTATGATAGTTATCCATGGAATCTGTAAAATCAGGCACGATTCGATACCAGTCTTTCTTGGCTGCATAGAAAATGGATTCCAGTTGAGAAGTTGTCGGTCGAATTTGTACGATCTCCTGAATCATATCTTGAAATAATTCGTCATCAATAACCCAGTGCAACGTGGACCATCGATCACGAATGAGGTTAAAATCCCCTTGGTGTCGGCGGCGATCGCTATCCGTATTGTCCGCGTTAAAAATATAAATACTCTTCCCCTGTTCATACTCATAAAAAAATGAATACTCTTTATACTCACGCAGTCTTTTGCCTAATAAATGGTTATCCCTTTGCGGTCCGCCTTGGACTCGCAGGATAGCCCAATGCCCGTCAAGCTGCAAATGCGATAATTCTGCGGTCAAATCTCCGGCCCCTAACTCCTGGCTGTATGAATTTAACAAAAATAATCCCCTATCTAATTCTGATAATAATTCTATTTCCACGAATGAGCACTGAACAAGCGATTGCATATTGACTTCATCATTTAAGGCAATGAAAGCTATCCTCTCTTGAAATAGATTTGAACTGGCAGGGTTGTTGTCCAACGGTAATCGAACAGGACGTTCGGCCCTTTGTTCCTGTTCGTGGCGTATCCGGTTACTAATTCTCCCAAGCACTTCATCTAGTTTCTCTTGTTCCATTTGTGCCTTCGCAATGTAATCGATTGCACCCAGCCTAAGAGCTTCCTGCACTAGTTCAAAATCTTGATGAAAGGATAGGACGACCATCCACGTTTGCGGATATAACGCCTTGACGTTGCGCATAAGATCCATACCGGACATGATCGGCATAGCTAAATCGGTAATAAGCAGATCGACTTTGAGTTCCTCCATCATGGTCAACGCTTTCTCTCCATTGTTCGCCTCTCCAACTACCTGCATCCCGAATTCGGCCCAAGGCATCATGGTAATTAATCCCCCACGCACCAATTTATCATCGTCAACGACCAGTACCTTCAACATCCATGATTCCCCCTTTATTTTGCATAGGTATTCTTAAAATCATTGATGTTCCTTGTCCCAAATTACTCTTAATATCCAACTTCGCTTCTTCGCCGAACTGAGCTTTGATCATTCGATGCACGTAATAAAGTCCGATTCCCATTCCAACTTGTCGCTGTTCACGGGATTGTCCGCTCATCAATCGATGGATATCCTCATCAGTCATTCCAACCCCATTATCGCTCACTTGAATAATCGTATACCGATCATCTTCAAGCGAGATATTAACCTCGATTACCCCATCATCGCGAAGACCGTGGTACAAACTGTTTTCAACCAGCGGCTGCAAAATAAACCTTGAAATAATGATATCCATTACATCGATGCTGGCATGAATACGTACATCAAATTGAAAATCATAACGGGCTTGCTGTAAAGCAACATAATCTCGAAGCGCCTCTATCTCCTTTTCAATTGTCGAGACGCCCCCTTTTCCCATATTGTAATAAAGCACTTTAATCAATGTTGAAATGAGATGGTCGATATCTGTTTGTCCCTTCGATCGTGCCAACCATCGGATCGTATCCAAGGTGTTATGGATGAAATGAGGGTTGATTTGGAATAGGAGCTTCTCCAGTTCCAACTCCGTTTTTCGTTTTTCTTTTTCCTCTACTTCGCCCAACAAATCCCACACCTTCTGTTTCATCTCATGAAATTGCTCTAGCAATTCATCGAACTCCGCCACTTTCGTCATTTTTAAGGAGGAATGAAACAGACTGTTTTTCATATATTTGATTTCTTTCTTTAAACTGCTGAGCGGGCGATACATGGTTCTCCAAATCATCCACGCAAAGAAAAGAGATATTCCTATGGAAAGACAAGTAAACATCCCGAATTGAATGATCCAACGATTTTTTTCACGATTATAATCAGTCTCTGAAATGACGGCAACGACCTTCCACCCTTGATTATGCTCTTGCTCGAATAAATAGTTCCCATTGTCTGCATCGTGCAGGCGCCTTAACGACTGTCCATCTCTAAAAATCGTTCCAACCTTGTATTGCCGATCATTTTCGCTATAAGCAATTCGGTTACGGTCATCAATTACTAGGTGGGTCACCTTCATCCCCGAACCGGATTGTTCTGTGCCCAATATATTTCCCGCCAGCTCAAAACTAGTTTCAATATAAATATACAGGGTGTTATATCCCGGCACATCCACTTTCCTCGTCACGGATAACACTGTGGAGTCGATAAACCGGTTATTCGTCCGATGAGGCCCATAATAAGTCATATCTTTCAATTGCATCAACACCGGCAACCGCTCAGGCTCGAACTGTCCACTGGGCACCGATTCCTTAAAAACAATTTGTTTGGAATCCGAAAAGTAATAAAAGACCAAGCCCAAGTTGGGATTCGTAAAACCTATGAGATGCAAATTGTTTTGAATGTCGTTAGCCAATTGATTTTTTTCGAAAACATCCGTCGTTACTAAATATTTCGCAAGATCCCTGCCAACTCTCCCATCGAATGCCAACTGTTGGGATGCGTGATTTAAATTGCTAAGCGTATTGTCAAGCGAATACTTGACTTGCTTCAAATTGTTCATTACGCTGTTCTGTATTTTATTGTTCAGGATGGAACTAATGGAATAATACGAGATACTCCCTATTAAAACTACAGGAATTATTGCGCTTAATAGAAACAAAATACTCATTCTTTTTTTTAACGAGTATTTTCCAGTGCGAAGTCTGTTCCGAATAAAAGATATCGGCTGCAACAGCATCCCTCCGGTTCTAATATAGAGATCATAACAGATCATAACACAGCATTTGATCGTTGTTCGATATCAATCAAAATTCCATCACATTCGATAATCTGAGTCAAAGCTACACGTGTCGGTATGGCTGAGAAGAGACAGCGTTACAGTGAAGAGTTTTGAAAAGTGTGACTATTATGTTGAAAATGATGTATAAGTGGACGCGAGACTTCGAAGATAACCGCGCGGACTTCGAATCCCGGTTACAGCTATTTAAGGAAAAGTTATTCGAGTCTATGATAGCAATGACTTGAGCTTTGCATCACATTTGCATCACCCGATTACATAGAACAGTTTACATCGACAAAAAAGAGGGGTGCGCCTTGCCCCCTCCTCATCCTATTGCTCTGATTTTGATTTGTCCGAATTCGCGCCCCCCTGCTCCGCAAATGGATCGGACATCAACGCAATCGCCAGCCTCGCTCCATCGCGCATCCCCTGCAAATATAACCGTTCATTCTCCAATCCTCGGCAGTAATGGTGTTTATCTTCCCATTCCGTATACTCGGGGCATTGCGTCATTTTTTCGCAGGAGAACAACGCCTCTAAAGCGCCCTTCTCCTCTAAACGGTACTTTCTAAGATCCGGTTGGAACTGAATTCGAACGGATACTTCATCAAGCCGTTCCTGAATCGCGCTCTGGAACCATGACGGAAATTCCATAACCTCACCTCTCCCCACAAACAAGCTTTATCGATTGCCTTGCTCCCTCTCAACCGTTTTTTGAACATAAAACCGAGTAACTAGCTCGTCTACCTTGCGGCTCTGGGCCAGAACTGTTTCATTCGCTGAAAGCGGAATTCCCTTTGCCAGTGATTCCTGACCAAGTTTATTTAGCTTCATCTTTTCTTTCTCGTATTTGTGCATTAGATCATTTGTCAGGCGTCTCGCTTCCCTTCTCAAATGAAAGATCTACACATATCCATAATTACTTTAATTTACTTTTTGTTGAATACTTTATCTGTCGTCGATAGTATAACAGATTGATAATGGACAGAAAAGGAGTAATTTTCCTTGAGCGATCCGTCCAATATTATCAAACAAATTATCGGAAAAACTTTAAAAGCGATTCGCCTCAAGCAAGGCTTAAGCCAAGAGGATCTGGCGCATGAATGCGACGTTGACCGATCCTACATTTCAATGATCGAAGTTGGCAGAAACGAGCCTTCCGTCACGAAAATATTCGAACTCTGTAAAGGATTGAAAATAAAACCTTCCGACTTTTTCAAGCTGGTTGAGGGTGAGTATGAGAAGATGCGGAAGAATGGGTGAAAACAATAATGAGAGCGGGACCGGCTGCTTTGAAGCCAGCGTCCTGCTCTTATTATTTATATCATTCTTTATTATTTTTATTAAAACCCTGTGCCCAAGATAGAACTGTAAATAAAAAACCGACTAATCCAATAATCGAAATTATTTTCGTGTTATCCTTAAGATAGAAATATAAAAATAAGATAATTACAAAGGCCATAAATACAATAATGTTAATGGTTTTTTGGGTTTTAGCATACTTCATGATCACAGAACTAGCTCTCTTTATAAAAGGATCCTTACTTTTTTCAATACTAAAACTCAACAACTCATCTAGTTTTATTTCTAGCGAGTCTAATCTACTTTTCAAATCATGCTCAGAAATTGATACTGAATATGATGTTCTTAAAACTAGTGAATTAAGGCAATATACACTTATTGCTTTATCAATAAAGTCAATTGCTTCAAAATCTTTTTTTGCCTTTATTAATAAACTCAACTTATTTTTCACTACTTCACCAAAAGCTTCAACAAGCTCACTCTGCTCTTTACTTGGTATAAAAATATATTGATTTTTGATATTTTCTTTAAGTTCCCTGACATTACGAGTTAACAATCTAGTGAGAATATTGATTTTTCGATTTGAGGAAAATTTAAACCTTTTTTGCCTCTTTTCAGAAACAATTTCTTTTAGAATATAAAATGCTAGGAAAATTCTATCATTAAGAGGATATTCCGAAAACGGGTTTCTTTTGTCTAGTACTATTACTTCAAGCATAAGTACGAGCATTGTGACCATTATTGTGCCACTAAAAGCAGACGAAGTGTTGCTATCCGTTATATAGAATATACTCAAAAGCAAAATTATGAGCATAAATATAAGAGTGCTGAATGTTAATATCTGTAGAAGAATTGTAAACTTAAGGTGGTCTTTTATTTTTGCTTTTGCTTTCGTAGTAACCATAGTGTTAAATAGTTCGATCGGATCGTGTCCCATTACATCACCTAATCTTTTATATTCTGATACTGATACCGATGGGCATAATGTAACAATTTCGAACTCGCCATGGGGGTCCCTGGGCATGGCAATTTTCTACTCGCAATTTTCGCTTGCGATTGTTTTCTTACTTTTACCGATACGACCTGTTTTTTGTACATCGTGCTTCTTGTAGCCCAGGCAAATATCCAGCTCTGCCCCATGCCTCTCTTGAAGCCTTTCAAATCATTTGTGCTTCCTGAGCACAGTATCGAGCTTGTTCTCTTTGATGAATGCTGTTACTGCTAACGCATAATGTCCGGAAGTTGACGGCATAAGTTGTCCTGCTGGTGCTGGCCATTCTGTCCGGTTTGATGTGAAGAAAAGGGAGAATCAAGACAATTCTCCCGAGATGACGCG